>Ga0315553_10003789_pt1 | contig 11609 bp, 10 predicted proteins | sample SalMarSW160140MG_FD_203099 | JGI IMG/M metagenome (GOLD analysis project Ga0315553, IMG submission 203099) | Salt marsh sediment microbial communities from the Plum Island Ecosystem LTER, Massachusetts, United States - Salt Marsh Sediment SW1601-40 ... | reverse complement strand
GTCTATGCAGACATGGCCAGCTTCATTTTCTTTTTGGTGTTTTACAAGACCGAGCCCTGCACTTGAATCCGAAAAAGCCGGGCAGAATATCGGTACATTGTTCTCATGCGCCGTCTGAACCAGAGAATCCGTTTTCTTGGCATTATCTACAAGGTATTTGCCCATTTCCTTAATGAACTCTCTCGATGAATAAGGCCTTGGGGGTAGTGTATCCGCTATCTTCTTTATGGTGCTGTCACAAATCTGCAATTGGTCTTCGTCGATGAGCGTGTCATAGATTCTGTCGATGTGCAGTTGCCTCAATTGCTCATCGTCAACAGGTTGGTTTGTCTTATAATGTCTAAAGCCCAGGGCCTCGAAAAAGTCCATGTCGACTACCGCAGCTCCCGTAGCAACGACAACATCAACCATATTATACTTGACCATGTCGACATAGATTTGCATGCATCCTGCTGCGCTGGTGCTTCCGGCTATGCACAGAATGATTGTGCAATCCTTGTCATTTATCATGGTGTTGAGAATCTCTGCGGCATTGGCTGTATCTCTCGCTGTGAAAGACATGTCTTTCATAGCTTCGATTATCTCGCTGGAGTCGAACGATTTTATATCGATATGCTTGACCGGTTCTTTCAGTAAATCTTTCTTTTTCATCTCAGTCCTTGAATTTGTAGCTCAACAGCTTGTAAATGAGTTTTGCCGCTAAGAAATCCGGCGCCTTATTTCTTTGGTTTGGGCACAGTTCAACAACATCGAAACCGACTACATCTTTATTTTCGAAAACGGCTTTTAATAATTCCAGCACATCATACCACAGTAAACCGCCGGGTTCTGGAGTTCCCGTAGAGGGCATTATCGACGGGTCGAAGACATCAAGGTCGATTGTGATGTATACCTTCTCGGACAATTTGGATATAGCTTTCTCTATCCAATCTTTGTTTTTGTGGATGTCTTTTGCGAAGACGACACTACTGATATCAAGCGCTTCCTTCTCGGAGGAGTCCATACTTCTTATGCCAACTTGCACAGCCGGGCACAGCTCCCTAACCCTAGCCATAATACAGGCATGATTATATTTGGAGCCTTCGTACTCGTCCCTCAGGTCACAATGGGCATCGAGTTGCATGACAGTCATGTTTGCATTGTTTGAGAGATGTGCCCTGACCGAACCGATACTCACCGAGTGTTCTCCTCCTACAACTACGACATATTTGTCATTATCAATATAATACTGGACCTTTTCTCTCACTCTCTCAACCATATCCTCAGGAGGCAATTTCCCATCTATTGTTTCAGCAGTAAATATACCCTTTTGATACACTTCTGAGTTGGTCTCGATATCATAGAGTTCCATGTGGGCGGAAGCTTCAATTATAGCCGTAGGACCTTCGTTTGCACCTTTGAGCCACGTGCTGGTGCGGTCATAGGCAACAGGAACTATTACTACCCTCGCGTGCTCCAGTGCAGAATATTCTTCCGGCAAGTCCCCAAAATTGGCTGTTCGTCCCATAGCAGGAGGCCTATTCATATCTAATCGAACAGAAATACTGCAAGCGCAACCGTCGTGGTCCATAGGTCCTTTTGACCACGAGCCGTTTGGGTTGCGTTAGAAGTTCTAATGATCAGACCACTGGATTGGTAGACCTGCTCTTTTTCAGACCACGCCTTATTGGGGTCAACTTCCAGCCCCAGTGTTGTCCCCAGCATTGCTGCTGCCAGGTCTTCTGCCATGTCTGCTGCTGTCTGCTGGTCCATCCCGTAGCCGTGCACCTCGCTGAGGTATCCCCACTGGGCGTGATCTCTTGGAACAGCAACACCTATCGAAGATGCCAACAGCCTGCCGTGCTCATCTGTGTCAGACCGTGCCATCACGCAATAGCATATCTCGCCGGGCGTCAATCGTCCTAACCCATTTTCCCTGCTGATAATCCTGCATTTCGGCGGGAGAATCGACGAAACCTGCACTAAGTTTTGTTGAGCCACGCCCGCCTTTCTCAGTGCTTCTTCAAAGGACTTCAGTTGGTACTTATGTCGACCAATCCCTTTAGTGAGGAATGCCTTAGTTGGGACAAGACCACTCATCTATGCCTCCATTATTGTGATGTGATTCATTTTTAAATCTGTTTCTCTTGCATTTAGGTAAAAAATTATATCTTTTAGTTTTAACTTCACAATGAAAATCCTCAGAATGTTAGATATTTTCTTGCCTTTTCCAGCCTGACTCCGACCTTTCCTACATCTTCGATACGCCTTATCCTCTCTCTCTTTCGCTGTCCTAAAATCTGCTTTACTGTCATCGGCCCGAGCCCGGGCACCCTCAACAGAGAAAGCCTTGATGCTTGGTTCACATTCACAGGAAATACTTCAGGATGCCTCAGTGCCCATGCCTCTTTAGGGTCGATAGTTAAAGACAGATTTCCGCTCTTCTCAAGGATAATATCCGAGTCCTTAAATCCGTATTTGCGAAGCAGAAAATCAACCTGGTATAGGCGATGCTCCCGCATAAAAATGTCCGTCAATCTGTCCTGGTTTACCTTTTCACCTGCTATGGACTCATCCCCCAATCCCTTTTGATAGGCGCTGAAGTACACCCTGTGCATTTTCAATCTGTCATACAGTCCCCACATATACTTGATGATTTCCGCATCCGATTCTCCTGCTGCGCCCACGATAAACTGTGTGGTTTGTTTCGTCCTCTCATATCTCGAACCGCGTCCGGTGAGTTTGCTTATTAGCTTCATTGGCTCAATTATGTCGCGTATATATTTTTTCCTATTCGACAGTTTAGCCAGATTCTTTTCCCCCGGCGTTTCAATATTCAGGGACACTGCATCAGCCAGCGAAACAGCCTCCACTATCGCTGCGTCGCTCGCCCCGGGAATAATCTTCAGGTGAATGTAGCCCTTAAAGCTGTGCTTTTTTCGCAGGATTTTTGCAGTTGTATTGAGCCTGTCCATTGTTGCATCAGCCGAGCCTGAAGTGCCCGAACTTAGAAACAGCCCAAAAACTTTCCGTTGATTGTAATAATCCAGGAATATCTTTGCTGTCTCGTCCGGCCCAAGGCTACATCGGCGGACGTCCATATCCTCTCTCAGCGGACAGTATTTGCAATCATTGCTGCACACATTTGAAATCAGTGTCTTGAACAGTGTGCTCTTACCGCCGTTTGGAAATGTTACTGGGTATATCCATTTCCCCTCTGCGCTTCGCTTTCGGCTTTGGTCTTTATCACTGCTACATGCACAAGCTAAATCATACTGAGCATCAGCGCTGAGTATTTCTAACTTCTCCCGAGTATTTGGCCTGGAAATAACCCCAACCATCACTGCTTGTCCTTTATACTTGCTCGCCCGTCGTGACGAGTGCATCAAGGGTTGTTGCTATTGCTGCTCGCTGTCCTGCTGTTTGGCTGTCTTTACAACAAAGAAGTATACTATCGCCCCTACGAAATAGAACCAAAACGATAGCACAATCGCAGCAGCCCATATCAGCTTGTCGTATTCGCCGTTTTTTGTCAGCGGATATACGAATTTCGACGCAGGACGCTTCAAACAGTCAACAAGCAAAACCAGCGAGAAAATTACTCCTGCGATTGCTAACAGTAACAACAATATTCTTCCGCCCACAATTGGTCCCATAGGCCAGCATGGAAACCTGCATGTCATCGCCATAATAAGCACCTCCAAAAACAGCTGAAAAGATAGTTATTCCACAGTTGGAAAATGGGTGAAACAGCCGTTGCGAAAATGAAAAGCTATATCGCCAACGATTGTCAAAAACTTCTCTGATAAATTACCAGCTTACGCTCTGCCCAGAGACTTCATGTATCTCTTTGACTTGCGAAGCCCCATTCTGGATGCTTTCTTTTTCACCGCTTCAGTTGGCCGCCCGAGCTTTGCAGCTATTTTAGCAGTTGAGTTGTTAGAGAAAAGCTTTTTAAGCAGGCTGATATCGCTCTTTGACCATAAGCCTTTGATAAGTTTCTTTTTTGTAGTTTTTTTCCTTTTTGCCATCACAGGACTCCTTTCATCTTAAACCTACTTTTTGCTCCTGATTGACTAGTTGCATTTTAACCAGGGACACGGTGGCAATCAAAATATTTTTTGCCATGTCCGAAAAAAGAAAAGAGATGGTACATTACCACCGATTTAGCAAATCCGGGAGGACTGCAGGACCTCCAGAAAATTCGTAGAATTAGCGGTTCTCAAAAGCGATATGTTCCTGTATTATAGTAAAGGATGAATCAAGACTACAATCGTTCCATAAATAGCAAGATTATCACGTAATGATAATTTATAAGACAGTAAACGGAAAATAGTCAATTCAAAATAAGGTAATAAGTTAATGACCGACCAAACGGAATTTAGACAGGCAGTTCAGACGGGGGATAGTGTGCTTGGGGAACCCAGACGCTATCTGGTTAATATTGACTCAATCTCCACGCATCAGTTGTTCACCGATTGTCTGGTGATAGGAGCTGGTATCGCAGGACTCCGTGCTGCTATCGAGGCAGCTGAGCATTGCAACGTCATTATAGTTTGCAAGGATACTTTGGAAAATAGTAACACCTGGAAGGCCCAGGGTGGTATCGCTTCAGTGCTTGATAGAAAAGACACGTTTGAATCACACGTAGCCGATACACTTGAAACCGGTTGTGGTATATGTGACAAAGGCATTGTCGAACTGGTTATTCGGCAGGGACCTGAACTAATAGAGCAACTGTTTCGCTGGGGTACGGATTTTGACCTAATCGAAGGTCATATTGCCACCACGCTCGAAGGTGGCCACAGCCATCCTCGTGTTGCTCATGCTCATGGCGATGAGACAGGCAGGATAATTGCAGAGACGCTCATAAAAAAGGCAAGGCAAAATCCGAATATAAAAGTAATAGAAAAGTGCTACGCTATTGATTTGCTAACTAATAATGACAATAAGTGCTTAGGAATAATCGGCTACGATATGCAAAGGGGTTTCCAGATAATTTGGGCTGCAAACACAATCCTGGCAGCCGGAGGGGCGGGCAGATTATACCGCGAAACCACCAACCCGGAAGTTGCGACCGGCGACGGCATTGCAATGGCCTATCGTGTGGGCGCTGTATTGCAAGGTCTGGAGTTTATGCAGTTCCATCCAACAACACTCTACGTTGCAGGGGCATCAAGGGCGTTGATTACCGAAACGCTTCGCGGAGAAGGTGCTGTCCTGGTGGATAATAAGGGCCAACGTTTTATGAAAGAATATCACGAATCCGCCGAGCTTGCTCCGCGTGATATTGTCAGCCGAGCTATCCTGTCCCAGATGAGGAAGACCGAATCAACGCATGTTTATCTGGATGTCAGGCACTTCGATAAAAAACATTTTGCACAGAGATTTCCCCTCATCAACGAACTATGTGAAAACTTTGATATAGATGTCAAGCGTGACCTAATTCCTGTCCGACCCAGCGCACATTATATGGTTGGTGGTGTTAAGACCGACATCTCCGCTAAGACAAATGTCGAAAATCTCTACGCCTGTGGTGAGGTTGCCTCCACTGGTCTGCATGGTGCAAATCGACTCGGTAGTAACTCTCTGCTTGAAGGCCTGGTGTTCGGTAAAATAGCCGGGCAGTTCGCTTCCGAGCACAAAAAAGCGGATGCTTCTCAACTGAGGCCCCCCTTGATAAAATACCAAATCCCGCACTCAGACCGCAGCAGGCTTGACACCGATGATGTGAGAAATTCGCTGCGGGCTTTGATGTGGCGAAATGTAGGCATCACCCGGATGGCCCAGCCGCTGATGGAAGCCCAGGAAATTATCGGGTTCTGGCAGCGCTATGTGATGGACAAAGTCTTTGATACTCCCGAAGGCTGGGAATGCCAGAATATGCTCACCGTCTCACTACTAATGGCCCGTACGGCTAAAGAGCGAGAGGAAAGCAGGGGGGTTCACTTCAGAAGAGATTTCCCCGACCCCGATGATGAGCATTTCAAGAAACATATCGAAATAACCCGTGGAGAATGAAACCAAACATTGTTATAATTGCTTGTAGACAGGAGCAAAATATCAGAAACGTACAATCAAAGAGAGTGGGTCGGGCGGTCGCTGGCTTCAAAAGAAGCCGGAGGAAAGTCCGGGCAGGACAGGGTACGGTGGTGGCTAACGGCCACCCGGAGTGATCCGCGGGAAAGTGCCACAGAAACTACACAGCCGATGGGCCCGCACTAATTTTGGTGCAGGAACAGGCAATGGTGAAATGGTGCGGTAAGAGCGCACCGCAGCGTCGGTAACGGCGCTGGCAGGGCAAACCCCACCGCCTGCAAGACCAAGTAAGCTGGTTGGGTTCCTAACTCCTCGCGGGGTTTTGGAACCTTTCACCCGACCCGGGTGTATGCCAGCGGGTAGGTCGCTTCTCGATTTATCGGGAGAGCCGGCTGGTAACGGCCGGTCAAGATAAATGACCGTCACCTGCCAATTGAGGCGGGGTACAGAACTCGGCTTATAGACCCACTCTTTTGTTGATTATTTTTGACGTCTTTTTCAGTCATCAATAGGGCTCAATACAAAGGCGAACCTAACCTGATTTCGACTGTGGCGACGTCATCGTAAATAAACATTCGGGCCTTGCCGTTTTTAAAACTGGTGTGGCTGAACTCGACACCTGTTTGGCTGCGTAGCATAACTGCCAGTGAAGGCGATTTTTCTAATTCAAACAAAAGCGATTCGAACACCTGATTCATAAGCATGCCGGAACCCGCAAGCTTTCCACTGCCATAGCTAAACGTATTTATGTTGGCAATCTCATTGATATCTCTGCGGAGGTTCTCTGCGGCCTGCTTTAGTATTGCAAACTGCATTGCCTCTTCGGTTGCGTAAGGTTCACTGAACGTTTCTGTTTGCAATACTGTTTGGCAGTCAAACAGTAGGCCTTGCTTGGGCCGAGTCAGAAGACGCTTGAATTTGGTCGGCGCAAGCTTGTTTTCGTCTAATAAAAAGAAATACTTGCGCCTTGCAATCATATTATGCTCGTCAAACGCAACCATATTGAACCATGTCTTGTAGCTGTCTTTACTCTGTCCTGATAAAGCAACGACAATATCGCTTTGGCTAAGCGTATTGGTTCCACTAAAGCCGGGTTTGAGCTCATATTCCGGCGAGCGCATTATGTCCAATACATCAAGAGCATTGCTTGCCTTGAGGAGTGTCCGGTCGTAGCTGGCAGAGAGTTCCTCATAGGGAAAATTTTCTGTCTTTGAGTACCTCGTTGCAGAGCAACTACAGAGCCCGATTAAAAAACAGGAACTAAAAACTAAAAAACAACAAACAAAACGTTTTGAACTCCGAATTGTCACCTCTTTTATTACTTTCATAACACCCTTCCTTCCTATTCGTTTATTATAGGAACTATCATTGGTCCTGCTGTCGTGCAGTATGACAGATTAAACTTCTTTCGAATCTATCCACTTCATCATTTTGCGCAGTCGGCGCCCGACTTGTTCGAGTTGGCAGTTGTAGTCTTTTTCATACAATTCTTTGAAGTTTTTGAGTCCCGACTGATATTCGTTTACCCATTCTTTGGGGAATTTGCCGGACGTAATCTCCGACAGTATCTTTTTCATTTCAGCTTTTGTTTGCGCAGGGATAATCCTTGGCCCTCGGGTCAAGTCGCCGTACTCGGCGGTATTTGATATACTGTATCGCATATAACTTAGCCCGCCCTGATACATAAGGTCAACTATGAGTTTGACCTCGTGCATACATTCGAAGTAAGCAATCTCAGGCTGATAACCTGCTTCCACAAGCGTTTCGAAGCCGGCTTTGATAAGCGATGTAAGACCACCACAGAGAACGCACTGCTCACCAAACAAGTCCGTCTCAGTTTCCTCTTTGTATGTAGTCTCAATGATACCGGCTCGTGCACCGCCGATTCCGTTTGCCCAGGCCAGAGCAATATCCTTGGCATTACCGGTTGCATCCTGCTGCACAGCTATCAGGTTCGGTACTCCTCCGCCTTTTACGAACTCACTGCGAACCAGGTGGCCCGGTCCTTTCGGGGCAATCATTACAACGTTAACATCCTTCGGTGGTACAATATACTTGAAATGAATATTAAAGCCGTGACAAAAACCAAGGGTCTGACCAGCCACAAGCGTTGGTTCAATTAATTCCTTGTAAACTTTCGCTTGCATTTCATCCGGTACGGTTACGATAATCAGCGTCGCGCCGTCACAAGCCTGCTTTATATCGGTTGGTGTAAAGCCATGCTCGATAGCGAGTTTAAAATTATCTGTTCCTTCCAGCTCAGCTACGGCTACTTCTATGCCACTGTCGCGCAGATTCAGACTGTGCGCATGGCCCTGACTTCCGAAACCAATAACCGCTACTTTCTTGGATTTTAACGCATCTATCGGGGCGTCCTTTTCGTAATAAATCTTCACTGCCATAACTTCAACTCTCCTTATTTTTTGTATTACAAAATTATTTTTATCGTTACTTCCGCAGCCCGAACTTCTTGGTAAAGTCCTCAACGGCAGCCAATACCGGCAGCCTCAAAGCCACGTCTGTGTGACCGACCACTCAAAAAGCAAAAATAGCTCGTTACGAGAGGTGAGTACTGTTGATTATACAAAAACTTTCCTCATAGGCAAGGAATTTATTAGGTGGATAGGCTCAGTACGCATTTTGCTTTAAACTTTAATAAATGCGATGTACAGTCTATGGCTCAGTTTTTGCCTGTCGGGGCATCGCGATAGTGCCGGTTCTGGCAACATTTTTAATGCCATAAGGCTTGCAAACATTGATGAAGGCTTCGATCTTGGTCTCAGGCCCACTGACTTCAACCATAAGCGATTTTTGGCTGATATCCACAACTTTGCCCCTGAACATTTCTATCAGCGATAGTATTTCAGGTCGTTTTTCAGGCGGAGCCGAAATAGCGATAAGCATCAAATCACGTGCTATCACCGGCTGGCCTACGAAATCCTGTACCTTAACAACGGGAACTATCTTAGCTAATTGCTTTCGGACTTGCTCGAGGACTCTGTCATCGCCAATGACAACAATAGTCATCCGGCTCAATTTGGGGTCTTCGGTTCGTCCGACAACCAGTGAATCGATATTAAAAGCCCGCGCCGCAAACATCCCAGCGACATGAGCAAGAACACCGGGTTTATTCTCCACTAACGCGCTTATTATGTGCTTCATTTTAAGGTCCTCGAAAGTTATAGCTGGTAACTCGACCGACCGGTAACCAGTTACGAACAAGGATTTCTATGCCATACTTTCCAATATATCAAGCCCATCCATCTCGTCTAGGCTTTTGCCTGATGGAACCATCGGCCAAACATTTTCTTCTCGTTCGACTCTAAAGTCAACAACACAGGGTTTCTTTTCTGCCAGCATTTTCTTGATGGCTTTTGGTACATCGGTTTTTTTATCGACGGTTATCCCTACTGCTCCAAAGGCACATGCTATGGCTTCATACTCCGGGTTCTTAAGATAGGTCTTGGAATACCTGTGACCATAGAAGAGTTCCTGCCATTGCCGAACCATTCCCATATACCCATTGTTGAGGATGCAGACTTTTATTGGTAGCTCGTGCTCGACAGCTGTGGCCAGTTCGGTCAACGTCATATTAAAACTGTGGTCGCCGTCAATATCAATAACAGTCTCTTTCGGCTTGGCTATCTGAGCCCCTATGGCAGCCGGAAGGCCGAAACCCATCGTACCGAGTCCACCGGAGCTTATGAGCTGTCTGGGTCTGCTGAATCGGTAAAACTGAGCGGCCCACATCTGATTTTGACCAACGCCCGTAGTTACAATCGCCTGACCTTCTGTTTGACGGCAGAGTTCGGTGATAACATACTGCGGCTTGACCGTCGATGAGCTCTCATCATAACGAAGAACAAACTTCTGCTTCCACTCGGCAATTTTGTTGAACCATTCTTTTCTTTGGTGGTATTCAACTTCCTTAACCAGTTCACTAAGTATAAGTTTGGCATCGCCGACGACAGGGATATCCACTCGGACGTTCTTTGATATGCTCGCAGGATCAATATCGATATGGATTATCTTGGCATTCGGAGCGAAGGTATCGATTTTACCTGTAACCCTGTCATCGAAGCGTGCACCGACGGCAATCAGCAAGTCACATTCCTGTACGGCATAGTTGGCGTAGGCGGTTCCGTGCATCCCAAGCATATCGAGCGATTCGGGTTTATTCTGGTCGTAACTGCCCAGTCCCAAAAGTGTCATTGTTACAGGTACATGTGCTTTTTCCGCCAATGCCCTTAACTCTTCACTTGCATTTGCACTGATGACTCCACCGCCGACGTAAAGCACCGGTTGTTCGGATTTATTTATTGCCTGTGCAGCCATTGAGATCTGTTTGGCGTGTCCTTTGGGCCGGACCCGATAACCAGGCAGGTCCACCTCGGTGGTCCCATCGGTACTGCACTTGGCAACCGATACGTCAACCGGCAAATCAATCAGCACCGGGCCGGGCCGACCGGTCGAAGCTATATGAAATGCCTCCCGGATCGTACGGGCCAGATCTTTAATATCCTTCACAATACAGTTGTATTTTGTAACCGGACGGGTAATGCCGGTAGTATCAGCCTCCTGGAACGCATCATTGCCGATAAGCTCCGTGCGGACCTGCCCCGTAAGGGCAACCATCGGCACCGAGTCCATCATCGCTGTAGCCAGACCGGTTACCAGATTGCACGCACCAGGTCCGCTGGTTGCGACCATAACACCGACTTTGCCGCTGGCCCGGGCGTATGCATCAGCCATATGGCAGCCACCCTGCTCGTGCCGCGGATTTATAAAATGAATGGGTGCATCGTATAATCTGTCAAACAAAGGCAGCACCACACCACCGGTGTAACCGAACATCGTGTCAACACCCTGTTCGATAAGCGTATCGACTATTATTTGTGCGCCTGTTTTGATAGTGGATTTGTCGGCTGAACGAGCCGAAGTGCGGGACTTGGGTTTCATTTTTCAATTCCTTTCCTGATAAACATTTCTGGGGCTCCGCAAAATTGGAACCCTTTAGTTATCCCGGCCAATTATGGCTTAGCTGGGTCCCTCCGGGGAGCCAATCGCTTCTTCACAGAGAAACGACCAAATCACCCAAAGGTTCAAACCCTGCCATAATTCCGTAATCATCCTAATATTTTAGGATGTCTCAGGGCTGTATCTGCATGTTTTCACACAAATACAGGAGCATTTTACACAATTTAATACTTCCTGTCAATTATTTTCGGTAATTATTCCGGGCAGATAAAATTCGATGTGGGGCGATGGCAACAAGATTTGGCCATCCAAAAGCATTGATATACCGGAACTTCCCACAATCTGGCGGTTCTTACATGCAAAGGAGTATCCACCTGCTCAGCAGTATATTAGAGTGCAAGTCGCTCGATAAAGCCTTAATATTGCCGAATTTATTTGCCCTCACTTCGATTATAGGTCGTAACTTCGCTTCTGCCGGACACAGTTCCTACGGCCGGGAGAACGCGGAGTACCGCGTATCATTAATCAAGCTCAACTATCTCTGTAAAATGCACCAGAGCACCCACAGTCGGCGGATGCGGCTCAATCGTCCCGACCAGGCCAACCTTGTGATC
>Ga0315553_10003788_pt1 | contig 11614 bp, 10 predicted proteins | sample SalMarSW160140MG_FD_203099 | JGI IMG/M metagenome (GOLD analysis project Ga0315553, IMG submission 203099) | Salt marsh sediment microbial communities from the Plum Island Ecosystem LTER, Massachusetts, United States - Salt Marsh Sediment SW1601-40 ... | reverse complement strand
AGATGGTGACGCAGGTGATGCCGCACGCGGCCGCCGGTACACATGCCCGACCCGGCCATGATGATGGCGCCCCCGCTGATGCGGTTGAGAGCCATCGACTCCGAGGCCTGCCGCGTGAGCCGCAGACCCGGAACCTCGAATGGATCGCGACCCTCGCGAAACAGGGCACGGGTCTCCGCGTCGTAGCACTCCGGGTGCCGCTCGAAGATCTCGGTGGCCGAGATCGCCATCGGCGAATCGAGGAAGACGGGGGTGGACTCGGGCAGGCGTCCCGCCTCCATACCCTCGCGCAAGTAGTAGAGCAGGTCCTGTGCGCGCTCGAGGGCGAAGGTCGGGATGATCACGTTCCCGCCGCGGCGGAAGGTGTCGCCGATGGCCTGGTAGAGCTCGTCCACGGAGGGGCCAAGGGGCCGGTGCAGCCGGTCGCCGTACGTCGTCTCCATCACGACGGCATCCACGGCGGGAGGCGGGCTGGGATCCCGCAGGATCGGCCGGCCCGAGCTGCCGAGATCGCCGGAGAAGAGGACGCGACGGCGACGCCCGCCCTCTTCCAGCTCCAGCAACACGCTGGCGGATCCCAGGATGTGGCCCGCATCGAGGAACGTGGCGCGCACCCCGCGCGCGAAATCCCTCGGTACCGCGTACTCCACCGGGTGCCCGAAATGGTCACAGCTGCCGAGGGCGTCGAGCGTGGTGTAGAGCGGCTCGACCCGGTGGTCGCCGCGCTTGCGTTCGGCCCGGCGGGCCCGATGCGCCGCTTCCTCTTCCTGGATGTGGGCCGAGTCCAGCATCACGAGTCTCGCCACCTCGCGCGAAGCGTCGGTGGTGACGATCTCGCCGCGGAAGCCCCGCTTCACGAGCAGCGGGATCCGTCCACAATGATCCAGGTGCCCGTGGGTCAGCAGCAAGAAGTCGATGCTCTTCGGGTCGAAGCCGAACGGCTCCGCATTCTCCTCCTCGATCTCGTGCCCGCCCTGATAGAGACCGCAGTCGACGAGCAGCCGGGTCCCCGCGCACTCCACCAGATGGCACGACCCGGTCACCCCGCGGTCGGCGCCGTGGAAGCCGATCTTCATCGGGTCTCCTCGCCTTTGGAGTCTCCTCTGGCGAGCAGAGGGCGACCGGTGGATGCGTACCATGACTGGATGCCGTCCCAGACATCCGCAGCCTCTTCGGCGTACCAGAACAGCTCGAGATCTTCCGCGTCCAACACGCCTTCGTCGAACAGGTAGTCGATGTCGAAGACGCGACGCCAGTAGTCGCGTCCCACGAGCACGACCGGGATCGGCTCGATCTTGCGCGTCTGGATCAGAGTCAGCGTCTCGAACAACTCGTCGAGGGTTCCGAGCCCGCCCGGGAACGCCACCAGGGCCCTGGCGCGCAGCAGGAAGTGCAGCTTGCGCAACGCGAAGTAGTGGAAGCGAAAGCAGAGGTCGGGCGTGACATACGGGTTCGGATACTGCTCGTGCGGCAGATCGATGTTGAGACCGACGGTCTTGGCTCCGACATCGTGGGCGCCACGGTTGGCCGCCTCCATCACCCCGGGGCCTCCGCCGGTCATGACGACCACCCGACAGTCCTCGGGTCCCTCTCCCGACTGGCCCACCAGACGTCCGAACTCCCGCGCGACCTCGTAGTACCCGCTCTTCGCCAGGATCCGTTCGGCTCGTCCCAGTCGCAGCTCGAGGTCGCGCTCCTGCGGCCGCTCGCGAATCGCCTGCCGCAGGCGCTCGACCTCGTGCGCGGCAGCAGCCGGCTCGAGGATGCGGGTCCCGCCGAAGACCACGATCGTGTGCTCGATCCCGTGTCGATCCAGCTGAATCTGGGGCTTCAGGTAGTCGATCTGGAGCCGGACACCTCGGGTGTCATCGGAGCGCAGGAAGTCGCGATCCTCGTCGGCACGGCGATAGCTCTCGCTCTGGAGGATGCGCTCGAGATTCCGCGGCGCCTCGGCATCTTCGCGGGACGACTTCGGTCGATGCCAGGGCAGCGGCTCGCGCCTCTCCTGCCGGTGCGGAGGCGTCGGAATCGGGTGCGGCGGCGCGGTCATCGAATCGCTCCTTCCGTGGCTCGGGTCACGTCGATCTCACAGCGGCAGCACGAGCCGGCCGATCGTCAGCATGAACAGCGTGATCACCAGCGCGGAGATCAGGTTGAGCCGGATGCCCTCGCCGAAGAGCTGGCGCGCGTTGACGTAGCCCGAGCCGATCACGATGGCGTTGGGCGGCGTCGCGACGGGCAGTGTGAAGGCGCAGGAGCAGGAGACGATGGCCGGCACCATCAGCAGATAGGGTGCGATCTGGAGTGCGTGGGCCAGCGCCGCCATGATCGGCATCAGCAGCGCGGCCGTGGCGGTGTTGGAGGTGAGCTCGGTGGCGCCCATCGCCACCAGACAGATCGTGAGCAGCATGATCGCCGTGGGCAGCGCTGCCAGCGCAGCGAGGCGCGCGGCGAGCCACGCGTCGAGGCCGGATGCGGCCACCGCGTCGGCCAGCGCGAAGCCGCCGCCGAAGAGCAGCAGCACGCCCCAGGGTACGCCGTGGCGGATCTCCTCCCAGGTCACCAGCGGCTCGCCGCCACGCTCGCCGCCGGCCGGCAGCAGTGCGGCCAGCACCGCCGCGCCGACGGCCGGCACCGCGTCGGAGACGAGGCCGGGATCCGGCAGCAGCGCGCTCCAGCCCGGCAGCGAGACCGCGCCGAAGTCCATGCCGGATCGCGTCACCCAGAGGACCGCCGTCACGGCGAACAGGAGTGCCGCCCGGCGCTCCTCGCTGCGCCACGGCCCCAGACCCTTGAGCTCGCGGCGCAGGGCGTGAGCCACTTCGGGCGAGCTCTCGCGGCCGAGGCCTCGGCCGAGCAGCAGGCCCGCCACCGGCACCAGAATGAGGACGAGCGGCACCCCGAAGAGCATCCAGCCACCGAAGCCGAGCGCCGGCAGGCCCGGCACCAGGTCGGGCGCCATGCCCGCCAGCACCAGATTGGGCGGCGTGCCGATCAGCGTGCCGAGCCCTCCGATCGAGGCGCCGAAGGCCACCGCCAGGAAGAGCTGGGTGGCCGCGCGTCCGCTGGCCACGCGCTCGGCCACGCCGGCCGCGATGGGCAGCATCATGAGCGCGGTGGCCGTGTTGGAGAGCCACATCGAGAGAGAGGCGGTCGCGATCAGGAAGCCCCACACCAGCCGCTTCGGCGACGCGCCCACACGGGCGACGGTGGCGAGGGCCAGGCGCCGGTGCAGACCCGAACGCTGCACCGCCAGCGCCAGCACGAAGCCGCCCAGGAACAGGAAGATCATCGGGTCGGCGTAGTTCGGCGCCACCTCGCGCACCGGCCGCACACCGAACAGCGGAAACAGCACCAGGGGCAGGAGCGCCGTCACCGCGATCGGCGCCGCCTCGCTCGCCCACCACAGCGCCATCCACGTGATCACCGCGGCGACGCACTTGGCCGAGCCCGCGAGCGAGCCCGTCGGCACCAGGTAGAGGATCCCGAAGATCAGCGGTCCGAGCAGCCGCAGAGCGTACGTGGCGGGCGTCACCGGACGGAGCATAGAAGGCTTGCCCCGGCTGCGCGGCGCCCACGAGTACCCGCGCTACCCGAGCCAGTCGGGGGCGTAGGCTCCCCGCGGTCCGATATCTTCCATCCCACGCCATGACGAGCCCCGCATCGATCGACCGCATCGTCCAGCTCCCTCACGGCGAGACCACCGTGCGCGACCTCCCGGGCCCCGCCGGCGCCCCCACCGTGATGCTGCTGCACGGCCTCGGCGCCACCGGCCGCCTCAACTGGGGCCGCTGCTACCGCCCCCTGTCGGAGCACTTCCGCGTGCTCTCCGTCGATCACCGCGGCCACGGCAGGGGCCTGCGCACGCGGCGCTTCCAGCTCGAGGAGTGCGCCGACGACGCAGCGGCCACCGCCGAGGTGCTCGGCGTGAAGCAGTTCATCGCGGTCGGCTACTCGATGGGCGGCCCGATCGCGTCGCTCACCTGGCGCCGGCATCCGAAGCAGGTGACGGGCCTGGTGCTGTGTGCGACCGCGCGCCACTTCGCGCGGTACGGCGTCGCCCGTCTCGCCCGCGCCACCATGCCCGTCGCCGCCGCGGCCAGCCGCCTGCTGCCGAGCATGGCGCACCGCGTGATGCTCCAACGCATGCTGATCGGCATCGAGCACCCGAGGCTCCGCGACCGCATCCACGAGGAGCTCAGCGGCCACGAGCCCGCCACCATCCTCCAGGCCGCCGAGGCCCTGACCCGCTTCTCCTCCCACGACTGGATCGGCGACGTGAACGTCCCGACCGCCGTCGTCATCACGACCCTCGACGAGCTCGTTCCGCCCATCCGCCAGTACAAGCTGGCCGCCTCGATCCCGAACGCGCAGGTGTTCGAGGTGGAGGGCGACCACGACGCGTGCGTGTCGAACCGGGAGTTCGCCGCCACGCTGGTGCGGGCGTGCCGCGCCGTTGCCGCGATGGAGCACGCATGAGCTACGAGCCGCGCGTCCGTCTTCCTCACACCGACCTCATCGTCGGTCGCATCGGGCTCGGCTCGAGCTTCGGCGTCGGTCCCGACGACCTCGAGATGGCCTTCGATCACGGCATCAACTACCTCTACTGGGGCAGCATCCGACGCCCCGGCTTCGGCGCGGGCATCCGCCGGCTCGCAAAGCGCAACCGCGAGAGCATCGTGGTCACGCTCCAGAGCTACGCCCGCTGGCCCGCCGCCCTGCTCGACTTCGCGGTCGAAGCGGGCCTGCGCCGCCTCCAGCTCGACTACGCCGACGTCCTGGTGCTCGGCTGGCACAACACCCGCCCCTCCCAGGCCATCCTCGACGCCGCACTGGAGCTGAAGCACAGGGGCCGGATCCACCACCTGATGATGTCGGGGCACGACCGCAAGTTCTTCCCGGTGATGGCGAGAGAGGGTCTCTTCGACCTCTTCATGGTCCGGTACAACGCGGCGCACCGCGGCGCGGAGCAGGAGGTCTTCCCGAAGCTCCCGATGGGCGACGGCCATCCGGGGATCTGTGCCTACACCGCCACCCGCTGGGGCTCCCTAGTCGATCGGAAGAAGACCCCGGAAGGCGAACGCACCCCGACCGCCGGCGATTGCTACCGCTTCTGTCTGTCGAACCCGGACGTGGACATGACGCTGTGCGGACCCGCCACGACGGAGCATGTGCGGGAGGCCTGCGCTGCCCTGGCAAAGGGTCCGCTCGAGGCGGAGGAGCTGGCGTGGATGCGGCGAGTCGGGGACCACGTCCATGGGCGGTCGCCGATCAGGGGATTGGCGGATTGAGGGTCGTCGCGCCGCTCGCGCGCGGTCGAACGGCGCACATCCTGTAGCGATCGGCGCTCATGACCGAGGCGGCTCGCTAGACCCTCGTACCCCTCCGCCACGCCGCCAGGGCGACCATGCCGAGCGCCATGAGGGCGCCTGTGGAGGGCTCGGGGACGGCGAGCACCGAGATGCCCGCGGGCGCGCTCGCGAGATCGAAGAAGTAGAAGTCGCCGACCTCCTGGTCCTGGAAGGTGAAGGCGATCGGTCCGGATCCGATCACGGTGTACTGGAGCACCGACGTGCGGTCTCCCGGATCGGCGGGATAGGTCGGGGCCGACATGAGCTGGTCGAAGGTCAGACACTGATCGTCGCGGCCCGGGGCCCAGCTGCAGACCTCCTCATAATTTCCTCGAACTGGCGAAACCGTGCCGTTGAACTGGGTGAAGAGGTCGGGGAGGCCGCCGCTCCCCCCCTGCGCCATCACCCGCGTCGGATCGTGCTTCACGATCACGTGAACCGAATCGCCCGCGATGGCGCCCTGACTGTCGCCGGTAATCGTGAGAAGGATCGTCTCCCCGATGCCATAGGTCGTCTTGTCGGCGGTCATCGAGATCGTCGCCGCGCCGGAGGGGCCAGCAAGGGCGAGCAGCAGGACAGCGAGAGTGCACGGCAGCAGGCGCATGGTGGTCTCCTTCCCGCCTCCATCATGTCAGCTGGTGGACCGCGAGGGCAAGGGAGAGGGAGTGGCGATCGCTGTCACAGCGGGTATCCGCTATCGCTCGAATCCTCCAGAAGAGAGACGGACCAGGGCGCCGCCTCGGAAGAGACGACGCCCCCGTCTGTGAGGATGGCTAGGTCTCCGCCTGGTACCGGGCGGGGCCGTTCGGGAGCGAGAGGAGCAAGCGGGCCCTTGTGGCGGTCGCGGCTCTGCTCCCCCTCCCGGGCCATTGACACGCAGAACGTGCCCCTGGTCGGGTAGCGAATCCGTGGGCCAGATCATAAGTTGCCGATCAGTGCGGGCCCCTGGGGGGACTCTCGGTGGAACCTGGGAGGATTGACGATCCTCGTGCCGACCGACGCGAAACCAATGGCTCTTGGTCGCCCAGCTGGTTCCGCCCGCGGAGCCCCTGGCGCTCGCTTGGTGGGTGAACGTTCCTCAAGTGGCGCACGGTCGCCGCCTCTCGCGACGCTCCACGCTCGCCCACATCCACATCAAGGTGACTGGGCAGGTACCGGACCGGAGGCTCCCTCTGCGCGACCCGATGGTCTACCTGGCCGATTGCGTCTGGCTCGTTCGAGTGCTCGCAGTCACCAAGGACCACTTTGGCGACGAGCTGCCCGAGGGAGCCCGATACAGCCGCATTCAGCGTCTGTTGAGCGATCGTGAACGGCCTACTTGCGCCTCGCTGGGCGTCGTGGTGGCGGCGAGTTAGCGAGCGGGTCGGGCAGCTCGGCGCTGGCGAGTTGCTGAACACCACCTCCACCTCGCCCACGGCACACACCGCGATCGCCGCATCAAGCGCCTCCCAGGCCCTCGCCCAGGCCTCGTCGATCTCCTCGGGCGTCCGCTGGTCCCCGAGCCGGGGCTCCGCTTCGTCCAGCAGCTCGAAGGCGATGGCGTCGAGGCGGATGCACTCGGGGTCGTCTTCGGCAGCAGTAGCTGGCGTGGCGAGAAGCGTGGCGATCAGTAGCGCGCGGAGAATCATGTCGGGGGCCTTCTTCCATGGCGTTAGATGACATGGATCGGCCCCGAAGTGACGCGACCTTGAGGAGCACCGACGAAGAGCTGCGCTTGCTCAGCGACGGCGTTAGGTAGTAGCGAGCGCGCCTATGGTCCCGTGCGAGGCGTCGCGAGGTGTCGGGTGGCCCACCGGGGGGGGAGAGCGAGCGACGGATACGTAGATGGGGTCTCGCATGCGGTACCTGGAACGGTTAGGGAGTCCCGCCCATCGACGGCGAACCGCATTCTGAGCGCTTGCGAAGGACAGCGGGGCAGGCTTGCGATCGCCGCGAGCCGACTCTGCCGCCGCCTCTACAGGGACGTGAACCCCAGGACCCACGCGACGCCATTGGGTTCGTCGGCGAGAACCTGAATCCAGCCATTTCTCAAACCCATGACGCCAAATCGCTCTCCCTCCACCCGCGGGATCGTCACCAGGTTGCCCCAGAATACGGCACCACCCTTCTCGACAACATTAGGTGTTCGGAAGGAGACAACGCGATCATTCATCGCTTCTATCCGCGCGTCTTTTGCCTCGATCATTCTGGTGGGCGTGGGTCCCGGAAGGAACTGCAGCTGCCTGCCATCGACGTAGAAGAGAACGAAGCCGCCCGGGTAGTCGAGTAACAGCTGATCGACATCGACCGTCGTATCGAAACGGCTTGCGATCTTGTCGACCTTGGCCTGGAGATCTCTCACCTTCTCCCGAGTTTCGGAGTCTGATAGGTTGAACTCGAAGTGTTGTTGAGCACCCGGGGAGTTCTCGATTCTCGGCTCGACCTGCATGGCGCCGGGCGAGTTCTCGATGTTCTTAGTTGCGGGCTGAAGCAGATAGAGAATGCCCGAAATGACCGCACCGATGATCGTCGCGCCGCCGATGATCAGCGCGCCCAAGACCTTTCGACTCTTCGCCATCCGGTTTCCCTTCCACACACACAACACACCGCCGTGCGTCACTCGCAGCGTACTCCGTAGCGGGAGCCGAGGCGACTCATGTCAGAGGTCCCGCAGCCCCTCCCCCACCTCCAATCGCCCCACCGCCTGCCTCAGCTTGTCGACCCCCAACGGCTTTCCGTACCTGCCCGTCGTGATCGACTCGACCTCGTGGCCCAGCAGCTCGGCGATGGTGTGCTCCTGCACGTCGGCTTCCTTGAGCCTCGTGGCGAACGTGTGGCGGAGGCTGTGGAGCACTTTGCGGTTCGACGCGATCCCGTGTGATCTCTCCCACCTCGTGAACCACTGACCGATGACGACGCCGTAGCCCCTGTTTCTCTGGCGTTGCAGCCTCGGGAAGAGCCGACGGTCCCCTGCCCTGCGGCGCTCCTCCACGTAGTCGAGGAACCCGAGCGCGACGAGGCCGCTGTGGATCGGGACGGTGCGATCCGATCCCGCCGTCTTGAGGCTCTTCCCCTCCCCCGGCTCGGCGGGCGCGTCCGCGCTGCTCGCGGCCGCGATCTTGACGCACGGAATCCCCTGCACCTCCGCCACGTCCGCCGTCTCCAGCTGCGCGATCTCTTCGAGGCGAGCGCCGGTGTACAGCAGGACCAACGGGATCCAGTAGCGAGCGGCGTTGCCAGCGCCGAGGGTGGCGGCCTTGTAGTCGCTGCCGAAGATCGCCCGCAGGTCCTCGTCGGTGAAGGCGTCGCGCTCCGCGTACACCTTCTTGGCCTTCGGTGGGCGCATCCCATCGGCTGGGTTCTTGTCTACCCACTCCATGCGCTCGGCGTACTTGAAGAGGGAAATCAGGTAGGACATGCGCTTGCGGATGGTCGAGGCGCTGAGGCCCGGCGTGGGGTTCTCCGCCGCAAGGCGGCTCTCCGCGCTCTCGCGCTCGGCCAGGACCTCCGCGATCGACCGGCCCGCGTATCGGACTCCCAAGTGGGCCGGCAGCTTGCCGAGCGTGAGCCGGTAGCCCCGCACGTCTTCCTTGCTGACCGTCCGCGCGGGCTTGTCCCCGATGATCTCCAGGGCCTCCGCGAGGGCCGACTTGATCATCTGAGCCCGTCCGCGACGCCCAGGTCTTCCCCTCGTGGTCCTCTACGCATCTCGCAATCACTTCTGAAAGCATCGGCGAAGGCTTCGAGGGCGCTTCGGGTGTCACTGAGGGTGCCGCCGTGCCGTGGCCGGGGAGCGGCTCGCGAGGAATACCGCGGAGGTCGTTCTCCCGTTCCTCGTCAATGGCCCTCAAGGCGACCAGCCGGGTCCGTGCCAGTTCGTACAACAGGTCGTCAAGGGCGCTCCCGGTCAGCTGCTGACCAGCCTTCGCGAGAAGCGCCAGGGCGTCGTCGTGCAGATGCTTGACCCTGCCCTCGTGGAGAGCCTCGACCTCCATCGGTATGACCCAGTCAAGACCGTCGTCAACGTACCCGCCGCGACGGTTGCGACGATCGGCCTCGACGAGCTGGCGCAGGTAGTCGTCGCAGAGACGCGCGATCAACTGCTCGACTTCCTCGGCCTCGCTCACCCTGCCCTCCCGGACCGCATCCAGCACGAGCCAGACACACGCATCCAGTAGAGCGGCCGCCGCCGCGCCTCCTTCACCGAGCAGCAGCCCAGCGAGCGGACGATCTCGCGCCGGCCCAGCAGTTCCCGAAGATCGCCCGGAACACGCCTTCGGTACGACCAGACGCGCCCTCGGCGCTGGAGTCGGTAGCGAGCGTGTAGCAACGTGGCGTCCCGTCGTGTAGCAACCGAGGAACGCCTAACGTCGAGGCCAGATAACCCTTTGAAATCAAAGGGTTCTGGCGTCCCCAACGGGAGTCGAACCCGTGTCGCCGCCTTGAAAGGGCGGTGTCCTAGGCCTCTAGACGATGGGGACGGCCGGGGCGCAAGATAGCCGCGGGGGCCGGGGGATGCTCAGCGCGCGCCGGGCGTGCGCGTGTCGACGACGCGCCACAGGTACCAGGAGGCGATGCTGCGCCAGGGGCGCCAGGGCTCGGCGATCGTCTCGAGCTCGGCGGCCTTCGGCATCTCCCGCAGCCCGTAGAGCTGCATCGCGCCCTTGCGGACGCCGAAATCGCCCACCGGCAGCACGTCGGGCCGGCCCAGCGAGAACATCAGCAGCATGTGTGCGGTCCACTCGCCGATGCCGCGGATGCGCGTCACCGCCTCGATCACCTGGGCGTCCTCCATGCGGTGGAGCGCCCGGCTCGAGACGGCTCCCGAGGCGAAGGCCTCGGCCACTGCGCGCACCGCCGCGATCTTCTGGCGCGAGAGCCCCACCGAGCGCAGGCGCGAGATCGGGACCTCCAGCATCACCTCGGGCCGCGGGTAGCGGCCGCGCCAGTGGGAGCGCAGGCGGCCATCGATCGCGCGCGCGGCGGCGCCCGCCAGCTGCTGGTAGATCACCGAGCGCAGCAGCATCCGGTAGGGGTCGCCGCGGGGCGCCAGGTCGCAGTCGCCGACGGTGCGGATCACGGCCCCCAGCTGCGGGTCGCGGCGCATCAGCGCGCGGCGTCCGCGGGCGCGTTCGGATTCGTCCAGCTGGCCCGGCACGCCGGCATGCTAGCCGGCCCCGGTCGCCCCCGGTTGGCGGAAGGCGGCTCCGTTCCCGCGCGAATCCTCCGCCGAGGTCGCAGCCCGGCACGCCCAGGGACCGCTCGTGCGGGCGCCCCGATGCGCCGATAAAGCGCACCATGCCGAACCCCGCGTCGCCGCCGCGTCCGTCCGCGAAGGCGGAAGCGGCCCGTCCCGTCCAGCGCGCCACCCTGCGTCCCGCTCTCGGCCTCGAAGAGGTGCTGGAGCTCCTGGTCCGCCACGAGCTTCTGGACGAGGCGCAGGCCCGGGAGGTGGAGTCCCGCGCCACCACGCTGCGCAGTACCGTGCTCAAGGAGCGGGTCGGCTCGGTCCGCTCTCAGGCAGCGTCCCGCTACGACGTCTCCCCCGCCGAGATCGTCGACGCCGCGCGCTTTCCCCACCCCGACCCCAAGCAGGGCCGGATCGACGAGAACGCGGTGGCGAAGGTGCTCGGCGCCGCCTCCGGCACGCCCTACCTGAAGATCGACCCGCTCAAGGTCGACAACGACCTGGTCGCGAAGACGCTCTCCCGCCCCTACGCGCGCCGCCACGTCGTCATCCCGCTCGGCCGCGAGAAGGACGCCGTCGTCCTGGCGGCGACCGACCCCTTCGACACGACGCTCCGCGAGTCGCTCGAGCAGCTGATCCAGGCGCCGCTGCGCTACGTCGTCTCCGCGAAGTGCGACATCATCGCGATCATCGACCGCATCTACGGCTTCCGCTCGAAGGTGAGCCAGGCCCAGGAGAAGCTCGGCGCCGGATCGCGGTCGGGGGCGCTGGTCCAGCTCGTGGAGCTGCGCAGCAACGCCGAGCTCGCCGCCACCTCCAACGACGAGCACGTGATCGCGGCCGTCGACTACCTGCTCAACTACGCCTTCGAGCAGCGGGCCTCGGACATCCACCTGGAGCCGCGCGCCAAGGACGCGGTGATCCGCTTCCGGATCGACGGCATCCTGCACGACATCGACACCGTCCCGCCGCTGGTCCACGGCGCGATCACCTCGCGCATCAAGGTGCTCGCCGGCATGAACATCGCCGAACGGCGGCGCTCCCAGGACGGCCGGATCAAGACCCAGCGCGCCGAGCGCGAGGTCGAGCTGCGCGT
>Ga0315553_10003787_pt1 | contig 11615 bp, 7 predicted proteins | sample SalMarSW160140MG_FD_203099 | JGI IMG/M metagenome (GOLD analysis project Ga0315553, IMG submission 203099) | Salt marsh sediment microbial communities from the Plum Island Ecosystem LTER, Massachusetts, United States - Salt Marsh Sediment SW1601-40 ... | reverse complement strand
TGACGTTTCTCGAGGTTGTTGATATCAGCCAGTCTGCGCTCGTACACGACCTTGAGAAACGTCAGTACCCGGTCAAACGCTTGGCAAAATGGGTTAAACTGGGAATGCAGATAACAGGTTCGACGGCGGAGCCGTTGAACTGTTGATAAAAAAGGGAGGTCGTTATGTCACAAGCATCGACGCAGGCCCAAATCGCCGAGAACAAGACGTGGTTCACCGTACTCGGCGTTATACTCATTCTCCTCGGCATGGCCGCGGTGGCGTTTCCATTGGTAACCACCATTGCGACCAAAATCTTTCTCGGCTGGCTTTTCCTGATCGGTGGCGTGGTCACGATCATTCATGCGTTTTCGACTCGTGGATGGAGCGAGTTTCTTCTCGATCTCCTGATCGGCGTGCTGTACTTGATCGTTGGCGGGTGGCTCGCGTTCCTCCCATTCACCGGGATTTTCACGCTCACCGTGCTACTGGCCTTGATGTTTATCTTCCAGGGCGTGATCGAAGCAGGCATCGCCTTTCGCATCCGTCCGCACGACGGGTGGATCTGGATGTTGCTGGCCGGCATCGTGGCCGTGATTGTCGGCGTGCTTATTCTCGCCGAGCTGCCGGGTTCTGCCGGTTGGGCGATCGGGTTGCTCGTTGGGATCAATCTGATCATGTCAGGGGTGGCTTACCTGGTCCTGCCGATGGCGGCGGCGAAGGCGTAGCCGAATATGTGTCGCGAAGGGCGCCGGCTTCGGCCGGCGTCCTCGCCCGGCAGCAAAGCGTCTAACAACTTGTTCTTATTGCGTAATTGCGACCGCTGGCGCGCCGCCACGTGGCGATGCACTCACCCTCCGGTTTCAAATCCCGGGTAAAGGGTCATGCCGCCATCGACGTAAAGGCTGGTCCCGGTGACGTAATCCGAATAGTCGGACGCGAGCCACACGGCGGCGCGTCCGATGTCCTCCGGTTCGCCGATACGCTTGTAGGGAATCAGCTTCATCAGCTCGGCATAGGCTTCGGGCGTCTCCCAGGCCTGCATATTGATCGGCGTGCGAATAGCGCCAGGCGCGATCGCGTTGACGCGGATTCGCCACGGCGCCACTTCCTGAGCGATGGACTTCATCATCAGCATCACGCCGCCCTTCGACGCCGCATAGTTGACATGACCGGCCCAGGGGATGACTTCGTGCACGGAACTCATGCATATGATCTTGCCGGCAGCGCATGAAATGTCGGCGACCACACCGCGCCGCTTGAATTCACGAACCGCTTCCCTGGCGCACAGGAACTGACCCGTCAGGTTGACCCCGATGACTTTGTTCCATTGGGCAAGAGTCATCTCCTCGAAAGGAGCGTCCTGTTGCAGGCCGGCATTGTTGACCAGAATATCGATGGTGCCGAACTCGCGGCACATCGTCTCGATCATTGCCTTGACCTGGTCCTCGTTTGAGACGTCGGCTTGGATCGCCATGGCTTCGACGCCACAGCGGCGCTTGATTTCCTGAACGGCCTCCTGGGCTTTCTCCTCGCCGGTCACGTAGTTGACCACCACATCGGCCCCGGCATGTCCGAGCGCGATTGCGACTTGCTTGCCGATTCCGGAGCTTGCACCGGTCACCAAGGCTTTCTGCCCTTTGAGCACGATTTGTTGCTCCAAGGACGGCATGACCACCGGTGGATAGTGCTGTGCAGGCTTGTCAGGCATGGGATCGTCTCCCGCGACGCGACCGTCTGGGCGGCATCGGTTAGGCGTCAGGGCCCAAGGCCCGGTCGAGATTATAGGCCGCGCTAATCAACGCCAGATGGGTGAAGGCTTGCGGGAAATTGCCAAGCGCCTCACCGCTATGACCGGTTTCTTCGGCATAAAGGCCGACGTGATTGGAAAAGCCGAGCATGCGCTCGAACATGAGCTGCGCCGTTTCAAGCCGCTTCGGATCGTGCTGGCCGGCCCTGGTCAGGGCTTCGACCAGCCAGAACGTGCATATGTTGAACGTCCCTTCTTCGCCGGTCAGGCCGTCAGCCGACTCCGCGATGTTGTAGCGGTAGACCAGGCTGTTCGAGGTCAGACCGCCCCTGTCGGGCGGGAGCAGCGTGGCATCGAGCGTGCTCAGCATCAGTGGATCGGTCGGTGACAGAAAGAAGGTCAGCGGCAACATCAGATTGGCGGCGTCGAGCGAGTCGCTGCCGTAATATTGGACGAAAGCCCGCCGATTCTGGTTCCAGCCGTTGCGGATGATGTCCTCGTAGATTTCGTCGCGGATCCTCAGCCACCGCTCACGCGAAGACGGAAAGGACCGTTTGTCCGCCAGGCGAATGGCACGGTCCAGCGCCACCCAGCACATCAGCTTGGAATAGACGAATTGCTGCTGACCGCCCCTGACTTCCCAAACGCCCTCATCCGAGCGCTGCCAGTTGTCGCAAACCCAATCGGCCATCGCTCTCAACGATGTCCAAAGATCGTAGGAAATCGGCGCCCCATGCTTGTTGTAAAGATAGGCCGCGTCGAGCAGTTCTCCGTAAATATCGAGTTGCAGTTGATTGAAAGCGCCATTGCCGATTCGAACCGGCTTCGAACCCATATAGCCGTCGAGATGATCGAGCGTCTCTTCGGTGAGGTCTTTGCGGCCGTCGATGCCGTACATGATCTGCAGCGTGCCACCCGGTCCCGGTTCCTTGCAGAGGAAGGTGAGAAACTGCATGAATTGCTCGGCTTCCTCCTTGAAACCGAGGCGGAGGAAGGCGTAGACCGTAAACGCTGCGTCCCGGATCCACGTGTAGCGGTAGTCCCAATTACGCTGGCCTCCAATTCCCTCGGGCAGCGAGCATGTCGCCGCGGCGACGATGGCGCCGGTTGGCTCGTAAGTCAGCATCTTGAGGGCCAGTGCCGAGCGATGAACCATTTCTCGCCATCGCCCCGTATATCGGCACTTGCCGATCCAGCCATGCCAGAACGAAACAGTGCGCCGGAACAAGACTTCCGCCGCTTCGGCAGACATGGCGTACCCGCAGCCCATCTCCGGCGAGACGTGCCGCAAGGCGAAGACCGCCGTCTCGCCTTCGGTCAGGGTGAACTCCGAGTAGACGCGGCCATTCTGCTCCTGCAACGGTGTGCTCGTGGCCAAGCCCAACGTCAGAGACGGCGAGGCCAAGATCGCGCCCTCGTTTGTGATCGTTACGGTGTGATCGTCCCGGGCGTAGTTGAAGGCTGGATGACACTCCATCAGGAACTTCAGAGTCCCGCGGACGACCGTAACGCGCCGAACCAGACAGTGGCGGTGATGATTTCCAGAGACGGCCCGCCCGGCCGGCATGAAATCCGTAAGCTCGGCAGCGCCGTCAGGTGCCAGGAAACGCGTGATGAGGACGTTTGTTTCCGGCCAGTAGAACTGTTTGCAAACTACATCCTTGCCAAGTGGTGCAATCTTGAAGCGTCCGCCCTTTTCGTCGTCGAGAATCGCCGCAAACACGCTGGGCGAATCGAAGTCCGGCACGCACAGCCAGTCGATCGAGCCATTGATCCCGACCAGCGCGACCGTGTGCATATCGCCGATCATTCCGTAATCTTCAATCGGTTGATAGGGCATGCCTTCTCGTATCTCCGGCGGGGACCCGGGCCCCCCAATTTCCAATCTTCCCGCTAGGAGCCGATAAAGGCGCGTTTGCCCTCAACCAAAGCCCCGCCGGACGAGAAAGTCTGTCTGGCGGCTTTTTCGGGGTCAACCTTCAATTTGGCGAGGGGCGCGGCTATGCTGACGGTGGAGGACGTTCTGGCAGCGTCCGGCAGGAGCCGGGAGGATGCCGCTCAGCTGTGAGGCGACGGGCGGACTAGAGTGCTTTCGCTTCGAAAACCGGGATACCGATGCAAGCGGTTGCAGGTGTGAAGCCGGACCAAGACCCGGGCGCCGTCCTGGTCGAGATCGCCAGGGCCCTTGCGCTTGAGCTCAACCCGGCCCGCCGGCAAATCATGCATGCCGGTCTCAAGAGTTCTCTGGAGAGCGATTGGGGTTTTGACAGTCTCTCGCGTGCCGAACTCTTGCTCCGGGTCGAACGTGCCTTTTCCGTACAACTGCCGCCAAACTTGTTGGGTGAAGCCGAGACGCTGAACGACCTGCTCCCGGCGCTGGCGGGCGCGGCGGCACGGCCATCTGCGGATTTGCATCGCATTCTCCCCTTGGGCGAAGGCAGAGCCGAGCCGGCGCCGGAAAGTGCCAAGACCCTTACCGAGGTGTTTGACTGGCATGTGCGCCAGCATGGCGACCGGGTCCATGTCGTCCTCTGGCACGGCGATGGACAGGAGACCGCTTTTACCTACAGCGAAGTTGCGGCCAAGGCCCGAGCCGTTGCGGGCGGCCTGATCCAGAGCGGACTGCAGCCCGGCGAGCGGGTCGCGATGATGCTGCCGACGAGCGTCGAGTTTTTCGCCGCATTCTTTGGCGTGCTTTTTGCCAGGGGCGTACCGACACCGATCTATCCCCCGGCACGCCCTTCGCAGCTTGAGGAGCACCTCAATCGGCAGGCCGGCATCCTGCGCAATGCAAAGGCGGCCCTGCTGATTGCTCCGGCTTCGGCATCGGCAATCACGCGACTGGTAAAATTGCAGGTCGAGAGTTTGCGCGATGTGGTCACCGTCGAGGATTTAAGCGAAGGAGCGCCAAGTAAAGCGCGCGAAGCGCTAAGCGGCGACACGGCCCTTATTCAATACACTTCAGGGAGTACCGGCGATCCCAAAGGCGTGGTTCTCAGCCATGCGAATTTGTTGGCGAATATCCGCGCCATGGGCGGGGTGATGGACGCGGGGCCGTCCGACATTTTCGTGAGCTGGCTGCCTCTCTATCATGACATGGGCCTGATCGGCGCTTGGCTCGGCAGCCTCTATTTTGCCGTGCCGCTGGTGGTGATGTCGCCGCTGACCTTTCTGGTGCGTCCCGAGCAGTGGTTGTGGGCGATCCATCAGCATCGGGGAACGCTGTCGGCTTCGCCGAATTTCGGTTACGGGCTTTGTCTGAACAAGATTGACGACGAGGCGATCGCAGGTGTCGATCTCAGCTCGCTTCGTATGGTAGCCAATGGCGCCGAAGCGGTATCACCGGAGACCATCCGCGAGTTCACGGCCCGCTTTGCCAAATATGGCTTCCGCCCAGAGGCTCTCGCACCCGTCTATGGCCTGGCCGAAGACGCGGTGGGATTGTCGTTCCCTCCGCTCGGGCGCGTTCCCCCGATCGACCGCGTCGATCGCGACGTGCTGACGCGCCAGGGCCGTGCCGTCCCGGCAGCGCCGGACGATCCGGCCGCGTTGGAAATCGTCGCCTGCGGGCGTCCCCTGCCAGGGCATGAAGTCCGCATCGTCGGGGAGACCGGCGAACTCGGCGAGCGGAAGGAAGGGCGGCTTCAGTTCCGCGGCCCGTCTGCCACGAGCGGCTATTTCGACAATCCCGAGAAGACCCGCGAGTTATACGACGGCGATTGGCTTAACACCGGCGACCTTGCCTACATCGCCGCCGGAGACATCTACATTACCGGCCGTTCCAAGGACCTCATCATCCGCGCCGGGCGAAACATCTATCCCGCCGAGATCGAGGCTGCGGCAGGCGAGGTTCCTGGTGTCCGCAAGGGCTGCGTCGCCGTGTTCGGCAGTGAGGACCCGGATCGTGGCACTGAAAGAGTGATCTTACTGGCGGAGACTCGTGAGACCGAGGCGGAGGCCTTGAGCGAGCTGCGCCAGAGAATCGAGGAAGCGGTAGCGCCCTTGCTCGACGCACCGCCGGACGAAATCGTTCTCGTGCCGCCGCACGCCGTCCCGAAGACCTCGAGCGGAAAACTGCGCCGCGCATCCGCCCGCGAGATGTTCGAACGCGGCACCCTCCACGTTCGGGCGCAGCCCATGTGGCGGCAGATGCTGCGCTTCGGGATCGCCGGGCTCGTGTCGCAATTCCGGCGCGTGGCGCGTATTTCGGGCGACTATCTCTATGCGGCCTGGTGGTGGAGCGTGCTCGTTGCTTTGGGAATTTTTCTTTGGCCGGCCACGCTCGTGCTCCCAACTTTGAAACTGCGTTGGAGTCTGGTGCATTTTGTCACGCGAGCCGCAGCTTGGCTCACGGGGATAAGGGTCGCGGTCGCCGGGGCTTGGCCAAAAGAAAGGAACGTCCTCATAGCGGCCAATCACTCGAGCTATGTCGACTCCTTGGTGCTGGCGGCAATCATTCCCGGCGAACCCGCCTTTGTTGCCAAGAAGGAACTGGCGCAACAATTTTTTGCCGGTCCCTTCCTGAGGCGATTGGGCGTTCTCTTCGTCGAGCGGACCGATGCTGAAGGCGGCCTCGAGGACGTGAACAAGGCTCTCGAGGCGGCGCAAGCCGGGAGAAAACTTGTCTTTTTTCCCGAGGGGACTTTTACGCGCGCGCCGGGCCTTCTTCCCTTCCGCCTTGGCGCATTTGTCATCGCCGCGCGTCAGCATTTGCGTGTCCTGCCGGTCACCCTTCAAGGGACAAGATCGATCTTGCGGAACCGGCAATGGTTTCCCCGGCGCGGCGCTGTTCAGGTTCAGGTGGGGTCGTTGATCTCAGCCGATGGCGATGACTTTGCCGCGGCCATTCGCTTGAGGGACTCCGTGCGCGCCAAAATCCTTGCCAGTAGCGGCGAACCGGACGCCGCGACCGCGTGATCGGCGAGCGCAATCAAGTTCGGTCAGCGCCGATTAGCGCACCGACGCGATGTTGCCTGCATAAATCCAGCCGCTCTGTGAGTTCGAGGGATCTTCGACCTGCACCCAGCCGCGTTTGCGCGCCAAGACGCGAAGTTTGACACCCTTGGCCACGATCTTGATCACTTTCGCCGTGGAGGAGGGACCGTCGCGAAGATTGACCCAGGCCGTGGGCCTGATCCAGTTTGCATCGGCGGGCGGCTCAGGACGCCGGTCCGGCAACGACACGCCTTCAACAGACGCAGTTTCTAACGATGTATCCTCTTGTGCGCCGGTTTCGGGCTCGGCGGCCTCAATATCCGGGGCAGGCGCTTGATCCGGGACGAGCGCTTGATCCGGGACAAGTGCTTGTTCGATTCCGGCCTGGCTGATGCCATACGGGAAAGGCTCAGTTTTTGCTGCGGCCTTCGTTTGAAGAGTCGTCGACGCCGTTGCGATGGTGCCCTTGCCGGGTGCCACGAGTTCGACGATTAGTCTCGAGTCGCCGCCCGCGGCATCCCCCAAGTGAAGCTGCAAATCACCGATCTCGCCGGGCGTCAGCTTCCATTCCGCCTCGCCGGAGGCATATCCCCCCGACAGCGAGCTTCCAGGCGGCAGTCCCTTGATCACAATGACACTGCGCTGGGGGACTGCATCGGTTCCATCAAGCGCGATCGGAAGAGCAATCGTCATGCCCGCCAACGCCTCAAGCGTATCGGGTATCGACAGCACCGGAGACAGAATCTCCGGTTGGGGCTTGAGCTGGGCACTGTTCTTCGGTGGAAGCGTCTCCTCGGACGAAGATGAATCCACGAGATGGAGCCAGTAAACCGCCAGCGCGATGTTCGGAAGCAACGCGGCGATGACAAGCACGGCAGTTAGCCTCCGGATCCCGGAAGCCCAGGCAAGCAACGGCGGAGCCACCGGCGCAGGCGCGGCGGGCTCGGTCCGTGAAGGCGGGGTCACCGGCGCGGGCGCGGCGGGCTCGGTCCGTGAAGGCGGGGTCACCGGCGCCGGCGCGGCGGGCCGGGTCTGGTTGGAATGAGGCTCGGCCGATCCGCGAGGCGCGAAACGTTTTGCGATCCGCGAAGCTCCCGCTTCATCGGCACCGCGATTTCGGCTCGCCGCATAGGCCTTGATGAGCTCAAGCCGCTCAGGCGTAAGTGGCAATGGCGGCTCCGTGCTGCCCGGGGCGCGCGCTGGCGCCGCGTCGGGCTCTTCCTTGACGTTGCTGTTTGCGACATCCTTCACAAAGTCACCGGATGCCGGCGACAAGAGCCGCGTTGAACTGGGCTGAGGGCGACTCATAATTCCCTCGAGTGCACTTTAAGCGAGGCGTTTCGTGTCCGGTGGCGGCCGAGCACCTGGGAGATTGGCATCTCCTGACGACTCACATTTTCGACGCGATTGACTGGAACGCGCGGAGAGCAGTGGTCTTAACCCGCATAATAAGAGCAAGCCTAAACGTTGTGGCTGCAATTGCCGACACTGCAATCCCTCTTAACGTGGAACTATGAAGAGCCGGAAGTGTTCCACTCTATATCAAGAAAAAGTGAGAAGCCCCCGCGCAATGGGCGATGTGACCGAGGTCACATAATCGCCGTTGGGCCGGGTACTAGACAAAGGTAGGGCAGAGATCTGCCTTCAAACTAACAAGGAGAAATATCGATGGTTAGGTATGTGACATCTGCGCTTGCCGGCGCTGCTTTGCTTGCCGTGTCCACGGCGGCTCTGGCCGGTGAATACGACAACATGTGCGCGATGGGCCTTGCGATGGGTAAGGAAATCTCCACCGACTGCTCCATCAGCGGCGAGATCGGTGGGAAGACCTATTGCTTCGGCAGCGAGCAAGCCAAGACTGAATTCATGAAGGATCCTGAAGGCAATCTGGCCAAGGCTCAGTCCAATTACTCGAAGGCAAACTCCGGCTAGTTGCCAATAAGCAGGAAGGTTCTCGTTAATGTAAAAAGAGAGCCTTCCGCCAAGTGCTGGAGATAGAATAATGGCCCCGAGGGAACCCTTGGGGCCATTATCTGTTTTTCCTCTGGTTGAATCGGCACGGCCCGAATCTCCTTGCGATAGAGACGCGGGAGGGGCTAACCAGGGTCGCGACCGAATTAGAAACGGGGGTGTTCGGTGGAATGTGAATCTCGACCGGGCTGTGCGCCGGCCCGAAAATTTGCCGGATCCAAATTCATTGCGCTCATGGCTCTCGCGAGTATGACCCTGGGCCTTGGCTCGCCGGCCAGGGCGGAGGATGATACGGCGACGAAAGCGGAGGAAGGCGCGATAGAAATTCAGCTCAACAAGCTTGAGCCCCACGGCAATCAATGCAGAACCTATTTCGTCATCATCAACAAGGACGGCGTCAATTACCAGGTCTTGAAGCTCGACCTTGTCCTGTTTCAGCCTGACGGCGTGATCGGCAGCCGTTTCGTTGTCGATCTCGCGCCGGTAAAGTCCAAGAAGCGCACCGTAAAGCTATTCGAGCTAGCGAACACGTCCTGTGACGACATTGGAAGTTTCTTGATCAATGAAGTCATGGAGTGCCGCGCTGACACAGGACCGGTCAGCGACTGCCTTGACGATATCTCGGTCTCCAGCCTGGTCCCTAAGGCTCAGCTCACCAAGTAAAACGTCGCTCGATTTCGTTGTCGAGTTACCATCGTCGAAACGACCAAAAGCCGCGATGAGGCGTTGGCCGATAGGAGCGGCGCGGGGGAGGCGCCTTGCGTGTCTGAACCCGAGGCCTTCCGACGGTCGCCGGCTTGGCTTGTCTGCGTTTCGTCTTCGTGACAGTCGTAGGTTTCGCTTTTGGCTTCCGCGGTTCAACCGCGACTTCTATCGGCTCTTCGTTGCTCGACACGATGAAATCGTCACCTTCGCGCAAGATGGACGAATGGCTACTATCGTCGGCAACAATCAGTGTTGAGCCCGGCGTCAGCCGCTCTGAAATCTGCTTGCGCACATCGTCGCGGATCTCGATTCGGTCGAGCACATGTCTTGAATCGTCGCCTTCGAGACTAATCGCCATCCACGCGACCTCGGCGCCGCCCGACGGAGATTTCATCGCCGTGAACACATGAGTCCCAAGTGTTTGTTTTGGCGTGAGAAAATCGACCGGAAAATCGAAGACAGGATGGAAATCCTGCCGGACGTAGAGATGCCCGGGAGGGGGCTCGGACTTGCCCGCGGCACGGTAGATCGCCTTGGCCACGTCTTCGGAAAAATTCCCAGTGACCTTTAAACCGTGTGCTTTTTGAAAAGCTTTGATGGCGGCCATCGTCTCCGGTCCCAACCGGCCCGTGAAGTTTTGCCGCCTGAGATAGCCTAGCGAGGCAAGCACATATTGCGTGCCGATGATGCGGTCGCGCGGTGTACGCCGTGTAATCAACATTCGCAAGGGTGCGGACGATTCGGCGACATCGTAGGCATCAAACTCTACTTGCTCCGTGGCTTGCGACGTCGCGTCTGTGGCTGCGAGATCGGACGTAACAGATTGATCTTGATCTGCTAGAGCCATGGATACTTGTGGAGCCGTGCGCGCGGGCTGGAACAGGGTCTTATGCTCGATCGGTTTCGGCGTAACCCGAGCGTGAGTCACAACGACGTTCTCTCCGACGCTCGTTAACTGGAACAATTTTGGTGCGAAGGAGAACGGCAGCCGGATGCATCCATGAGAGGCCGGGTAGCCCGGCACCACGCCGCCATGAAGCGCGGTACCCGACCAGGTCATCCGCTGCATCCAGGGCATAGGCGCGTTGCTGTAAAGATTGGAGCGGTGGTAACGCGCCTTCTCGAGAATACTGAACACGCCAACCTTGGTCTCGTGGCCACGCTTGCCACTTGAAATTTTTGAAGTCGTGACCCGCGTGGTGCCACGATAGATGTCGAGCTTCTGCTGACTGAGCGACACAACCATCGTCAAAGGGTCCAAACGAAATGATGGGACGGGCGCCTTCTTGTTGGCCGTCTTCTCTCTCACGGGGATCGTGAGTCTCGCGGGGACGGCCGCAACGACCGGCAATGGAACATCTCTTAACACCGAGCCGTTGGCTGGCGTCGTGAGCGCAAGTCTTTTGAGCGGCACGTCGATGACGGGCACGGTTTCCGGCAGGGAAGGGGACAGGATTTGAGCGGGATTGCTGATCCGCAATCGTTGAACGGGAACCGGCTGCAAACCGGCCGGCGGCGTTTCCGAGGTCATCGCGTCCGATTTCCGGGTGAGGACCGTGGGATAGAGCGACAGGGCCGCAAGAGACTTTGGATTAATGCGGCGGGCGTCGGCAGCAGCATCGATCCGCGAGTCGGACAGGAGCCTCGAAGGTGTGAGCGAGGCCAGTATCGGCGAGGCCAGTAACGGTGCCACGTTGGGCGGAGGCACGATGGCTGGCGCTGTGTGACTCGCTTGGCGCTGGCGGATCAGGTCAACGGAGGCGAAGACTCCTACAATGCCGGCCAACAATAGGAGACCGGCGACCATGAGGGGCCGGTTCCAACGCCGTACCCGGCTGCTCGTCTGCGATAGCGGCGCCAGCTCCAAATAATGGAACGGCCGGATCGTCGACTCGTCGGTCCGGGCCTGTTCGAGTTGCCCAGGCGTCAGGTTCTTGGCATAGCGCAAATGCGCGCCGCACAAATTGGTATTGGCAAGGTTGGCGCCCGCGAAGTTGGCGTAGTCAAGATGAGAGCCGCTCAAATTCGCAGCGGTCAGGTCGGCGTCATTGAGCCGGGCGTAGCGAAGGTCGGCGCCCGACAGGTCGGCGCTGTCAAGCTTGGCTTCTTTCAAGGTGGCGAAGCGTAGACTGGCGCCCTTGAGATCGGCGTTTACGAGGTTCGCCCTGAGAAAATCGGCGTGATCGAGCGCGGCGCCGCTCAAATTTGCGGCAGCGAGATTGGCTTGATCGAAACGGGCAAGCTGAAGGTCGGCACGCGACAAATCGGCCGCCGC
>Ga0315553_10003786_pt1 | contig 11615 bp, 8 predicted proteins | sample SalMarSW160140MG_FD_203099 | JGI IMG/M metagenome (GOLD analysis project Ga0315553, IMG submission 203099) | Salt marsh sediment microbial communities from the Plum Island Ecosystem LTER, Massachusetts, United States - Salt Marsh Sediment SW1601-40 ... | reverse complement strand
TGACGGCTAGGCAGCTTCTTCTTGTCGAAGGTCCGTGCGTCCATCTGCGCCCGATCTTGCCGCGCTGGTTGCGGCAGTCTTCCCTGCTCTCCGGGTCGCATCCGCCGCCCCCGCGGCGTACCCGTTCGGTCGGTGCCGAAAACCCTGACACCGATAGGCTCAGAAACAATAAGTTTGATCGTGGCGCAAAGGGGGCGCTGGGGAAATCGCAGCGGATTTGCAACATCTGTGGCAGAAGAGCTACAGAAAATCCGCGGTTTAGCGTCTTAACGCTAAGTGTATTCCCACACAGCCGCTGACCGGTCCGTCGCCCCTGCGTCGCGGGCTAGGCTGCGTTCTTCACCCGCTTCAGGGCGGCGGTGAGACGCTCGCCGTCGGCGGCATAGGCGGCGCGCTTCTCACGTTCCGCTTCGACCACCTCCTCCGGCGCGCGGGCGACGAACTTGGCGTTCGCCAGCTTCTTGTCGATCCGCCCGATCTCGCCCTCGATGCGGGCGATCTCCTTTTCGAGCCGCTGCTCCTCGGCGGAGAAGTCGACGACACCGGCAAGCGGCAGCGCGAAGGTCGCACCGCCGACGATGACCTGCGCCGAGCCCTGCGGCGCCTGGTCGGCACGCTCGACCCCATCGACGCGAGCGAGCCGCTCGACGGCGGCGTGGTGACGCTGCACACGTTCTTCGATGCCGGCTTCGCGCGAGATGATCGTAAGGGGCGTTTTCGCCGCGGCCGGCACGTTCATCTCCGAGCGGATGGAGCGGATCGCTCCGATGAACTGAACCAGCCAGTCGATCTCTGCATGCGCCTCGCGGTCGGCAAAATCGGATTCGGGCCAGCGGGCGAGCGCGAGAACGCGCCCGCTGCTCTCCCCAAGCCCACCCCACAGCGCCTCGCTGATGAACGGCATGAAGGGATGCATCATGCGCAGGATCAGACTCAGGACATGCGCGGCCGTCGCCCGCGTCTCCGCCTTGGTGGCGTCGCTTCCTTCCGTCAGGAGCGGTTTGATCAACTCCAGATACCAGTCGCAGAACGTCGCCCAGACGAAGTGATAGAGCGCGTCCGCGCCTTCGTTGAAACGGTACTCCTCGATCGCCCGCGTAACGGCGCCGACCGCCGTGGTCGCTTCCGTGAGGATCCATCGGTTGACGGTCTCCATCACGGCGGTCGGATCGAAGGCCGGATCAGGATGGCACTCGTTCATCTCGCAGAAGCGCGCCGCATTCCAGATCTTGGTGCCGAAGTTGCGATAGCCCTCGATGCGCGCACGCGACGGCTTCACGTCGCCGCGCGGCGTCACCAGCGACGCCATGGTGAAGCGCAGCGCGTCGGCGCCGAACTCGTTGATGAGCTCGAGGGGATCGACCACGTTCCCCTTCGACTTCGACATCTTGGCGCCCTTCTCGTCGCGGACGATGCCGTGGATGTAAGTCGTGTGGAACGGCTCCTGTCCGGTGAAGTGGAGCCCCATCATCATCATCCGCGCCACCCAGAAGAAGATGATGTCGAAGCCGGTGACGAGCACGCTCGTTGGATAGTAGCGCTTGAGTTCCGGCGTCTCGTCGGGCCAGCCGAGCGTCGAGAACGGCCAAAGCGCGGAGGAGAACCAGGTGTCGAGCACGTCCTCGTCGCGCCAGATGGGAATAGCCGGAAGCGGCTGACCGTTCTGGAATGCCGTCGCCCAATAGTCGGTTGCCTCCTTGCTCGTCGGGCAGATGACGACATCGTGCCGGTAGTATTTCCCCGCTGCCGCCTGCGCCTCCTCCTCCGAAGCCTCGACGAATATCTCCCGGTCTTCAAACGAGAAGCCGCTTTCGGTCCGCTTCGGGCCGTACCATGCAGGAATGCGGTGACCCCACCAGAGCTGGCGCGAGATGCACCACGGTTGGATGTCTTCCATCCAGTCGAAATAGGTGCGCTCCCAGCTCTTCGGCACGATCGCGGTGCGCCCTTCGCGCACGCTGGCGATGGCCGGCTTGGCGAGGACCTTGGCGTTCACGTACCACTGGTCGGTGAGATACGGCTCGATCGGCACGCCGCTCCGGTCGCCGTGCGGGACCATGTGCGTGTGCTCGTCCGTCTTCTCGAGCAGCTCGCGCTCCTCCATCATCGCGACAATGCTTTCGCGCGCCGTGAAGCGATCGAGCCCGTCGAGCGCTTCGATCGTCTCCGCCAGCTCCGCCGACGGCGGCACGTCACGTAGGAAATCCTCGTTGCCGCGAAGGTGAATGTTCGCTTCCGGGTCCATGATGTTGACCAGCGGAAGGTCGTGCCGGCGCCCGACCTCGAAGTCGTTGAAGTCGTGCGCCGGGGTGATCTTCACTGCCCCCGATCCGGCTTCCGGGTCGGCATACTCGTCGGCGATGATAGGAATCCTTCGCCCGACCAGCGGCAGCACGGCGAACTTGCCGATGAGCGCCTTGTAGCGCTCGTCGTCGGGATGGACGGCAACGGCCGTGTCGCCGAGCATCGTCTCCGGCCGCGTCGTCGCGACGGTGATGAATTCGTCCGTGCCTTCGATCGGGTAGCGGAAGTGCCAAAGATATCCGCTCACCTCCACCTGTTGCACCTCGAGGTCGGAGATGGCGGTGACGAGATTCGGGTCCCAGTTCACCAGCCGCTTGTCGCGGTAGATCAGTCCTTCCTTGTGAAGCTGCACGAACACCTTGATGACGGCGCGCGAGAGACCCTCGTCCATGGTGAAGCGCGTGCGCGACCAGTCGCACGAGCAGCCGAGCCGCTTCAGCTGATTGATGATCGTGCCGCCGGACTCGGCCTTCCACGCCCAGACCTTCTCGACAAAGGCGTCGCGCCCGATAGCGCGCCGGTTCGGCTCCTGCCGCTCCATCATCTGTCGCTCGACCACCATCTGCGTGGCGATGCCGGCGTGATCCATGCCGGGCTGCCAGAGCACGTCGCGCCCGCGCATGCGGTGGTAACGGATCAGAATGTCCTGCAGCGTGTTGTTGAGGGCGTGCCCCATATGGAGCGAGCCGGTGACGTTCGGAGGCGGGATGGAGATCGAGTAGGGCTCGGCGCCCGGCTCGGCTCCCGCGCCCGCGCGGAACGCCTGCGCCTCGTCCCAGAGGTCGCGCACGTGCGGCTCAACGCTCGCCGCGTCGTAGGTCTTCTCAAGCATGGCAGTCCCGGAAGTGGCGGCGGTGTTAAACTGACGCCGCCTGACGCTGTCAACCGCCCCTGGCGACGCGCCGAGGCTGCCAGTTTCTGGGTGGGAGCGCTACCGGCGTCCGCGCGAGACCCGCTCGATTTCTTCCTGCACCTTGCGCTCGACGATCCCCGGAAGATTGTCGTCGAGCCATTGCTTCAGCATCGGCTGCAGCATCTCGGTGACGACGTCCTCGAGGGTGCGGGCATTCTGGGCCAGGATGGTGTGGGCAAGGGCCCCGAACGCGCCGGAGATCGCGTCTCCGGACTCCGGCGAAAGAAGCGGGCCCTCCTCGGCAGCTGCCGCCGGCGCCTGCGACGATCCCAGCGGCGCACGCCCCAGCGCTGCAGCCGCATGATCCGACTTCAGCGCGCGCGCCACTTGTTCGGAAGCGTGTCGATGGATGAAACCTCCGTTGGACGGCTCGGGCCGGCTCTGCGCCGCAGCTTCCTTTCCGGGCTTGCCTGGGACCGCGGACGGTGCCGCCCCCTTCTCGGCCGGCTGAGTGCCGACCGCCTTGAGCTCGACCGGCTTCGGCACCGCCGGCTTCGGCTCAGTCGCCTTCTGTTCAGCCGGCTTTTGCTCGGCCTGCTTCGGCTCGGCCTGTCTTTGATCGGGCGCCCGTTGCGCGCCCGGAGCCCGGCCAAGGGGACGCTCAGCCTCCGCCACGCCAACCCCCGCCCGCGTTTCGGGCTGGTCGGCGATCACGCCGTCGATCTTCGGAGCCGCCGATCCGTTATCCTCAGAAATAATCTGTCGGATCGATGCGAGTATCTCCTCCATGGAAGGTTCGTGCGCCGCGCTCGCGTTCGCCATTCTCATCCCCCGGTGGTGCCCGCCGTGATTCGTCGAATCACCCGCAGCTTAGACCCAGACGCGCGCTCTAGGGAGATTTTCTCGGGCAACATCATCGTGTTGCCCCACGTTTCTAACGCGTACGCTATCGTCCGTCGGGCGTCCGCGTGCCGATGAGCTTGGTGCGGACCGCGCGATAGTGCTCCGTCGGATCGTAAGCGGGGGTCGGCAGGCTAAGCGCCTCCGCCGTGAGCCGCCCCATCGCCGAGAGGAGCGCAAAGGACGCCACCGCACGGTCGCGCTGCGCCACGAGCACAGTCTCGCGTGCGCCCAGGAGCTCCCGCTGCGCGTCGAGCACGTCGAGTGTGGTGCGCTGACCGACGCGCTGCTCTTCCTGCACGCCGGTGAGCGCGATCTCCGCCGCGACGACGCCTTCGTCCGCCGCCGAGATCGCCCCAACGGCCGCTGCCACCTGCGCCCAGGCCGTGACCACAGCCGCGCGCACCTGGTCGCGCGCGATGTCGATCTGGATCTTGCGCAGGCCGTAGAGCTCCTTCGACTGGCGGATCGTGCCATAGGCGGCTCCGCCGGCGTAGATCGGTATCGAGACCTGCGCCGAGATCGTCGCCGTGTTCGGATCGAAATTGCCGTTGTAGCTCTCGTTGTGCTGCAAGGTCCCCTGCAGGCTCACTTCCGGCAGAAGCTCGCCCTCGGCCCGCTTCACCGCGTAGCCTTGTGCGTCCGCCTGGTGGATCGACGCCAGGATCAGCGGATGCAGATCCTCTCCGGCATGAATCGCTGCCTGCAGCGACGACGGCACGAGGCGGCCGAAGGGAAACCCGTTGGCCAAGCCCTGCGGATCATGGCCGATGATCTGGCGGTAGGTGGCCTTGCTCGTCGCCAAGTTGGCCTCGGCGAGGCTCACGGCGGCGCGGGCCGTGGCGAGCCTGGCGCTCGCTTGCGCGACGTCGGTGCGGGTGTTCTCCCCGACGTTGAAGCGCTCGTTCGCGGAGCGGACCTGCTCGCGGAGAAAGAGGACGTTGCGCTGGCGGATGTCGAGGATGGCCGTGTCGCGCACCACGTCCATATAAGCCTGCGCCGCATCGAAGAGCTTGTTCTGCACTGTGTTGCGAAGGACTTCGCGGCTCGCCCGAACGCCGATCTCGGCTTGGCGGATCGCGTTGGTGACGCGAAAGCCGGTGAAAACGTTCTGCGTGACGCTGAGGCCGACTGTGCTGCTTCCGGTCGTCTTGTTCGCCGTGGCGCTCAGGACCTGGTCGGTATGGCTGCCGGTGGTCGTGCTGAAAAGCGAGATGACCGGCGTCAGCCCGCCGCGCGCGATCGGGACGTTCTCGTCGTCGGCCCGCGTCTGCGCCCGCGCCGCGTTGATATCGGGATTTGAGGCGTAGGCCGAGGCGAGAGCCTGTATGACCGTTTCCGCCGCAGCCGAGGAGGCCGCCGCGAAGGTCAGGACACAGATTGTCGCCGCGACGACGGCGTGCTTGCGACGGACCACTTGCCCCTCTCGATCACACTCGGGGCCGGTGAGCCCGACCCTGCCGACGAGTGCCAGCGACCCTGATGACCGCTAACGATTCGAATGGCCTAACATTCCATAGGGTTATGCCTTACGCCAGCGTCAGGCATCAACTGAATTGAAGCCGGCCGTGACGATTAACCGCCGACCGCGTCGCTGACGCGACGACGACTCAGAAAACGAACTCGCGCGGACGCTCGAACCCCGGAAGAAGCGTTGCCCAGGCGTCGAAGCGCGGCCACTTGGTGACGTCCGCGCCGACCCGCTCGTAGAGCATCGCACGGCTCAGCCGGTCGTCGCGCTCAATCGAGGCAAGAATCCCGCCGGGCTTCAATTGCGCGACGAGCCCCTCGGGCATGGTCTCCACGGCGCCGTCGACCAGGATCGCGTCGAAAGGCGCCTCGGCGGGGCAGCCTTCCGTCAGCTTCGCCTCGACCAGCGCGACGTTCGCCGAACCGGCTGCCTTGAGCCCCTCGCGCGCGAGCGTGGCAAGCCCGGAATCTTCCTCGACCGCGACCACCGAGCCGGCCAAATGCGCGAGGATCGCGGCCGAATATCCGCTACCGCAGCCGATCACCATCGCCTTCGCGTCCGGCCCGAGCGGCAGCGCGTTGACGAGCCGGGCAAGCCGCACCGGCTCCATCATCCGCCGAGCCGACGGGCCGTCGGCCATGGCGAGCTCGCGGTCCGCATAGGCGAACGGCGCTTCCGCGGGTGCGACGAACGCCTCGCGCGGCACGGCAAGAAACGCGCGCAACACCGCGTGGCTGCTGACGTCGTTCGGCCGAAGCTGGTTGTCCACCATGCGCTGCCGGAGCACGGCAAAATCGGTCATGCGATAACAACCTGGAAACTAGATGGAGGCCTCGCCCGGAATCGAACCGGGGTGCACGGATTTGCAGTCCGCTGCGTCACCACTCCGCCACGAGGCCGGTCGGCGTGCGTTACCAGAGGGCCCTGGGCATCACAAGAGCGCCGCGCGGAAGACGGTGCGCGGGCCTGCCGGATCGGCTATGGCCGCCCAATGCTTGAGAAAATAGGGCTCCGCCACGCCGCGCGCCAGCCGTCGGACGCCGCGGAAGGACTGTCTGTCAGCCGCTCATGACCGCGCTGGCGTTCAGATTCGGGATGCTCGCGGTCGCCCTCGTGATCGACCGCATCATCGGCGAGCCGCGGGCGCTGTGGCGACGCGTTCCGCACCCGGTGGTGCTGATGGGCCGGGCGGTAGAGCGCCTCGACGCAGCGCTCAATGACCGCCGCCTCTCGTTTCCTGAGCGCCGTCGCCGCGGGATCGCCGCCGTTCTGCTGCTGGTGGCCGGAGCGGGCCTGCTCGGCTGGCTGGTGGCCGTCCTGCTCGACCGGCTGCCGTTCGGCTTCGTCCTTGAGACGATCCTCGTTGCCGTGTTCCTGGCGCAAAAGAGCCTCCTCGACCATGTCGCCGCAGTCGGGCGCGCGCTGCGCAAAGGCGGAATCGAGGGTGGCCGCGAAGCGGTATCTGAGATCGTCGGGCGCGACGTGACGCAACTCGACGAGGCCGGCGTCGCACGCGCGGCAATCGAATCCGCCGCGGAGAATTTTTCCGACGGCGTGGTCGCCCCGGCCTTCTGGTTCGCGCTTTTCGGCCTGCCCGGACTTCTCGTCTACAAGGTCGTCAACACGGCGGACTCCATGATCGGCCACCGCTCGCCCCGTCACCACGCTTTCGGCTGGGCGGCGGCGCGCCTCGACGATGTCCTGAGCTTCGTGCCGGCGCGGCTGTCGGTGCTGCTGATCGCTGCCGCAGCTCTTCTGTCACGTCGTTCCGCTGGCGCAGCGATCCGCGCCGCACTTGCCGATGCGCGGAAGCACAAATCTCCGAATGCCGGCTGGCCGGAGGCGGCCGCCGCCGGGGCCCTCGGCCTCGCGCTCGGCGGTCCGCGCCGTTACGGCGAGACGGAGGTCGAGGGAGCCTGGCTCAACGCCGACGGCCGGCCCGATGCGGCCCCTGCCGACATCCGCGCCGCGATCCGGCTGGTCGACATGGCCTGGGCGGTCTTTGCCGTAGCAAGCGCGCTCGCGATGGCGCTCACGCTATTCGCGATCTTGCGATAGCGAGGATCGCGTCGAGGTCGAGATGCGCCGCGAGATGCGCCGCAAGGCTGTCGAGCGCCGCCTCGACGCCGGCTTCGTAGTGCATCGTCGAGCGGCCGCCGAGCTTGGCGAGATAGGCGCGGCGGAACACGTCGCTGGCGAAGAGCCCATGCACATAGGTGCCGGCGACGAGTCCGTCGGCGGATGTCGCCCCATCCGGTCGGCCGCCGATGTCGAGGAACGGGCGGGTGCAATCCGGCCCTTCGCTCCGTCCGAGATGAATCTCGTAGCCTGAGACGCTTGCGCCGCTTTCCTGATGTCGCCCGGCAGCCGGCTCCGTGGTTTTCTCGCCGGTAAGCACGGTGTCGACCTGAAGGAGCCCGAGCCCGGCGGTCGCGCCGGAACGCGGGCCTTCCACGCCGGTAGGATCCATGATTGTGCGGCCGAGCATCTGATACCCGCCGCAAAGCCCCAGCACAGCGCCGCCGCGGCGGTGGTGGGCAAGGATGTCGATGTCCCAACCGGCAGCCCGCAGAGCGCCGAGATCGGCGATCGTGGCTTTCGATCCGGGGATGAGGATCAGGTCGCAATCACCTGGAATCGCTCGCCCCGGCTCGATCACTTCGACCGTGACGTCCGGCTCTGCGGAAACCGGGTCGAGGTCGTCGAAATTGGCGATGCGGGGAAGCCGTGGGACCGCGATCTTGATGCCGCCGCGCTCTTCGGCTGGCACCATCGGAAGCCCGAGAACGTCCTCGGCGGGGAGCCGAGCAGCGTCGGGAAAATGCGGGACGACCCCGAGCGAGCGCCAGCCGGTCCGCCTCTTGATCTCGGCCAGCCCTTCATCGAAAAGCGAAGGGTCGCCGCGGAAGCGATTGACGATGAACGCCTTTATGCGTGCCCGTTCGTCGGGCTCCAGGATGGCGTGTGTTCCGACGAGCGCGGCGATGACCCCGCCACGGTCGATGTCGCCGACCAGCGCCACAGGCACGTCGGCGGCCTCGGCAAAGCCCATATTGGCGATGTCGCCCCGGCGAAGGTTGATCTCGGCGGGCGAGCCGGCGCCCTCGACGACGACGAGCTCGAAATCGGCCTCGAGCCGTTTGAAGCTGTCGAGGACCGGCGCAAGAAGCTCGGCTTTTCTCGCTCCGTATTCGCGAGCGCTGAGCGTCGCCCAACGCTTTCCCTGCACCACGACCTGAGCGCCTCGCTCGGTCTCCGGCTTGAGCAGCACCGGGTTCATATGGACGGATGGCGCGATGCGCGCGGCGCGCGCCTGCAGCATCTGCGCACGCCCGATCTCGCCGCCCTCCGCAACGCCGGCATTGTTCGACATGTTCTGCGGCTTGAATGGCGCCACCTTGAGCCCGCGATCGGCAAAAGCGCGGCAAAGCCCTGCGGCGACCGTCGACTTGCCGACGTTCGAGCCGGTGCCCTGGATCATGATGGCAGGTATACGTGACACGCGAGCCGCTATAGCCGATCCCCGCTCGTGAGAAAGCGGTTCGTCAGTCATGCCGCCGCCCTGGCGCGGCTTCTTTGTTATTCATTCGCGGTTCATAATCCTGAGACTCTCATGACCGGGAGCGAATGACGCTGGAGGTCGAAATGCGGATGAACCAATTGGTCGCGGCTGCCGCCGTGACGCTCGGACTTTGCTCTGTCGCCAATGCGGCCGAGCCGGTGGCGCCGAAACTCTCGCTGCCTGGTGAGAATTCGATCATCCAGGTGCAGCGTGACTGCCACCGCGACTCGGAACGCCATTACCTCGACGATTACGACCGGAGGCTTTGGCACCATCATGTTGGACGCCATTGCCGCGTCGTCCTCGACGAGGATCCCCACTCTGGTTACCGTCGCTATGATCGCCGTCCCATGGATGACAATCACTGCCAGACACTGGGCACCCCGGGCTTTTCGTTCCGGTTCTGCCCGTAGGATCTGATCCGGGTCAAATCTCTCCTCCCGGCACGGGCTCCTCGGAGGCGGTCAGAACTCGATCCCCTTCTGCGCCTTAACGCCGGCGCGGAAGGGGTGTTTCACCTGCTCCATCTCGGTGACGAGGTCGGCCGCCTCGATCAACGCTTCCTTGGCGTTCCGCCCGGTGACGACGACGTGTTTCATCGGCTGACGCGCGTTGAGCGTCGCCACGACGTCGTCGACGTCGAGATAGTCGTAGCGAAGCACGATGTTGAGCTCGTCAAGCACGACCATCTGGTGCTCGTCGTCCGCGATGAAGGCTTTCGCCTTCTCCCACGCCGCCTTCGCCGCTTCGATGTCGCGCGCGCGGTCCTGCGTCTCCCAGGTGAAACCCTCGCCCATCGTTGCGATCGTGACCTGGTCGCCGAACCTGTCGAGCGCCGCGCGCTCGCCGGTCTGCCACTTGCCCTTCACGAACTGCACGATCGCAACCTTCATGCCGTTGCCGAGCGCACGGAAGACGAGGCCGAAGGCGGCGGTCGACTTCCCCTTGCCCTTGCCGGTGTGGACGATGAGCAGGCCCTTCTCGATCGTCTTCGTCGCGATGATCTTGTCGCGTGCCTCTTTCTTGCGGCGCATCTTCTCCGCGTGCTTGGCATTGATCTCGGCTTCGCTCATGCCTTCTGTCTTCATGCCGCCATCCTCCCGGCGAGGCGCTGCAGTTCCTGATAAGCGCTGTTCCTGCGCGGTGCCCAGAGCCCGCGATCGATCGCTTCGCAAAAGCGCGCGGCTATCTCTTTCAGCGCCGGCGGATTGTTCTCCGCGATGAAGTCGCGCACGGCCGCATCCTCCAGATAGGCGTTGTGGAGCTGCTCGAAATGATGATGCTTCACCGCGTTTGTCGTCGCCGCGAAGGCGAAGAGATAATCGACTGTCGCAGCGATTTCGAACGCGCCTTTGTAACCGTGGCGCATGACGCCCGCGATCCATTTCGGGTTCGCCGCGCGTCCGCGCACGACGCGTGCGATCTCCTCGTCGAGCGCACGGATCACCGGCCGCTCGGGGCGCGAATGATCGTTGTGGAAGACACGCGGCGCCTCGCCCTTGAGCGTTTCCACCGAGGCCGCCAGTCCACCCTCGAATTGATAGTAGTCGTCGGAATCGAGCAGATCGTGTTCGCGGTTGTCCTGGTTCTGCACGACGGCGTCCGTGGCCTTGAGCCGCGTCTCGAGCAGTGCGCGAGCGCCCTTCCCTTCCGCGGCTCCCCCGTAGGCGTAAGCCGACCATTCAAGGAAGGCTGCCGCGAGATCTTTCCGTTCCGCCCAAATGCCCTCGTCGATCAACGCCTGCAGCCCCGCGCCATATGCGCCGGGCTTCGAGCCGAAGACGCGAAACGACGCCGCGCTTTTCGCATCAGCCTCGGGCATGCCCGCCTCCGCGAGCTTCGCCGCATCGGCGCGGATGCGCGCGGCGATAGGGTTGGCGTCGTCGGGCTCATCACGCTCGGCGACGGCCTGCACCGCCCCGTGGAAGAGCGTGATCTGCGTCGGGAACGCATCGCGGAAAAAGCCGGAGATACGAAGCGTCACGTCGATACGCGGGCGCTTCAACTCCGACAGCGGCACAACTTCGACGCCGGTCACGCGCCCCGATTCGCCTTCCCAGACCGGCTGCGCCCCGATCAGCGCCATCGCCTGCGCGATGTCGTCGCCGCCGGTGCGCATGTTGGAAGTGCCCCACACGGTGAGCGCAATTGCGCGGGGCCATTCGCCCTCGTCCTGGAAATAGCGCTCGGCGAGAAGGTCGGCCGAGCGACGGCCGAGATCGAAGGCCGCCGGTGTCGGCACCGCGCGCACATCGACGGAGTAGAAGTTGCGGCCGGTCGGCAGGCAGTCAACCCGCCCGCGCGTCGGCGCCCCCGATGGACCCGGCGCGACGAACTTCCCGGAAAGCGCATCGAGGACGGAGGCGATTTCACGGCTGCCGGAGGAATCGAGCGCGGGGGCGATGCGATTGGCCAATTCGTCGAGGACGGCGCCCAACCTCCCCCTCGAGGCGAGGTCGAAACCGGCAAGCGAAGCGCTGGCGGTTTCGGGAGGGGGGTGCGGCGTCGACGCTTGATCCCCCCTC
>Ga0315553_10003785_pt1 | contig 11617 bp, 8 predicted proteins | sample SalMarSW160140MG_FD_203099 | JGI IMG/M metagenome (GOLD analysis project Ga0315553, IMG submission 203099) | Salt marsh sediment microbial communities from the Plum Island Ecosystem LTER, Massachusetts, United States - Salt Marsh Sediment SW1601-40 ... | reverse complement strand
TTGCTCTAAGCCCTCCCGGATTGGACAAGCGGAGATACCCCCAGCCAGTGGGCGGCAAGCCGGGCACGGCCCCACTCCACTGGAACTGAGGAGTCTCCGGCGATATGCAGGCATTGTGCCTGGTATGGCTTGGGCGGTTCGGCGCCCCTGATTGCTGGAAGACCGCTGGTGCGGCCCGCTACCGCCGGGCATCACCACGGCGCGCGGCACGGCCTGACGAATGGGCCCGCCGAGGCCCGTAACGCGCCGGCCCCCGGAGCCAGTGGCGTGCGTGCGGCCGGTTGACCTGTTGGGAAAAAGAGGAACGAGAGAGTTCGTGTACGAAGGGCACAGGCATTGAGAAACGGAGGACCGAGGGCCACCCCAGCGAGTGGATAGGGCCCGCCGAGAAGTCGAGAGTTCATACTGGCGTTATGGAAGGAGCGAAGTGGTGCGAGACCGTGAAGGTGTTGCAGACAGGAACGTTCAATGGGGCGCTGCACGTGCAGCAAACGAAAGGAGTGGGGCAATGTTGAAGAGGGCAATGGTTTTGGCGGTAGTGTTGGGGCTGGTCGCGGGCGCGTTTCCGGCACAGGCTGCGCCGCTCGACGCGACGACCAGTCTGAACGGCGGCACCAACGCCATCCCGCTGGCAGTCGGTACGCAGAACGTCGACGACAACGCGTCCGGCGTTTACGACTGGAATGACAAGAACGGCGACGGGACCCCGGGCGACGCCGTCACGCCGGCCGGACTGAACCTTGGCACCTACATGCTCTACACCAACGACGGTACGAAGACAGTCACAGCCACCGCCATCAAGCTCGACCTCAACGGCGGGAACATCACCGGCCAGGGCGTCTGGAACGCCGTCACCAGCCGATTCGACGCCATCACCACCGAGCGAACGTCGTTCTACCCGACGTACACGGGCGACATTGTCATCAAGAACGTAGGCGACATTTCGTGCGGAAGCATCACAACACACGCGTACTTCCAAGCCGAGAGCGGCTGTGCCGCCGGCAACATCTACATCGGCGAGGCGAACGGCACAGGCTACGGCGAGGCCGGCAACATCCGCGTCGACAACCTGGACGCGGAGAACAGCCGAGGCCCGACGTCCGGCAGCAATGTCCGCGTCTACAGCACCGGCTCCGTCAAGATCCAGAACCAGGACGCGGACCTGGGAGCCACGCTGGGCACCGTGTCCTCCAGCAAAGCTGGCAGATACCCCGGCTACATCCGCATCTACCATGAGGGCGCCTTCCGCGCCGGCGACCTGCTCGCCCGCACCGGGACCAGTACCTACGGCGCGGACGACCACGGCGGCGAGATCACCCTCGATGGCGACTACGACAACGACACCGTCGGCACCCCGCTGGGCGACTGCGAGATCAACAACATCGATGCCTCGTACAAGCGTAACGGGTACGGCAACCCCAACGACAAGGTCAAGATCGAGAACTACGCGAGCGTCACCATCAACGGCTATATCGACGGCCATAACAACGGCCCCCAGTCCGACTGCGAGGCGACCGACGTCACCATCCAGGGCGTGGCGGGTGACATCACCATCGGCGGCGCGATCAACCTCTGGGCCCGCAACAGCGCGAGCGACTACGGTGACCTCAAGCTCTACACCACGTCGGGCAGCGGCGGCAGCGTCGCTCTTGACGGCGGCCTGGACTGCGGCAAGGTCAAGTTCGCCGCCCTCGACAGCGACAGCGGCACGTCGACCATTGGCGGATCGCTCCTCGGCTTCGACACGGTCACCAGGATCAAGCTGCGCACCCCGAGCGGCGACGTCATCAAGTATGACCCGTTCGACGGCGGCAATGCATACCTTGGTGTTCTCAGCTACGTGGTCGCCGACCTGAGCGGCGCGGCCGGGATCGGCGGCACGCTCATACCGGATGTCGCCTCGCGCACGTGGGACGGCGGCACGTCGGGCACGTGGGATGCCGACGGGTTCGATGACAGCGGCGCCGACGCCCCAACCACCGCCACCGAGATGGCGAAGTTCGAGTCCGGCGCGACGACCAAGACCGTGTTGGTCGCAGCCGGCTCGGGCGCGGGCCCGGTGGCAGGCATCGTTCGAATCGATGGCGGCAGCGCCTATACGTTCAGCGATAGCGGCGGAGCGCTGGGGCTGGGTGCCGGCGGCGGCACGGCCTACATCATCGTGGCCGACACGGGCGCGGCGCATGTGATCGACGCAAACGTGACGCTCAACTGCGGCACCTATATTGACATGCAGCAGGCGGGCGGCACGCTGACCGTCAACGGCGACATCAGTGGCTCCGAAACGCTGACCAAGATCGGCAGCGGCACGGTCACGCTCTCGGGCAGCAACAGCCACAGCGCCACAGTGGTCGACGCGGGCACATTGGTGTGCGGCGCGGTCGATACGCTGCCCTCGGGCGGCGCGGTCACGGTCAACGGCGGCACGCTCGACGCGGGTGCCAACAACCAAGACCTCGGCGCCGGCGTGCTGATGATCAGCGGCGGCACGGTCAACGGCACCGCCACGATCAGCAGCAGCAGCGCCTTCGACGCTCGGTCGGGCACGGTCAACGCCGTCCTCGGCGGCACGGGTGGTCTGAACAAGACCACCAGCGGCACCGTCTCCCTCGGCGGCACCAACACCTACACCGGCCCCACCGCCGTCACCGCCGGCCGCCTCAACGTGAACGGCAGCACCGCCGCCGCCAGCACGGTGACCGTGAGCGGCACCGGCGTGCTGGGCGGCACGGGCACCATCAATGGTTCGCTCATCGTCAACAGCGGCGGCACCGTCGCCCCCGGCACCAGCGTCGGGGCCCTCAACGGCGTGAACGCCACGTGGGGCGCCGGCGGCGTGTATGACTGGGAGATCGACCACGCGACGGCCGGCGCCGGCACGGGCTGGGACCTGCTCAACCTGAGCGGGACGCTGGACATCGCCGCCACATCCGCCGATCCGTTCACCGTCAATCTGTTCACGGTCGGCTCGCTGGGCGGCAGCCACCCGGCTGATTCCGGCGACATGGCCAACTTCGACAAGGACAGCAGTCATAGCTGGAAGATCGCGTCGGCGGCCGGTGGCGTCACCGGATTCGACGCCGATGACTTCGTGCTGGACTATCGTGAGTTCCGCAACGCCTACGACGGCAACCTGATGGCCGGGTTCGGCATCCGGCAGGACGGCAACGACGTCTACGTCGACTACACGCCGCAGAAGCTGCTGGACATCCGCATCGACTTCGGCGGCTCCCTGGTGCCAGGGTGGAACGTCCTGCCGGCCCGGACGACGGGCACGACCCTCGCCCTGCTCACGACTGACGGCCTCGCCAGCGACCTGAAACTGGAGATCACCAATGGGTTCGCCAGCGCGGGGACAGGCGACGGCTGGTCGGGCAACAACGTGCCGTTCTGGCTCCCCTGGAGCGCCTCGGACGACGAGTTCTATGAAGGCTCTACCGGGGAGGTGGGCGAGATCACGATCACCGGCTTGGTCCCGGGGCTCACGTATTACTTCGAGTTGATCGCTTCGATGGACGGCATGACCTACTGGCGGGCCGACTACCTGCTGAACGACGAGTTCTCCATCGATGGCAACTCGGACGACTTCTACAACGACACCGAGGGACACAGGGACCACGACATCATGCTCTGGACGTTCGTGGCGGATGGCAGCGGCCAAGCCGTGCTCGAGATGACGGTCCGCTCCTACGTGTCGGGCATGAACGCCCTGCGCATCACGGTGGAGCCGCCCGCGCTGGCGCCCATCCCCGAGCCGGCCGCGCTGGGGCTGGTCGGAATGGCGCTGCTCGCGTTGAGGAGGCGGCGCCGATAGTGAACGACTGAACGGGACTCCCCACGCGCTGGCGTCTGGAGGCGTCAACCCGGATTTGAGGCGCGGGGCTTTTTCTTCAGCTTCCGCGGGCGCGAGGCGATCGAGTCGCCGAGGTCGATGACCTTCTTCGGCTTCGGCGGCGTACCGTCTGCGGCCTTTTCGTCGCGCCGTGCGGGCTTGCCTAAGAAGTCCGTCGGGCGCCGGTGCGGACGTTGTGGCCGTGGATGGCCATCGCCGCCGTGCCGGGGTGGGCGTCTGTCTCCGGCAGCAACAGGCACGCCGGGACAGACAGGTCGGGATGGACCGTCATCGTGAGCGCGGCCACGGTCACGCCGTAGGCCACCAGTTCCTGGATGGCGCGACGCACGGTCATCAGCGCCGCGCGCAATTCTTTCGCCAGGACCCGCTCGGGCGGCACCGGTTTCTCCTCCGTGTAGTCACGGTTCGCGATCCGGTCCATCAGCTTCCGCTTGATCCTCATGTACTTCGGAGCCGAGGCAGGCGTTCCTGCCGTTCGTTTCCCCGTGTGTCCAGTCCTCCCAGTAAATGACCTAGAATAATACTGCCATGGCCTGCATAATTATGCAGGCGAAAAACACCTTACCGAGGCGGCAGGAGTGTAACCTCGTGCGGCCACACAGTGCGCCGGACTACCGGTTCTCGATGGCGTTCGCTGAAGGCCGTGTCCCTGTCGGTTCCGCTCCGCCCCGGCTCCCGGGACTTCACATTTCGGTGCAGATATGAAATCAGCACCTCCGCCACACGGCGCACCAGACACCAGGGGGGAACTGGCCCACATGTGTCTGCGGTCAGCGCACTTGGCGGGATGGTGAGTCAGGCAGCAGCGAGGGCCGAGGCCGGGTTTCTCTCCGTGACATTGTACGGACACCGGGAGGGATTCTGTCGGAAAAAAGGAGACAGGAAGAAAGGGAACAGGCAACTGATTCCCGCAGCCACGCAGCTTGGAACTGCTGACGCTCGAGGACGTGCGGGAAATTAGTTGCCTGTTCCCTTTTTGAATGACACAAAGTTGAACTAGTCGGGCATCTTGATGTTTTCGAACAACTTGCCCAGTTCGGCCCCTCCTTCGATGGTGGCGAGCCGCGTCATGTTCTTCATCATATTGCCCATCACTTCTTTCATTTCTTTGTCGTACTTCTTCTTGAGCTCGTCCTCCCTCTCCTTCGGGGGCTTGTCCATCTCCTTCGCGCGCTTGCCCAAGGCTTCCATCCTCTTGGCGATCTTCTCCATTTTGGGCTTGGCCGCTTCGGCGGACTCCTTGTCCTTGACACCGTCGAGGACCGAGTTCATGTCCTTCATGCAGTCAATCATCTCTCTGGCGGCCCGGTCATACTTGTCGCCGCCGCAACCGCCTATGACAACCACAAGAGCCAACAGCCCCATCAACACCGCTACCTGCTTCATACCAACTCCTCCTACAGAAAGTGCCCCAGGCAGAATCTTGACACCGATGCCGACGAGGGCCGAGCCACCGACGACTTCGATCTCGCTTCCGAACTGGTGACCAACGCGGTCACCCGTGAAGGATCCTACCAGTGACAGAACGAATTGCCACAAAACCGACGGGGATTATAGAGGGTACAACAGCCGCGCGCAAGGAAGATAATCCCGCCCGCGACGTTCCCCGAACGTCCGTTTCTGCACCACCTTCCATAGAAAATGCTTGTCAACAGGCGTGGTTCTCGGCAGAATTGCCGACGTCTCCAGCGGGCAGGCAGAACTTCTGAGATTCTTTGCACCCTTTTATGGAGTTTCACGGACTCATGGGTGAGGACGGTCGACCACCCAGGGCGGCACGTGTGGACCATGGGACGCTCGAAATGCTCGTCACTGAGCATCAGGCGGAGTTGTACAGGTATGTGAAGTACCTGGGCGCGGACCACGCCCTTGCGGAGGATTTGGTGCAGGAGACGTTTCTGGCCACGTTCAAGGGCGCCTCGCCGCCCTCTCTGACCGACGTGCCGCGGCGTGGGGCGTGGTTGCGGGGGATCGCGCGCCACCTGTTGCTCAGGCATTGGGAAAGAGAAGTGCGTAACCCGGTAACGCTGGACAGCCGCGCCCTGGAACGGGCCGAGCAGGTGTGGACGGACACGTTTCCGGGAGGGGAAGACGGGGTCCTCTATGTGGAGGCCTTGCGCCTCTGCGTGGAGCAAATGCCCGAGCGCAGCCGTGAGATGCTGGACTTCCGCTACAGCCAAAGGAAATCTCGGAGCGAGATGGCGGCGGCCTTTTCGATGAGCGAGCACGGGGTCAAGTCCGCCTTGCAGCGCATTCGTGCGCGCCTGTGGGAATGTGTGCAGGCGCGCCTGAAGCTGGAGGGAGCCTGATGAAACGAGAGGAATGGACTGACCGTCTCGTGGATTCGTTCCTCCAGGAAGCCGTCGCCGGCGAACGGCCGTCCGATCAGACTCGACAGATCCTGGCACGGGCCGCCTTGCGGGAACGGCACCGCGTGCGGGTGTGGGCTCCTCTGGCCGCCGCCGCGGCCGTGCTGGTGCTGACGGCCGGGGTGTGGACGTGGTGGCCGAAGAAGGGTGTGGAGCCGGCGGTGTACCCGCCGCCGGCCGCCAGCGGCGCCTACACGGTGGAAGGCGACGCCCAGGTCCGCCGTGGCGCCGTGATAGAGACACACGAGGGTGAGGCGAGACTGCTGCTGGGAGGATACGCCCGCATCACGATGAGACCGGGCAGCACGGCCGTGATCGCGGGCCGGGAGAACGCCGAAGAGATCTTTCTCACCGGGGGGGAAGTGGAGTGCGAAGTCGAAGGCAGGAAGGACAGATTGTTTTCCGTGCAAACCGAGTTGGGGACGGTCTCGGTCGTGGGCACACGTTTCACCGTCCAACTGACAGGAGAGGAGAATGACATGAACGCCAAGACCATGGTGGTCAAGGTGATCGTGGGCACCGTGATGGTTACCAGCCTGGGCGCCAGCCCGTCGGTGCTGCACGCGGGCGAGCGCGGTACCTGGGGCCGACGACGGCCGGGATTGGGCACGGAGCGCCCCGCGATTCAGGACGCCAAGACGCCGCTGGAAAAGGCACGGGCGGCCTGCTCACTTCAGGAGCGGGCGCTCAAGGCGCAGCGCCAGCAGATCGAGGACGAGGTGCTCCAGGACGCCGAAGTCGCCGCTGCCATGAAAGCGTCGCAAGCCGCCGCCCGCGCCTATTACACAGAACTTAACGACCACCCCGACTACGGCGACCTGAAACAGGCCCGGGAGGCGGTGGCTGCCGAGTTCCAGAAACTCACGGCGCGGTTGCGCCGAGGCCGGCGAGAGGACTGGCAGAAGAACCGGCAGGAGTTCGCCAAACTTCGCACCCGCTCCGCCGAGCTGCGGGGCAAGATGCTCAAGTTGGCCGACGCGGTGCCGGAGCTCGCCGGGCTCAAGAAGAAGACGCAGGACGCGCTGATTGCATTCCTGACCAAGTACCAGGAGAAGCTGAATGCAAACAAGAAGTACGCCGACCTGGGCAAACAGCTCGAAGAAATGGCCGGGTGGGTGAGTGAGATCGATGACCAGATGACCGAAGAACGGCGAACGCAGAGGGAGGCGGACAAATGACGGCGCAGAGGCATCTAGGCAAGCGGGGCCAGGACGGCCGTCTGACAAGTAACGCGCCATGCGCAAGGGGAACCCGAGTAGGAGGTAAGGCCATGCTGAGGAAGTCATGTGTGTTGTTGGTGTTGGTCGCACTGACGGTCGGCGTTGCGTTTCTGGCCCGGCCGGCATCTGCAGCGGAAGAGCGGAAAGACGGCGACAAGGGTCCGGCCGTCCGAGAGAACCGCAGGGACGCGCAGGGTCGCGACCGGGGCGACCGCCGGCGCCGGTTCGGCGTGCTGATGCAAGCATTCCGCAAGCAGCGTGCCGGCGAGAAGCTGACCAAGGAGGAGCAGGAGGCCGTGGATAGAATGCAGCGTCTTCGGGGGCGCGACGGGAACCGCGATGCGGGCCGCGCTGACGCGCCGGGCCGCGGCCCCGCGGTGGGTCTCGTCGCGCCGCCCGGCCAGAAAGCCGGGATCGGCGCCCTTCAGCGCTTGAAGCACGACGAGCGGCTGAACGTCATCGACGACGCCTATTACCGCATCGCCGAGATCCACATCCACAAGAAGGAATACGCCAAGGCGGTCGAGGCGCTGCAGCAGTTGCTCAAGACCTCTCCCGACAAGCTGGCGATTTCGCTGACCCACCTGAACCTCGCCGAAATCTACCGCAAGGAGCTGGACAACAAGCAGCAGGCCATCGCGGAATACCGGAACGTCACCGGCGAGTACGCAATCGACGCACAGAAGCGGCTGGCCAGCCTGTTCGAAGAGCTCGACCAGATCGACGAGGCCGTCGACCAGTTCGAGGCCATCATCAAGGCCACCCCGGATAAGATGCAGAAGGTGTTGGCGCTCAGGGAACTGGCAGAGCTGCTCTTCCGCAACAACCGCGAAGACGAGGCGGTGGGCGTTTTGCAGCGCCTCACCAAAGCCGTCACCTACGACGAAGCCAAGGAAGTCTCTAAAGCTCTCGTGGCAATAGTGGCCCAGCGCCAGGAGGCGGAAAAAGACCGCCGGGAACGGGAGCGTGAGGCGCGGATGCGAGCAGGGCGGGACCGCTTCGCTGGGCGAAGACGTCGCCCTGCCGCCGGGGACGGCGGAATGCGACCCGAACAGGTCCGCCCCGCCGAGCGGAAGAAAGACGAGGCCCAGCCGGAGGAGCGGCCCATCGAGCCCAAGCCGCGCTGACGTCGAACAGCGTCCCGCGCCCCACCGCCGGGCCCCGGCCTAGGATTCGGCTTGCCGATCCGAACGCCCGGGGTACAATGCAGCACCAGTTGCATCCGGCGGGAGGAACGGCGCTGGCTGAGCTCGACGGAAAGAGGATCAGGGTGCGCCGGTACCGGCGCGTCGCCGAGATAGGGCTGGCGCTTCTGGTGCTGGCCGGCTGCTACGCGGGCTACCGGCTGTACTGGATTCACCAGGTGCGGCTGCGGCTGGACCCGATCCGCGAGGCCGGCTATCCCACGACCCTGGAAGAGTTGGATGCCTGGTACGAGCAGCCGGCGGGGGAGAACGCGGCGGCCCTCTACGTCGAATCCTTCCTGAGCTTCGTGCCGCTCGACAAAGCCAGGCGGGAGCAACTGCCCATCACCGGCACCACGCGGCTGGGGGACCTGGCCGATCCGCTGCCGGCGGACACCCGGAAGCTGGTCGACGAGCACATCGCCGCCAACCAGGCGGCCCTCGGACTGTTGCACAAAGCGGCGAAGGTACGGGGCTGCCGCTACCCCGGCGTGCTGGACGCGTACAGCCGCGAGCTTGTCGAGCACGTCAGTCACGTTCGGGACCTGGGCGGGCTGCTGATGCTGGACGCCATCGTCCACAGCGAGAACGGCAGGCCCGGCGCGGCCGCGCGTTCGGTCTGCTCGTCGATGGCGCTGGGCCGGTCGCTGCGGCAATGTCCCGTCATCTACGCCCTGTTGATCCGGATATGGTGCGAACTGCTGACCACGAGGTGCTTCGAGCGCGTACTGAACCGGACGCATCTGGGCGAGAAGGAGCTTGCCGACCTGGCCGGCGCCTTTGACCGCCCGGAGAACGACCGGAGCTTCTTCTGCACAATGGTCGGCGAACGATGCAAAGGGAGTTACGCCTTCGACCATCCCGAATTCATGTGGGGCGGCATGCGCGGCGGCTACGAATGGCGCCCTTCACACTCGCTGTACGAGGTCGCGGGCCTCATGGAACGGGACCACGTGTTCTTTCTTGACGCGGCGTCCGAGTGGGTGGATGCTGCGGCGGCTCCGCTGCCCCGGCGGGTGATCGCGTTCAAGACACTGGAGGCGAACGTCAAAAGGCAGCAACCGAACTGGCCAAACCGTCAGACGCGACAACTCGTCGGCCTGCACCTAGCGACGTTCCGCGCGGTGTGCGAGGAGGATGCCATCAGGGTTGCGCACCTTCGCGCGGCGCACATCGGCATCGTCGTCGAGCAATCCCGGCTGAAGAGCGGGAAGCTGCCCGCGGCGCTGTCCGACCTCGTCTCCGCGTTCATCGAGGCCGTCCCGAAAGATCCGTTCGACGGCAAGCCCTTGCGCTACAAGAAGTTGGAGAAGGGCTACGTCGTGTACAGTGTGGGACCCGACGGCCGGGATGACGGCGCCCCCGATGAGACTGACGACGTTGCCTTCACTGTCAAGCGCTGACTGCCGCCGGCATGGCCAGACAGCCCCGCCGGAATCACCGCCATCCCAACGCGCTGCGATTTGCCGGGGGGCTTGAGGAACGGGCGCGGCTGTTGTAGAATCCCATAATGACTGAAGCCGACACCGAAGACCGGCCATTCGTGGACTACCTCGCCCCTTTCGAAGCGTTCCAGGCGTACGGACTTCGCGGCGGCACGATCTACCGCGGGCGGGTCCGGCCGGAGTTCGCGCGGGACCGAGAGGCCCTGCGGCAACTTCTCGACGCCGCGCCCGGGACCCACCGCCTCGAAGACATAGACGGACGGCTCTATCTCACCCTCCAGACATACCGCGGCGCGCGCCCGCGCCAGCGCCTGTGGCTGCACATCACGCTCCTGGTCGTCGCCATCGTCACCATCGTCGGGGCGGGGGCCGACCTGTCGCGCATGTACGGTCGGGATTCGCCGGCGCACGACGACAAGACACAGTTGCATCCGTTCGAGTTCGCCCTCGAGTTCATGGCGCGAGTTCTGGACGGCAAGACCGAAGAGATATCGGCCTACCTGTGGCCGGACTTCGCCAACTACATGGCGCGGGGGATCCCGTACGCGGTGGCGCTGTTGTTCGTTCTGCTGTCGCACGAGATGGGCCATTTCATGGCGGCGCGGTGGCACGGGGTGGATGCGACCCTGCCGTTCGTGATCCCGGCCCCGTTTCTGTTTGGCACGCTCGGGGCGATCATCAAGATGCGATCGCCCATCTCGCATCGGCGCTCTTTGTTTGACATCGGCGCGGCGGGGCCGATCGCAGGGCTGATCGCCAGCGTGGTCGTGTGTGCCATCGGCCTGAGCATGTCCAGCTACGTGCCGGAGTCGAGGATGATCGGGCAGCCGTTTCGATTCGGAACGTCCGTGATGTACAGGGCGCTGGCCCGACTGGTGATGGGGTCGCCGCCGACGGCGCCCGGGGTGCACGCGCTCAATCTGGATCCGGTGGCCATCGCGGGATGGTTCGGCCTGTTTGTAACGTTCTTGAACCTGATGCCGCTGGGGCAGTTGGACGGGGGCCATATCTGGTACGCGCTGGTGGGCAGGAGACAGCGATACGTGGGCTACGCGGCGTTCGCCCTGCTGGTCGGAATGGGCTACCTGTTCGTCGGCTGGTTGGTGCTGGCCGCATTGGTCCTGCTGCTGCTGCACATCAAGCACCCGCCGGTGATGGACGAGTCCGTCCGGCTCGGCCGCGTGCGGACGGCCGTCGGGATTGTGATCATTATCCTGTTCCTGCTCATGTTCGTGCCCGTGCCGCTCGTGCTTAGCCGTTACTGGGGGTAGATGATGACGGGGCTGGCCGACTACGGCCTGGGACGAGCGGAGATCGCGCTCATCACCCGCCGCAGCGTTCGAAGGATCTATGTCATCGGGGATACCGACACGGGCAAGACCACGCTCGCCGGCGCCATCGCGAAGTATCTGACGCCCAAGTTCAGCACGGCCGCGGTCGACCTGGACGCCGGCCAGGCGTCGATCGGCCTGCCGACGACGTTCGGTTGGCAGATGCTTCGGCCGCGGGGCGGTCACAAGCCGGACGGGCTGTTCTTCACCGGCTC
>Ga0315553_10003784_pt1 | contig 11619 bp, 8 predicted proteins | sample SalMarSW160140MG_FD_203099 | JGI IMG/M metagenome (GOLD analysis project Ga0315553, IMG submission 203099) | Salt marsh sediment microbial communities from the Plum Island Ecosystem LTER, Massachusetts, United States - Salt Marsh Sediment SW1601-40 ... | reverse complement strand
TGATGCTTGCCAACCTCGTGCAGCAGCGCGGCATCACGCCGGGTGATGTGAACATCCGCTTCGGCTTCGACCCAATCGGCGTCCTCGCGGTCAACGGCTGGAACAATGTGGTCTGGCCCGAGATGGCGCCAGTCTTCGGGAGCCTTGCCGGGGAGATGTTGGAGCAAGGCTTCAAGGGGCCTTTCGCCGTTGGCGACGGCAGGCCCGTGCACGCGGCCGGCGGCTCGGAGGCGCAGGAGCTCGCCTTCGCATTGTCCACCGCGCTTGCCTATGTTCGCGCCGCGCATGCGGGCGGCGTCCCGCTCGATCAGGCACGCCGGCTGATCTTCTTCCGCCTCGCGGCCGACCAGAACCAGTTCCTCACCACCGCCAAATTCCGCGCGCTTCGCAAGCTGTGGTCGCGCGTCGAGGAAGCGTGCGGGCTCGAACCGGAGCCTGCCTTTGTCGCCGCCGAGACGGCCTGGCGCATGATGACGAAGCGCGACGCGTACGGAAACATCGTGCGCGGGACGATAGCCGCGCTTGCGGCGGCCGTCGGCGGCGCCAACGCGGTAACGATCCTGCCGTTCAGCGCGGCTCTCGGTCTTCCTGACGCATTCGCCCGGCGCGTCGCCCGGAACACCCAGACGATCCTTCTCGAGGAATCGAATCTCTATCGCGTCGCCGATCCCTCGGCGGGCTCCGGCGCCATCGAGGCTTTGACCGACGAGCTTTGCGGTATTGCCTGGAAGCTGTTCCAGGAAATCGAGAGGGCCGGCGGCCCGGCCGAAGCGCTCCGCGCCGGCCTCATCCAGCGCGAGGTCGCCAAGGTGCGGGCCGCCCGCGAGGCAGCCATCGCGCGCCGCAAAGATCCTCTCGTCGGCACCACTGATTTTCCCGATCTCGCCGAGGAGCCGGTGGCCGTGCTCGATGTGGCGCCGTCCGTGGCCAGCGACGAGCCGGGCGAACAGACCGCGGAGCCTTTGCCGCGCATGCGCCTCGCCGAGCCGTTCGAGGCGTTGCGCGGCAAGAGCGACGCCCATCTCGCCGAATGCGGGAAGCGGCCGAAGATCTTCCTCGCCTGTCTCGGGCGCCCCGCGGACTTCAATGCGCGCGCGAGCTTCGCCAAGAGCCTGTTCGAGGCTGGCGGCGTCAAAGCCGTTGCGCCGGAAGCGGCGCAGTCGCGTGACGAGATGCTCGAGGCGTTCAAGGCCTCGGGCACGACGTTCGCGTGCCTCTGCTCCTCCGACAAGGTCTATGCCTCCGAGGGCGCAAGCGCTGCGGCGGCGCTCAAGGGCGCCGGAGCCCAACACATCTATCTCGCCGGCAAGCCCGGCGCTCTCGAAACAGACCTGAAATCCGCCGGCGTCGAAGGTTTCGTTTCGGCTGGCGCCGACGCTCTTGCCGTCTTGCGCGGGGCATATGAAAAATTGGAGCTCTAGGCGCGAAGAAGCGAGCGCCGATCGAAGGACAGGATAGTGGCTGGAATTCCTGATTTCACCGAGATCGAGTTTGAAGCGCCGCGTGAGCCGGCGCTGAGCGTGGGCGCCCCCGCCTGGGAGACGCCGGAAGGGCTCGCCGTGAAGCCGGTCTACGGGCCGGACGATCTGAAGGGTCTCGACTTCCTCGACGGGTTCCCGGGCGTGCCGCCTTATCTGCGCGGCCCCTACCCGACCATGTATGTGCAGCGGCCGTGGACGGTCCGCCAATATTCCGGCTTCTCCACCGCCGAGGATTCCAACGCCTTCTACCGCCGCAATCTCGCCGCCGGCCAGCAAGGCGTGTCCATCGCTTTCGATCTCGCCACCCACCGCGGCTACGATTCAGATCATCCGCGCGTGACCGGCGACGTCGGCATGGCGGGCGTCGCCATCGACTCGATCTACGACATGCGCACCCTGTTCGACGGCATTCCCCTCGATCAGGTCTCCGTCTCCATGACCATGAACGGCGCGGTGCTGCCCGTGCTGGCGTTGTTCATAGTCGCCGGCGAAGAGCAAGGCGTGCCGCACGAGCATCTCTCCGGCACGATCCAGAACGACATCCTCAAAGAGTTCATGGTGCGGAACACCTACATCTATCCGCCCGAGCCTTCGATGCGCATCGTCTCCGACATCATCGGCTACACCTCGCAGCATATGCCGCGCTTCAACTCGATCTCGATCTCCGGCTATCACATGCAGGAGGCGGGTGCGACGGCCGACCTCGAGCTCGCCTATACGCTCGCTGACGGCATCGAATATGTCCGCGCCGGCATCGCCGCCGGGCTCGACGTGGATGCCTTCGCGCCGCGGCTCTCGTTCTTCTGGGCCATCGGCATGAACTTCTTCATGGAGATCGCCAAGATGCGCGCCGCGCGCGCGCTGTGGGCCAAGCTCCTGATGGACGAGTTCCGGCCCAAGGATCCGAAATCGCTGGCGCTGCGTACCCACTGCCAGACGAGCGGCTGGAGCCTCGCCGCCCAGGACGTATTCAACAACGTGATCCGCACCTGCGTCGAGGCCATGGCGGCGACCCAAGGCCATACCCAGTCGCTGCACACCAACGCGCTCGACGAGGCGCTGGCGCTCCCGACCGATTTCTCCGCGCGCATCGCCCGCAACACCCAGCTGATGCTGCAACAGGAAAGCGGCACGACCCGCATCATCGATCCGTGGGGCGGCAGCTACTACGTGGAACGCCTGACCTACGATCTCGCCGCCCGCGCCATGAAGCACATCGAGGAGGTCGAGAAATTCGGGGGCATGGCCAAGGCGATCGAGGCCGGCATCCCGAAGCGCATGATCGAGCAGGCGGCGACCGCCACCCAAGGCCGCATCGATTCCGGCCGCCAGACCATCGTCGGCGTGAACAAATACCGCTCCGACACCGATGCCGACATCGCCATCCTGAAAGTCGACAACCGCGCGGTGCGCCGCCAGCAGCTCGACAAGCTGGAACGGCTGAAGGCGGAGCGCGACGCGGACGCGGTCCAACGTGCTCTTGACGCGCTCACCGAAAGCGCTGAGACAGGCAAAGGAAATCTGCTCGAGGGCGCCGTCGCAGCCGCCCGCGCCAAGGCGACCGTCGGTGAGATTTCCTACGCCCTGGAAAAGGTCTATGGACGCCACCGGGCAAACGTTTCGGCAATCACCGGGGTTTACAAGGCGGAGATGGGCCGCAAGGACGGAAATATGAGCCGCGTCGCCGAGCTGATCGAGGCCTTCGAGACCGAGCACGGGCGCAGGCCCCGTATCCTGGTCGCCAAGATGGGCCAGGACGGGCACGACCGCGGCCAGAAGGTCATCGCATCCGCCTTCGCCGATCTCGGCTTCGACGTCGATATCGGGCCCTTGTTCCAGACCCCGGAAGAGGCCGCCCGCCAAGCGGTCGAGAACGACGTGCATATCCTCGGCGTGTCGTCGCTCGCGGCTGGTCATTTGACTCTCGTCCCGGCGCTCCGCGAAGCGCTCGAAGACCTAGGCCGCGGCGACATCATGATCGTCGTCGGTGGCGTCATCCCGCCCCAGGATTACCCGGAGCTCTACGAGGCGGGCGCCAAGGCCATCTTCGGCCCGGGCACGCCGATCGCCGAAGCCGCCATTGATATCCTTGGCAAACTTGGTGCCGACGGCACCAAGGCAGCGGCCGAGTAGGCAAACCGTCAGCAAACTGTCATATCTCTGAACTATCGGTCGCCATAGGACCGCGCCATCGCCGAAAGCCAGTCCGGCGGCGCCGGGCGCGGAGACCTGCGGGGGCTGCTTGGAATGTCCGTCAAGGGTGTCACCGGGAGCCAAGAGGGCCCGGTAGCCCATCTCTTTTGGTCTCCGTCCAGAGACCTTTTCGCAGGCGTCGCCGCCAGTTTCATGTCGGTCGCCTACGGCCTTTCGTTTTCCGCCCTCATTTTTGCGCCGCCACTGACGGCGTGGCTCGCCTACGGCATCGCCGCCACGTTCATCGCGAGTGCCGTCGGCGCCGCGATTGTCGCCGCGCGCAGCACCCTGCCCTTCGCCATCGCCGGACCTGACGGCGCCACTGCTGCGGTGACGGCAACGCTGGTCACGAGCGTGGTCGAACGGCTCATGGCCGCAGGACCGCCGGACGATCTCCTCGCCCCCATCATGATCGTCGTGGTGCTGGCCACGGCACTCACCGGTCTTTTGCTGATCGGTCTCGGACTGGTTCGTGCCGGCGTCGCCATCCGCTTCATTCCCTATCCGGTGATCGGCGGCTTCCTCAGCGCGACCGGCTGGCTGATGGTTAGCGGCGCGGTGCGCGTCATTACTGATCACCGCCTCAATTTCGCAAACGCTGACAAGTTTCTCGACGCATCTACATTGGAGAAGCTCGCCGCGGCGCTCGCCGTGATGCTGGCGCTCAATCTTGCCTTGCGCCGGGCGCGCAATCCCTTCGTCCTGCCCGGCGTCCTTTTCGTCGGCTTCGCCGTGGCACATCTGGCCTTTGCGCTTACCGGAACCACTCTCGACGAGGCACTCACCCTCGGCTGGACCTTCAAGGCGCCAACGGCCGTCGGACTCGCAACGACATGGAATCTCGGCGATGTCAGGCAGTTCCGCTGGGAGCTCTTGCCCTCACTCAGCGGCGACATTCTCGCGGTCATGTTCGTGACCACCATCACCATGCTGCTCAACACGACAGGGATCGAACTCGTGACCAAGCGCGAGGCGAACCTCGGGCGTGAGCTGACAACGCTTGGTGTGGCCAATCTTGTTAGCGCCGCTCTCGGCGGTTACGTCAGCTGCACGTCGCTGAGCCGCAGCACGCTGACCTATGCCGCAGGCGGCCGCAGCCGCATTTGCGGCCTGACTGTCGCGGCGGCTTCGGCGCTGATGCTTGCAGTCGATCCCGCCTTCCTTGCCTACGTTCCACGATTCGTGCTCGGCGGGCTCCTGCTCTATCTCGGCGCCAACCTGATGTACGACTGGCTGGTCAGCGCGGCGCAGCGCATTTCACGGCTCGAATATGTTTCGCTCCTCGCCATTGCCCTGATCATCGTCGAATGGGGCTTCATCGCCGGCGTGCTGATTGGCGTCATTATCGGCTGCGCCACCTTCGCCGTGAGCGCGAGCCGCGTGAACACCATAAAGTTCCGCTTCGACGGCTCGGAGTACCGCTCGACCCTTGACCGTGGACAAGACGAGATCGCCATCCTCGCCGGCCACGGCCAAGAGATCCAAGGCATGACCTTGCAGAGCTATCTCTTCTTCGGCTCTGCCAACCGGCTCTATCGCCAGGTCAAGGCGCTGCTGACGAGCACGCCGGAGTGCCGCTTCCTGCTCTTTGACTTCCGCCTCGTCACCGGGGTCGACTCCTCCGCCATGCACAGCTTCACACAGATCAAGCAAGCGGCCGACGAGGCTGGAGCGCGGCTTGTGCTCGTCAACCTGTCCCCGGACTTGGAAGCGGCCTTCCGTACGCACCACATCGTCACGGACGACGTCACCGTGACCTCCGATTTCGATCGCGCGCTTGAAATCTGCGAGAGGGCGGTGATCAAGCGGTATTTGCCCCGAGGCGGCGAAAGGCCGACTCTCCGCGACTGGCTGACCGAAGCGCTCGGCCGCTCCGACTTTGCCGGCGAGCTCATCGCCTATTGCGAGGAGCTTCATTTCGACAAGGGCGAGATCATCGCCTCCCAAGGCGATGAGGCGGACTGCATGCACTTCATCATGGACGGCCGCGTGGCGATCGTCATGCAACTGCGCAACGGTCGCACCATGCGCGTCCGCAGCCTCGGCTATCACACGACGATCGGAGAGATGGGGTTGATCACGCGGCAGGTGAGAAGCGCGACGATTCAGGCTGAAGCGAAAAGCGTTCTCTACGCGCTCAGCGCGGACGCGTACCAGCGCATCGCCCGCGAACATCCCGATCTCAGCCAAGCCCTTCTTACCTATGTGATCAAGGTCATGGCGGACCGGCTGAACTTCGCCAGCAGGGCCATGGGCGTGCTGCGCCGCTGAGGCTTTGCGTCGCATCGCCGCACATCTTGGTCGACACGCGACCCGGAAGCCAATTCCATCTGTTATATCAAGGCATTAACTGCCTTCCTACCTTGGAATTGTTCCACTGTTTAACGCCCCTGCAGTTAGGGCTTGCGAGCACGGATGCTGCATGGCCATGGTGCTCTCGCTGGGCAGAGCACAATTCAAGAATCGCTAAGAGAGGCACGATGCGCACGCTAATCGGGCTGTTCGCCCTGCTCGCCGTTTTCGCTCCGGTTGCCAACGCCAACGCGGAGGAAGTCGCCGTCACCATCAAGGACCACAAGTTTAGCCCGGACGAGATTCACATTCCGGCCAACCAGGCTATTACTCTAAGGGTCACCAATGCGGACGCGACGCCGGAGGAATTCGAAAGCCATGATTTCGATGTCGAGAAGGTCATCGTCGGCGGCCAAAGCGCCGTGATCCGGCTTCAGCCACTCGATGTGGGCCCCTATCGCTTCTTCGGCGAATACCACGAAGACACCGCCCAAGGCGTTCTCGTCGCCGAGTAACGCATCGTGCTTGGGGCCCTGGTCATCGTCTTTCGCGAGGTCGTCGAGGCCGGTCTGGTGGTCGGCATCGTCCTCGCTGCCACGCGCGGTATCGCGGGTCGCGGGTGGTGGGTCTCGCTTGGCATCCTCTGCGGTGTGCTGGGCGCCAGCGTTGTCGCCGCCTTCGCCGGGGCCATCTCCAATGCCTTTGCGGGATCGGGGCAAGAGCTGCTCAACGCGACGGTGCTCATCATCGCCGTCGTGAGCCTCACCTGGCACAATGTCTGGATGGCCGAACACGGCCGCGAGCTTGCCGCCGACATGCGAAAAGTCGGCACCGAGGTGAGCGAAGGCCAAAAACCCCTCGCCGTCCTTGCCGTGGTCGTCTTCATCGCCGTCATGCGCGAAGGCTCCGAGGTCGTCCTCTTCCTCTACGGAATTGTCGTAGCTGGGACCGATGCGGTCTCGCTATTCACGGGCGGGCTGCTCGGTCTGGCTGCCGGCGCGGGGCTGAGCGCGCTCAGCTATTACGGGCTCGTCGCGCTGCCCACGCGCTATATCTTCTCCGTCACCGGCCTTCTCATCACGTTGCTCGCGGCAGGAATGGCAGCTCAGGCGGTTCGCTTCCTGCAAATGGCGGGGACGGTTACCGTTTTTCAGAACAAGCTCTGGGACACGTCCTGGCTCCTTTCCGATTCCAGCATCCTCGGGCGCGCGCTGCATGTTCTGGTCGGCTATGACGACAAGCCGACCGCGCTTCAGGTCATCGCCTACGCCGTGACACTCGCCGTCATCCTTACCCTGATCCGTATGGCCCGCGGCGAGCGGCAGCCGCGAACAGCCAGCTAAGTCCCGGTCATAACCGGCTTGCGCTTTGGCCGGTTTGCCCCTACCCCCGCATGCCATGACCGGCAGCAAGAACACCCCGAGTCTCGAGGATTTGGCAAAGGCCGTCCGCGCCGGCGACCGCGTGGCGCTCGGCCGTGCCATGACCTTGGTCGAGAGCGCGAAGCCTGAGGACCAGCTGCGGGCGCAAGCCCTGCTCGAAGGGCTTCTCCCCGATACCGGCAAGTCGATCCGCGTCGGCATCAGCGGCGTGCCCGGTGCCGGCAAGTCCACCCTGATCGATCAGCTTGGGATCAATCTCATCACCGCAGGCCACAGAGTCGCCGTGCTCGCCGTCGACCCGACCTCGTCGCGGACCGGCGGCTCGATCCTCGGTGACAAGACCCGCATGGGGCGCCTGGCGTCCGAGCCGAATGCCTTCATCCGCCCGTCCCCCGCCGGCTCGAGCCTCGGCGGCGTCACCAAGACCACGCGCGAGACCATCTCGCTCGCGGAAGCCGCAGGCTTCGACGTCGTGCTCGTGGAGACCGTCGGCGTCGGGCAGTCCGAGACCGCCGTCTCCAACATGGTTGACGTTTTCGTCGTGGTTGCCATTCCCGGCGCTGGCGATGAGCTCCAAGGCATCAAACGTGGGCTGCTCGAGCTCGCCGACATCATCGCCGTCAACAAGGCCGACAGCGACAATGTCGAGCGTGCGGAACGGGCGGCGATGGAATACCGCACGGCGCTGCACATTCTCGCCGCGGGGCAAACGGCCTGGTCGCCCGTGGTGCTGACGCTCTCGGCGCGTGACAATCGCGGCCTCGATGCCCTGTGGGAGAAGATCGGGGAACGTCATTCGGCCATCTCCGCCTCGGGCGTACTGGCCGAGCGCCGCGCCGAGCAGGCGGCCTCGTGGATGCGCGAGATTTTCGAGCAGCGCTTGCTGGCCGCCTTCAAGGGCGGGCGCCGCGCCGCGCGCCACTACCAGGAGATCGAGGACAAGGTCCGCGCCGGCGAGATGACGCCGTCCGCCGCCGCCGACGAGCTCGGCCGTCTCGCGGGACTGAAAGATCCCGAGGAAACCAGCGAGTAAACCAGCCCCCGCGAAATCCCTTTCCTCGCGCGCGAGCCGCTAGTAAGCCAGACACATGGCACGGCCGCGCGTCCTCCTTACGGGCTTTGGCCCCTTTCCCGGTGTCGCCGAGAACCCCTCCGGCTGGCTGGCCGAGACGCTTGCTGCGGGCAAGCCTGCCCACGACGCTGAGCTGCACGGCCATGTGCTGCCGACCGAATGGGACGCCGTGGCCGCGCTCGCGCCAAACCTGCATGCGAGTCTGCAACCGCGTGTAATGATTCACTTTGGCGTCAGCGAGCGCGCGCGGAGCTTGCGCATCGAGCGCTCGGCGCATAATCAGGCCGCGCATCGTCATGATGCGCGCGGGCGCCTGCCAGTCGCGCCGGCGATCTCGCCGGCGGGCGCCGCACGGCTCGACACTGGCCTGCCGGTCGCCGAGATCGCCGCCCATCTCAGAGCCCAAGGCTTTGCGGCAAGCGCATCGCCGTCATGCGGGCGCTATCTCTGCAACTTCCTCTACTACCGCTCGCTCGAATGGGCGAAAGCGCAAGGATGCGATGCGTTATTCGTGCACGTGCCGCTGACGCACGCGCAAGGCGGGCCGTTTGCCGACGACGCGCTGCTCGATGCCGCGCAAGAGACCGTCGCGTTCGTCCTCCGCTTTATCGCCACCCAAGAAGCGTCACGCATTTCTGCGCCTGTTCCGGAGCGCGACGCGCTGCACGCCGGGGACAGGTCCTGATGGTGGTCGGACGCCGGGAATTGATGCTGGCCGGCCTCGGCGCCGGTCTTGCCGCGGCCACCGGTCCGAAGGTGGCGGAGGCGGGCAAAACCAGCACGCCCGAGGCGTTCAGCACCTATGGCGTGGTGCCGGCAGATGGCGCCATCGACCAAACGGCGACGCTGCAAGAGGCCGCCGACGCGGCGGCAAGCTCGGGCACGCCGCTCTATCTTCCCCCCGGCACCTATTCCACCGGGCGCCTCACCTTGAAAACCGGCACGCATATTCATGGCGTGCCGGGGCTCACGATCCTTCGCTATGTGAGCGGCGGAGCGATCCTGGCGACCGAGGGCACGGACAATGTGCGCCTCACCGGGCTCGTGCTCGACGGTGCCGGCAGGCCGCTCGGCGATGACGGCGCGCTGATTGTTGCGGTGGATTCGGCGCATTTCGACCTGTCCGACTGCCGCGTCACGGGCGCGAGCGAGGACGGCGTCGTGCTGCGCAAAGTCTCGGGCCGCGTTGCCGATTGCGAGATTTCCGACATCCGCAAAGCCGCGCTGTTCAGCGAGGACGCTAAGGGCCTCGAGATTGCCCACAATCATGTGCACGATTGCAGCGACAACGGCATCCTAATTTGGCGTTCTGAAGTCGGCGAAGACGGCACCATCGTCACCGCGAACCGCATCGAGCGCATCGCCGCCAAGAGCGGCGGCGGCGGTCAAAACGGCAATGGCGTCAACGTATTCCGCGCCGGCGGCGTGCTGGTGAATGCGAACCGCATCACCGACTGCGCCTTCTCGGCGGTCCGTTCCAATTCCGGCTCCAACTGCCAGATGGTCGCCAACTCTTGCGCTCGCCTCGGCGAGGTCGCGCTCTATGCCGAGTTCGCCTTCGAAGGCGCGGTGATCGCCAACAACATCGTCGACCAGGCGGCCATGGGCGTCTCCGTCACCAACTTCAAACAGGGCGGCCGCCTCGCCGTCGTGCAAGGCAACCTGGTCCGCAATCTCTTCCTGAGGAAGGACGCCGACAGCCGCGGGATCGGCATCGGCGTGGAGGCCGACGCTGTCGTCAGCGACAACGTCATCGAAGGCGCCCCGGCCTACGGCATCCTCGTGGGCTGGGGAAACTATCTGCGGGACGTCAGCGTCACCGACAATGTGATCCGCAATGCCCATATTGGCATCGGCGTGGCCGTAAGCTCGTCCGCCGGGACGGCGCTCATCACCGACAACCTGATCTCCGATGCGAAAGACGGCGCGATCCGCGCGATGAACGGGCCGACGCCGGTCGGTCCCGACTTGGCGAAGGCGAGCCCCGAGGCCTATCCCAACCTTGCCGTCTACGCCAACGTCGCCCGCTAGCGTGCCGTCGCCGTACGGTCTCCGGCATCCAGGAGATCACGAAGCGCGTTCCGCAACTCCGCGCTCGCAGCCACACGGCCGACGAGACGCCCGCGCCAATTGTGCAGCTCACCCTCGAGCTCGTTTGTCAAAGTCGCCCACGCCCTTGGCAGAAGTGAAGCGAGCACCTCGGCGAGGGCCCGCTCAGCGCCGCGCTTGGTGCCGTCGTCGATCTTCAGCGCAATGCCAAGGCCAATCTCAGGCAGCGCCGCGCAATGCACGCCTTCCGCGCCACCTTTGGTGAAAGCGGAACCTGCGAGCCCGCGCAGCACGATGGTGTCGAAGCGCCCTTCGCCAGCGACGAGGACCGGGGCGGCGAAGCAGGCGTCCATCAATCTTTCAGCAGCCCGCGCCCGCTCCGGCGCGAGGCCGGTGCCGGTACCGAGCCGCGCGAACCCGTAAGCGAGCGCGCCGAGCGGCAGCGCGAATGTCGGTAGCGAGCACCCGTCGATACCCATGCGGTCCGTGCCGAGCGCCGCCCCGCAAGTCTCTGAAAGGATTCGCGCGATCATGACCTGGAGCGGATGGTCCGGTCTCTCGTAACCCCGCGGATCGAAGCCGAGATGGATGGCGGCGGCGAGCATTCCCGCATGTTTGCCCGAGCAGTTGTTGTGGATCGCCCGCGGCTGTTTGCCCTCCAGAAGCAGTGCGCGCATCGCCGCCTCGCTCACCGGCCAATGCGCCCCGCAGGCGAGGTAGGTCTCGTCGAGCCCCACTTTGGCGAGCAGGCTTCGGACCGCATCGAGATGCACCTGATCGCCGCTATGAGAGGCGCAAGCCACCGCGAGTTCCTCGTCGCTGAGACGGAAGGCGTCGGCAGCGCCGCTTTCGACCAGCGGGATTGCCTGGAGCGCCTTGACGGCAGAACGCGGATAGACGGGGCACGCCACATCACCGAGCGCAAGCACAAGGCGCCCGGCCGCATCGGCGATCGCGATGGCCCCGCGGTGGCAGCTTTCGATGCGCGGCCCACGAAAGACGTCGACGAGGACGGGGTTGGTGGAATTGGACTCCATCGTGCAACTAACCGCGGGCGCGCTCAGGCAGGCGCGCCGGCTTTCTCTCGGCGGCGAGCTCCGTCGGCACGCCCGCAGCGTGCTTCGAGGCGCGGATCACGAGCGATGTCTTC
>Ga0315553_10003783_pt1 | contig 11622 bp, 9 predicted proteins | sample SalMarSW160140MG_FD_203099 | JGI IMG/M metagenome (GOLD analysis project Ga0315553, IMG submission 203099) | Salt marsh sediment microbial communities from the Plum Island Ecosystem LTER, Massachusetts, United States - Salt Marsh Sediment SW1601-40 ... | reverse complement strand
TCCCGCGCGCGATGGACGCTCCGATCCCGTTCTCCGGAAGCCCGCTCGACCGCGAGGGCCTGCGCCGCCGCGACCGGGCCTGGCTCCAGGCCTGCCTCGACGATCCGGCGACCCGCTACCTGCCGCTGTGGCAGACGAAGCCGCTGGTGAAGCGCGATCCGCCCGCTCTGGCCTGGGCGCGACGCGAGTTCTTCGAGGATCTCGACACGCCCGAGCCGGTGCTGCTCGGCACCCGGGACGGCGTCGCCCACTTCGCGGTGGACGTGTCGGCCGCCGAGAAGCCGGCGGATACCTTCGGGATCGCCGACGTCGCGTCCTTCGAGGACCTGCGCGGTGTGGTGGCCACCCTGCCGGCGGCCGACGCGGCGATCGCCGCCCAGGCGCGAACGCTGGTGGACTGGCACGCGCGCCACGGCCACTGCGCCGTCTGCGGCGGCCACACGCGCAGCGTGCAGGGCGGTGGCAACCGCGTGTGCTTCGACTGCCAGGCGGAGCACTTCCCGCGCACCGACCCGGTGGCGATCGCCGTCGTCGCGCGCGGCGATCGCTGTCTGCTCGGCCGGGGGATCGGCTGGCCGTCGGGGATGTTCTCGGCGCTCGCCGGCTTCGTCGAGGCCGGCGAGAGCCTCGAGGACGCGGTCCGGCGCGAGGTGCTCGAGGAGGCGGGCGTCCGCATCGGCGCGGTGCGCTACCTCACTTCGCAGCCCTGGCCCTTTCCCAGCTCGTTGATGCTGGGCTGCGTGGCCCAGGCCGAGAGCGAGGAGCTGCGCGTCGACGCCGCCGAGCTGGAGGAGGCGCGCTGGTTCGACCGTGACGCCCTGCGCGCCGCCCTGGACGGGCGGCGCAGCGACTTCGGCCTGCCGCCGGCCACCGCGATCGCCCATCACCTGATTCGTGCCTGGGTGGAGCGCGGCGTGGACGCGGCGGGTTGAGCCGCCCGACGGCCGCCGCGAGCTCTCCGTGACCGACCCCTCCCGCCCGCCGCACTGGAACCAGCCCGGGGGTCCCTTCCGCGCCTCGAACCACGCGAACGTCGCCGGCCGCGAGCGCGAGCTGCGCGCGATGGCGGACGCGGTACGCCGGCTGGTGCGCGTCACCACCAACAACCAGCGCGACGCATCGTGGACGGCTGCCGCCGCCAACCGCATCGCCGCGCTCGCGTCGGACCTGGAGGAAGGTCTGTCCGATGCGCCGCCGCCCCGGTACGGCACCTTGCGCCCGCCCGAGGAGCCCCACGACGTGTTCCCCTACGACCCGGTGCTGGGGCTCTACAACCCGATTGCGCTGCCGATCGAGATGGCGTGGCGGCCGCCCCGGGCGGTCGGCCGCGCCGAGTTCGACACGCCCTACGAGGGTCCGCCGGGGTGCGTCCACGGGGCGGTGCTGGCGGCGGCCTTCGATCAGGTGATCAACGTCGCCAACATCCTCTCGGGTGCTGGCGGCCCGACCGCGACGCTGCGCCTCGACTACCGCAAGCCCACGCCGCTGCACGCTCCGCTCGTCTTCGAGGCCTGGGTGGAAGGGATCGACGGTCGCAAGGTGACCAGCTGCGGGCGGGTGCTGCACGGGGACTTGGTGACCGCCGAGGCCACCGGCCTGTTCATCGCCGTCGATCCCGCGCGCGTGCTGAGTCTCGCGGACTGACGGGCTGGCCCGGACGGATCAGGCCTCGGTACCGGCCTGCGCCGCCGATCGGCGGGTGCCCCCGAACACGTACGCGACGCCCACGCCGAGCAGGTAGAGGACGACCATCGGGATGCCGAGCAGCACCTGGCTCACCCAGTCGGGGGGAGTGAGGATCGCTGCGACGATGAAGATCACCAGCACCGCGTACGGCGTGCCCCGCCACAGCGCGGGCGCGTCGACGATGCCCGCCACGGACAGGAAGAAGACGACGACGGGCAGCTCGAAGGCGACGCCGAAGGCCAGGAACAGCCGGGTCGTGAGCGCGAAGACCTCGTGCATCGTCCACGCGGACTGGACCAGCTCGTTGTCGAAGCTGTTGAAGAACTTGAAGACGAGCGGGAACACCTGCGTGTAGCCGAACACGGCGCCGCCGACGAAGAGACCGGTCGACACGATCACGAAGGGAGCGATCGTGTTCTTCTCGCTCGGGTAGAGGCCCGGCGCCACGAAGGCCCAGACCTGCCAGAAGATCACCGGCGTGGCGAACACGAAGCCGGCGAGCAGCGCGCACTTGAGATAGGTGAAGAACACCTCGGCGGGGGCGATCGCCTGGAGCGTGCGCCCTTCTCCCAGAGCGTCCACGGCGGGTCCCAGCAGGAGCGCGAAGATCTCGTCGCTGAAGTCCCAGGCGGCGATGCTGCCGACGACCCAGGCCAGCAGGACCCAGATGATCCGCGTGCGCAGCTCGCCGAGGTGGACGGTGAGCGGAAGCTTGGTCTCATCCATCGCGCGGAGGCTCGGGCTCGCCCGTGTTCCCGGCCACCGGGGGGACGGCGGCTGCCGGCGCCTTCGCCTTCGTCTCGGGCGGCGGTTCGAAGGAGATCGGGTCGATCTTCGCCTCGTCGGCCACGCTCATGAACTCGCGGCGCACCTCGTTGGAGGCGCGGCGGAACTCGCCCAAGCTGCGACCCAGGGAGCGCGCCAGCTCGGGCAGTCGCTTCGGGCCGAGCACGACGAGCCCGATCACGAAGATCACCATCAGCTCGGTCATGCCGATGCCGAACATGCGGGAAGCGTAGCTCTCCCGGCGGGAGAGCGACTGGCCCGGCCAGACCCGGGGGAGCGACCGGCTCCCCGCGAATCGGTCGGGCCTACGCCGCGCTCGAGCCGACCCCCGCCGGATCGATGGGGGTGGAGTCGGCGAGCAAGGTGATGTCGACGTCGTTGGCGTGGGAGTCGAGCAGCGCCACGAACTCCTTGGCGAGCTCGGGATCGAACTGCACGCCGGCGAAGCGCTGGAGCTCTCCGAGCACGATCTCGCGCCGTAGCGCGCTGCGGTAGGGGCGGTTCGAGCTCATGGCGTCGAAGGCGTCCACGATCGAAACGATCCGGGCGGCGTAGGGGATCTCCTCCCCGGACAGGCCGTCGGGGTAGCCCGTTCCATCCCACCACTCGTGATGGTGCCGGATCGCCAGGGTGAGGTCGGACTGCAGCAGAAGCGGCCGCACCAGCCGCGCGCCGATCATCGGATGCTGCTCCACGATGCGTCGCTCGTTGGCGTCGAGGGCGCCCTCGCGCAGCAGGAGCTCGGTGGGCACCCCCACCTTGCCGAGGTCATGCAGGAAGCCCGCCACGCGGACCTGCTCCTGCTCCCGGCCGACGAGGCCCACGCGATCGGCGAGAAGACCGGCGTAGAAGGAAACGCGACGGGCGTGACCGCGCATGTACCGGTCCTTGGTCTCGATCGTCTCCGCGAGCACCTCGAGGAACTCGACGGTGCGCAGCTCCTCCTCCTGATCGCGGTGCAGCTTCTGCGCCGCGCGATCCCCCAGCATGCTTCCGAGGCGGCTGCGCAGGTTCTGGCTGCGCTCCACCTCCTCGAGGATCGCCTGGGCGTCTTCTTCGTGGCCGACCACGTCGCCGAGCTCGTGGAGGAAGGTGACCAGCCCGGTGCGGGCGCGCCGCCGGGACTGGGCCCGGGTGACCGCCGCGCCCACCTTCACCACGTCGAAGGGCTTCTCGAGGTAGTCGCAGACGCCCAGTCGCAGCGACTCGGCGGCGCTCGCGACCGATCCGCAGCCGGTGATCACGATGACCTCGACGGTGGGAAACTCGTCGTGCATGCGGCGCATCAGGTCCTGGCCGGTCATTCCCGGCATGCTCAGGTCGACGGTCACGATGTCGATCGGCTCGGTGCGGAGCATCTCGAGCGCCTCGTGAGCCGTGCTGGCGACCAGCACCCGGAACGACTGGGCCAGGATCAGTCGCAGCGACTCGCGCGGGCCGCGCTCGTCGTCCACGACGAGAATCGTCTCCTTGATGCGCTCGGACATGGCTCCTCCCCGTCGAGGCCGACCGGGGGCCTGCCGCAAGTTGCGTGCCGATTGCACGAGCGATGCGCAGGCCGGGCCGCAACTCTCCGCCGTCAACCGGAGAATGCGGGCTGCCGCAGAAGGTGGCGGCACGTGCCGGCAACGGTTGGATGTCCGATTCCGGACACGCGCGACGGCGGACCGACGATCGGCCCCCGTCGGCCGTGCGACCGCACGCGAAGGTTCCGCTCGGAGCGGAGGCCGCTCCGGTCAGGGAGAGGGCAGGTCGACGACGAGGACGCGCTCTTCGGCTTCGCTGGCGCCGAAGGTGAGGCGGCCGTCCTGGGCGCGCACGACGAGCTCGGCGATCAGGATCTCGAAGGACTGCTCCAGGTTCTCCGCAGCTTCCCTGCGAACGACCGACGGGTCGTGGAAGCGCAGCAGCACGCGCACCCACGCCGGTTCGGAGGGACCACCCTGGTGATGCCGCGAGGCGATGTAGAGGTCTCCGCGGTCGGGGACGACGGCGAGCGCCTTGTCGAGCAGAGCCTCGAAGGCGAGGCGCAGCTGGGCCGGGTCGGCGAGCGCGGTCGGGTGGGTGGCGTCGAGCTCCTTGAGCACGAGCAGGTGTCGGCTGCGGAAGGCGTCCCGCCGCTCCTCGAGCAGCGTCTCCAGCAGGGCCGTCACGTCGACCTTGTCGCGCGCCGGGGCGTCGAGCGCGGCGAGCCGCTCGAGCCGCTCCAACAGCCCGTGGATGCGACCGACGTCCTCGCGAACCATCTCGGGGAAGCGCGCGCGGAAGTCGGGATCCTCGAACCGCTCGGGCAGCAGGTCGGCGAAGGTGCGGATCGTGGACAGCGGGTTGCGCACCTGGTGGATCAGTGACTGCGCAAGCCGCCGCAGCCCCGGATCGCCGTCGAGGGCCCGACCGGAAGGTCGCGGCGGCCCCGCCGCCGGGAGGTCCGGCGGGCCGTGTACGATCGGCGCCGGTACCCACGGCCCCGCGCCGATCGCTGCGCTCTGTACCGCCGCGGCCTCCTCGATCGGCTCGGTGTCCGGCGGCTCCTCGGCCGCGGTCCCGGGCGGCTCGGGCTGCGCGATCACCACGGGCTCGGCGATCTCGTCGTCGGGGAGCAGCGTTCCCAGCTCGGAGGCCTCGACCGGGGCGAGCGCCTCCCCCTCGAGCACCAGGTCGTCGGCGCGCACCGGATCGCGCGCGGTCGAGGCCAGCGTCTGCTCCACCACCGCCTCCAGCTCTCGCAGGTTCCCGGGCCACGGGTACTCCTGGAGGAAGGCGTGGGCATCCGCGTCGAAGTGACGCGGTGCCTCGCGGTGCGCCTCGGCCCAGGCCCGGGTCGTCGCCGCCACCAGCGATTCGATGCGACCCGGGCGCTCGCGCAGCGCCGGCAAGCGGATCTCGATCGTGCCCACCGCGCGGGCCAGGGCCTCCTCGATCGGCAGGTCGTTGGAGTCGACGGTCGTCAGCCAGCGCAGCACCGGCGCGTTCACGCCGGGAGGGATTCCGGCGTCGAGCCACGCGGCGAGCTCCCGCTGCACGTGCGTCGCCAGCCGCCCCGGCTCGTCGAGCCAGGCGGTGAGGCTCGTGAGCCGTGGCCGCGCGCGGCCGACGGCCGCCAGCGCGTTCCCGATGTCCGTCACCTCGGTGTCGTGGCCGCAGGCCAGATGGGCGAACGCTCCGTCGGCCGTGCCGCCGAAGTGGTGCACGTAGCGGACCAGTGCCGCACGTCCGGTGCCCGGCTCGCCGCGGATCAGCAAGGGCACGTCGACGAGCCGCGGATCGAGGGCGCGCATCAGCTCGGGCAGATCCAGATCGGCGAGCCATCGCGAGAAGCGGGCGGCGACCGCCTCGCGCTGGGATCGCTGGGAGAGCGGGGGCCGTGCGGGCGCCGGGGGGCGCACGGCGCGGCGCAGCGCGTCGGCGCGGGGCGGGTAGGGCAGATACTCGAAGGAGAGCTGGTCGAAGAGGGCCCGGGCCGCATCGGCCCGGTCCTTGTCGCCGATCAGGAGCCAGCGCGCCCGCGCCTGGCGCGCGCGATGGCGGTGGGCGAACTCGAGCTCCTCCTCCCAATCTCCCGACAGGCCGAGCACCACGACGTCGGCGGCGGCGGCGCTGTCGAACGACCCGTCGGAGGGACGCCCGGCGATCGCGTCCGCGGCCGCGGCGAGTCGGGCCAGCGCCGCGCGGGCGCGGTCCTCGCGGTGGACGATCCAGACGGTGGGCATGGCTTCCCGGTGGGGTTGCAAGAATACGCGAAAAATCACGCGCAATTGGCGTGCCAAGGGGATCTGCACGGCGCCGCGTCACCTCAGCGCGCCGCAGAGGCGGCGCCGAAACATACGGGTTCGCAAGGCAAAAGAGGAACGCCGCCGTGCGATATCGAACTCCTCCCGACGCTCTGGCGCCGGGCCGGACGCGCGCAACAATGGGTAAACGTTTTCTCTCGCAGCGCCCCCCGATCTCTGCGAGAGTGCGCAGCGGGTCGAGGGGCCCGGGGGGCGGGAGGTCGACGGGACGGTGATCGACGGAGGACCGCAGGTCCGCCTGCGCAGCGCCACCGAAGCGCCCTACGACGACGCGATCGCCGCCGCTCGCACCTGTTATTCGCCGCGGGTGGTCGCGCCCGACGAGGTGACCGAGCGGCAGCGCCAGAGCATCGGCCCGCTCACCTACGGTGGTGGCCACCACACCGTCTTCCAGCACGCCACCTTCGAGTTCGAGCTGTCCGGCGTGTCTCGGCAGCTCGTGTGGTCGGTGCTGCACGGCTTTCCCTTCTACAACACCGAGCAGCAGAGCCAGCGCTACGTGAAGCTGGGCGAGCCGTCGGCCTACGTGCCGCCGTCGCTCGACGCCGCGTCGCGGGCGGTCTACACGGCTTCGATCGAGGGCGCGTGGGAGGCGTACCGCGGGCTGACCGAGCGGCTCGTCCCGATCACGCGGGCGATCCTGGGCGACCTCTGGCACCTCGAGCGCCGCGCGAACCGCGCCTTCGGCCGCAGCGTCGCCCGGGAGGCGGAGAAGAAGGCGATCGAGACGGCGCGCTACGTGATTCCGGTCGCCTGCCACACCGCGATGGTCTACACGATCTCGGGTCTGGTGCTGCACCGCCTGCGCCGCATGGCGCGCGTCGGCGACGTGCCGGCGGAGGCGTCGCAGGTGATCGGCCTGATGGTGGCGGAGGTCGAGCGCCTGGATCCGAGCTTCTTCGGACGCGTCGGCGACGTCCCGCTCGAGGCCGGGGAGGTGATCGAGACGGAGATGGCACCGGCGGGGCCCGGCGATCCCGCGGCTGCCGAGGCCTTCGACAAGTCGCTCGACGGCCGCACGTCGCGACTGGTCGACTGGAGCGCGCGCGCGCCGGAGGTCGTGGCCGACGCCGTCCGTCACGTGCTGGGTCGCACCGATCTCTCCGACGGCGAGGCGCTGGCGGCGGCCCTGGATCCCGAGGTCAACCGCTACCGGCTCGAGCGCCTCAACGTCTCCACCCACGCCCCGGTGATGCGGGCGCTCGCCCACGCGCACTACGTGTTCCGGAAGAAGCTCTCCCACACGGCCGACTCCCAGGACCAGCGACACCGCACGGTGCCCGGGTCGCGCCCGCTGCTGTCGCGCACCGTGCCCGGTCACCCCGACGTGGTGGAGCCCGAGCTGATCCGGAGTGATACCGCCTGCCACGCGCTCTTCGAGGACACCGTCGCCGCGCAGTGGGAGGCGCGCGCGACCCTGCTCGCGCGGGGGGTCGAGCCCGAGACGGCGCTGTATCCGCTGCCCAACGCCCTCGCCGTGCGCTTCGAGGAGTCGGGGACACTGCTCGACCTCCTGCACAAGTGGACGATGCGCAGCTGCCTCAACGCCCAGTGGGAGATCTGGCGCGCCTCGATGGACGAGATCGAGCAGGTGCGGGCGGTCCATCCGACGCTGATGGAGCACGTCGGCCCGCCGTGTGTGGTGCGCAACGGGCTCGCCCGGCCGCGGTGCACCGAGGGCTCGCACTTCTGCGGCGTGCCCGTCTGGCGCAGCTTCCCCGAGGTCGATCGCGTCATCTGACGCAAGCCGGCGGCTGGATGGCTTCCCGAACTCCCACTCGTGAGAAGTCGGGCGCGGACGCTCGGGGTGTGACGGGGTGACGCCGCGCCGCGCCGGAGCTCGGGACCTGTCCGCCGTGACGGCGATGTGGATCGCGCTCACCCGTCACCACGCCGAGCTGGAGGAGCGCTTCGCCCTGCGTCCGGACGCCGAGGCCGAGGCAGGGCGGCTGGTGGAGGCCCAGCTGTGCGATCCCGATACCGCGGTCTTCGTCTCCGGGCCGGTCGAGGCGCCCGAAGCCTTCGCGATCGTCTGCGTGCGGCGTGCCCCGCCGATCCATCCGGAGAGCTGCCGGGCCGAGATCACCGACCTCTATGTCGCGCCGAGCCGGCGCCGCGCCGGGTGGGGACACGAGCTCGTCGCCGCCGCCACGCGCTGGGCCGCGGAGCGCGGCGCCGAGCACCTCGAGGTGCGCGTGGCTCCCGACAACCGCGAGAGCCGCGCCTTCTGGACCGCCGAGGGCTACGGCGCGTTCATGGACGTGCTGCACCGACGGCTGTAGATTCGCCCGACTCCGGAGGTGCGGATGGCTGCTGCGTCCGACGAGAACGTGCTCCCGCTCGCCCGCGATCTGAACGAGCGCCTCGCCAAGGCCGCGCCGGAGGTGTTCGAGATGCTTTCGCCGCTCGGCCGGCGGCTCTACTTCCCCAAGGGCATCCTCACCCAGAGCGCCGAGGCCAAGGCCAAGGCGCATCGGATGAACGCGACGATCGGCATCGCCACCGAGGCCGGGTCGGCGATGCACCTGCCGTCGATCGCCTCCCTCCTCTCGGGTGTGACGCCGGACGAGGCCTTCTGCTACGCGCCGCCGGCCGGTCAGCAGGTCCTGCGCGAGCGCTGGCGCGACAAGATGCTCGCCGAGAACCCGTCGCTGGCCGGTCGCGAGTTCGGTCTGCCGATCGTGACCGCCGCGATCACCCACGGCCTGATGCTGGTGGGCGATCTCTTCGTCGAGCCCGGCGACGCGATCGTCCTCCCGGACAAGCTCTGGGGCAACTACCGGCTCACCTACGAGGTGCGGCTCGGGGCGCATATCGTCCCCTATCCGTTCTTCTCGGGGGACGGCTTCGACACGGCGGGCTTTGCGAGCGCCCTCGATGAGGCGGCTGCGGAGCGCGAGAAGGTGATCGCGCTGCTGAACTTCCCCAACAACCCGACCGGCTACATGCCGACCGAGGCCGAGAGCGAGGCGATCGTCGCTGCTCTCGTGCGCCGGGCCGAGCGCGGAACGCGCGTGATCGCGGTGCTCGACGACGCCTATTTCGGGCTCTTCTACCACCTGGGTCGCGCGTCGGCGACGCAGTCCCTGTTCGCCCATCTCGTGAACCGCCACCCCAACCTGTTCGCAGTGCGCCTCGACGGTGCGACCAAGGAGCTGTTCGTGTGGGGGCTGCGCTGCGGCTTCCTCACCTTCGGCCCCGGACGCGCGGAGAGCGCGGCGGAGGTGTGCGAGGTGCTCGAGGCGAAGGTGAAGGGCGCCATCCGGAGCGCGGTCTCCAACGTCCCCCAGCTCTCCCAGACGCTGGTGGCCAAGGCGCTCGCCTCCCCGGCGATCGCTCGGGAGCGGGCGGAGAAGACCGAGACGCTGCGGGCGAGGGCCGAGAAGGTGTACGAGGTCGCGAACGCGCCGCGCTTCCGCGAGAGCTGGGACGTCTACCCCTTCAACAGCGGCTACTTCATGTGCGTGGCCGTGCGGGGCGTGGAGGCCGAACGGGTCCGCCTGCACCTGCTCGACGCCTATGGGATCGGCACGATCGCCACTGCCAGCCACGATCTGCGCATCGCCTTCTCGTGCCTCGAGGTGACAGAGGTGGAGCCCCTCTTCGAGGCCCTCCACCGCGCAATCCAGGAGCTGAGGACGAGCTGACGGGCCTTCCCGCGTCCGCCCCGTGGGGGAAGGTCCAGCTCGGGCCCGTCATCAAACCGCATTCCGGCTGACAATCCAGGATAAAGCCGGTAGTGTTGCCAGCCGATTGCCGGGGGGTGCGTTCGAACGCTACGTCCCACGAGGAGCGCCCCCTCCCCGTCCACAACGATCCCCCCATGGGGGAGCAATCGGGTCTTCAGAGGTCCTCGCCACTCCGTCTAAAATCTTCCGTGGATTCTCGACCCGATCGGCGCGATCCGCTCCCAGGTTCCGCCCACAAGACAGAACCCGAGGCCAAATCACCGCCGATGTCGTCGACGACCGGAAGACCCGAATCTCGCCGTCACTCCGACTCCGTCCCGCGCGCATCGCGGCGATCCATCCCGAGAGGGATCGTTCTCGGCTTCCTCGCCTTGGCCATTGCGGCCGGTGTGGTCCAGGCCGATCCGTCCCGAGAGCGGGATCACCTCGGCGTGGGCGCGGCCAACGGGCTCGGCGTCCTCGCGGTGTCGCCCGCCAGTGCCGGCGCCAAGACGCCGGCTGCGCCCCAGCGCCGCGTCACCGAGGGGGTGATCCAGCGCGGCCGCACGCTCTCCTCGCTGCTGCGCGCCCAGGGCGTCACGCCCCAGGTGATCAACCAGATCGCGAAGGGCTTCGCGGGTCACTTCGACTTCCGCCGTGCGAAGCCCGGACAGCAGTTCCGCCTCGTTCAGGACGGCGAGGGCAACGTGGTGGAGTTCCGCTACCGGCTCTCGCCGACCGACGGGTTCACGCTCCGCCCCGAGGCGGGCGGCTTCTCGGTGACGCGCGACGAGGCGGAGCTCGAGGCGCGGCCGACGCGGATCGCCGGCGTCGTGACCTCGACCCTGTACCAGTCGATCACCAACCTCGGCGAGGACGGCTCCCTGGCCCGCGACTTCGCCGACATCTTCGCCTGGGACGTGGACTTCCAGCGCGCTGTCCAGCCCGGGGACAGCTACCAGATCCTCTACGAGCGGCTGTACCGGGAGGTCGGAGGACGCGAGGCCTACGTGCGGCCCGGTCGGATCCTCGCCGCCCGCTTCCAGGGGCACGCGGGCGACCACACGGCGGTCTACTTCGAGACCGGAGACGCGCACGGGGGGTACTACCGCCCGAACGGCTCCTCGGTCGAAGGAGACTTCCTGATGTCCCCGCTGCGCCACGGCCGGATCACCTCGAGCTACAGCACCGCGCGCCGCCACCCCATCCTGAACATCACGCGGCCCCATCGCGGCATCGACTACGCCGCGCCCGTCGGCACCCCGGTGCTGGCGGTGGCGGACGGCGTGGTGGTGCACCGCGGGTGGTTCGGGGGCAACGGAAACCTGGTCAAGATCCAGCACCACAACGGCTACGTGTCGTCCTACGCGCACCTGTCGCGCTATGCCGCCGGGCTGAAGGTGGGCGACCGCGTGGAGCAGAAGCAGGTGATCGGCTACGTGGGCCAGACCGGCCTCGCGACCGGTCCCCATGTCTGCTTCCGCATCCAGAAGAACGGCCAGTATGTCGATCCCGCGGGCCTGCGCATGCCCTCGGGCCCGCCGATCCCGGGCGAGCTCGTCCCCACCTTCCGCGCGCAGCGCGACCAGCTGCTCGCCGAGCTCGAGGGAGAGCGACGGGTGGCCGGCCGCCGCTGATCGAGGGGACCCGCCGATCTCGGCGCGCGGTAACCGTTTCTGGCCGCCGGCATC
>Ga0315553_10003779_pt1 | contig 11628 bp, 11 predicted proteins | sample SalMarSW160140MG_FD_203099 | JGI IMG/M metagenome (GOLD analysis project Ga0315553, IMG submission 203099) | Salt marsh sediment microbial communities from the Plum Island Ecosystem LTER, Massachusetts, United States - Salt Marsh Sediment SW1601-40 ... | reverse complement strand
GCGCCTTCCCTCTACCGTATAGGGCTAATCGGCGGCGGCGCCTGGTTCGCCTCCGAACTGCCTCACCGTCGATTCGCCACCACGAGGATCAAAAACCCCATGAAGCTGAATCAATCACGCGCCGTCGTCACCGGAGGCGGCAGCGGCATCGGTCTGGCCATTGCCTGTGCACTGGCCGCGGAAGGCTGCCGGGTCGCCATCGGCGGACGCCGCCTCGAAGTGCTTCGCGCCGCCATGACGGCGTACTCGGGCGATCCGCCGCTGGTGTGTCACGTGCTCGACGTGGGAAAGCGCGAGAGCACCCGCGCCTTTTTCGAGTGGGCGAAACGCGAGTTGGGACCGATCGACATCCTCGTCAACTCGGCCGGCATCAACATCAAGACCCGCACCATGGCCGACATGAAGCCCGAGCAGTGGGATCAGGTGCTGGCGGTGAACGCCACGGGCGCCTACGACTGCATGCACGCCGTGCTGCCCGAAATGCGCAGCCGCAAGGACGGCTTGATCGTGAACGTCGTTTCGATCGCGGGCAAGCGTGCATCGGCGCTGGGGGGCGTGGCGTACAGCGCATCGAAGTTCGCCATGTCGGCCCTGGGCACGGCCGTGGGAAACGAGGAGGCCCGGCACGGAGTCCGCGTCACGAACGTTTATCCCGGCGAAGTGAACACGCCGATTCTCGACAATCGCCCCGTGGCCGTGAGCGACGCGCAGAAAGCGGTGATGGTTCAGCCCGACGACGTGGCGGCAATGGTGGTGGCACTGGCCCGTCTTCCCCAACGGGCCCATGTGCCCGAGCTGATCATCAAGCCGCTGGTGCAGGAGTACACGTAGCGGGGGGAAATGACCAATGATCAAATCCAAATGACCAATGCCGGAGCGCGTTGCAAGCGAAATTGGTCATTTGGATTTGATCATTGGTCATTTGCTCGACACTCGGCGTCGACTGCGAGAACGGTCGGGAGACTCTTACGCCTTGTCCGCCGTGGTCATTTTCTCGGTCAGATAGCGCAGAATGTCGCGCACCGAGATGATGCCGGTCGGGTGCCCTTCGTCGTCGACGATGGGTAGGTGCCGATAACCTCCCAGGTCCATGCGGTGCACGGCGAAGGCGATTTTCGCCCCGATGTCGAGGGCTTCGGGCGAGGTGGTCATGAACTCGGAGACGGGGCGGTCGACCATTTCCGCAAAGTCGACATTGAGCTTCACCAACGCGTCGCGCTCGGTGAAAATGCCGACCAGACTACCCGAGTCGACTACAATGGCGCAGCCGATTCCGTGGTCAAACAGCATCCGCAGCACGTCCCCCACCGGCGTTTCGGATTCCACGGTCAGCGGCGCCTTGGGCGAAAGCGCCGACATGCGATCCTTGAGCAAGCTGCGTTCGACGGCCGTCGCCGGTGTCGGCAGGTGCATATCGCTCAGCGGCTGGCCGCACTGTTCGCACACGTCGGCCCCCTCGATATTCTCCGCTTCGCAAAAGGGGCATTCAATCATGACACGGTCCACGTTTCGCCGGACTGAAACAACTTCGTGAAATCGCCATTGCCGCGCTTCTCACGCGCCACTTCGATCTGCTTGTTCAACTCCGTATCGTACATCGGATGCTCGACGGCCCGGAACACCCCGATCGGCTCGGGAAACTCGGGGTTTCGCATGCGGCTGAGCAAGTAGGCCAGGCTGGGCTCGGTGGCTTTCTCGTCGTGGAACAGAAGATCGTCTTCCGTGATGCCCTTGCCGAGCTGAACGACCTCGGGCTCCATGCCATGGAGACGAATTCCCTTGTTGCGGTCCTTGCCGAAGACCAGCGGCTTTCCGTGTACGAGCTCGACGACGGTATCGGCCTTCGTCGCGCGATTGGTGGCGTATTCCCAGGCACCGTCGTTGAACACGTTGCAGTTCTGGTAGACCTCAACGAACGCGGTCCCCTTGTGCTCGGCGGCCCGCTTCAGCACGTCGCCCAGGTGCTTGATGTTCACGTCGATGCTGCGGGCGACGAAGGTAGCTTCGCATCCGATGGCGATCGACAGCGGATGCAAGGGGTTGTCGATGGCCCCCATGGGCGTGCTCTTCGTCACTTTGCCCAAGGGCGACGTGGGCGAATACTGCCCCTTGGTAAGCCCGTAGATGCGATTGTTGAACAGCACGATGTTGATATCGAGGTTGCGGCGGATGGCGTGCATCAGGTGGTTGCCGCCGATGGAGAGCCCGTCGCCGTCGCCCGTGATGACCCACACGTGCAAGTCAGGGCGAGCGCACTTGATTCCCGTCGCAATGGCGGGTGCTCGCCCGTGAATGCCGTGGATGCCGTAGGTGTTCATGTAGTACGGGAAGCGGCTCGAGCAGCCGATGCCCGATACGAACACCATCTTTTCCTGTGGAACGCCCAGGGCCGGGAGCATTTTCCGCATTTGGGCCAGAATCGAGTAATCGCCGCAGCCGGGACACCAGCGCACGTCTTGATCGCTGGCGAAGTCGGCGGCCGTAAGCACGGGAAGTTGAGTGCTCATCTCTTTTGTGTGTGTAGTGTCGATTGTTAAGTCTGCCTAAATTGATCGTAACCCGATGCGTAAGCGAGAGGGCAGGGCAAATGCAGAATGCAGAGTGCAGAATGCAGAATGTCGACCTGAAACCGCGACTGCGGCCTGTCGACATTGGTCATTTGGATTTGGTCATTGGTCATTTTCGGCCTGTCCGCATTTTGCATTCTTCATTCTGCGTTCTGCACTGCTCCTCAACCCACAAGCTGTTTGATCTTCTGCACGATCTCCACCACTGCGAAGGGCTTGCCCTTCACTTTGTTGAGTCCCACCGCGTCGATCATGTAATTGCCCCGAATCAGCAGCCGAAGCTGCCCCATGTTCAACTCGGGGATCAACACTTGTTCGTAATGCTGCAGCACCTCGCCCAGGTTGGCGGGAAAGGGATTGAGATACCGCAGATGGGCATGCGCCACGGAAAGCCCCTGCTTGCGGGCCCGCTCGACCGCCGTGAGGCACGCGCCGTACGTGCCGCCCCAGCTCAGCACCAACAGATCGCCGCTCTCGGGCCCGGTGACCGCCTGTGGCGGGATGTCCTTGGCGACGTTGGCGACCTTTGCGGCGCGCACGTTGGTCATGTGTTGATGGTTTTCGGGATCGTAGCACACATTGCCCGTCACGTCCTCCTTTTCCAGCCCTCCCAGGCGGTGCATCAAGCCGGGGGTGCCTGGCAGCGCCCAAGGCCGGGCCAGTCGTGCATTGCGCTGATAGGGCAGGAAAGGCGCCCCGTTCGTGCTGGCCGGCGGATGCTCGACGGGAATCGCCGGCAGGTCCTCAAAGCGGGGAATCGCCCACGGCTCCGCCCCGTTGGCGATGTAACCGTCGGAGAGCAGCATCACGGGCGTCATGAAGCGGGTGGCGATGCGCCACGCCTCCTGGGCCACGTCGAAGCAGTCGCCGGGACTGCGGGCGGCGATGATCGGGAGCGGCGATTCGCCGTTGCGTCCGAAAAACGCCTGCAACAGGTCGGCCTGCTCGGTCTTGGTGGGCAGGCCGGTGCTCGGTCCGCCGCGCTGCACGTTTACGATCACCAGCGGCAATTCGAGTGCCACGGCAAGACCCATCGCTTCGCCCTTCAGCGCGATGCCCGGGCCACTGGAGGTGGTCACCGCCATGTCGCCGGCGAACGCAGCTCCGATCGTGGCGCAGATGGCGGCGATTTCGTCCTCGGCCTGGAAGGTGCGCACGCCGAAATGCTTGAACTTGCTCAGCTCGTGCAGGATGTCGCTGGCCGGAGTAATGGGATACGACCCGTAAAACAACTCCTTGCCGCTGAGCCGCGCGGCCGCCATAAACCCCCAGGCCAGCGCCTGGTTGCCCATGATGTTGCGGTACGTGCCCGGGTCGAGCTTGGCCGGTTCGACGCGGTAGCTGCTGGCGAAAGAGTCGGTCGTCTCGCCGTAATTCCAGCCGGCCTTTAAGGCCCGCCGGTTCGCCTCGGCGATGTCGGGCTTGCTGCCAAACTTGCTTTCGATAAACCGCAGCGTGAGATCGGGCTTGCGGCCGTAGAGCCAGTACAACAGCCCCATGGCGAAGAAGTTGCGGCAGCGGTCGGCCTCTTTCTGGCTCAGGCCGAGCCCGTCGACCGATTCACGGGTGATCCGCGTGAGCGGGACGCGAAAGAGCTGGTAGCCGTCGAGGCCATGGTCTTCGAGCGGGTTTTCTTCGTAGCCGGCGAGCTTGAGGTCTTTGCTCTCAAACTCGTCTTCGTTGACGATCAGGATGCCGCCGTCTTCCAGGTCGCCGAGATTGGTCTTCAGTGCCGCCGGGTTCATGGCCACCAGCGCGTCGAGCTGGTCGCCGGGCGTGTAAATCTCCTGCGAGGAGAAGTGAACCTGAAAGCCGCTGACGCCGGCGAGCGTTCCCCGCGGCGCGCGAATTTCGGCGGGAAAATCGGGAAAAGTGGCTACGTCGTTGCCCACCAGCGCCGAGGTGCCGGTCAACTGCGTTCCGGCAAGCTGCATCCCGTCGCCTGAGTCGCCGGCCAGCCGAACAATCGCTCCTTCCAGGACGATGACTTGTTTGGATGATTTAGGTTGCCCTTGGGCAGTGGTCGACATGGATCAACTCGTGTGAATCAAGCTGGTGTGGGGCCAGACCAGTGCAATTATCTGACCGTAGGGGGTGGGAGACAACGGAGAATCAGGAGGTAGCTTAGGCACCTTCTCGCTCTTGCGTCACGTGGTGCGGCTTGGGCGGAAGCGTGTACACAACGTTGGGGAAATGCTCGACCAGGTAATGCAGGATCCCCGACACTTTGAGCATGCCCACGGGATGCCCCTCGGCATCGACGATCGGCAGACGGCGATAACCGCCGAAGGACATCTTGGCGATGGCCCGGCCCACGGTGTCGTTGGGGCTGAGCGTGACGGGCCCGCGAATCATCACCTGTTCGACGGGCACGTCGAGATCGGCGCCGCGCGCCATGAGCTTGAGTGCGTCGCGCTCGGTGAAGATGCCCTCGAGCACGCCGTCGCGGCAAACAAGCACGCTCCCCGAAAGTTCCTCCTTCAGCAGGCGGAACACTTCGCGGACCGTCGTCGTCGGCTCCACGCACTGCGGCTGCAGTGGGTGGGCTTGTGCGACCTTCTCGCTGTTCAGGTGAAGTTGAAAGTCCACCGTCGGGCGCCTTATTGAGCCTCAGACGGAAGCCGAGCGGGTCGACCCGAACGAGCCCCGCGTATCCGATTTACCGCTCTTTAAGCTGGCGTGCTTACACGAAGCCTCAATCCAACCGTCGGGGCTGCCACAGATGCAGGGTCAGGTCGCAGCCGGCGGTTCCACTGAATTATGCGCCGCTGCGTCGACCGACCTTACTTATCATCGTTCCGGCAATTGCTACGCGACCACCAAATTGCGCCGGTTTGCTACTGGCATCGGCGCGGGCGCAAACCGCATGACCGTCCCGGCTTCCACATGCAAGACTAACACTCTGCGCGTTACCCAACAAGGGACGTAAGACCCTCCTCGCCGCTGCAAACCCTCCATTCGGAGCCCTTAACGCCGTCCACCCCGCTTTGGAACGTCCCCAAACGAGCCATGTCGCTTGCGGTTTCGCGCTCCGTCGGGCGCTCCCCCCCATCGAACACGGGCGAACACGGGCGAACACGGACTAACACGGACCGCCAGCAACCCCCAACCCCCAACCCCCAATCCCCAACCCCCAACTCGCAATCCCCAATCGCGGCCGATTCCGTTGGCTGAACCAACGAGTGCGCTAAGCGAAAAAACCTCGCAAATCTCGCGGCAATCGCAGCCGCTTTGGCGTTGACCGGCTGCCAGCACTTGGCTACAAGTAGCGGCCATTTTCTCTCGCGGCGAGCGCTCCGGGTTTGCTAGCACCCGCCTGAAGCGCCGCCGCCATCAGGACGCACGTCATGGCCCCGGCCACCAAAGACGGCAAGAAGAAACGCTTGCCCGCCGCCCCCTGGGGCGAGTTGCCGCCCCACATGCGAGTGCTGTTCATTACCGGCCTGCACCGCACCGGTAGCTGGCTGGCCGAGGCGTTTGCCGCCGACAGCGCCGTCAATGTGCAACTCGACGAAGCGATCGGCCTCACCAGCGGCCTGGCCCGACTCCGCGACGACGTGTTCGACGCCGTGCTCATCAGCCACGAAGGCGAATCGCTCGACGCCCTCGATCTGTTGGAAGCCATTCGCGCCGGCAGCCACGAGCAGCAGCCGATCGTCGTCCTGGGCGCCCAGAGCGAGCAGGAGATGTCGGCCCTGTGCTACGAGGCGGGAGGCGACGCCTACGTGTGCGTAAACTCCACCACCACCCGCACGCTCATCTGGGAAATCGCCCGCGCCATTGAGCGCCGCCGCCTGATGGCCGACGTGAAGCGCCTCCAGCAGGAACAGCGGCATCGATTGCAACTCGAGCACGACGAGGCCAACCGGCTGCTCGTGCAGCAGCGCGGCCTGATCGAGCAACTCGAGCAGCTTCGCCGTAGCGAGGTCGACGACGATGGCGAACTGGTCGGCGGCGAATCACCCATGGCCGCCCCCAACGATCTGCCCGGCAAGCTCGTCGAGCATTATCGCGAGCTGCTGCGAACCCACGTCATCATGGGCTCCGGCAACCTCAGCGGCGAGATGGGCCGGCTGGCCGACATGCTGGCCTCGGCCGGCGTGACCGCCCGCCAAGCCATGCAGCTCCACCTGCACGTGCTGGAGGAGATGATTCGCGGCCTGGGCAACCGCAGCTCGCGGCACGTAATAAACCGCGCCGATCTGTTGATCCTGGAAGTGATCGTCGACCTGGCCGAAAGCTACCGCGAGCGTTACTTCCAGCGCATCCACCCGCCCAAACAACTCCTCCTGCCCGGCATCGACGATCCGCCTGCCGCCGCCGCAGCATAAGTGCGCATTGCGTAGTTCCGTGAAGGGAACACCACTCTGCCAAGCCCACGGATTGCCATCCGTGGGTCTTGCCCTTATTCCCGCGTTCGCTCAGCCCCATTCGCGCAGAATATCTTTGGCCACGTCCTTGGCCAGGCGGTCGGCGCAAACCCCCAGCATGTACGGCGCGGCTCCGCCAGCCAGTCCGAAGTCGGCCCGTCTCTCGTGAACGAAACGCTGAGCCGGACTGCCGTCCGCGCTGAAGGCGCCCTCGATGCGAATCCTTGCCGGCGAACAGAAGGGCACCAGCCACCGCAGGAATTGGTTGCCTTGGTCGATCAACAGGAACCAGATCACCAACTGGCAGCGATCTCCCACCGGCTGCCAGAGAATCGACGTGCCCGACTTCCTGAGCCGCTTTTCCAGCGACTGCTGAAACCGCTGAAGAATCGGGGACACGTCGAACCGCACGTTCAGCATGGCATGTTCGTCGGTGCAGAAGGCGTTGATTTCTCTTACTTGGGCGTACATGGTGCCTGAGTCTCGATTGCGGGAGAAAGGAGAGAAGTCATCCCGCACAAGGCGGCATTCTAGCCTTCCGCGAATCGGTAGAATACCGTTTTCCACGGTACGCCCGCCATGACCGATCTCATCCGCATCGACGGCTCGCGGGGCGAAGGGGGCGGGCAAATCGTTCGCTCGGCGCTGGCGCTGTCGCTGGTGACCGGGCGGCCCTTTACGATCGACAACATCCGCGCACGCCGCAGTCGACCGGGACTTATGCGGCAGCATCTCACCGCCGTGCAGGCGGCGGCACAAGTCGGCCAGGCGCACGTCGAGGGGGACTCGATCGGATCGCGCCGCCTGGTGTTCGAGCCGAGCGAGGTAAAGCCGGGCGAGTACGACTTCCGCATCGGCACGGCCGGCAGCGCCACGCTGGTGGCGCAGACGGTGCTGCCCGCGCTGCTGGTGTGCGATGGCCCGAGCGTGCTGCACGTCGAAGGGGGCACGCACAATCCCTTCGCCCCGCCGTACGATTTTCTCGCGGCGACCTATCTGCCGCTGGTCGCGCGAATGGGGCCGAAGATCGAAACGACGCTCCACCGCCACGGCTTCTATCCCGCGGGCGGCGGACGATTCACCGTAACTGTGCAACCCTCGCCGCAGTTGTCATGGCTGGAATTGATGGACCGCGGCCAGCTTCGCGAACGCCGCGTGCGGGCACTGGTCGCGAACTTGCCGCTGCACATCGCCGAACGGGAATGCTCGACAATCGCCAAAGCGTCGAGCTGGCCCAAGAAGTGTTTTTCGGCCCAAGAAATCTCCGCCGCCGGACCGGGCAACGTCGTGCTGATCGCAATCGAGCACGAGCACGTGACCGAAGTGGTTAGCGGCGTCGGCGAAAAAGGGGTGAAGGCCGAGACCGTCGCGTCCCGCGCGTGGCGCGAGGCGAAAGCCTATCTCGACTCCGCCATGCCCGTCGACCCGCATCTTGCCGATCAGCTTCTCTTGCCCCTGGGTGTCGCCGCCTGGAAATACCGAACCGGCGGCCGCTACCTCACCGGCCCCCTCACCGACCACGCCCACACGCACATCGACGTGCTCAAGTTGTTCCTCGACGTGCCGATCACCGTCGAACCGGCCGACGCGGGCGATCAATCCCAACCTGCCACCGCCCAAGTCGTCACCGTCGGCAACCCGCCCGGCTCCCGAAACGTGTAGACTGCGCGAATCGAGATTAGCAATGCCCGCGCAAACTGTTGGCACCACGACCGCCGACGACCGCTCCATCCGCATCGGCATTTCACAGTGTCTGCTCGGCGAGCCGGTGCGCTACGACGGCGGACACAAGCACGATCGGTTTCTCACCGACACGCTGGGCCAGTTCTTCGAGTGGGTGCCCGTCTGCCCCGAAGTCGAGCTGGGCATGGGCACTCCGCGCGAGGCCATCCAACTGGTCGAGTGCCAGGGCGATATCCACCTGTTGGGCGTCCGTAGTCGCGCCGACCACACCCGCGCCATGAACCGATTCACGCGGAGGCGAGCCCGCGAGCTGGCGGCCGAGAATCTCAGCGGCTATATCCTCAAGAAAGATTCGCCCAGTTGCGGTTGGGAGCGGGTTCGCGTGCATCACGAAAACGGGCGCGTTACGCGCACCGGACGGGGGCTGTTCGCGGCGGCGCTCGCCGAGCGGCTTCCCAATCTGCCCATCGAAGAGGAAGGCCGACTGTGCGACCCGCGCTTGCGCGAGAACTGGATCGAGCGAGTCTTCGTGTACCATCGTTTGCAGGGGTTGTGGGACGCGCGGTGGAGCATCGGCGATCTCGTCGCATTTCACACGTCGCACAAACTCGTGCTGATGGCCCACTCGCCGGCCGCCCAGCGCCGGCTGGGTCAACTGATTGCCGGCGCCAAGGCGCTCTCGCGCAAAGAGCTGCGGGAGCGGTATGAGCGCGAGCTGATGGCGGCGCTGACGAAACTCGCCACTCCCGCGCGGCACACCAACGTGCTGCAGCACATGATCGGGTATTTTCGCGACAAGCTAGACGCGGCATGGCGGCACGAGCTGTTGGCGTGCGTCGACGACTACCGCCGCGGCCACGTGCCACTCATTGTGCCCGTCACCCTCATCGCGCACCATGTGCGCGTGCTGAACATCGAGTATCTGCAGGGGCAGGTGTATCTGTCGCCCCATCCCAAGGAGCTGGCGCTGCGGAATCACGTTTGAGCGTCGTCCAGTCGCTCCAACGATCCCCACGCCGATTCATGGATTCCCAGCCGAACCAGCCGCCGCGCTCCTTGATCCTGTTAACGGGCGCCACCGGCTACGTCGGCGGGCGGCTGGTCAGCGAACTAGAAGCAGCCGGACGCGCCGTCCGCTGCCTGGCCCGCCGCCCCGAGTTTTTGCGCGACCGGGTGGCGCCCACGACCGAGGTCGTGCAAGGCGACGTGCTCGAGCGCGACTCGCTCCGCGCGGCGATGGACGGCGTCGGGGTCGCGTACTACCTGGTCCACTCCATGGGCACTTCGGGCCAGTTTGAGGAAGAAGACCGCCGGGCCGCCACCAACTTCGGCCAGGCTGCTCGCGCCGCCGGAGTCGAGCGAATTATTTACCTGGGGGGCCTGGGCAGTAACAGTGAAAAGCTCTCGCCCCACCTGCAGAGCCGGCACGAAGTGGGTGACATCCTGCGTAGCTCGGGCGTACCCGTCGTCGAGTTTCGCGCGTCGATCGTACTAGGTTCGGGTAGCCTGTCGTTTGAAATGATTCGTTCGCTGGTCGAGCGGTTGCCGATCATGACGACGCCCCGTTGGGTGTCGGTTCCGGCTCAGCCGATTGCGATCAACGACCTGATCGCGTACCTTCTCGCCGCGCTCGATCTGCCGCTCGACGAGAGCCGCATCTTTGAGATCGGCGGCGCCGACCGCACCTCGTACGAAGGGCTGATGCGCGAATACGCCCGGCAACGCGGGTTGCGGCGGTGGATCGTCCGCGTGCCCGTGCTCACACCGCGGCTGTCGAGTTTGTGGCTGGGGCTGGTGACGCCGATCTACGCGCGCATCGGGCGCAAGCTGATCGACAGCATCCGACACCCGACGGTGGTGAACGACGAATCGGCGCTGGCGGCGTTTTCCATCCGGCCGTGCGGCTATCGCGAGGCGATTTCGGCCGCCATCCGCTACGAAGACGCGGAGCTGGCCCGAACGCGGTGGTCCGACGCACTGTCGTCGTCCGTCGCACGGCGGAGTTGGTTCGGCGTTCGATTCGGTTCGCGGCGGGTGGATTCGCGCGTGGCCGACGTGCCGGTTTCGCCCGAGCGCGCCTTTCGGCCTATCGAGCGAATCGGCGGCCGACGAGGCTGGTACTACGCCGATTGGCTCTGGCGGCTGCGGGGCGCACTCGATTTGCTAGCGGGCGGAGTGGGCATGCGCCGCGGCCGGCGCGACCCGGAACACTTGCGAGTGGGCGACACGCTCGATTGCTGGCGGGTCGAGGCCGTGGAGCCCGATCGCCGACTCCGCCTGGCCGCCGAAATGAAGCTGCCCGGCCGCGCCAGGCTCGAATTCGAGGTAGCCGAGAACGACTCCGGCGGTTCGCGCATTCGCCAGACGGCCGAGTATGACCCTATTGGACTGTTGGGCCGCGCGTACTGGTATGCCGTTTATCCGCTTCACCAACTAGTGTTCGGCGGCATGCTGCGCGCGATTGCCGAGCGTGCCGTAACGGACGATGAGTCGTCGGTCGCCGCGCCAGCGCGCCGAAGTGCCGTCGCTCAGCTTGTTGGACTTGTTCTCGCCCTGCTCGCGTGCTTTGCCGCGGCGGGCATCGGCGGCCTGCTCACGGCGGCGTCGGTCGACGACTGGTACCAGACTCTCGCCAAACCGGCATGGACACCGCCCGACTGGGTATTCGGCCCGGTTTGGTCGGCGCTCTACCTGATGATGGCAGTCGCAGCGTGGCTGGTCTGGCGTTCGACCGATTGGTCGACCAGTCGCGGGCCGCTGACATTGTTCGGCGTGCAGCTTGCGCTGAATGTCGCGTGGTCAGGATGTTTCTTCACGCTGCAGCGTCCGGGCCTCGCGCTGGTGGAACTGGTCGTGCTCTTGGCGGCGATCGTGGCAACCACTGCCGCGTTTTGGCGTAATTCGCGGCTCGCCGCCGTGCTGATGCTGCCGTATCTGCTGTGGAGCACTTTTGCACTGGGATTGAACTTTTCGATCTGGCGGCTGAATGCATAGCGGGCGCTGCCGTC
>Ga0315553_10003778_pt1 | contig 11629 bp, 9 predicted proteins | sample SalMarSW160140MG_FD_203099 | JGI IMG/M metagenome (GOLD analysis project Ga0315553, IMG submission 203099) | Salt marsh sediment microbial communities from the Plum Island Ecosystem LTER, Massachusetts, United States - Salt Marsh Sediment SW1601-40 ... | reverse complement strand
GAGGCGGCGAACAAGACGAGCGACGACGCCGGCGACGGCACCACCACCGCCACCGTACTGGCCGAGGCGATATTCAAGCAGGGCCTCAAGATGGTCGCCGCCGGCGCGGACCCGATGGCGGTGAAACGCGGCATCGACAAAGCGGTCGAGGCTGCCAACGACGCCATCACCGACATGGCTACCCCGGTAAAAGGCAAGAGCGGCATCGCCCAGGTCGCCACCATCTCGGCGAACAACAACTCCGTGATCGGGGGCCTGCTCGCCGACGCGATGGAGAAGGTCGGCCGGGAAGGCGTCGTCACCATCGAAGAAGGCAAGGCAATCGACACCACGCTCGACGTGGTGGAAGGTATGCGCGTCGACCGGGGCTATATCTCGCCGTATTTCATCACCAAGGTCGAGACGCTGGAGGCCGTCCTGGAAGAGCCGCTGATCCTGCTGCACGAGAAGAAGATCAGCAACCTGCGGGAGTTCGTGCCGCTGCTCGAAAAGGTGGTCAGCACCGGCAAGGTCCTGCTGGTCATCGCCGAGGACGTGGAGAGCGAGGCGCTGGCCGGCCTGGTGGTTAACAAGCTGCGCGGCGTGTTCAAGTGCTGCGCCGTCAAGGCCCCCGGCTTCGGCGACCGGCGGAAGGCGATGCTCGAAGACATGGCGATTCTCACCGGCGGCAACGTCATCTCCGAGGACTTGGGCATCAAGCTCGACGCGGTGTCGCTCGGCGATCTCGGCACCGCCGAAAAGGTCACCGTCACCAAGGACGACACCACCATCATCAAGGGCGCCGGCAAGAAGTCGGCCATTCGGGCGCGCTGCGACCTGATCCGCAGGCAGATCGAGACCACCACCTCCAACTACGATCGCGAGAAGCTGGAGGAGCGGCTGGCGAAGCTGACCGGCGGCGTGGCGGTGATCAACGTGGGCGCCGCCACCGAGACGGCGATGAAGGAGAAGAAGGCGCTGGTCGATGACGCGCTTCACGCCACCAAGGCGGCGGCCGAGGAAGGGACGGTTCCCGGCGGCGGGCTGGCCTGCCTGCGCGTGATCCCCTCGGCGGAGGCGGTGAGGGCCAAGCTCCGCGGCGACGAGAAGATTGGCGCGGACATTGTGGCCGGCGCGCTTCGAGCGCCGCTCCGCCAGATTGCTGCGAACTCCGGGCTGGATGGTGACGTCGTGGTCGCCGAGGTCCTGGCAAAGCCGAAGAACGTGGGTCTCAACGCCCTGACCGGCGAGTACGTCGATCTGGTCAAGGCCGGCATCATTGATCCGGCGAAGGTCGTGAAGACCGCTCTGTCCAACGCGGCCAGCATCGCCGGGCTGCTGCTGACCACCAGCACGATGGTCGCGGAGATCAAGGAGAAAGAGGAACCGGTCTTGGAGAGCGTCTCCTGACGGCGCGCGCGAAGCGCTCGCTCGTCGGCACGGGTCGCCCGAGGCCCATCAAGCGGAAAGGGACTCCTGTGACTTCAAGGAACAGTGTGGCTGTCCTGGTGGCGCTTCTCGTCGCCGCTGGGGTGGCTGCGGGCCCGAGTTCTCGCGCGTCCGGCAGCATACCCGTGTGGATCCGGTTGATTGCCACACCGAAGACCCCGGAAGAACCTCAAGGCGGCCACAGCAAGGAGACATGGGAGAAGAAGAAAGACGAGATCTGGGCGCAGATGCGGCTCAACGCGCAGAAGGGCCTCACCGCGGCCGGGTCGAGAGCGGTCCCTGAGCTTCTCGGCTTGATCAAGCAGACCAAGGACAGCTCGGTGAAGATCGTCGCTCTCACGGCCCTGAGCACGATGAGGGACCCTGCCGATCTGCGCGAAGCGGGCCCGGCGATGGTCTCGCTGCTGCCCGATGAGAACCCCGGGATTCGCTACCTCGCCATCAAGACCCTAGGCGTGATGCGGTTCCCGGCCGCGGCCCCGCACCTCCACAAGCTGGCCAAAGACGAGCAGGCCGTGGTCCGGCTGAGAGTGGCCGACGCCCTGGGCGGCATCGGCGATTTCTCCAGCGCCGACACCCTGCTCGACCTCCTGGCGGACAAGGAGAAAAGCGTCAGGCTGCACGCAATGGACGCGCTCGGCGTGCTGGGCGCCGCGCTCAAGGTCGTGCCCAGGCTGGCCGCCCGGCTCGAGAGCGAGGACATCAACGAAAGGGACAGCGCGGCCGAGGCGATCAAGGAACTGTTGGGCTACGACATCGCTGCCGACGGGAGATGGCTGATCGCACGTAAGGCCGAGCAGCGTGCCCCCATCATAAAAGCATTCAATGACTGGTGGAACGAGACAGTCAAGAAGATTGACATCGTGATCAAGGATGAACCCGAGCTGAGCTTTCGGCTGAGCACCGCTCTAGACAAGAAGCAGATGATGCCGGTCCGACTGAGGTCCCTCCAGATCATCAAGAAGGTCAACAAGAAGAAGGCGGCTCGTCACCTGATCGAACTGATGTATGAAAGGAATGACAAGATTCGCCAAGCCGTGGCGGAGACGGCGACCGCGCTCACGGGCATCAGAATCAGATACCGCCCGAACCTGACGGAGCCGGAGTGGATCACCCTCGTGGATATTTTCAGGCGCCGCCTGAAGGGGATCTAGTCGGGGAGAAGCTCCTTCCGTCGTCTGTCGCACCCCGCGAAGCGAGCATATGATTCATGGCGAAGCGCGACTACTACGAGGTCCTCAGCGTAGGGAAGAACGCGACCTCTGACGAGATCAAGCAGGCGTTCCGCAAACTCGCCGCGAAATTCCACCCGGATAAGAACCCCGATAACAAGAAGGCAGCGGAAGAGAAGTTCAAGGAGGTCGCCGAGGCATATGAGGTCCTCAGCGACAAGGAGAAGCGACAGCGCTACGACCAGTTCGGCCACGAAGGGCTTCGTGGCACCACCATGCACTCCTACCAGGGCGACAGCTTCGAGGACGTATTCAGCGCGTTCGGCGACCTGTTCGGGGGCGGGGAGTTGTTCGGCGACATGTTCGGCCGGACGACCGCCCGCAGGCGTCGCGGACCCCGCCGCGGCGTCTCGCTGGAGCGCGGCCTCACGCTCACCTTCGAAGAGGCCGCCTTCGGGTGCAAGAGGCCGGTCGAGATCGAGCGAAATGAGGCCTGCCCCGCCTGTCACGGCAGCGGGGCGGCCCCCGGCTCGTCCCCGGCGCAGTGTCCCTACTGTCGCGGTCTCGGCGAGGTCCAGCAGTCGCGAGGCTTCTTCACCGTGCGGACCACCTGCCCCAGGTGCCGCGGCAAGGGCACAGTCATCGAGAAGGCCTGTCCCAAGTGCAACGGGGCCGGGCGCACGCCGTGGCAAGGCACCATCGACGTTACCGTTCCGCCCGGCGTCGAAAACGGAGAGACGCTGCGCCTCCGGGGCGAAGGCGAGCCGGGCGACCCCGGCGCCCCACGCGGCGACCTGTACCTGCATCTCTCCGTCAAGGAACATCCGATCTTCGAACGGCACGGGGATGACCTCGTCATGCAGCGCGCCGTCTCGTTCAGCCAGGCGGCGCTCGGGGCGAAGGTCGGCGTCCCGCTCCTCGACGGCAAGACCGCACAACTCAAGGTGGAACCCGGCACCCAGTCGGGCCAGATATACAGCCTGCGGGGCCGGGGCATCAAGCGCCTCCGCAGCAGCGGCAAAGGAGACCTGCTCGTTCAGATCATCGTCCGGACTCCCCACAAACTGAACCCGCAGCAGGAAGAGCTCCTCCGAGAACTGGCCAAGCTCGAGAGTACAAAGGTCAACCCTCATAAGAAAGGATTCTTCGACCGGCTCAAAGGCAAGTTCATTGATTAAGCGGAGATCAGCGAGAAATGAGTAAACGGCGACACAAGCATCCCCCCGCGCCCGAGACCCCCCAGGACGAAGGGACCTCGCCGCCGGAGCAGGCACAGCAGGAACCGGAGGCCGCACAGCAGGTGGAAGAGAAGACCCCTGAACAGAAGCTGGGCGAGCTGGAAGACAAGTATCGCCGCGCGGTGGCGGATCTGGCCAACGCCCACAAGAGATTTCAGAAGGAGCGCGAGCGGACGGGTAAGTTTGCAGTCGTTGCGTTCGTCGGGAAGCTCCTGCCGATGATCGACAGCCTGTCCCATTCGCTGAAATCCGCCCAGGAATCGCACGACGCCGCCGCGCTGATCGAAGGATTCCGCCTCATCGAAGCTCAGATGCTTCAGATACTCAGCGACAGCAACATCCGGCCCATCCAGTCGGTCGGAAAGCCGTTCGACCCGGAGGTTCACCATGCGGTCACCACGGACATTACCGACAAGGTCCCGCCGGGAACGGTTACCGAGGAGTTTGGCCGCGGCTTCATGATGGGCGACTTCGTGGTCCGGCCGGCACAGGTCAAGGTGGCCGCCGCGCCGCAGAAAGCCGAGGCCGAGGACGATGCCAGCAAAGAGGAAGAACAGGAAGAGAGCTGAACGATGCCAACCTATGAATACGAATGCAAGTCCTGCGGGCACAAGTTCGAGAAGCTCCAGTCCATCACCGCCAGGCCACTGCGCAAGTGCCCCCGCTGCGGCGCCCGTGTTCGGCGCCTGATCGGGGCCGGCGCGGGCGTGATTTTCAAAGGCAGCGGGTTCTACGAGACCGACTACAGGCGGAAACGGTCCGAAGAGCCTTCGGGCGCCAAGGAATCGAAAAGCGCCGAAAAAAAGCCCGAGGGCGGTAAGGACGAGACAAAACCGTCCAAGAACAGCGACAAGTAGAATGCGCGTTTACCGCTCCATCTGCCCGGTCTGCAAGACCAAGGTTGAAACGCGCGACCTGTCCGCGGACCAAGACTTCCCTTTCTGTAGCAGGCGGTGCAAGTTGATCGACCTCGGCAAGTGGTTCGAGGGCGAATACCGCGTATCGGAATCCGCAGAGGAATGAGACACATGAGCCAACCCGTCATCGCGATCACCATGGGCGACCCGGCCGGCATCGGCCCGGAGATCTGCCTGAAGGCCCTGAACGATCCGGAAGTCCTCGACGCCTGTATCCCCGTCGTCGTCGGCAACTCTCAAGTGCTCGAAGCTTTGTCGCGCCGGCTCGACATCCCCCTCTCCGCCGACAAGCTTCATCGTGACGACCTCGACGGCCACATCACCCCCGCCGGCCCGGCGATCGTGGACATGCACGTGATGGGCCTGGACGACTTCATCCCCGGCCGGATGGACCCCGTCTGCGGCCACGCGGCGTATGGCTACATCCTTTACGCCGTAGAAGGGGCGATGGCCGGCCACTTCGACGCCGTCACCACCGCTCCCGTCTGCAAGGAGGCGCTGAACGCCGCGGGCATCCGGTTCCCCGGGCATACCGAGATTCTGGAGAACCGGACGAAAACCCCCGGCGCGGTCATGATGCTTCACAGCCCGCGCATTACCGTCTCGCTGGTGACCACGCACGTCGCGCTGCGGGACGTGCCGCCGGCGCTGAGCAAGCAGCGCATCGGCCGCGTTATCGGCCTGACCCACCAGATGATGACCGGCGTGCTCGGGCACTCGCCCCGCATCGCCGTGCTGGGCCTGAACCCCCACGCCGGCGAGAGCGGCCTGTTCGGCGACGAAGAAAAGCGAGCCATCGCCCCCGCCGTCGAAGCGGCCCGCGCGAAGGGCCTCCTGGTCAGTGGCCCGGTCCCGCCTGACACCGCGTTCACCGAAGCCGCCCTCGAACTCCACGACGCGCACGTCTGCATGTACCACGACCAGGGCCTCATCCCTTTCAAGACGCTGAGCTTCAGAGATGGCGTGAACGTGACGCTGGGCATCCCGATCGTGCGGACCAGCGTCGACCACGGCACCGCCTTCGACATCGCCTGGAAAGGAAAGGCGGACCATGCCAGCATAGTGGCCGCGATCCTCCTCGCCGCCAGACTCACCGGGAGCAAATAGCCCCTCGCCTGCGTCCCAGCCATCGGGCGCCGCTGCGACAGTGACGAGGTTCTTAAGAGGAGACGTCATGCCGCTGGACGAAAGCTGGCTCGAGCAGTGCCTGGCCTCGGTGAGTCGGGCGCGCGTCACCGTGTTCGGCGATTTCTGCCTGGACGCCTACTGGCGGATCGACGAGGACGAGGGCGAGCCGTCGGTCGAGACCGGGCTGCCCGTGCGGAAGGTCCGCGGGCAGACGTACAGCCTGGGAGGCGCGGGCAACGTGGTCGCCAACCTCGCCGACCTCGGTGTGGCCGAGGTCCGCGCCATCGGGTTAATCGGCGGCGACCTGTTCGGCCGGCAGATGCTCGAACTGCTTGCCGGGCGCGGCGTCAACACCGATGGTCTGCTCCGCTCGCAGGGCAACTGGCAGACGCTCGTCTACGCCAAGCCATACGTCGGCGACGACGAGCAGAGCCGTATCGACTTCGGCGCCTTCAACGCCGTGAGCAACGCCAGCATCGACGCCCTCGCACAGCAACTCGATGAGGCGGCCGCCGCCTCCGACGCCGTGATTCTCAACCAGCAGGTCCCGTCCGGCGCCAGCACGCCCGCGATGATCAGGCGGATCAACAAGGTCGTCACCGCGCACCCCGAGTGCTGCTTCCTGGCCGACTCGCGCCACCGCGCCGAACTCTACCGCGGGGCGATCCTCAAGCTCAATGCCCACGAGGCCGGCCGACTGGTCGGCGAGAGATGCCCATTCGACGAGCGAATCACCGCCGACGAGGCCCGGTCGTTCGCCGAGCGGCTCCGCGACCAGACCGGGAAACCGGTGTTCGTCACCCGCGGCGCCAACGGCATTCTCGTCGTCGACGGCGCCGGTGTGCACGACGTCCCCGGCATCCAGATCGTCGAGCGGACTGACCCGGTCGGCGCCGGCGATACGGTGGTCGCGGCGCTCGCCGCCGCGCTGGGCTCGGGCTGCAACGCCCTCACCGCGGCGACACTCGCCAACATCGCCGCCTCGGTCACTGCCCGCAAACTCCAGACTACCGGCACCGCGACGCCCGATGAGATCCGCGCCGTTGGCCCCGAGCCCGACTACGTCTACCTCCCCGAACTGGCCGAGGACCCGCGCCGCGCTCGCTATCTCGACGACTCTGAGATCGAACTCATCCACGAGCTGCCCGACGACCTCGACATCCAGCACGCCATCTTCGACCACGACGGCACCGTCTCGGCGCTCCGCCAGGGGTGGGAGCAGATCATGGAGCCGGTGATGATCCGCGCCATCCTCGGCGACCGATACCACGACGCCGACGAACCGCTCTATCCCAAGGTTGTCGATCACGTCCGCCGCTTCATCGACAAAACGACCGGCGTGCAGACGCTCGTGCAGATGGAAGGGCTGGTCGGGATGGTCCGGCAGTTCGGTTGCGTGCCTGACTCCGACATCCTCGACGCCCGGGGCTACAAAGACCTGTACAACGACGAGCTGCTCGCCATGGTCGGCCGGCGCATCAAGAAGCTGGAGCGCGGCGAGCTGACCGCGCACGACTTTCAGATCAATAACGCTCGCGCGCTGCTCGAACACTTGTGCGGCCGGGGCGTCCGCCTCTACCTCGCCAGCGGGACGGACGTCGAGGACGTGGTGGCCGAGGCCGAAGCGCTCGGCTACGCCGACCTCTTCGAGGGCCGCATCTTCGGCTCGGTTGGCGACGTCCGCGTCGAGGCCAAGCGCATCGTACTCGAGCAGATCTTCCGCGAGCACGACCTCAGCGGCCCGCAGCTCGTCACGTTCGGCGACGGGCCGGTGGAGATGCGCGAGACCCGCGAACGGGGCGGCATCTGCGTTGGCGTGGCCAGCGATGAGGTCCGGCGGTTCGGCCTCAACCCGGCCAAGCGGGCCCGCCTGGTCCGCGCCGGCGCCGATCTCGTGATCCCGGATTTCACCCAGCTCGAGCGCGTGCTCCGGCTCCTTGCTCTCGAGTGAGGCGCTCCATGCCCGACCCGAACGAGATCGCTGATCTACTGGACCGGACGGAGACGTATCTCACGCAGACGCTCCTGCCATTCTGGATCGAGCGCTCGCCCGACCGCGAGTGCGGCGGGTTCCTCACCTACTTCGACCGCCACGGCCGGGCCACCGGTGAGGCGACCAAGACTTTCCTGATGCAGATCCGAATGCTGTTCACGATGGCCGCCGCCCACCGAGCCGGCTACGGCGGCGGCCGGTGCGCGGAGCTCGCCGAGATGGGGGCGCGCTTCATCCTCGACCATTACTGGGACAACGAGCACGACGGCTGGATCTGGATCGCCGACCGCGAGGGCCGGCCAACCGTCGCGGACAAGGTGGGCTACGGCCAGTGCTTCGCGATGTACGCGTTCAGCGAGTATGCCCTCGCGACCGGCGACGGGCGCGGCCGCGACGCGGCGCTGCGCACGCTCGACGCCATCTCGCGCCACATGACCGACCCGCGGAATGGCGGGTTCTTCGAGCTGATGGAGCCCGACTGGCGGCCCAAGCCGCCGGGCCGCGCGGGCGGCGACCGTAAGTCGCTCGATGTCCACATGCACATGATGGAGGCGCTCACGGCGCTGTTCGAGCTCACCGGGGAGGACGCGCACCGTTGCCGCCTGCTCGAGGTGATCGACCTCATCCTCACGCGGACGCTCCACCCCGAGACCGGCCTCGGCTACGTCCAGTTCGCGCTCGACTGGACGCCGCTGCCCGCGATCTTGTTCGAGACCGAATGGGGCCGCGACGCCGAGCCCGACGGCGGGCCGGCCCACCCGCTCGACATGACATCGCCCGGCCACAACGTCGAGCTGGCTTGGCTGCTGCTCCACGCCGACGATGTGCTCGGCGTGCCGCGCCACACGCACGCCGACGTGGTCCGCCGCATCTGCGACCACTGCGTTGAGTTCGGCCTCGACGCCGAACTCGGCGGCGTCTACGCCGACGTGCCGATGGCCCGACCGCCCCTCAAGACCGAGAAGCAGTTCTGGCAGCAGGCCGAGGTCCTCATCGGCATGCTCGACGCCTGCTCCCTGCTCGGCGACGAGAAATACTGGACCGCGTTCCGCAACGTGTACGACTTCGTGTTCGACAAGCTCGTCGTGATGGACGCGGGAGGTGAATGGTACGAGCGGGTTGACCGCGAGGGGAATCCGATCGACGACGCGCTCGGCCACGCATGGAAGATCAGCTACCACACCGTCCGGTCGATGATCGAGGTCGTCCGCAGGCTGCGCTCCCTGTCACCAGCTTAGGGTGAGCCGAACCGAGGGGTCTTCTCTCCAAGAGGGTTCCCCCGCATTCCGTTCAAGACAGCAACATCAGGGCTTCCGGCCCACGAACTGAAAGGCGTAGACGTCGGCGTCCTTGAGGGCGAGGAGCAGGCGAACCGGTTTGCCGGCCAGGGCGCGGAGGTCGGCGCTCCCTCGCCACTTCACCACGCGGCCCAGGTCGTCGCCGTAGATCTCCGCACAGTCGCCCAGGCGGAAGCCGTCGATGGGCCCGCCGGCCGCGGTCTGAATCGCAACGCGAACCGACCCGGCGGCGGAGGTGGCGACGTTGAGCCGAAGCTCCCTGCCCGAGAACGTCAGCGGCTTCGTGAGCGCCCTCCCGCCGCGCAAGGGGGAGTTGATCGAAACGAACCCGTCGATGCGGTACGTGTAGCGGCGCGTCTTCACGCCACGGCCCTTGTAGTACCGCTCGTTCGTGTACAGCGACAGCTCGTTGCCCGCTCCCGGGAGATCGGACTTCGTCTCGACCAAGCCGAGCCAGATGTAGTTGCTCCGGTTGTGCCAGCGGTCCCGGTTCCCGCCCGGCCGGATGATGGCCTCGCCCCACCGTTGGAACGAGCGGCCGTCCCGGCTGGTCATGAACAGCCCTTCGACCAGCGAGCCGCGGTTCCCGATGTAGCGGACGGGGAACCCAACGAGCAGGTGCGGGGCGCGGTAGTACGGCTGGACCTGGTTCACGTAGAGGTGCTCGGTCGGAGCGCCGGGATACTGGAGCCACCGGCCCCGGGTCCAGCGGCGGAAGTCCTTCGAGGTCGCGGTCTTGATGTCCCGCACGCCCTTGCGGAAATCGCGGTAGTACGCCCGGTACTCGGAGCGGACGGCGTCCCAGAAGACCAGGTTCTGCGAATCGAACGCGCCGTCGGTGATGATCGGCTTGTCGGACATTAGCCGCCAGCGGGTTCCGTCGGCCGACGTGAAGGCAACGAGGCCGCCTTCCAGTCGCTTGAGCCCGCCGACCGCCTTGTACTTCTCGTCCGGCTTGCACGCCGGATTCTTGTCCACGAACGGGCAGAAGTTGTGCGTCCCTTTCCCGGCCCAGACGATGTTGTTCTTCTTCGAGCCGCGGAACTCGAACAGCCCGAGCTCCGGCCGCGTCCAGCGAATCCCGTCCTTGCTCTCGGCGTAGCAAGTCACGGGCGGATGGGCCTCCTTCTTTCCTTCGTGGTGGGAGCCGCGGTAATACATCCGGTAGAGGTCGCCGTCCTGGAAGACGGTGTGATATCCGCTGGTGTTCCCTTCCCACGGCTTGTCGTGCTCGAGGACCACCTCGCGCATGACCGGCCGGTGGAGCCGGAGTTCGGCGCCGTCGAGCTTGGCGATCAGGTGGTGGTCGACGAACAGCTCGCGCCGGTTCCCGATCGGAATGGCCTCTTCGCCGGCGCTCGCCGCCGGCACCGACATCAGCGCAGCCGCCATGATCCAACTCCGCATGGTCTCCTGTCTCCCAAACTCACAGCGCGTTTACCGGCGTCACGGCCTCACGCCCTCCCACCCGCGGTGCAGGGCGTGGCTCAGTTCGGCGACGAGGGCGGCGTTCTCCGGCGCCTCCGAGATGTTGACGTTCTCGTCCGGGTCGGCCTCGTGGTCGTAGAGCATCCGGGCCGTCAGGCTCCCCTCGTCGTCGGTCCACTCGGTGTAGAGGTGGCGGTCGGTGCGGATCGAGTCGCCGGCGTTGTACCGGCTGAACGCCGCCGGCTTCCACGGGCGGGCGGGCTCCTCCATCAGCGGGGCGAAGCTCGTGCCCTCGAGATGGTCGGGCCGCGGCAGCCCGGCCAGCGCGCACAGCGTGGGATACACGTCGGCGAACTCGACCAGCGCGTCGCAGCGCCGGTCGCCCGCCATCCACGGGGCGCTGACGATCAGCGGCGCGTTGAGCGAGGTCTCGAAGTTGCAGTGCTTGCACCACAGGCTGTGCTCGCCAAGCTGCCAGCCGTGATCGCCCCACAGGACGACGACCGTGTTCTCGCGCAGGTCCAGCGCGTCCAACTCATCGAGCAGCCGCCCGACCTGCGCGTCAGTGAAGCTCGTCGCCGCGTAGTAACCGTGGATCAGCGTCCGGGCCATCTCGTCGGGGAGCGGGCCCTCCTTCGGCACGTCGAAGTAGGCCCGCAGTTCGCCCCAGTTGTGCATCGCCGCGTCGGGCGCGCCGCGCGGCTTGAACGGATTGTCGGCCAGCTCGATCTCGTCACGCTGGTAGTAGTCCCAGTACTTCTTAGGCGCGTTGAACGGCAAGTGCGGCTTGATGAAGCCGGCGGCGAGGAAGAACGGTTCGCCCTCTTTGGCCAGCCGGCGGAGGTCGGTGATCGTGCGGTCGGCGATCTGGCCGTCGAAGTACGCGTTGTCGGGCACGTCCGCGCATTCGAACGGCGGCCCGCGGTGGTCATGGGCGACGTCGAGCGCCTTGTTCTCCGGCAGCAGATAGTTCCGCCAGCTTTCCTTCGCGATGCCGGCCGGGTGCCACGGTTCGGCGCTCCAGCTT
>Ga0315553_10003777_pt1 | contig 11629 bp, 10 predicted proteins | sample SalMarSW160140MG_FD_203099 | JGI IMG/M metagenome (GOLD analysis project Ga0315553, IMG submission 203099) | Salt marsh sediment microbial communities from the Plum Island Ecosystem LTER, Massachusetts, United States - Salt Marsh Sediment SW1601-40 ... | reverse complement strand
AACCCCAACAACCACTTGGCCAACATCTACTACAACAACTTACACTTCAACGTTCAATACAACAACTCAAACGACTACAATTCCAACTCGGACCCTTACAATATTAACCAGATATGACGTGGCTGTCCGATCTGTTTTTGAAACAGCATTCTTGAGTAGTGATTTCGCGGTAACGAATCATATTACGAGTATTAATTGGAACTCCGCATCTAGTGCTTTTTGGAATGATATAATAATGTCAGGTGCTGTGGATGTTTGCTGGGGTGGAGGTGAAACTCTTTATAACCAGTTATCGCTTGAAAATCTTCTTCTAACCCTAGAAGGTCCAACGATTAACAGTATTGTGAGTCGAATCAACAATAGCTCACTGGAATATCTTCTTCATTATGATGATGATTCCCTGAAATGGATTGGGTCTAGTATTACGTCATTCGGAATTACAATAAATGAAGACTACTTAGACACCTATTCACTTCCTACACCTGTAAATTGGACTGATTTGGGAAATGCGACATACGGTAGTTACCTACCGTCCGTACTAACAATAGGAATGGCTAATGCACCTGCTTCCACGTCTAACCTGCAAATATATCAAATAATATTACAGAGCCAAGGCTGGGATGCAGGATGGGAACTTCTCACAAGAATAGCGGGTAGTTCCAACATATACGGAGGCTCCGTTGAAAGTCAATCAGCGTGTGAAAATGGTGATGTTGGTGTTTCAATGTCCATTGATTTCTATGGCTACCTTTCACAATTCAGTAATCCGGATTGCCGATACATAATACCATCAGATGGAGCCTATATTGAAAGCGAACCTATAGCAATTGCCAACGAGACATCTAATATGGACCTTGCTCTTGGTTTCATTGACTTCGTGATGTCACCTCTTGGCCAATCATTATGGTTGGATGATAATATTCGTCGCCTTCCCTCAATGCAAGAAGCCTTTGAAGAACCATTAGGATTGGTAGCTCCAGACATGTACTCAGCATATAATAATACCATTGGAAAAACACCCATGGAATTCAACATTACACAGAGTGTTGAGCTTCAAGACTCTGTCAGGTACTACTTTGAGTCGGTTTTAACAAATGCTCATGATGAATTGGTGCAATGTTGGAATGCTATGATCCAAGCCTATTACGATCTGGATATTACAAAAGAGGAATTCGAATATTTTGCAGGACTCATGGGAGCACCAGTAACAATTCAAGACCCCTATTCTCTGAGTAATCGAGTTTTTGATATGGATTACGCGATTGAAATTAATAGTGACTTGAGTTATGACAGCAGCTATAGAAATCAAGTAATGACTGCATGGACTAATGCTGCAATGTTGCAGTACGCTGATGTCTATTCGCAAATTCAAGCGTGGATAGCCTAAAAAAATAGTGGAGAAATGGTGTGGTCACTTTTACCCACTATTTCTATATCTAGTGACCAGCCAATATACTACTTGGTGAACCTTATTTTGAATGAAGAATATGATGATCGTGAAAAGCGTAAGAGGAAATCAACCTCAGACGATGCGGATGAGCTCAGAGCAATTGCAGAAGCATTGCCGGATCTATTTGGTGCCATCAATGAATCGATTCCGAAGTTGATAACAGGACTCATCGGTAGTATATACAGTCCCGAAGCAGCAGGTAACATGGGTGCGGCTGTAGGCAAGTTCTATAGAGAACTTATTGATCAGGGTATTCCAGAAGATGCCGCTCTCGATATGACAAAGAAATTCGTTGGAGCATTAGATTTCAGTAAGATTATGAGTCTGGTAAGTAGCGAAATTGATACCGAACGCTCATCAAAACGTCGGAAAAAATCCGATGATTACGACGAGGAGTTCGATGACGAGTAATGTCAGGACGAGCAATTGCCTCAATTGTTTGGACATCACTTACTGGAGGCACTAAGCTAGCTATCAAGGTATTTTGGCATCTGAATAGAGGAAAGAGTATGGTCAAGAACGGAGCGAAACATTTTCGTGGAGAACTGGTTGATGCCGGGATACCTGAAGAGACAGCTGAAGCTATCACCTATGCATTTACGAACCCGGGATTAGAAATGCTAAAAATCAGAAACATGATTAAGATGGTGAGAGAGATAACACAAGAATAACTCCTCACCACTCATCCAAGCAGATTATTCTAGCATTGCTTTGAAGCTATTTTGCTACAATCACCGAACGATTTGAACCAAGAACAACACGTTCAGTTGTAGAACCAGTTCCAGCACGCTTTCCGGTAGTTTTGGTTCCAAGAATTATCATGTCAACTTCTCTTTCATCAGCAATCTTAATGATACGCTCAGCAGGGAGACCATGCTCGAGTATGGTTTCAACTTCAACATCATAATCTTTGGATGCAACATGATATCCTTCTAGAAGGATTTTACCCTTCTCCTCAAATTTCGCAAGCACAACCTCAGGATCAGTGTCAGCCATCAATGCAAATTGCTTTACTGTTGGAGTTGGTACAACATGCATTATGTATACCTTACTTCCTGTTAGCTCAGCAATTTCAAAAGCTACAGAAGTTGCTTTTGCTGAACTCTCACTTCCATCTACAGCTAACAGGAGTGTTTTTGCTCTGCAAAAGATTCTATCAGGTTCACAGTAGAGAATCTCGTTCATATCTCAAACTTATTGAATTCTACTCTCAAATATATTGTCATTACGCAAAAAATGTCAGAGCTGACCTGCACTAAAGTTTAACAGGGGATTGCGATATATAATTCTAAGAGGTGTGTGTCTTGGCACGCGTGGATTTATTAGATTATTACGAAAAAGAAAATTATCCCAGTCATAAGGGAGCAATTGCAGGACTACTCGTAGTCTTCGGCGCTTTCATTGTTCTGGGTATGTATTCATTATGGAATCTCTGGTTGGCTTATGAAACGCAAATTATGACAATAATTAGTAGTCTTAATCTTCCTTCATTCCTAACTGATAACTTCTTGGGAATCTTTCTCGTATTAGGAGCGTTAATCCTACTAAGCCTCTTGATGGCATTCGGTGCCTCAGCAGCTGCTCGTAGGCTTGGAGGAACCCTAATCTATATTGGTGCAGGATTGATGAATCTACTTACATGGGGAATCGTACTGATTGCAGTATTTTCAGGAGTGCCTATTCTTCAAGCTTGGCCAATAATGATTCCAGGTATCTTTACTCTGTTCATGACACTTCTCTTGTTCACGGTTTTCAAGGATAGAGTAAGAAGAGCCGGAGAAATCATTAAGCTGACAGGACAGGTTTGTCTTGATGAAAAAGGTGTATTCGTCCCACCACTTTTCACAATGCTTTTCACTCTGTTATCAGCCATGATGTTTGGAGCTATAATAGTTTGGTTTGCTCCGCATGTCGCTGATGTGGTGTTTCTAGGAGCAGAGGCAACAACCGAGGATCTCCTATTCGGTGGGCTTGGAATTGTAGTCTATCTATTCGTTACTATATTCTTCTATAATTTCGCATATGCCACAACATCAGGAGTGGTCTACATCTATATGCGCGGCAAAGACCCAAGTCTTGGTGATGGAGTCAAAGCTTCATTGAACGTTATCGGTGGTTTGATTGTTCTTAGTATTGCAAGTGTGATTGTAGCGATAATACGCATGGTCATTAGAGCAGTATCGAGAGAAGCAGGACCTGGAGGACGAGCAATTGGAGGAGTAGCTGATGGTGTGATAGGATGGGTTTGGGCTCTGATTAACTACTTCACAATTCCAGCAATGGTTGGTGAGAATCTAGGAGCTAAGGACGGCATCAAGAGGAGTGCATCACTAGTAAAGAATAACTTTGTGGATGTCCTGGTCAAGGAAACCGCAGTGCGATGGGGCTTTACTGCACTATCTCTAATGATGTTCCTAGGGTTTGCCCTTGGAGGATTTCTCATCGGGTGGATGATTCCGTTTAGCTTTGTTGGTAATGACCCATTACTCTCAGGTTTGGTGTTGGCAATCGTATTCATTATTTTTGCATCAATACCAAGCGCACTAGTCATGAGAACGTTTGACATGGTATACATCACCCTACTCTATGTCTTCATCAGAAAGAAGGAGGGTGACTTCACCAAGACTGCAATTCCAGCATCCATGAGTAGTGAACTCGAGAGTGCCTACAGAACTGCTCAAAGAGGAAAATAATCAAAAATTAGTGGTGGAAATGATCCACCACTTTTCTCTTTTTTTATCTTCATTTCAAAGAGTGACTGGATAATTTCTTTCTTAAGTGACGATATCATGTCGGGAACTTGTAGAAATTCCATTATGGATGGTTAAAGATGGAACCCAAGAAGGCAGCGGCAAACGCTCTAGAAGCGGTGCTTGAAGCAAAACCTGGTGAATCGATTTTAATCATAACTGATGACGTCCAGAAGGAAGTTGGTCAAGCCTTTGCAGATGGAGCATTGGAACTCGGTCTCTGGACAAGGTTAATTGTACTCAATACCAAAGCTGATGAACAAAGGACAGAAATTCCCCTTCATCTTCAAGAGATGATAAATTCGCCAAATCAACCTGAGATATTCATCAATACACTGAGAGGACATGCAGAGGAAACACCATTTAGAATCAAACTGATAAATTTAGAAACAAGAAAGGGGAGATCAAGACTCGGACATTGCCCAGGAATTACATTAGATATGATGACTGAAGGTGCTCTTTCACTCACCAGGGAAGAGAACACAGATATGCAGAATTTTGCTCGCTCCCTTTTAGCAATTCTTCAAGATGCTACAGAAGTACATGTCAAAGCACAAGCAGGTTCAGATTTTACTTTGGGAGTTAAAGGACGGACATGGTTCAGCGACACTTACATCAATTGGAAGGACATGAAGTGGATGAATCTACCAACCGGAGAAGTATTGGTTGGACCGATAGAAACCTCAATGAATGGGATACTTGTGAGTGACCTGGCAGTCGGAGGAATTGGACCTCTGAAACATCCCGTGAGTGTAGAAGTGAAAGATGGTAAAGTTCAGAGAATCGGGACTGAAGACAAAGAAGCACTCAGAATCATAGAAGAAGCACAAGCTACAGACACTATGGCAAAACATGTAGGAGAATTTGCTTTCGGTTTGAATCCGAAAGCCCGGATTGTTGAGGAATTCCTTGAGTCTGAGAAGGTAGGAAGTGCAATTCATGTAGCATTTGGTAATAACATGGACTACCCCGGAGTAGTTGCAAACAACTCCGCAAACCATCAGGATTTCTTGGTTGACAAACCAACAGTCACAATAACATATTCGGATGGACGTACAAGAGTTGTGATGGAGAATGGGAAACTCATTATTGATTAGAAGAGTTCTCATAATTCAAGAGGTCTCTACGTAATGCAGCTGCAGTTGATCTAGCTATTCGTATAGGCTCAGGAATCCGGCCTTCAAGAGTAAACGCATTTACAAGTCGTAATCCCTCTTTATTCGTGATTCCTGTGCAGTTGAGGTATAATGAATAACCATTATCGAGTTCCACTTTCTGACGCTCACCATTCCGATTGATGGCTTCTTCACGTTCTCTCCAATCATCAGGGAAATATTCTCTTACATACTTCTCTAAACCTTCAGAATCATAATATGAAACACTAATTATGGGAATGGCTGTTTCTTCGAACAATCTTCTGTTATCAATGATATTGAACCATGATATGATACCACCACCTAGCATCCAGAATCTGATATCATCACGCTTCATTCTTATGAACATAGAAAGGATTTCGTCTGTTGCATCAACACCACCTATAGTTGGCCTGCAATATCCAAAACCATCAATACGAAAATCCCCACGCATCACTACACCTACAACATTGCTCCAATTATCATCTCGATGAAAACTCTCAGCCACGCCAAGCATACGAACGCCTTTCTTCCATTGCGTGTTTTTTCTTGGTCCAGGGACCTTATCAGATGTTAGTTTTACGGACGCCATTTATATTCCACAATCAACTTGTACGTTTTCAGATAAAAGGCATGTCACAACCATTCAAAAGCATCATTCCAAGTTACACTCGACGCTGAATAAGGATTGAGATATATAGTCTTGAAGAACTCAACTTCTTTGCCCTTTGCTTTAGCTTTATCAAATGTTGGTTTTACAAATTGCGTACGACCTATATAGTAAGTAAAGATGTAAGGTGCCCAAAAGTTTAGACTTCCATCTGGATTCATTGGACGCATGAAAGCAATCGAATTCTTGGCATCATCTTCTGGCCTTATTTGTTTCTCAGCAATGTAACTTATCGTTTCCTCAATTGTGAAATTATCTCGATTCATGAAGAGAGCTGCATTGATAGACACCATCCTAGCTAGCTTATACAAGACATCCACAGCTTTTGTTGAAGGATCAGTATCTTTTAGTCCAAGAAATTCCTTGGCTGTATCGGCAGTACCTTCGGATATAACACATCGACCTGTGTGAAGTGGTACCACTGTTAAATCAAGCAAGTCATTATCCAGATAGGCTTTTTCTCTCCATAGATTCGAAACATGATGTTCGTATTCATGGTAGATAACAGCAAGAAGGTTATGTTTATTCATGGGCCGATCAATGTTGAACTCATTCACAGAACGAAATCCCCCTTGATAGTAGTTGTATCCACTCCAAGGTTCATCACGGACAGTGCGATACTCGACTCCATTATCAGTAACTTCAGTACCCATGTACTTGTAGATGTTCTCTCTAAACTGATTAGCAACTTCTTTTGATTTGGGTTGCAGCTGATTCAGAATCACATCTTTCAAAGCTTCACCCCTCACCTCTCCTTCAGCCCTGAATCTAGTAATTCTATCTTCAAGAGACCCATCCATATAGGACAGTGCCTCATCAACCTCAATATGTGCATCCTCAATTTCCTTCTCTGAGAATTCTTGAAGTTTGATACTAAATAGATTTTCAACAAGTTCAGTATATGGAATTTCCTCACCACTCAACCAGTCGACGACAACCTTAATGGAATTTACCTCACCGATTATACACTTTTTACGAAGCTCTGGTGTAACTTCATCTAGATCATCAATCAAGGACGAAAGATTTCTTGATATTTCTTCAGCAGGTAGTCCAGTTGCTTGCTTCTCTGGAGATAAATCATCAGGTCCAAAATACGCATCAACTAGTGGGATTCCAGTTACTTTTTTGGTGAAGTTACTTGCTTCTCCACAGAGTCTTACGTATCGCTCTAAGGTGTCCATTGAAATCAATAATTCAATCAGAGGTCATCTATTTAACATCTATTGAAGACAAAATCAAACTAAGCTCGAATACTGAATGTTGCCCATTTATTCTCAGTCCCATCCTTATTACACAAAGTGAATGTAGCATCTTCCCTTGTCAACTCGATTCTTGTATGAAGCTGGGATGTTGCACCTCGAATTCGTCTTGATAGCAGGGTTCCAGTTGTGCAGAATATTATATCATTGAGACGCCAAATCCACGGGACGTGACGATGGCCACTCAAAACAAGAGAGCATCCTGAATCATCAAGAACTCCCAAAACATCACCGGCATCTTCGAGAACATTGTGTTCTCGCCCTGTATGAGGGACCGGTAGGAGATGATGATGTAATGCAAGAATACGAATCTTGTCCTTAGCCCTACCAAATAGGTCCTTGATTTGAGGATATCTTTCACGACCTAGGTGACCAGCATCATTGTCAGGCTCAGCGGTGTCAGCACCATATAGAACGATGCTCTCATCTTCGAATATCTTGAAACGTTCGCCAAATAGTTTCTCGAAATGAATAGAACCATAATTTCGCTCATCATGGTTACCAGGAATTATGACTGTTGGGAGATTGAATCCGTCAATACCCCTCTGGAAGTATTCGTACTCGTCCTTTAATCCTTCACTTGTCAAATCGCCGGTAATTACTAAGAGAGGTGAAATACAATCACTAGCTGTTTTTTCAATCTTGTCCAGAATATCACGGAAGTCCTCAATCGTGACACCGTATTCTCCAACATGAATATCACTCATATGAAAAATAGTTTTCACGATTTTGCCCAACTATCTTCCGCCTCCGGACACACAGGCACTATGACATGCACTGTGACAAGCAGAGTGACATACGCAAGCACTATGGCATGCACTATGGCAAGCTGAATGGCAAGCATCGTGTGATACACAGGCACTATGACATGCATCATGGGATACACATCTACTTGTTCCTTCGATGATTGGTTTCAAAGGTTCACTGATAATCTGACCTACTCCATTTACTACATCACCAATAGTGTTGGTAACATTGCCAATAATCTGGGATGTAGTAGAGGCTATGTCACCGACGGCACGACCAACACCATCCACGGCATGGCCTGTTGCAGTGGAAAGATCCTGAAACCACTGTGGAATCTGGGGCGTACCGAAAGATGGTCCAGGGTCTCTAAAGACCCGACCGATATCACGATCATGCCTTGGGTGCATATAGATCCAATACCAAGCCCACCCATATGTACGATATGGTCTGGTGAAGTAGTACTCTGTGCGACCGTCAACAGTGGGATTGGATGCCAATTCGTCCCATGCACCATCAACCATCTCTTCATGATGTTCTTTGGTTGCCTCGAAATCAGCATCCCAGGATTTCTCTTGCACCTTATTGGCTATCTCTTCAATCATGTCTTCAAGTAATTCTGGGTCTAGTTCATCGTCCTTTATTGCATCAACAAGCAGTTGCTCATAGTATGTGAGTTCTTCAAGTTTGATTCCGGTATCTGAAAGTTTCAAGGGATCAGTAGAGATGACCCGTACAGTACCTTTTTTCACACAGGACATGAGTATCATAGAAACTAATTTTTGTCTGCTCGTGTTCACGAAAAATGCAGATTCAACGGGGTCTAAATCTGCAACTGTACCTGGAGTCCCGTAAGTTTCAATCCCAATCTCAGGACTTGTATATCCTGTCGTTGTATCGGTTTTTTCCCATTTTGCACCATATGGATTGACTACACGTTTGTAGGTGGTATAAATCAATGCGAGTAACAGACTCCCACCGATTCCAAAGACAATGAGGAGAGTCAAAGTATCAGCATCAATCAGAGGTGGAATGAACTCAGTCACATAAATATCGACAGTAAAACCGATCCAATCACTGAAATTGAGATTCGAAGCGGAGATGACAACTCCAATTGGGATTATCTCAGGTACATTTGCTGGAAGAATCATGAATTCCAATTCTCTTGACTCTCCTGCGATTAAATCACCGATGTTTGTTGGATCAGAACCAGAAAGGAGTGTAAGGTTCTCTGGAATAGTCAGGTCTACAACAACATCTTCAAGGGTATCATCTCCAAAATTGAAGACATTGAATGATAGTATGAATTCTTCATCTGCATATGCATTGATTTGATAGCTTGAAATTGAATATCCGATAACGCCAGGTTCAATGAAAGGTGCGTAAAATGTCCAATTAGTGTAATGCCAAACACGAAAGTGGTCGTACGCGTCAAGGGAATTATGTGCGAGAACAACTGTGAAGTATCGAGGACTTGCTCCGGAATTGAAGGGATAGGCGAGTAATTCTTCATAATCGTATTCAACTTGTACAGTGTGTGGTTGATTCCAGATGCCTCTCTCTGTGTCTTCAACATATCCAGCGTATGCTGCACCTGAAGCATTTATACCATGGTCGAGTGAAATCCATGAGGGATCCATCTCAATTGGATAGATTACTTGAACCTGCTCATAATCAATAGGGTGATCCCATTCAACAGGAGCCCAATTGAAGACTCCCAAATCACCATAAGTTGTACTTGTTGTTTTCACTATTATCCGTTCTGTGCTGAAGTATCCGAATACTACCTGAACAGTATCACCGGTTTGCGCCCTATCGGGGTCATCCATAACATAAGGCTCAGACCAATCTAGGTAAAACCCACCGCCGTATGGATCGCGATCCAGAGTTTTACGGTTTCCATCAACGATTGCATATGCTCTACTCGTATCATATTGGTAATTCTCCTGAATACCCTCGATAAAGAGACCTCCCATTGAACCACTCGTTACGGTAAGTGTAATCCAATATGTGACATTGATTCGACCATTTGGCATGACGACAACGTCAACATACACACTTTCAAGATCATATGCAAGATCCTGACTCAGAACAGGATTAGCATATGTACACGGAATCAATGTCAAGAGAAAGACGAACGCAATTACAGTTTTCATGTGTAGATATCTCATTACTTCACTCCCTATCTATATCACATCATTCTGTAGATAAGAATCTCAGATGATATGGCTTGATTGCTTAATCACCACGTCTTGCTCTCAGAATGTCAGCCTGTGCAATTGTCAAATTAGATAGGTCGGCTTTAGCCTCAGCCCAATCTACAAGATCAGGAAATTCTTGAATCATCCCACCCCAAATGAGATGATAGACACGCTTCAGAATTGTTCGAGGGTCGGATTCTTTGCCAACGTATTCGAAGAAACATTTGATTGAAGCGGGAGACTGATCAGTCATCTGTTCTGGGATTTCTGTTCCAAATCCAGCAAATGCTACTTCTAATTCTTTAAGAACGTCCATGCGTTCACGTATACCTGATGCTATGACAGGCAAATCAATATCATACGCAGAGAAACTCATTACGAGCTTCTTGTCAGTGATTTTTCCAAAAGGTAGAGTAAGTTCTCCTGTGCTCATGTTATCTCGCCTCAAGATTATGCTATCAATTTCTTCTCCTGTTGATTGATAAGCCTTTCAGGTGGTGTAATAACAAATACTAATCCTTAAGACATCAGGTCGAAAACACAGAATGACGATGTATCCTCTAAATTACGACTATACATTAGACGATCTTAAGTGGATACCAAAATTTATTGAAGAAGTCAAAGACTACTTCTTTGCTCGACCTGAAGACAACCTTCTCATTTTACGTCCGAACAAAGTCATGCATCTTAATGAAACCGGAATGAGGATGCTAAAGTTATTACTGGATGGTAATTCTCTAGAGGCTGTTGTCGATTATTTCATCAAAAACCACCGAGCCGACCAGCAAACTGTTCTCAATGACATTGCTGCGTTTGTTAATGATTTGAGAAACATGGTTTCAGGAAATCAAAATATCTATTCATATCAAACAGCCAAAATTATGCCCTTTGGTGAGAAACCAATAAATTACCCAGTTTTGAGTGAAATCGCTTTGACTTATCGATGCAACAACAAATGCCGATTTTGCTATGCATACTCACCATATCGGGAATCCAATGAGATGAGTACTGAACAGGTCAAGAGAATCATCGATATCATTGTTGATGATGCGCATGTTCCTAGTCTCTCGTTTACCGGAGGTGAGCCCACTCTCAGGCATGATCTTTTTGAACTGATAGAATATGGTCGTTCCAAGGGATTGCGAGTCAACCTGATAACCAATGGACGTAAATGTAGTGATTCGAATTATATACAGCGTTTGGTCGATGCAGGGTTGAACAGTGCCCAAGTCTCAATTGAAGGGCCTGATGCTCTTACACATGATGCAATAGTAGAGATACCTGGTGCATTTGACCAAACGGTTCAAGGTATTAGGAATCTTCGACAAACCGACATCTATACGCATTGTAACACTACAATTTGTAAACCAAATGTCGATAAACTTGAAGAACTAGTTGATTTTCACGCAGATGAGCTTGGAT
>Ga0315553_10003775_pt1 | contig 11633 bp, 7 predicted proteins | sample SalMarSW160140MG_FD_203099 | JGI IMG/M metagenome (GOLD analysis project Ga0315553, IMG submission 203099) | Salt marsh sediment microbial communities from the Plum Island Ecosystem LTER, Massachusetts, United States - Salt Marsh Sediment SW1601-40 ... | reverse complement strand
CGCCATCCGCGCTGAGAACGTGAATTGCACCGTCATCAACAACATAGTCCACGACAACGGCGACGTGGGAATCGCCGTGATCGGAAGCCAGGAGCGCCGCGTGACTCCACTCGTTGCCGAGAACGTCGCCTTTCGCAATCTCGGCGGAGGAATCGGCGTGGCCGACCATGCCGAGCCGATCGTCCAAAGCAACATCTGCTACGAAAACCTGCGGGCCGGTATCGGTTGCCGTAATGCCAGCCCGTTCGTTCTCGACAACGAGTGTCACAACAACGTCCGGGCGGGCATCGGCTGCCGCGAGGGCGCGAGACCAATCGTGCGGGGCAACACATGCTACGGGAATCGGCGAGCGGGCATCGGCGTCGCTCTGGAGGGTACGGCCCCGGTCGTCGAAGACAACGAGTGCTACGAGAACGACATGGCGGGCATCGGCAGCCGCGATGGAGCCGAACCCATCCTCCGCAACAACCAATGTTATCGGAACAAAATGGCCGGCATCGGCTGCGACGGCTCCCGGCCGCTCATCGTGGGCAACGAATGTCGCGAGAACGAGATGGCGGGGATCGGGATGCGCGGCGGAGCGACGGCGACGATCCAGAACAACCGGTGCATCGAAAACAAGCTAGTGGCCCTCGGAGTTACGCAAGGCTCCACCGCGACCGTCAGCGGCAACCACTTTGTACGAACGGGCGGCGTGCCCCCCCTCATCGCCGTGAAGCATGGCTCGACTGCACTGCTGCGGGACAACGAAATCGAGGGGGGCGGAGTCGCGGCCGTTCTGGTGCAAGGGATGGCAACCGTGGCCGACAACCAATTCCAAGGCCAGGGTGAGAAACAAGGCACCGCCGTGTGGGTGTGGCAAGGATCAACGGCCACCGTCTCCGGCAATTCCTTCGGCGGTTACCGGGCAGCCGTCGATGCGACCCAGGCGAGCGTGGTCGTCACGAACAACATCGTGCGAGGTGCGGGCGGTCCGGCGATCATCGTCAGGGACAGCCCCGAGCCGGCCCACGTCTTTGCCAACACCGTCATCTCGAAAGACGAGAATGCGGTGGTCGTAGAGATTCAAGGACCGAGCGGCGTCGTGGCCGAAAACGTGGTGCAAGCCGAAGAGGCCGGCGACCGCGCAGAGTCGGGTGATAGCGCAGAGTAAGCTCGATGGGCGGATGGCGGCGTTGGGCGTGCCGTCCTCTTGCCCCGAACGCCTCTCGCGCATGCCCAGATCGAGCTCCGGGGCGCGAGCGAAAGTCACCTTCCCCGTCCGCTGCTGACGCACAACTCTTGGTACACGTCGTCGATGGTCCGCTCGTCGATGTGCGACAGGCCCTGGCCCGCGCCGGCCAGGAGCGCTAGGTCGGCCATCTGGCTGATACGGCGGGGCACGCCGCTGCACAGCTCGTGCAGCCGCGATGCGGCCGGCGGATCGAACGTAGGCGAGCGGCGACCGGCCCGCTCCAGACTGGTGGAGAGATAGCGGCTGGTGTCGGTTTCGTCCCACGGCTCCAGCTCGATTCGCAACTCGGCCAGACCGAGCAGCCGTTCGCCCAGGTGCTTTTCGCGACCGCTGCGGGATGCCAGCGCCACAACGACGCGGGCATCGGGCGACGAATCGGCCTGCACCATCCGCAACACGAGCATGAGCACTTCGGTCGGCGCTTCGTCGGCGTCGTCCAATAGCAGCACGGTAGCGATTTGCTGGCAGCGGTTCTCGACGAAGCGATCACACAGCCGCCGCCACAGGGAAAACGTGGGTTCGTCCAGCCCAGGGTTGAGGCCGAGCTGCGCGGCGGTCGACCAGAGCAGCTCGCGCTCGTCGATGCCCAACAGGCCGACCAAGGCGACTTGCCGACCCTCTCGCCGCTGCTGCCGGGCGAACACTTCGAGCACCAGCGATTTGCCACTGCCGGCCGCTCCCTGCACGATGCCCAGGCGGCGATGGTGCTCGACCAGAAAGTCGAGCCGGGCCAGCGCTTCATCATGCGTGGGGCTTTGGAAGAAGTAGCTCGGGTCGAGGGCCGCGCGAAACGGCGACTCCTTCAGGGCGGTTTGCGTTTCTTGCATGAGCGTAATCTCCCTGGCGGCGCGGTCCCGTTCACTCCGTCGTCAGGCACAGCCTGACCTACCTGTTGGCGGCGCGAGCCATCCCCGGCCCGGCCGCATATCCGGTATCCTTTACCTCATCGGTACAACCGTCAGTCTTTCTTCACACAAACGCTTATGTCCGAACGGTTTTACAGCCGCCAGCCGCTGGGGATTGGCCCCGCTTCGCTCGACGGCGATGAAGCTCAGCACCTGGCTCGCGTGATGCGGGCCAAGGTGGGAGATGAGGTGGCGTTGTTCGACGGCAGCGGTGCGGAGTTTATCGCGCGAATCAGTGCGATCGGACACCGCCGCATCGAGTTGGATGTGCGCGAGCGGCGCGAGATTGACCGCGAGTTGCGTGTGCGGCTCACGCTGGCCGTGGCACTGCCGCGAGGCGAGCGGCAGCGATGGCTCGTCGAGAAAGCAACGGAGCTGGGCGCGGCGGCACTCGTGCCCTTGGTCACAGAGCGGAGCGTGGCAAAGCCCAGCGAGAAGGGACTCGAGCGATTGCGACGCACCGTCGTCGAAGCGTCGAAGCAGTGTGGCCGCAACAAGCTGATGGAGGTTGCGCCGCCGGCCGACGTGTGCGAGTTTTTGGCCAGCGCGCCGCGCGAGGTGATTCGATGGATGGCGCAGCCGAGCAGAGATTCTGCCACGTCCGAAGGCGGCGGTTCGACCATTCCTATCGCCGACCGTATGCGTGCCGCATGCGGCGCCGATCACGTCATCGCGGCCATTGGCCCCGAGGGTGGATTCGCGCCGCGCGAAGTCGAGGCGGCGTGCACAGCCGGCTGGGAGCTGATCGACCTGGGCCGACGCACGCTCCGCGTCGAAACGGCGGCGGCGCTGATCGCGGCGATCGTGAGCACACTCGGGTAGGAACCTGAAGCGCGTTGTGGCCGGTCTCCCGACCGCGCCACGACCGCCGACCGCAGGTCTCAAGGCGGGAGACCTACGGTCGTGCGTTTCGGCGAGGTCGGGAGACCCGCGCCGAACAAGAGACCCGCGCCGAACAAGCCGCGGCCGCCTCGTTTCAGCGGCCAAGGTCCTGCTCGGCAAGCAGGACCTACTCGTCTCGCCGCGTCGGCGATCACGCCTCTTCGCTCTTGGGTCCCTCGGCCGGACGCGTTGCCGCTCTGCCGGCGCTGCCGGCGGCGCCGCCGCGTCGCGCGACTGGCTGCGATCCGCCGTTGGCCTCGTTGTCGCCGGTGAACTTGACCAGCGACTCCGGCAGCTCGACACCGCCGATGTCGCGCATCACCTGCAGCATGGGAGGCAGCGTCTTGGCCATGCCGCTGAGGAAGTCGGCCGTGCTCGATCGACCATTGCGGCCGCCGTTCTCCCACACCACGACCTTATCAAACTTGATGTTCGAGATCGCGCGGCTGGAAGCCTCGGCCAGGTTGTCGAGGTGTTCGAGCATGAGGATCTGGAACGCCTCGTGGCTGCCGCCGCAGGCCTCGATGATGCGACGCAGACCATCGCCCTTCTTGGCCAGGATTTCGAACTGGCCGCGAGCCTCCGCGTCGAGCCGGGCGAAAATGGCGTCGGCGTCGGCTCGGGCGGCGATGCGCACTCGCTCGGCCTCGGCTTCGGCGTCGACGATCTTCTTGGCTTTCTCGGCCTTGGCGGGCGCTTCGAGCTTGGCACGCTGCTCGGCTTCCACGCGTCCGGCTTCGGCCAGGGCGGCCTTGGCCATGGCGCGGTTCTGCACTTCGAGCACGGCGGCTTCGGCCTCGCGCTTTCGTCCTTCGCCCATCTGATAGGCTTCGGCGCGCCGCACGGCCAACTCGGCCTGCGACGCGGCGACGCGGGCCTGGGCCTGGTTTTCGCCGTCGATGGCGTCAGCGTCGGCGCCGGAAACCTGAATCCGCATTTCGCGCTCGGCGTTCTTCACCTGCGCTTCGCGCTGGAAAGCCGCGCTCTGCTCGCCGACCACCTGCTCTTTTTCCAACAGGGCGACCTGCACCGCCTGTTCCCGCTGGGCTTCGCGGGTGCCGATGGCCTGCTCCTTGCGGGCATTGGCCACCTGAATCGACTTGTCGCGCTCGGCCGAAGCCACGCGCGTTTCGCCCATCCGTTCGTTGTCGGCCACGTCGCCGCGGGCCTTTTGGATGGCCTCCGAAGCGGCCTTCTGGCCGATGGCGTCGATGTAGCCCGACTCGTCCGTGATGTCGGTGATGTTCACGTTGATGAGCTGCAAGCCGATCTTGTTCAATTCGGGCTCGAGCGAATGTTGAATGTGCTGCAGGAAGGTGTCGCGGTCGCGATTGATCTCGTGAATCTGCATCGAGGCGATCACCTGGCGCAATTGGCCGAAAATGATTTCCTCGGCCTGCTTGCGCATCTCGGAGACCGACAGACCCAGCAAACGGATGGCGGCGTTCTGCATCACCGACGGCTTGGTGTCGATGGCCACGGTGAACACGCTGGGGACGTTGACGCGGATGTTCTCGGCCGACAGCGCGCCGCGTAGCGGCACCTCGATCTGAATCGGTTCGAGGCTGAGGTAGGCGTAGTCCTGCACCAGCGGAATCACGAAGGCGGCACCGCCATGAATGGTGTTGGCGGCCTGTCCTTTTTTCGTCTTGCCGTAGATCACCAACACGCGGTTGCTGGGGCAGCGCTTGTACTGCTTGACCAGCAGCATGAACAAGCTGAAGAGGACGATCACGACGGCGATCAGGCCGATGCCGAGGTACGTTACCCACGGTTCTATCGCCAACAGCATGAAGCTCGACATGGACCGGTTCCTCCCCCGTTTGAATAAGCAGTCGCGCTGACCGACACGGCGCGATAACGTGCGCGCGTGCGACGTGCAGCAGGCGGCTCGTTACGATTTCGACGCTTCGACCGGCATCGGAGCCGGCTCGACTTCCAGCGTGTTTTCCCCCACCACGGCGACTACGACAACCTTAGCACCCGTGGGGAGCGCCTCGGCGGCGCCGGTGATTGCTTCGTACTCAATAAGCCGGTTTTGCAGGTTGATCTGGATTTTGCCGGCGGACTTCCTGTTGGCCGAAATCGGAATGTAGACCGTGCCGGTGTGCCCGACCGCCCGGTCGATGCGCACCGTGCCGTCGGTGCTGAGCTTGTATAACGACCGCATCAGAAAGTGGACGCCGTACATGGCCGCCACGCCGCTCACCAGCGCGATCAGCAGTTGGGCGACGAGCGGCAGGTTGGCCGACTGGGCCGCCAGCCCCGCCAGGCCAAAGAACGTCGAGGCTGCCACCAACGTGCGGAAACTGATTACGCCGAACAGCCAAGTGGAGCCGTGTCCGCCGGCGGCATCATGGCCGTCGACCGACACGTCGTGACCCACGTCGCCCACGTGACCCACGTCGCCGATGCCGCCGACGTCCCCCGCGTCGCCAACGTCGAGCGAAGCGTCGCCGTGATCGCCCATCCCAATGATCGTCAGCACGAACTGGCAGACCAGGATCGTGCCGCCCAGAATGGCGCAAACCATGAACACCAAATACATGGCGCTACCCCTTATGCGTGGCCGCGATGAGTTCGGGTGGGGCGAGACGTCGCCAGGACGCTGCTACCCCTCATGCACTTGGCCGCGAAATGGTTCCAAGGGGTATTCGCTGCACCCGCCCCGATATTCCACCCCCCGGCATGTGCATCTTCCGGCACAAAACGGGGGATGTCAAACCACTTACGACCGGTATTTCCGGTTATTCAACCGCAAGGGCGGCAGCAGTTTGCGGTGGCATGCCGGAAAAGGCGGAATGCCGCGAGCGGGCGGTCGAAGTCGGGAGTCGGAGTTCGGAAATCGGGAACGAGCCCGACGCGTTAGCGAGAGGCGCAGCGAGTAAAGCCTTGTTGTGCTGCGGTCTCCCGACCGCGGCACTCGCCCGACCGAAAGTCTCCCGCGTCACGGTCGGGAGACCGTGCCACAACATGTGGAAGTTCACGCCAAAACGTGGCGCCAAGCGCTCCGCTTCGCTTCGCGGCTAACCGCTCTCTCCGGCTTTCGACTCTGGACACTCGACTCTTGACTCTCCGTCAGCTCTTCCAGCCGCGGGCGACTTCGACCAGCGTGCGCACGAACGCGCCGGTTCCGCCCGCGTCGATCCACGGTTTGGCATCGTCGAGGAAGGCGGGGCCGGCGATGTCGAGGTGCGTCCACGGTTTGCCGGCGACGAACGCCTCCAGAAACTTGGCGGCGGTGATCGCCCCGCCCCAACGTCCCTTGCCGATGTTCTTGATGTCGGCCACTTCGCTTTTGATCAGCTCGCCGTACTCGGGGAACATGGGAAGCTGCCACGCGGGCTCGCCGCACTTGCGGGCCGCGGCCAGCACGGTGTCGCACCACGACTGATCGTTGGTCATGGCGCCTACCACGTCGGTTCCCAGAGCCACCATGCACGAGCCAGTGAGCGTGGCCAAGTCGATGATCGAATCGACCTTGAGATCGACCGCCACGCACAGCACGTCGGCCAGCACCAGCCGACCCTCGGCGTCGGTGTTGAGCACTTCGATCGTCTTGCCGTTGCGTGCGGTAAGCACGTCGCCCAGTTTGTAGGAATCGCCGCTGACCATATTCTCGACCAGGCCGGCCAGCCCGATCACGTTGACCGGCAGCTTGAGAAGGCCGATGGCCCGCATCGCACCGAGCACGGTCGCGGCGCCGGCCATGTCGCACTTCATGGTGGCCATGCTGTCCGACGGCTTGAGCGAAAGCCCTCCGGAATCGAACGTCACTCCCTTGCCGACCAGTGCGAGCGTTGGTGCCTTTGCGCCCGTTGCGCCGGAATAGCGCATGATGACCAATCGCGGCTCGCGCGCCGATCCGCGAGCCACGGCCAGCAACGATCCGCAGCGCTCCTTTTCCAGCCGCGCCTTGTCCCACGCTTCGACTTCAAAGCCGGCCTCGCGGCCGATGACCGCGGCCGTGTCGGCGAAAGCGGCGGGATTCATGTCGCTGGGCGGTTCGTTCACCAGGCGCCGAGTGAGGTTTACGCACTCGCCCAGCACGCGTCCCTCGATGATGGTCGCTTGATTGGCCCCAGCCCAGTGAATCTCGTCGAACGGATACTGTTTCTTCTCGTGGCGATAGAGGTCCTGACCCTGGCATCCGACAATCGCGCCGCTGATACCAGCCGCTGCCACGTCGGCGGGCCAATTGAGGCCGAGATAAAACGCCACTTGGGGGCACGACTTGCCCGCCAGGGTCTTTGCTGCCCCCGCCGCCGCTTGGAAGGCAACTTCCCGCGTCAGTTCGGTTGCCGGGCCGAGTCCCGCCACCACGACCTTGAGCGCCTTGACGCCCGACGGAGCCAACAGCGTGGTGAACTGGCCTCGCTTGCCGGTGAACTCCTTGGCCTCGAACAATCGGGCCAGCGCGCCGCCAGTTGCTTCGTCGACTTGCCGCGCGGGACCCGAAATGACTTCGGCCGCCTTCGTTGCCTCGGCGACGCCCACGACCACGGCATCGGCTTCAATCTGCGTTACGGGGCGATTAGTGGAAAGAATCTTCATGGTTGGGTCTCTAGCTGAAAATGCCGTCAAAATATGCGTGCCTGTTTCGCTTAGCGACAGCGCGTTATTTTAGTGACTCGCGTGTAGCAATCCCAGAAGGGGCGGGCCGTGTACCGATTGATGCGGGAATGTGTGACCGATCTGGAGCGAGCCGGGCACCTGGTTCGCCTCGACGACGAGGTCGACGCTGACTTGGAGGCCGCCGAAATCCACCGCCGCGTATTGCGTTCGGGGGGCCCGGCGGTGCTCTACACGCGCGTCAAGGGTTGCCGCTTTCCTATGGTGTCGAACTTGTTCGGCACGATGGAGCGGGCGCGGTTCCTGTTCCGCGATTCGCTTGACGATGTAAAGCGGCTGATCGAGCTGAAACTGCATCCGGCGCAAATGTGGCAAAAGCCCTCGCAGTACGCCAAGCTTCCCTTCACGGCGCTGGCCATGCTTCCCTGGCGGCGCAAGCGCGGGGCGGTACTGGCGCAGGAAACGACGATTAGCCAGTTGCCCCAGGTGCGGGCTTGGCCCGGCGACGCGGGTGCCTTCATCATGATGGGGCAGGTTTACACCGAAAACGCCGACGAGCCCGGCCTGGCACGCTCGAACCTGGGCATGTATCGCATTCAGATGTCGGGCGGGCGTTACGAGCGCGACCGCGAGGTGGGGCTGCATTATCAGATTCACCGCGGCATCGGCGTGCATCATGCGGCGGCCGTGCGGCGCGGCGAGCCGTTTCGCGTGAACATCTTCGTGGGAGGCACGCCGGCCATGTCGCTGGCGGCGGTAATGCCGCTGCCCGAGGGAATGTCGGAATTGGGTTTCGCCGGGGCACTGGCGCGGCAGCGGATTCGCATGATCTGCCGCAAGGGCGAGCTGCCGATCTATGCCGATGCCGACTTCTGCATCACCGGCACCGTGATCCACGGAAAGATGCTCCCCGAGGGGCCGTTCGGCGACCACCTGGGCTATTACAGCCTCGCGCACAATTTTCCCGTGCTGCGGGTCGAGCACGTCTATCATCGTGACGATGCGATTTGGCCGTTCACGATTGTGGGCCGCCCGCCGCAGGAAGACACGATATTCGGTCAGTTGATTCACGAGCTGACCGGGCCGGTAATACCCACCGTCGTGCCAGGCGTGCACGCGGTTCACGCCGTCGACGTAGCGGGAGTGCACCCGCTGATGCTGGCGATCGGCAGCGAGCGATACACGCCGTATGCCGAGGGCAATCGTCCGCAAGAGCTGCTCACGCAGGCCAACGCGATCCTGGGGCAGGGGCAGATGTCGCTGGCCAAGTACCTGTTCATTGTGAACCGATACGACGACCCGGCCCTCGACGTGCACGAAGTCGCCGCCGTCCTGGCACACGTGCTGCGCCGCGTCGATTGGCAGCGCGACCTGCACTTTCACACGTGCACCACCATCGACACACTCGACTACTCGGGCAGCGGCTTGAACGAGGGGTCGAAGGTGGTGATTGCAGCCGTCGGTCCGCCGCGGCGCGAACTGCCGCGGTCGCTTTCCGGCGAGATGACGCTGCCGCCGGGTTTTGAGTACCCTCGGGCTTGCCTGCCGGGCGTGCTGGCCATTGAAGGGCCGGATGCGAGCCGCGCGGAAAGTTTTCCAGGCGCCGCGACCGTAGCGGAAGGCGCGCCCGGACACGGGGCGGCATCGACACAGGGAAAGGGGCCGACGCCGACCGGCGACACGTGGGAGTGGAAGGCGTCTCCATTCGGTGCGTGGGAAGGGGCCGACCCGCGGATCACGGCGTTTTGCAGCGCCTGCCGCGGCGACCACCCCCTCAACCGCTTTCCGTTGGTGGTGATCGTCGACGATAGCCAGTTTCTGGCCAACAGTCTGGCCAATTTCCTGTGGGTCACGTTTACTCGCAGCAATCCAGCGGCCGATATCTACGGCGTCGGGTCGTTCGTCGAGCAGAAGCACTGGGGGTGTAGCGGGTCGCTGGTGATTGACGCGCGGATCAAGCCGCATCACGCCCCGCCGCTGGAGCCCGACTTGGAAACGATGCGCAAGATCGACGCGCTGGCGTCCCGCGGCGGACCGCTGGCGCGATACTTATGATCGTCCTCCGCCCGCGGTAATGTACACCGTCAAACGTGTTCCTCGCTTGCGGTTTCGCGCTCCATGAAAACCGTCGCAATAGTCACCATCACGTTCGCAATCCTCGCGGCGTCCGACTCCACCGTCGCTCGCGTCGATGCGATTCTCTGGTGGCTCACCGCCGCGTGGGTGTTCGCCTTCGGCACCTGTGTGGGCAGCTTCATGAATGTGGTGATCTACCGGCTGCCGGCGGGAATGAGCATCGTGCTGCCTGGGTCGCATTGCCCACAGTGCAAACACGCCATCCGCGTGTACGACAACATTCCGATTCTGAGTTGGCTGGTGCTGCGAGGACGATGCCGCGATTGCGGCGCGACAATCTCGCCACGTTATGCCGTGATCGAGCTGCTGGCCGGACTCGCGCTGTTGGGACTGTTCCTGGCCGACGTGGCGTTGGGGTGGGGGCTGCCGTTGGAGACCACGGCAATAGACGGCGCGATGAGCGGGGCCGGGGCAATCAATGCGACGTGGCTGCCGTGGATCGCTTTGGTGTATCACACCCTGGTCCTGTGCACGCTCCTTTGCGCCGCGGCAATCGAGTGGGATGGCAAGCCGGTGCCGCAAAAGCTGATCGCGCCCGCGCTAGTCGTCGGGCTCGTGGCGCCGATGGTCGTTCGCGCCTTGCATCCACTTTCCGTCTGGCCGGGTTTCGATGCGTTGCTGGCTGCGCGGCTACCCGAGGGACTTGCGCATGTTCGGGCATCGCTCATCACGTCTCTGGCGGGATTCGCGATGGGGGCGGCGCTGGGCTACTTCGCGCCGCTTGCGCAGCGCCCTGCTGTCGCGGCGCGCGTCGATCGCCGCTCGGCCATGCTGCTGGCTGGGCTGATTGGCCTCGCGCTGGGGTGGCAAGCGGTGGCTATTGTGGCATCGGTGGCGGCAATGGCGTTTTTGATCATCGCGCTACTGGGCCGTCCTTTCCCCCGATTCCGCTCGATTCCCGGGTCGGCAGGCCTGACAACGCTCGCCGCGTTGTTCATGATAAACGGTCGGCCCATCGTCGGGCTGCTGGATCGACGGGGATCAAGTGGGTCGCTGCTGATGCTGGGTGCCGCGATCGGCGTGACGCTGCTGTGTGCGGTGATGGTGCGGGGAGTACGGGCACAGCCAGTGGGCCACTGACCGCGAATGGCACGCTGACGGCCACTGGCGCACCACGGAGAGTTAGCCGCCACATTCATGTGGCGCTCGGAAGGAGCTCGAACGTGACGTCATCATCACGCGAGGACAGCGAGTCGCGCGACGAACGCCGCCGCAACGAAGAACGGGTGCAGGCCATTCTCGCCTCGAAGAGCTACCGGCTGGCCGAATGCGACACCGAGTTTTTGCAGCGTTCCGAGCTGCGCCCCGTGCGCGTACAACTCGAGCTGCTCAAGCCCGAGATGGCGCTGACTGAGCACCACGTCAATTCCACGATCGTGGTGTTCGGCGGCACGCAGATTGTCGAAGGGGCCGAGGCCCAGCGGCGCCTCGAAGTCGCCCGCTCGGCTCTGGCCAAGTCACCGCGCGATCTTTCGCGGCAGCGCGCCGTCGGCCGCGCCGAGCGGATTGTCGCCAAGTCGCAGTTCTACGACGAAGCGCGGGCATTCTCGAGACTGGTTTCCTCGCAGTGCCAGGCGAACGCATGGTGCGACTACGTCGTTGTGACGGGGGGCGGGCCGGGAATCATGGAAGCGGCCAACCGCGGGGCGCACGACGTGGGGGCCAAGTCGATCGGCCTGAACATCACGCTCCCCGAGGAACAGCTCCCCAATCCCTACGTCACGCCGGAACTCTGCTTCCGCTTTCACTATTTCGCCCTGCGCAAATTGCACTTTCTGCTGCGGGCACGGGCGCTAATCGTGTTTCCCGGCGGATTCGGCACCTTGGACGAGCTGTTCGACGCGCTCACGTTGCGGCAGACCAAGCGCATGCAGGCGATTCCCATTGTACTGTACCACCGCGCG
>Ga0315553_10003774_pt1 | contig 11635 bp, 6 predicted proteins | sample SalMarSW160140MG_FD_203099 | JGI IMG/M metagenome (GOLD analysis project Ga0315553, IMG submission 203099) | Salt marsh sediment microbial communities from the Plum Island Ecosystem LTER, Massachusetts, United States - Salt Marsh Sediment SW1601-40 ... | reverse complement strand
AAACCCGCGCCGCCGCCGGCGCGGGCAAGCAGATCGCGGCGGGAGAAAACGGCACCGGGCGTGGTGCTCGACTGATGGCGATTCAATGCGTGCTTCATCATTTGACCGCTCATTGGGTTGAAGCCGATTTTTCAGTTTTCGGTGTTCAGTTTTCAGTCAGCCGATGATTGGTGGCGGACAACGGACGTTCGCTTTCCGGCTGGACTCTCGACTCTTGACTCTCAGCTTTTATGGCGCATAGATAAACTCGCTCAGGCACATGAGCACCTGGCACCAATCGGTGAGCGCCAAGTGCCGCGCTTCATCCTTACTCTTTCCATCCGCTGCGTACTGCCCGCTCTGCGCGTCAAGGAAGGCTAACGCGTCGCTTAGCTCCTGCTCGCTGGGCTCGCGCGATAATGCCACTTCGTAGCCCGTTCGCACCACCGCATCGAGTGATCCATCCGCCCTCTCGTCGATCCGCCGGGCGAATCCGCCAGCGTACTCGCGCACGTGCGGGTTGTTCATGAACAACAGCGCCTGCGGGGCGATCGTCGTACTGGGTCGGGCGCCGATGCTGACCAGCGGCTCGGGCGCGTCGAATATCTGCATGAAGGGAATCAGTTTGCTGCGCTTAATCATGAAGTAGATACTGCGCCGCCGGTGTCCTTCGTCGAGCGTGCCGGGGCCGTACATCGCCGTATCGAGCGAACCGCTCACCGCCAGCATCGCGTCGCGAACGATCTCCGCCTCGACCCGGCGCGGCTCGTAGCGCCACAGGTAGCGGTTCTCGGGGTCTATGGCCGCGTCGTCGTCGTACGCGCTCGATTGCATGTAGGCGGCGCTGGTCATGATCTGGCGGTGCAGCGTCTTGAGCCGCCAGCCCGATGCCATCAGCCGCGCCGCCAGGAGATCGAGCAATTCGGGATGCGTAGGCAGTTCGCCTTGCACGCCGAAGTCGTTCGGCGTGGCCACGATGCCCCGCCCCAAATGGTGCTGCCACAGCCGATTGACGATCACGCGGGCCAGAAGCTGGCCGGGGCCATATTCGGTGTCGGTGATCCAGTCGGCCAGCGAGCGGCGGCGATAGCTCGTCCGCCAGCCTTCGGGCGGTTCCTGATGCCAGTGCGCCGCCCCGTCGGGGGCGTTGGTGAGCACTTGCAAAAAGCTCTGCTGCGCCGGCTCGATCTTCTGGTCGGTGTCGCCGCGGTTCAGGTAGTACGTTTCGTTGAAGAAGTCGGCCCCTTGCGTGTGGTGCCGCATCGGCGGCAGGCCCTCGCTGACGACCATCACCTTGGTGAGCGAAGGCTTGGGCTCGGCGGCAAGATGTTCCTCGACGCGGCCGTGCAGTTCACGCCACTCGGGATCGATCGTGCGATACCAAGCAAGAAGCGCGTCCGTCTGCTCCGGGGTACGGTCATTGGCGGGGATTGCAAGTGCGGCCAGCGCCGCTTCGGGCACCGCCGCCGCGTCGAACGCCAGCGATCCCTCGGGCTGGAGCGGCTGCGGCGCCGTGGTCAGCGAGATTCGCAACCGGCCGATGTTGTGCTTATTGTTGTTATTGAATTTCAAGGTGAAGGTGAGCCGCGTGCCCCCTTCGCCGCCCGGCGTGCCTCGTGTTTCATATACCGCGGCGTGGTCGCGGCCGAACTGCGGATCGATCGCCCAGGCCGACTTCTCGTCGGAGTCGATCGTCGCCGCGATGGGTAGCCCTTGCTGCTCGAACGTGGCCTTCGGATCGGCGAGCGTGACCGGTGTCGCGTCGCCGCCCGATTGCGGAGCCGCTATCACCGAAAAATCGGAAAGCGCGATGTTGCCGTTGTCGGCCCGGCCGGGTCCACCTTTCACCATCGACGAATGCGACAGCGCCTCGAGCCGGATGCCCGTGATGCCCACGAGCGAAGTCCGCACCGCGACGGTGTAAACGTCGAAGTCGGGATTGGTGCCGCTGGCCAAGAGCGAGCCGTCGTCCAGCTTCGTGAGCGTGGCGCCACCTTGCGATTTGAACTCGACCAATTCGGGAAGCACCCACGTGGAGCCCAGTGAGGCCTGTCCGCCCGACGCTTCCCAGGCCCGAAACCGTGCGGGCAGGTCGTCGGCCTCAAACTTCTTGAGCGCCTCGACCAGCGGCCGGTGCTCGCGGTCGAAAGCTGCTTTCGCCTTGCGGTACGGTTCGGGATCGAGATTCAGCTCGATGTCGCTCCGCACCGTGGTCGTGAACGTGGATGCGAACCGGTAATAGTCCGCCTGCGGAATAGGGTCGAACTTGTGATCGTGGCAGCGGGCGCAGCCGATGGTGAGCCCGAGCATGGCGGTGCCCGTGGTGGCGGCCATGTCGTCGATGGCGTCGTAGCGGGTGCGCTCGACCTCGTTGGCGGTGATCTGCGTGGGAAACACGCCCGACCCCAGAAAGCCGGTGGCCATCATCGCCAGCGGCTCGTCGGGCGCAATCTCGTCGCCGGCAAGCTGCCATTGCACGAACTGGTCGTACGGCATGTCGGCGTTGAGGGCCCGAATGACAAAGTCGCGGAAGTGATAGGCGTACGGACGATCGTAGTCCTGCTCGAAACCGTGGCTCTCGGCGAAGCGGGCCACGTCGAGCCAGTGCCGGCCCCAGCGCTCGCCGTAGTGCGGGTTGGCCAGCAATCGATCGAGCAGCCGCTCGTACGCATCGGGAGCCGTGTCGTTCAGAAACGCGTCGACTTCCTCGGACGTCGGCGGCAGGCCGATGAGATCGAAGTACGCGCGACGAATCAAATCGCGTCGGGCGGCGTGCTCATTCGGCGTGAGGCCGCGCTCGCGAAGCGCCGCGAGGACGAAACGATCGATGGGCGTTTGCGACCAGGTGGATGTGGATGGGTCATCGCCCGCCTGCTCGTCAGGAAGCGGTACAGCGACTAATGGTTGGAATGCCCAGTACTCCTTGCGAGCCGGGTCGATCGTGCGATGAATCCACGCTTGAGGGTCTTTCTCGTCGCGACCGATCGCGCGATCGTACGGAGCGCCCAACTCGATCCAGCGGCCAATGTGGGCAATGGCCTGATCCGAGAGTTTCGCCCCATCGTCGGGCATGTGGGGCTCTTCCAGGTGCGCGATGAGCTTGTAGAGCCGGCTGTCGGTAGGGCGGCCCAGCGCTACGACCGGCCCATCAACTCCGCCCTTCAAAAAGCCCTCGCGCGTCGTGAGATCGAACTCGTTCTCGGTTGTCTCGCCGCCGTGGCACTTGACGCACCGCGCGACCAGCACGGGCCGCACCTTTTGCTTGAAAAGCTCGATCCCCTGGGCCATCTTCTCGGCGTGCTCGGCGTCCGATTCGTTCGATTCGGGAGCGGGTTCGGACTTGTGCTCAGCCTGAGTCGCGTCCTCGGTCTCTGCTTGTTTTCCCTTTTGACCCGCCACGAGACCACCGTTGCGGCCGGCCAAAGCACCGGCGACTATGGCGATCGCCAAAAGGCATGCGCCCCACAGCTGCATCTGGCTCGAAACGCTTCGTGCAGGGAGGCTCATGGCGGGAAAATCCTGTAAGAACTCAGGCTCCCGGAGGGAGGCAGTGCACATTCGGTAAGGCATCAGGCAGGAAACCCAGTATAGCAACCTGCCGCCCGGCGGCCAAACCGATAAGCGGCGGGTTGGCGTCAGCCGCATCGAAACTCTGTTCTCGCAATGATCCCGTCAATTCGTCAATCATCGTCAGGTTTAGCGGGAGCGTTTGCCGGCAATTAGAATGCGGTATTACGCCTGTACCCTAAATCTGGAGATGACACCCATGCGCCGAGTTCGAGTCTTGGTAATAGTCGCCGCGCTTGCGACCTGCTTCTCGCCGGCCTATTGCAGCACGAGTTTCGCTACCGATGACCCAATCGAACGGATCATGTCGGCAACGTTTCGCGTCATGGTAAACGGTCAGTCCGCCACCGCGTTCCTCGTGAAGATCGACGCCGTCGAGGAAGGCAACGCACCGCGAATCGTGCTAGTGACAGCCTCGCATGCATTTGACGGCCCTGACCGCCGCGAATGCCAGGTTGTTCTGCGCCGCCGCCGCGACGACGGCTCCTACGAGCGCAGCGAATTGGTCGTTCCCCTTCGCCGCGATGGCGATCCTCTGTGGAAGAAGCACCCAGAGCAGGACATTGCCGCGCTTCCCGTCGACCTGCCCGAAGGCGTCGAGGCCGCGCCTTTCTCGCTCGATCAGATCGCTGACGAGCAGGCGCTTGCGGAGAAGAAGGTGCACGTGGGGCAGGACGTGTGGGTGCCGTGCTTTCCGGCATCGCTCGAAGGGAACGAGGCGGGTTGGCCGGTGCTGCGTCATGGCAGCGTGGCCAGCCATCCGCTGGTGCCGGTGACGTGGGCCAAGACGTTTCTGATCGATAGCACGGTGTTCGGCGGCGACAGCGGCGCGCCGGTTGTGGTCGTCGCGAACGACGCACCGTTGGTTGCGGGCTTGGTGATCGGCATGCACCGGCAGACCGACAAGTCGTCACTGCCGTTCGAAGAGAAGACGATGCACACGCCGCTGGGAGTGGCGATTGTCGTCCAGGCACGATTCATCCGCGAAACCATCGAGCTGCTGGGAAAGTGACGACGCGGCCTGCTTCGTGACGCCCGTTGCCGCATTGTCACAACTCGTCCTATCGTCGCGTTGCCGTGCCGAGATAGAGTTCCCCAACAATGCGCGGCGCGCGTGGCAGGCGATAGCGCTCCAGGTCGTCAAGCGCGAGGCCCGACGATCGCACTAATTCGTCGATCGGCCGGTTCAGATTGCAGCCGCACGCGATCCATCGCTGCAAGCCGTTCAGCCGGTCCTGCCATCGCGCGACGCGAGGATTATCGCTCTTGCCGTGCTCGAGAAACACAAGCTGCCCGCCGGGCCGGAGCACGCGAGCGATCTCGGCCAGTGTCCGACTGGCGTCGCACACGGTGCACAGGGTGAAAGTAGATACAACCGAGTCGAAGGAGCCGTCGGCGAAAGGGAGTTCTTCCGCTCGGCCCAAGACGCGCTGCACGGGAACCGGCGAACCGGCCAGTCGCCGAGCCACTCGATTCGGCAGCATCGACACCGGCTCCAGCGCGACAAGCTGCGTCACGCCGTGCCCGTAATACGGCAGATTCAACCCCGTGCCGAAGCCGATTTCGAGCACTCGTCCGCACGCCCGGCCGACTGCCTTGGGGCGCTCCTTCGCCACCGGCCTCAGCCGCATCAGCCGATCGAGCACGTGCGGAAAGATGTGGCAGGCATACAAACCCATCAGCGAGGTCCGCCGATTCGTTCAAGTTGAAAAGGGGATGAGACCCGTTGGGCGCGGCGCTCGCTACACCGATTTTGTTTCGTCGTCCAGAAGCGTCTGCAACCGCCGCAGCGAACGCGTGAGCATTACGCGTACGGCAGCGTCGCTCTTGTTCAGCTTCTCCGCAATCTGCTTCGATGGCAGGTTCTCGACGTATCGCATGCGCAGAGCGTCGCGCTGCTCGGCGGGGAGTTGCTCCAATGCATCCAGCAGGCGTGCCTCGCGGACGTTGCGCGAGAAAGCCTTGCTGGGCGTGGTGATGCTGTTGACCAACAGGTCGATCAGTCCGGCCCGCTGCGAATCGTCGCCGGGGCCGCCCAGCGGAACTTCGCGGTGTGCGGCGCGCTTGCCGGAGGCGACGAATCGCCGGTGGGCGTCGATGATCCGCCGTTGGGCAACCTGGCATAGCCACCCAAACGGGTCGCGGTCGCCCAACTCCAACTGGGGCAGGGCTCGCACGGCCTCGGCGCTCACTTCCTGCAGGATGTCTTCCGCCTCCACCTTGCGCCGCAGCGAAGAGCCGAGCTGCCGTTCGATGAAGCCCAAGAGTTGCGGTCGCCGCGCTTGCATGTACTGCGCCAAGGCGGATACGTCGCCCGAACGAACGCGATCGGCAAACTCGTCGCTACTCGACGACATGACGATGGTCCTCAGTCCGTGGGTGCCGCGGCAGTTCTCCGCGGCGGCGCCTCTATCGTAGATCAACGTCGCCCGGCGCGGAATGCCCCCAGGTGGCTGGATTGCCATGGCAAGTGGTACAGTATCGTTTGCCGGCACATGCTCAATCGGCACACTTCCCGTAGTGCTGAATCGGCACCGCACGTCTGATAACTACTCGGCCTGATGGAACTGCAAATCGACCAAGCCAGTGCTGCCTGGGACGTGTTGGCCCAACACGTCGAAGCGTTCCTTGGGCAGTGGGAAGAGCAAGCCGAACCGCCACGGCTCGACGAGCACCTCCCACCGGAACCCGCCGAGCTGCGGCGCTTGACCCTGATCGAGCTGGTGAAGGTCGACTTGGAGTACCGCTGGCAGCGCGAGAGGCCCGCCAGGCGGATCGAAGAGTACATTGCCGAGTTTCCGGAACTGCTCGAAGAAGGCCAAGCGCCTTGTGAGCTGATCTACGAGGAGTATCACGTTCGCCGCTCGGCGGGCGACGACGTAGGATCGCAGGAATACTACGATCGTTTTCCCACCCAGGCTGAAGCGCTGCGACGGTTGATGGGGCTGAACGAACCGACCATCACGTTGTCGCTGCACGGGACCACCACTCGCCGCGTCGATGCGGATGCCGGCGATTCGGTCGACGACTTCGATCTGCTCCTGGAACTGGGGCGCGGCGCCTTCGCCACGGTGTTTCTCGCTCGACAAAAGTCGATGCAGCGCGTCGTGGCGCTCAAGGTATCGGCCGATCAGGGAGCCGAGCCGCAAACGCTGGCCCAGCTCGATCACGCGGGAATCGTGCGCGTGTTCGATCAGCGCGTGCTGGCCGAGCGCAGGATGCGGCTGTTATACATGGAGTTCGTCGCCGCCGGCACGCTGCAAAACGTGGTGACGCGGCTTCGCGGAGTGCCGCCACAACAGCGCGGCCGCAAGCTGCTGGAATGTCTCGACGCCGAGCTCGCCAGGGTAGGACAGGCGGCGCCCAGCGATTCGCCGGCGCGACGGTTGCTCGCCGCGACAAGCTGGCCGGCAATTGTTTGCCGCATGGGGGCCCGGCTCGCCCAGGCGCTCGACTACGCGCATCGTCGCGGCGTGCTGCACCGCGACGTGAAGCCGGCGAACATCCTGCTTACCGGCGATGGCACGCCCAAGCTGGTCGACTTCAACATCAGCTTCTGTTCCCAGCTCGACGGCGCCACGCCTGCCGCGTACTTCGGCGGCAGCCTGGCCTACATGTCGCCCGAGCAGCTCGAAGCCTGCAACCCGCACCACAAGCGCGATGTCGCGGAGTTGGACGAGCGCGGCGATATTTTTTCATTGGGGGTGGTGCTGTGGGAGCTTCTATTGGGGCAGCGGCCATTTCGCGATGGATCGCTTGGTGGAGGTTGGTCGGCGATGCTCGAGGCAATGGCCTTTCGCCGGCGCGAGGGGCAAATTGAGGAAGAGCCCACCGCTCCGCACAACGCCTGCCACGCGCAGCTCGTGCAAGTGTTGAAAAAGTGCATGGCGCCGGAACCTGATGAACGATTTGCCAGCGGCGACGAGCTGGCGCGCGAGCTGCTATTGTGTTTGCATCCGCGTGCTCGGCGGTTGATGCAAAAGCCATCGTGCGGGGTGCGCCGCTGGGTCGCGCGATTTCCTCTTGTGGCGGTGCTGCTGGTTGCACTTGCGCCCAACGCGCTGGCCGGTTGGTTCAATTACGCCTATAACAAGTCGGCCATCATCGAGCAGCGTCCCGACGCACAGCGGGCGTTCTGGAATGTGCAACTGGCGATCAATTCGATCGCCTTTCCCGCCGGGGCGATCATCGCGTGTGCGCTCGCCTGGCCCGTGGCTGCGGCTATGCGGAAGCAGATAAAGGGGACAGGTCTAATTTCCGGCGGTGAAGATGGAGTCAGTGCCGGATCGCGTCACACGGACAACGTGGACTCACGGGAGGACGGACGGAAATTAGACCTGTCCCCTTTATCTGCGCCCGACCACGGCGCTCGCATCCGCCGCCGCGCCTTGGCTCTGGGGCATTACGCGGCGTTAGTAGGCGTGGCCTTGTGGGTCGGCGCCGGTCCGGCCTATCCCGTAAGCCTGCGCGTGCTGGAAGCCCAGCTCCAGCCGATTGACTATCTGCACTTCTGCGCTTCGCTAGCGCTGTGCGGGTTGATTGCAGCCGCGTATCCCTTCTTCGGCGTGACGTGGATCTCAGTCCGCGTGCTGTATCCGGCGCTATTGCGTGGCCAATCGGCCGTCGAGCAGGACGACGCGACCCTCTCGCGGCTCGGGCGCAGTGCGGGGCTGTACCTTTTGGTAGCGGGGGGAGTGCCTCTGTTGGGCGTGGCACTGCTAGTGCTTTCGGCCCAGGCCACGCAGGTGCAAAACCCAGCCGCCCTCGGCGTGTTGAGTATCGCGGGTCTGGCCGGTTTCTCGATCGCGTACCTGCTGTACGTCGTGATCCAACGCGATCTGTCCGCGCTGCGAATCGTCGTCGCCGGGCTCGACGCCGAGTCGGGCGAACGGTAACCAGCTCTCGAAATGGCATGCCACATCGCCGTTTCGGAAGCGGGAGCTCGGTCCACGGTCAAGATACTTCGCGATCTTGCCGTCTTCGCGGTTCGTGCCGGCGACGTCAATTCTCAAGCGCAACACGCAGTCCCGCTGGGCCGAGAACTTCCGCAGGGGTGCGGTAGCCGAGACGTTTTCGTGGTCGATCGTTCAAGAGTGAGACGGCGTTCTCCAACGTCGAGAGCGGCAAGTTGAGTCGTCGATCGTTAAGTCTGCCGCGTCATTTTGTCCGGCCCGCGCCGCCTCGGCGGCCAGACGCTGCCAGTTGCGAAACACGAAGCGGTGTACCTTTTTTAGCCCGAACCACAGCATGGCGCCTTTCGCCGTGCGAAACCAGCCGATGATCTCCAGCCGCGTGGTGCGAGTCGCTCGCGTGCCGCCTGCGTCGGTCGGCGTGAGCGAGAACTCTTCGACGATCGTCGGCACGCACGGCTTGAAGTAGATGTCGGTTTGCTCCATGCGAAAGGCAAGACGACGCGGCTCGTCCCACACGAGGATTCTCTGCTCGATGGTGCCGCGATCTGAGATGCACTGCCGCGTGCTCCCCACGCTGCCAGGACCTTCGGGAAGCCGACACTCCTTCGGCTGCGGAACGCCCAGCCCGAACAGGCAGGAATGGGTCGGCTCCATCCGCGAATTGCACAACAGCGGCCACACGACCTCGGGCGACTCTCGGAAGTGCCAGGTGGTTTTGACGATCATGTCGGGCTCCTCAGATGAGCGACGCAGGCGAATGCGTTACGCCGCCCCCAACTCGCTCACGGGAGCAACCGCAATGGAAGCGACCGATTAACAGCCACCGCGCGGGTTTGCCGAATCGGACCTTGGGTTTAGGTCCCGCCCGGCGGGCGGGACCTACTTCCCCGCGTCCCCCAATTCACGGGTCAGTCAGGTGGCGGCGCGGAGCGCCACATGAATGTGGCGGCTAACGGGCAGATTGCCGGTGTCTACTCCCGCTTCTGGCGCAAGTAGAACACGCCCTTCTTGTTCGACGTGACGATGTCCAAGAGTCCGTCGCCGTCGACGTCGGCCACTTGGAACTGCGTGCCGATGCCGCTGTCGTGGTCGATTTGGTGGGGGATCCACTCCGCTTTGCCGCCCTCGCGCGACAGCTCGAACCAGTAGACTACCGCCGGCTGGTCGGCCCCCACGTCGCCTTCGGGGCCGTGGGCCCACCAGCGTTTGCCCGTGACCAGGTCGGGCAGGCCGTCGCCGTTGATGTCGGCCAGGCACAGCGAGTGCGACTGCGAGAAGTCCTTGGAGATTTCGTGCCGCTTCCAACCGTCGGGCGTTTGTTCGTGCCACCACACGCCGAAGTTGTGGGCGCTCGAGCTGACCACGTCGGAATCGCCGTCGCCATCGACGTCGAAGGCGTACATTTGGGCGCAGTCGGGCCCGAAGTCGACCTGGTGGAACTGCCACGCAGCGGGCGCGCCGTCAGATCTGTCATCGGCCGGCGCTTGCCACCAACCCTGCGGAACCAGCACGTCGATGCGGCCGTCGCCGTTCACGTCGCCTGCTCCTAGGCCGTGCGCGAACTGCGCGGTGCCCGGAGCGCCGGGTTCCGACACGGCCGAGAATTCCCATGCTGATTCCGCGTCGGCCGGGTTCAACGGCGGCCGCGCCAATCCCATTCGCTGCCCGCTGGAGAACAGGAGCTCGCCGCGCCCGTCGCCATCGAAATCGACCCAACCCGGGCTCTCGTTATTGGTAACGGCGGCCGCCTCGTGCTTCTTCCACTCGCCGCCGGCCGAGCCGGGGTTTTCGAGCCACCACGTCTGCTTGCCGGGAAAGTCGACGACCACCAAGTCGAGCCGCCCGTCGCGATTTACGTCGACCGCGAAATTGCAGAAGCTATCGGAATAGCCGTGCGGGTCGAACGCCTTCGGCCCGTCGAGCAGGGGCTGCGGCTTCCAGTCGGGAGCGGGATAGAGCACGCTGCCGGCCGCGATATCCATGAGTCCGTCGTTGTTGAAATCGCCGACCGCGACGCCTTCGCTGCGGAACTCGGCGTCGAGCTGCGATTTCTCGAAGGCGATCTTTCCTTCGGCGCGTCCGCCCGAAGACGCGGGAACGGCGACCAACGGCGGCGCCTGATTCAGTAGCGTGAGCTTGAAGTTACGGTAACGCACCTCGGTCGCTCCACCCGCGTGGAGCTGCAAACCGACTACTCCGCGGCGCGCACCCTGGGGATCGTCGAGGTCGACGCACGGTTGGCCGTTGATCCAGGTTTGCACGCGGCTGCCGATGGCGCGAATGCGGTAGGTGTTCCAGTCGCCGAGCTTCACGTGCTCCTCGCCCGATTTGTCCCATAACAGGGCGCGGCCGTTCTCTTCGTACAGCTTGCCCCACCAGCCGGCGCCGATATCGGCCTGGTAGCCGCGCATCTCTCCGTCGTCGAGGGGTTGGCTGCGAATCTGAATGCCGCTGTTCCCTTCGTTCTTAACGAGCTTCACTTCGAGCTCGAGGTCGAAATCCTCCAGCGCCATTTCGCTGACCAGGAAAGTGTTGCGGGCTAACCCGTCGGTCTTGCCCACGATTTCACCATTCTCGACCGACCACAACTTCTCTTCACCGCGCCAGCCGGCAAGCGAACGGCCGTCGAAGAAGCCCGACACGTTGTCGGCCGTGGCCAGCAGCGGGCTCTGTCCGCCGCTTCCCAAGTAGGCCAACAGCGACCGCGTTTCGTGCCGACTGAACGGAGCGAGGATCCCATCGGGCATCATCGACTTCTGGCCGGGAGTCTGCTCATCGACTTCGCCGCGGGGCACGACGATTACCTCGTCGGCCGTTTGTACGCGGAGTGCATCGGCATCGGCACTGCGCACGATGCCCGTGATGACGCGGCCCCCCGTGGTGTAAATGACCGAGGGCTGGTACTCGCGGGCCATCACGGCGCTGGGATCGAGAATGTTGGAAAGCAGGTAGTCGAGGTTGGCGCGGTTCGAGCCGGTTAGATCGGGGCCGACGCTTCCGCCCGTGCCGAACAGGGTGTGGCATTGCTGACACGTGCGAGAGAACACGGCGCGGCCGAGTTCGGCGTCGGGGGCCGGACCGGGCGATTGCGCTAGCTTTCTCGTTTGCTCGATGAGCGCCACACGGTCTTCGGCCACGTCGCGCACGGTGCCCCAGACTTCCTCCAGGCGGCGCGT
>Ga0315553_10003773_pt1 | contig 11636 bp, 9 predicted proteins | sample SalMarSW160140MG_FD_203099 | JGI IMG/M metagenome (GOLD analysis project Ga0315553, IMG submission 203099) | Salt marsh sediment microbial communities from the Plum Island Ecosystem LTER, Massachusetts, United States - Salt Marsh Sediment SW1601-40 ... | reverse complement strand
CCTTCAGCGTCCGCCAGTAGGGGGTAATGTCCTTTTTCCCCTCGGCGGCGTCTTCTCCGGCGGCGCGGGCGGCGATACCGGCAAAGATGCCGGTGGTTATCGGGCAGCCGATGCTGGCACCGTGTCGTTTTGCCAGCCTCGCCCGTATCTGGTTGATGGTGGTCAGCCTGCCCCTGGGCACGCTCCTCATGATTTCGTCCACCTCCCTCGGTGCCGGGATGACCACGGTGCCGGTGCCCCACCTCTGGCTCATATTAGCTGTGATTTCTACTACTTTTGGAAAGTCTTTATCATCGGCCAGCTTTTCCCGCCAGGATTTTTTCTGTTTTGCCATTTACCTCCACCCCCATTTATATCTATTCCCACCCGCCGCCCTTAATGGTAAGGGGCTTCGCCCCTTTTAATCCCCTTATTCCCCACGAGAGGGGAATATCGTCGCTTATAAAACCTCTTCCGGGCTGGCGACCCTGCCCATTATAGCGCTGGCGGCGGCTACCGCCGGGTTGGCCAGGTAGACCTCCGCCTTGGTGCTGCCCATCCTGCCGACGAAGTTGCGGTTGGTGGTGGAGACGCATCTCTCACCATCGGCCAGCACTCCCATATGTCCGCCGAGGCAGGGGCCGCAGGTGGGGGTACTGACCACCGCCCCGGCCCTAATAAATATCCCCAGCATCCCTTCAACCAGGGCGTCGAGGTATACCTGCTGCGAGCCGGGGATGATAATACAGCGCACCCCAGGGTGTATTTTTCTCCCTTTCAAAATTTGGGCGGCAGTCCTTAAATCCTCGATGCGGCCGTTGGTACAGCTGCCGATTACCGCCTGGTTGATTTCGATGTTGCCCACCTGGCTCACCGGCTTGACATTGGCCGGGGAGGGGGGCAGGGCAACCTGGGGTTCCATATCGGAGATATCATACTCGATGACGTTTGAGTACCCCGCGCCGTTGTCCGGTTCGTACACAAGGTAAGGGCGCTCGGTCCTGGACTTTACATAAAGTTGCGTCTTGTTATCCACACCGAAGATGCCGGTTTTAGCCCCGGCTTCAATGGCCATGTTAGCCATGGTAAACCGGCCATCCATGGAAAGGGCTTCTATGGCCTCGCCGGCGAACTCCATGGCCGAATAGAGGGCGCCGTCAACGCCGATATCGCCGATGGTATGCAGGATGAGGTCTTTACCGCCCACCCATTCCCCTGGGCTGCCGTGGTAAATCAGCCTGATGGTGGGGGGCACCTTCATCCAGATGTCGCCGGTGGCCATGGCGACGGCAATATCGGTCGAGCCCATGCCGGTGGCAAATGCGCCCAGAGCCCCGTAGGTGCAGGTATGAGAATCAGCCCCGATAACCACCTCCCCCGGCAGCACCAGTCCTTTCTCGGGCAGAAGCACATGCTCGATGCCCATCTCACCCACTTCAAAGTAGATTATCCTCTGCTCGTAGGCGAACTCCCGCATAAGCTTGGCCTGCTCGGCGGAGGCGATGTCCTTATTGGGCACGAAGTGGTCGGGCATCATTACCACCTTATTAGAGTCAAAGACCCGGTCTACCCCCAGCCGCTTAAACTCCCTTATGGCGATGGGGGCGGTGATATCGTTAGATAAGACCATATCTACCCGGACGTTGATGAACTCTCCAGGGCTTACCTCTTTGTTATCGCTGTGCTCGGCCAGTATTTTCTCGACTAAGGTCAATATAAGTTCCCTTTCTCTAATTGTACGTCGTCATCGAATGGGGTGAGGGAGCCTGATTCACTACTTGCTGACCAACAGCCGGTTGAGGGCATTCATATAGGCTTTGGCGCTGGCGACGATTATATCGGTATCGGCACCCCGCCCGGTGTAGGTTATGCCCTCGCTCTCTATCCTTACCAGCACCTCACCGATGGCATCAATGCCCTCGGTTACCGATTTGACGGTAAATTCGGTAAGCTCGTTGGGCACATCAACTATTCTATTGATGGCCTTGTAGACGGCGTCAACGGGGCCGGTGCCCAGGGCGGCATCCTTCAGCACCTTACCCTCCGGGCCAATGAGCCTGACGGCGGCGGTAGGAATACCCCGGTCGCCGCAGGAAACCTGAACCCGGTCGAGATGGTAGACTTCGGAGACGGTGCGTTGCTCCTCGGCAATCAGGGACTCGATGTCCCTATCGGTGACCCCCTTCTTTTTATCGGCCAGCTCTTTAAAGGCGGTAAAGGCGCGGTTGAAGTCCTCCTCCTTCAGGCTGTAGCCCAGCTCGGCCAGGTGCTCTTTGAAGGCGTGCCGCCCGCTTAGCTTGCCCATCACCAGGCTGGAAGATGGTATGCCCACAGTTTTAGGGTCTATTATTTCGTAGGTTATCGGCATCTTGATGACGCCGTCCTGGTGGATTCCCGATTCATGTCGGAAGGCATTGGCCCCGATAATGGCTTTATTGGGCTGAACGACAAAGCCGGTCAGGTCGCTGACCAGTCGGCTGGCTTTATATATCTGGTTGGTATTGACTTTGGTGGTCAGGGAGAAAAAGTCCTGGCGGGTTTTGATAGCCATGACGATTTCTTCCATGGAGGCGTTGCCCGCCCTCTCCCCGATGCCGTTCACGGTGCACTCTACCTGCCGGGCTCCCCGTCTCACCGCCTCCAGGCTGTTGGCTACGGCCAGCCCCAGGTCATTGTGGCAGTGAACGCTAATAACAGCCTTCTTGATATTGGGCACGTTTTTGACGATGCCCTCAATCAGCTTGCCGAACTCACCGGGGATGGCATAGCCCACGGTGTCGGGTATATTCACCGTGTTGGCGCCGGCGTCAATCACCGCCTCCAGTATCTGGTAGATATATTCGGGCTCGGTTCGGCTGGCGTCCATCGGGGAAAACTCGATGTCGTCGGTGTACTTCTTGGCCCGTGCCACCATATCCCGGGCGGTATTCAGCACCTCCTGGCGGCTTTTTTTCAGCTGATAGCCCAGGTGTATATCCGATGACGACAGGAACACGTGTATCCGGGGATGGGCCGCCTCTTTGACGGCCTCCCAGGCCCGGTCTATATCGTCGGGGTGGGCGCGGGCCAGCCCGCAGATTACCGGCTTGCGCACCTCTCTGGCGATGAGGCTTACCGCCTCAAAATCGCCCGGTGAGCTTATGGGAAAGCCGGCCTCGATAACATCAACGCCCAGTCTCTCCAGTTGCCTGGCTATCTCCAGCTTTTCCTGGATATTTAAGGTGCCCCCCGCCGCCTGTTCCCCGTCCCTTAGTGTGGTATCAAAGATTATTACTTTATCCATTAGAAATTACCCTTGTTCTTAATTCCTGCCAACCCATCCCCCTGGCCCCCTTCCCTTGTAAGGGAAGGGGGAATGTTTTATAAGAGGGACTTCGTCCCTCTCTAAACTCTCTACTCATTCCAACCGTTCGAATTTACTAAAATTCCCATCTTTGCGATTTATCCATACAAGATACTCTCTTTCCATCTCACCGGGTCCTCCGCGAAATTTGAATACCCAGTTGACACGCCCCGCTGTTTTATAAAAAACCTCCCATCTACCCCAACCAGTATCACTTATTAGCCTTTCTTGCGCCTTTTCTTCTGCATCGTCTTGGCTTATTCCGTCTCTTTTCATCTTAGTCTCCCTTATGCCTTAGCATCCTCACTCTTTACCCCGTATTTCCTAATAACTAACCAAATACCCACACCAAAAAGAACAAGCCTCAACCACCCAATTGGTGGATATGTGATTAAGTTAAAGAAATCTAAAAACATATAAGTTAGTTGAGCAATAAAGTGTCTAGGTAATCCATCAAATAGGTACATGAATCCAACCAAAATCTTAATACCAAATCCAAATGCTTGTGCTATCAGTATCCACCCAAGCACCCTTAGTATTATTTTCTTCCTCATCCAACGATTTCCTTAATCATTGGCCTACTAGTTTCACCCCTACCAATATATGTAATCTGCCTCCTTATTTCTTCTTGAGCCAGGGCATCATCTCCCTTAATTCCCGTCCTACCAGCTCAAGCGGGTGCTCCTCGTCCATACGTTTCAGGGCGTTATACACCGGGCGCCCGGCCTGGTTTTCCAGTATCCACTCTTTAGCGAAACTGCCGTCCTGAATCTCGCCCAGTATGTTCATCATCTCTTCTTTGACCATTTCGTCAATAACTCTGGGTCCCCGGGTGTAGTCGCCGTACTCGGCAGTATCGCTAATCGAGTAGCGCATATAGCTCAGGCCCCCCTGGTAAATCAGGTCAGTGATAAGCTTGAGCTCGTTGCAGACCTCAAAGTAGGCTATCTCCGGCTGGTAGCCCGCCTCCAGCAGGGTCTCAAACCCGGCCTTTATCAGCGATGAAACACCGCCGCAGAGTACTGTTTGTTCACCGAATAGGTCGGTCTCGGTCTCCTCGGCAAAGGTGGTCTCAATCACCCCCGCCCGCCCGCAGCCGATGCCCTCGGCGTAGGCCAGGGCGGTAGACAGGGCCTTGCCCGAGGCGTCCTGGTGCACGGCCACAATCGCCGGCGCTCCGGTCCCCTCGGTGTAAACCTGTCTCAGCATATGGCCGGGGCACTTGGGGGCTATCATGGCCACATCAATGTTTCCCGGGGGCACCACCTGCCCGTAATGGATATTAAAGCCGTGGGCGAACATCAGCATCTTGCCCTTGGCCAGCCCCTTTTCGATTGCCCCGTAGTAAATATCGCGGTGCAGGTTATCCGGCGCCAGCATTACAATAATATCTGCTTCCCTGGCCATCTCGGCGGCCGTCATCACCTTGAATCCGGCCTTGTGGGCGCTCTTCCAGCCCGGCGTTCCCTTGGCTTCGCCCACTATCACCTGGCAGCCGCTGTCCCTCAGGTTCTGGGCGTGGGCATGTCCCTGGCTGCCGTAGCCGACAATACCCACTGTCTTGCCATCGAGCATTTTCAGGTTGCAATCTTTATCATAATATATCTTGGCCATTGTCAAACTCCTTCATATTCAATTATTTAGTCGGTTTCTGCCCTTTTGCCTTGGGCGGCTTCTTCACCGGTAAAGGATTTGTTTCACCCCGGGTCAGGGCGATGCGCCCCGTCCTGGCCAGTTCCCTGATGCCGAAACCGCGCAGCAGGTCAAGCAGGGAATCGATTTTATTCTCGTCGCCGGTAACCTCAACGGTTACCGAGTCAGCGGCAACATCTACTATATTAGCCCGGAAGATATCCACAATCTGCATAACCTCGCTTCTGGTAGAGGAAGTGGCTTTTACTTTAATTAAGGCCAGTTCCCGGGTAATCACCTTATCGCTGGTGATATCGGAGACCTTGACCACATCCACCACCTTATCCAGTTGCTTCCTGACCTGTTCCACCATGGTGTTGCCCCCGTTAACGACCAGGGTCATCCGCGATAGATGGGGCACTTCGCTATGTCCCACGGCGATGCTTTCAATATTGAAGCCTCGCCGGCGGAAAAGGCTGGCCATGTGGTCGAGCACCCCCGGCCTGTCCTCCACCAGGGCGACTATAGTATGCTTGGGCATATTGCACCTCTCTTCCCGGCTTAGATATTGCTCACCGGCAGCTTGGCCGAATCCTTAGCCGCTTTAGGTTTGGCTCCCTTTTTCGGTTCCTCAAGGACTTCGGCTAAAGATGCCCCCGGCGGCACCATAGGATAGACATTCTCCTCCGGTTCGACGATAAAATCAATCAGGAAGGGGCCCGGCTCCGCCATTGCCTGCTGGATAGCCGGCACCACCTCTTCCCGGCGTTCCACCCTCAACCCGGGCAGGCCGTAGGCTTCGGCAACCTTGACGAAGTTGGGGCTGCTCAGCGGCGTGGCTACGTAGCGCTTGCCGTAGAACATCTCCTGCCACTGCCTCACCATTCCCAGGTAAGTGTTATGCAAAACGGCAATCTTTACTGCTACCTTCTCCTGGACGGCGGTGGCCAGTTCCTGTATCGTCATCTGCAGGCTGCCGTCACCGTCAATACACCAGACGGTGCTGTCGGGACAGCCTACTTTAGCCCCGATAGCCGCCGGCAGGCCAAAGCCCATCGTCCCCAGCCCCCCCGACGAGATAAAGGTATTGGGTTTATCGTACCAGTAGTACTGGGCCGCCCACATCTGGTGCTGCCCCACCCCGGTGACGATAATCGACTCACCGTTGGTTACCTCGTAAATCTGGCGCACCACGTACTGGGGCAGTATACTCTGGTTGTCCCGGATAGTCGTTGACGGGTGCTCCCGGCGCCATTCATCAAGCTGCCGGACCCAGTCAATATGCCTGGCGGAGTCAACCTGTTTATTTAACTCCTTAAGAACTGCTTTCACATCACCGACTATGGGCACGTCCACGCGCACGTTTTTGCCGATTTCCGCCGGGTCGATGTCAATATGGATAACATTGGCGTGAGGGGCGAAAGCGCTTACCTTGGCCGTAGCCCTGTCGTCAAACCTCATACCGATAGCGATAATCAGGTCGGCGGCGTCGACCGCCATATTGGCATAAGCCATGCCGTGCATACCCAGCATCCCGTAGCTCAAAACATGAGACTCGGGAAAGCAACTGATGCCCAAGAGCGTGGTAATCAATGGTATCTGGGCCTGCTCCACCAGCTCTTTCAGTTCAGCAAAGGCTTTGGAGATAGTAACCCCCCTCCCCGCGATAATCACCGGTTTCTTGGCCTCGTTTATCAGTTTGGCCGCCTTCTTAATCTGGGCCGGGTGCCCCTGCATGGTCGGCTTGTAGCTGGGCCGGTTAATCTTGCTCGGATAGTTAAACTCCGCCTGCTCTATTTGGACATCCCGGGGCAGGTCGATAAGCACCGGCCCCGGCCGCCCTGTCCTGGCCAGATGAAAAGCCTCTTTAATTATCCCGGGTATTGAAGCGGCGTCCATCACCAGGTAGTTATGCTTGGTGATGGGCAGGGTGATACCGGTGATATCCACCTCCTGAAAGGCGTCCTTGCCGATAAAAGGTCGGGCTACCTGGCCGGTTATAGCCACCATGGGCACCGAGTCCAGGCAGGCGTTGGCGATGCCGGTTACCAGGTTGGTCGCCCCCGGACCGGAGGTGGCAAAGCACACGCCGACCTTGCCGGTAGCCCTGGCGTAGCCGTCGGCGGCATGGGCCGCTCCCTGCTCGTGGCGTACCAGTATATGGCGCAGCTGAGGGTAGTGGGGGAGGACATCATACAGGGGCAGAACAGACCCGCCCAGTATGCCAAAGATAACCTCCACCCCTTCCTTCACCAGACTCTCACCTATCATTTGTGCCCCTGTCAACTTCATAATAACCCCCTATCTAGTAAACACGGCGCCGGTGCTGGCCGAGGTTACATTCTCGGCGTAGCGCTTTAGGTAACCCGTTTTAACTTTAGGTTCAAAATCAGCCAGTTTTGCCAGCCGGTCGGATATCTCTTTATCAGAAAGCTCGACACCGAGCTTATAGTTTTCAATATCAATCTTGATTATATCCCCGTCTTTTAAGGCGGCGATAGGCCCCCGGCTGGCGGCTTCGGGTGAAACATGGCCGATAGCCGCCCCCCGCGTCGCCCCCGAAAAACGCCCGTCGGTGATAAGGGCCACCTCTTTATCCATGCCCATCCCGCTGAGCAAAGAGGTCGGGGTAAGCATCTCCCTCATCCCCGGCCCGCCTTTGGGCCCCTCGTAGCGGATGACCACTACCTCTTGCGCCTTTATTTTCTTACTCATAATAGCCTTGGTGGCCTCTTCCTCGGAGTCAAAGACGCGGGCTGCTCCCCGGTGCGCCATCATCTCCGGGGCCACGGCCGCCCTTTTAACCACCCCTCCCTCCGGCGCCAGGTTGCCGAAAAGGATGACCAGGCCGCCGGTAGGGGAATGAGGCCGGGCAAAGGGGCGGATAACCTCTTTATCGTTGTTTTTGCTGTCGGCGATAACCTCAGCCAGCGCTTTCCCGGTAACCGTTTTTACCTTCAGGTTTAATAGCGTTTTTAGCTCCTTCATCACGGCCGGTATGCCGCCGGCGCGGTCCAGGTCCTCGAGGTGATAGTCGCCGGCCGGTCTCATCTTGGCCAGGTGAGGGGTGCGCTGGCTTATCTCGTTCACCCTGGCCAGCGGGAAATCAACCCCGGCCTCGTGGGCTATGGCCATGAGGTGCAGGACGGAATTGGTGCTGCCCCCCAGCGCCATATCAACGGCAAAGGCGTTATCAACCGCCTCCCGGGTAATAATATCCCTGGGTCGTATATTATCAGCCAGCAGCCTCATCACCTGCTGTCCGGCCTTTTTGGCTAACTCAAGCCGCCGGGCATCCACCGCCGGGATGGTGCCGTTGCCGGCTAGCCCCATGCCCAGGGCTTCGGTCAGGCAGTTCATGGTGTTGGCGGTGAACATCCCGGAACAGCTGCCGCAGCCGGGGCAGGCCAGCGCCTCCAGTTCCTCCAGTTCCTCCGGCTTCATCTTGCCGGCGGCTACTTGGCCCACCGCCTCAAAGATAGTGTTAACGTCCACCCGTTCCTCTTTACCGTTTACATCCCGGCGCCCGGCCAGCATGGGGCCGCCGCTGACGAAGATAGCCGGCAGGTTCAATCTTACCGCCGCCATCAGCATCCCGGGGATTATCTTGTCGCAGTTGGGGATAAAGACCAGGGCGTCAAAGGCGTGGGCCTCGGCCATTATCTCCACCGAATCGGCGATTAGCTCCCGGCTGGGCAGGCTGTACTTCATGCCCGGGTGGTTCATGGCAATGCCGTCGCAGACGGCGATAGTATTGACCTCAAAGGGGACGCCGCCCCCGCTCCACACCCCGGCCTTAACCGCCTGGGCGATCTGGGGCAGGTGTATATGCCCGGGGACAATCTCGTTAAAGCTGTTGATGACCCCGATAAGCGGCTTATCTATATCGGCCCGGCTCCAGCCCACAGCGTGCATTAGCGCCCGGTGCGGAGCCCGCTCTATACCTCGTTTAACAGCATCACTTTTCATATTCTATTTCCTATTACATTATTATATAAAAAAAGCCGTCCCGTGGGGACGGCATGTTGTGGCGAAACCCCACTTACGGGCTTTGCTTCATAACAATAAGTACCAAAATAACATTTAGCGCGTTCATTACCAGATAAGATAGCACAGTTCATATTTATTGTCAACTTCCCTCTCCTTAGAGGTATCTATTTTAGCTCTCCATAGCCTTTATCTTGTCTATGCGGCGCTGGTGCCTCCCCCCCTCGAACTCGGTATTAAGGAAGGCGTCGACTATTTCCGATACCGGGTCCTGCAGCTGCTTTTCGCCTCCCCCCAGGCACAGGATATTGGCGTCGTTATGCTGGCGGGCGCGGCGGGCGTTGAAGACGGTGTAGCACGGGGCGGCTCTGATTCCCTTCACCTTATTGGCGGCGATGCACATGCCGATACCGGTATCGCAGATCAGGATGCCGCGTTCAAAGTTGCCCCCGGCCACCCCCTCCGCCACCTGCCGGGCAAAATCGGGAAAATCCACCGACTCGGTATTATAACTGCCGAAGTCCTCAAACTCATGCCCCGTTTCCTCAAGCAGGTTGATAATAGTTTTTTTCAGTTCTACCCCTCTGTGGTCAGAGCCAATAGCAATACGCATTACTTAATCTCCTTCAAGCCGGGGCCAGGCTCGGGCATACTTCCTTCAGTTCCTCCAGTGATATAGGACCTTCCCTCAGAATCAGCGGTGTCTCCCCGGTCAAATCAATGATGGTCGATTCCCAGCCGCCGGGACACCGGCCGCCGTCAATAATCATGTCCACCCGGTCGCCCAGCTGGGCGCGGACCTCCTCGGCGGTCAGGGCGCTCGGGCTGCCGCTCAGGTTGGCGCTGGTGCCCACGATGGGAGCCCCCAGCCCCCGGACAACGGCGATGGGGATGGGGTGGTCGGCAATGCGGACGGCGATGGTTTTAAGCCCGCCGGTGACAATATCGGAAACCGAATCAGCCTTGAACAGCACTATGGTCAGGGCACCGGGAAAAAACCTGTCGGCCAGGCGCCAGGCAAGCGGCGGAACTACCTTAGCCACCTCGACTATCTGGGATTTATCGGCCAGCAGTATGGGAAGCGCTCTACCAAGCGGCCGCCCCTTTATCCGGTAGACCCTCTCCACCGCCCGCTCGATGTTAATAGCGGCGCCCACCCCGTAGACGGTATCGGTGGGACAGACAACTACGCCACCCCGTTTAAGGATGGTGATGGCTTGCTCCACCTGCTTTTGTATAGAGGCAGTCAGCTTGTTTCCCATCGCCTTTACTCTTGAACACAGTATAGCACATAGCTAAAGCCAATATAAATCCCCGACGATTGATGATGGAATAGGAAAAAAGAGTGATTGACAGATGGCAAATTGAAACCTATTATTGAGGGTAGAATGAAATACCGCCAAATTTGTCGCCGGCTGGCATTAAGTATGGTCATTGCCCTGCTGTTATCGGTCTTTACCGTCGGTTCGGCGGTGGCAGCATCCGTCAGGCTTGACCCCGATGAGGGCGAAATCGGCCAATGGGTTGTTATCACGCACACGGGTAGTGAAACAGTACGCTTCTACTTTTCCAGCAATAAAGCGGGTATCGGCGATGAAATCGATAGCCAGGTCAGGGCCTACATGCGTATAAACAGCGATACCACCGATTTTAAGGTACCGGACAGACTTGAGGATGGTACCCATAAGGAAGATGTACATGGCGGGGAGTATTATGTTTATGCCGCTGGTGCCAATAAGGAGATAGTGGCCATTGCCACCTTTACCATAATTGGCGGCGAAATCTGGCTGGAGCCGGAAGAGGGCTCGGTGGGCGATGAGGTTGAGATTAGCGGAGAAGGTCTTCGCCGGGAACAGGCAATAGCCGTTGAATATGATGATGAGGTAATTGACATAATAAGCGGTGATACCATGACCGATAGCGAGGGTAAATTCACCTGCGCTGTTGTTATTCCCGATGGCCTTATGGGTGAGCATGTCATAATCGTGGTTGACCAGTCGGGTGACCAGCCCGAGGCTGTGTTCACTGTTGAGCCAAAGATAACCCTGGTTCCGCCCCAGCAGGAAGGGGGCAAAGAGGTGGAGGTTATCGGCGCCGGATTCAGGGCGGAGTACGCCATCACCCTCACCCTTGACGGTGATAGAGTTGAGACTACCCCATATTACATAGAGACCGATTATCTTGGCAGCTTTAGTTGTGTTTTCGCCGCTCCCCTGTATGATAGCCCCGCCACCATAAATGTTGTAGCCTCAGACAGGAATATCAATAAGGCTGAGGCCCAGCTGGTGGTGCTGGGCGGCATCCGCCTGGGCCCGGCTACCACCCCCGCCTCCCCCGGTCATGCCGGTATGGAGCTTACTATCTATGGCGTTGGCTTTGCCACCAACGCCACTATTGATATTACATATAATGAAGGTGACGCAGTTATTGACGAAGCTACCGCCACCGCCGACGCTAGTGGAAACTTCACAACCGTCTTTACCGTCCCCCCCAGCGTTGCCGGAAGCCATGTTATAAAGGTCACTGATGGGTCCACCACGGCAACCGCCACTTTCACTATGGAATCAGAGGTACCACCGGTGCCGGCGCCGTTTTTGCCAGAGGTTGCCGGCACGGCCGAGGCAGAGGCGCGCTTTGACTGGGGGGATGTCACCGACCCCAGCGGTGTGAGCTATACCCTTCAGGTTGCCTCGGA
>Ga0315553_10003772_pt1 | contig 11637 bp, 12 predicted proteins | sample SalMarSW160140MG_FD_203099 | JGI IMG/M metagenome (GOLD analysis project Ga0315553, IMG submission 203099) | Salt marsh sediment microbial communities from the Plum Island Ecosystem LTER, Massachusetts, United States - Salt Marsh Sediment SW1601-40 ... | reverse complement strand
CGATTCCGGCTACAACATCATCGCTATGCCGCGCCTCGGCGAGCTGAAGGCAACCGACACCGGCGAGAACGGCAACAACGATCCGAGCAAGCTGGCGGCGGAGTAGGGCGGGCGACCACGGGCGGACGTCCCGTTCGGCTCCTTCGGCCGAGTACCTTCCCGCACTACCACCGGTCTGCTACATGCCGCGCCATGACGACCGGGCCGCAGAGCCACATCCGCAACTTCGCCATCATCGCCCACATCGACCACGGCAAGTCGACGTTGGCCGATCGCCTGATCCAGATGACCGGCGGGCTGCCCGAGCGCGAGATGAAGGCGCAGGTGCTCGACACCATGGACATCGAGCGCGAGCGTGGCATCACCATCAAGGCGCAGACCGTGCGGCTCAAGTACCGCGCCGCCGACGGCCAGGACTACGTCCTCAACCTCATCGACACCCCCGGCCACGTCGATTTCGCCTACGAGGTCAACCGTTCCCTTGCCGCCTGCGAGGGCTCGCTGCTGGTGGTCGATGCCAGCCAGGGCGTCGAGGCCCAGACGCTCGCCAACGTCTACGAGGCGATCGCCAACGACCACGAAATCATCCCCGTCCTCAACAAGGTCGATTTGCCGGCCGCCGAGCCGGCGCGCGTCAGGCAGCAGATCGAGGACGTGATCGGCCTCGATGCTTCGGGCGCGCTGGAGATTTCGGCCAAGACCGGCGAGGGCGTCGGTGTGGTTCTGGAAGCGATCGTCAACCGCCTGCCGGCGCCGCGCGGCGACCGCGAAGCGCCGCTGAAGGCTCTCCTCGTCGACTCCTGGTACGATTCCTACCTCGGCGTCATCGTTCTCGTCAGGATTGTGGACGGCGTCCTCAAGAAGGGCATGCGCATCCGCATGATGGGCACCGAAGCCGTTCACGACGTCGACACCGTCGGCGTATTCACGCCCAAGCTCGTCGACTGGGGAGAGCTCGGCCCCGGCGAGCTCGGCTTCTTTACCGGCTCGATCAAGGAGGTCGCCGACACCCGCGTCGGCGACACCATCACCGACGACCGCAAGCCGGCGGCCGCAGCGCTACCCGGCTTCCGTCCGGCCCAGCCGGTCGTCTTCTGCGGCATCTTTCCGGTCGACGCCGCCGACTTCGAAAACCTACGCGCCGCGATCGGCAAGCTGCGCCTCAACGACGCCGCGTTCACCGCCGAGACCGAGACCTCGGCCGCACTCGGCTTCGGTTTCCGCTGCGGCTTCCTCGGCCTGCTCCACCTGGAGATCGTCCAGGAGCGCCTCACCCGCGAGTTCGACCTCGACCTGATCGCGACCGCCCCCTCCGTGGTCTACCGGATCAGGCTCACCATCGGCGACGAGATCGCGCTCCACAATCCGGTCGACATGCCCGACCCGGTAAGGATCGCCGAGATTTCCGAACCGTGGCTCTCGGCCACCATCCTGACTCCGGACGACTACCTCGGCCCGATCCTCAAGCTTTGCCAGGAACGGCGCGGCGTGCAGACCGACCTCTCCTACGCCGGCAGCCGCGCCCTGGTGCGCTACGACCTGCCCCTCAACGAGGTGGTGTTCGACTTCTACGACCGGCTGAAGTCGGTATCGAAGGGCTACGCCTCGTTCGACTATCAGCTTACCGACTACCGGCCGGGGGACCTCGTCAAGATGCAGATTCTCGTCAACGGCGAGCCGGTGGACGCCCTGTCCGTGCTCGTCCACCGCTCCGCCGCCGAGCGGCGCGGCCGCGCGATGTGCGAGAAGCTGAAGGAGCTGATCCCGCCGCACATGTTCCAGATCCCCATCCAGGCGGCGCTCGGCGGGCGGATCATCGCCCGCGAGACCGTGCGCGCGCTCCGCAAGGACGTTCTCGCCAAGTGCTACGGCGGCGACGTCACCCGCAAGCGCAAGCTGCTGGAGAAACAGAAGGCCGGTAAGAAGAAGATGCGCCAGTTCGGCAAGGTCGACATCCCGCAGGAAGCCTTCATCGCGGCCTTGAAGATGGAAGAGTGAAAAGGCCGGCGGCTGGTCCAGCCGCCGGCCTTCGGTCGCCATGACGCAGGTCGGCTAACGCTTCATCGAGTCAGCCTGCTGCTTGGGTGCCGAAAAGATCTCCGGATTGTCCGGACCGTGGACCCTAAGTATCCCAACCAGTCCGCGCATCGCACGCGAGAGCGCGTGGTCTACCAGCACGTAGTTGCCGGGTACGTCGACCTTGAACTCAACCACGGTAGCGCCGCCCGGCGGCACGGTGATCGTCTGCACGTCGGTCAGCGGCGCCGCGGTGAGCGATGCCATGGCGTAGACCTTGTCGAGAATTTCGCCGATGACGTGGAATGAAGAGGTCGCGTTCGGCCCACCGACTCCGAAGAAGATACGGACCGTCTCGCCTACATTGGCCTCAAGCGGATGCTGTTCGGATATTGCCCCGACTGCACCGTTGAACACGTAGTACTCCGGCGTTTCATTGAGCAGCTTCTCATAGCTGTCGATGACCTCACCGGTCGTACCGAATGGCTCCTCGGTGTAGAGGTCGCCTTGCATCACGTAGAACTCGTGGTCGACAGCGGGCAGACCTTGTGTTGGCTCGACCAGGATGAGTCCGTACATGCCCGCCGCGATGTGCTGCGCCACTGGAGGCGTCGCGCAGTGGTAGACGAAGAGTCCCGGGTGGAGCGCCTTGAACGTGAAGCTCTTGGTCTCGCCGGGCTCCGCTTCGGTCGCCGCCGCGCCGCCGCCGGGTCCGGTGACCGCGTGGAAATCAACGTTGTGGAACATCCAGCTGTCTTCGGCGTTGGTGAGTCGCACCTCGACGGTGTCACCGACGCGCACTCGGACGAATGGACCGGGCACCTTTCCGTTGAACGTCCAATACCGATACGACGTTCCGTCGGCGAGCTGGCCATAGACCTCGATGGTCTCAAGCTCGACGACGACCTTTTGTGGATCGCGAACGTCGATGGGTGGCGGCAAGTCGGTAGGCAGTCGGACCACGCTCACCGGTGCTTCCGGCGTACCGCGATCCACCGCGAGCGTTTGATCGGTCGACCCTTCGGCGGCCGCGAACGACACGCCAGCGCATAACGTCAGGGCTGTCGCAAGGCCGACAAGTGTTCTCGACTGATTGGCCATCTGATTCTCCATATGGCGACCCGCGGACATCAAGCCGCTTCATCCGTAAGCTGGCATCTCCGTGTGGTGGCCGCTTTGATGCAGCGCAAACAAGTGCCGCCGGAGCCGGGCCCCGTGATCAACCATCTGGGGCGCACTTGGCCTGCTCAAATCCAATCGATCGCCCGGTTACATGGGACAATAATCCCGCCCCAGGCTTGATTTGCTGCGCTGCAATATGTATGTGGATATATGGGATAGTTTTCACATTAGGACGTGGTTAGCCATCGCTCAGAGGATATGGTTGACCGGGGGGAAGGCAACGGCGAAGCGTTGATGGAGCAGGATCCGGGAGCGCGCAACCAGAACTGGAGTCCATCGTGAGCCGGCTAGTCGTCGTTTCGAACCGGGTTCCGCCGCCTGCCGACAAGGGCGCGAGAGCAGGCGGTTTGGCGGTCGCGTTGAGCGCCGCTCTGAACGAGCGTGGCGGTCTGTGGTTCGGCTGGTCCGGTGAGACCACAAAGGGCGACAACGAAAGCGAAGCACCGCACACCCGCCGCGAAGGCAATGTCGAATTCTCGCTGGTCGATCTGACCAAGCGCGATTTTGAGGAGTACTACAGCGGCTTTGCCAACCGGGCACTGTGGCCGCTGCTGCATTATCGGCTCGACCTCGCCGACTTCGAACGTCAGGACGTATCCGGTTACTTCCGCGTGAACGCGTACTTTGCGCACGTCCTCGCTCCGCAGCTCAAGCCCGACGATGTCATCTGGGTCCAGGACTACCACCTGATTCCGCTGGCCGCCGAGCTGCGCGCCCAGGGTGTCGAGAATCGCATCGGCTTCTTCCTGCACATTCCCTGGCCGCCACCTGATATCTGGTTCGCCATGCCGGTTCATCGCCGGCTGCTGGAGGCGTTTACCGCGTACGATCTCATCGGTTTCCAGACCGAGTACGACGCCGAGAACTTCACCGGCTGTCTAGTGCGCGAGGGTGTCGGGCACGAACTTCGGCCGGGCCTCTTCCGCACCGGCAGTCGCCAGTTCTGCATCGGCGCATTCCCGATCGGGATCGAGACCGGAGAGTTCGCCGCGATGGCCGCGGCAGCGGCCGACAACCCGCTCGTCCGCCGCATGAAGTCGAGCACGACCAACGACAGTCTCATCATCGGCGTCGATCGGCTTGACTATTCCAAGGGCATCGATCACCGCATGCTCGCCTACGAGCGGTTCCTGCAGAACAACCCCGCCTATCACGGCAAGGTTGTTTATCTGCAGGTGACGCCGAAGTCCCGGTCGGACGTTCCGGAGTACGCCAAGATGCAGCGTCAGGTCGCCGAGACTGCCGGCCGCATCAACGGTAGTTTCGGTCACCTGGACTGGACGCCGATCCGCTATGTCAACCGCACCATCAAGCGCTCGACGCTGGCCGGTCTCTTCCGCATGAGCAACGTCGGCCTGGTGACGCCGCTGCGCGACGGCATGAACCTGGTCGCCAAGGAGTTTGTCGCCGCCCAGAACGCCGACGATCCGGGCGTGCTGGTGTTGTCGCGCTTCGCCGGCGCCGCGCGCGAGCTTCAGGCGGCGGTTCTGGTCAATCCTTACGACCTGGAAGGTACGGGCAACGACATCGCGCGTGCGTTGTCGATGAATCGCGCCGAGCGTGTCGCCCGCTGGCGCGAGATGTTCGACCAGTTGATGGCTAACGACGTCAACCACTGGTGCACGAGCTTCCTGGACGTTCTCGAGGCACCTCCGGCGCTGCTCAAAGCGGCAAGCTAGGCGCCCGCCGGCGGCCGCTCATTCCGACAGCCACGCCTTGGCGATGCTGATTTCACTGACGGGAAATACGCGGACTGTTGCCGGCATCAGGCCCTGCATGGCCTGGACGGCGCGGTTGAACGGGCCGTCATCGGCGACGAAGGCAATCTTGTCGAAATCGGTGAAGTGACGGGTGCCGAACACGACCTCATCGTATAGGCCGCCCTGCTCGTAGCCGGCGAAATCCGAGCCGGCGACGTAAAGCAGCCTGATTTGTCCGCCGACCTCAAAGGCCCATTCGATGGTTGGCTCGAGCACCGTGTGGCGGTCCGCAGACGTGATGTGACCGTTGGCGACGAAACCGATGGTGCCCGGCGGCAGGTTCTCGATCGGTGTGAACATGGGTGTCCTCCTCACGTTCGTCCCCGCGAGGAGGTGTCTAGGGCGCGCTTGCAGCAGTTTGTTGACGGCTCCGTGAAACTTCGGCAGCGGAATTCCGACGCTTCCGTGACGGCTGCCCGCTATTCCGCCAGCCAGGTTTTCGCCACCGCCAGCTCGTCGACCGAAAAACTCCTGACCTGCGCCGGCATCATCATGCCGAAGCCCTCCACCATGGAGCGGAACGCGGGATTGTCTGACACGAAAGCGATCTTCTGGAAGTCGAAGAAGTGGCGCATCCCGAACAGGGTGTCGCCCATTGCCGCGCCGAGTTCGTAGCCTTCGAATTCCGGCCCGGCGACGAACAGGAAGCGCAGCTTGCCGCCCTCGGCGAGCTTCGCCTCGATCTCGGGTATCAGCACCTTGGTGTAGTCCTCGCTGCTGATCTTGCCGACGGCCGAAAAGCCGATCACCCCGGGCGGCAGGTCGAAAACGGGTCTGAACATGGCGTGGTCTCCAAAGGTGCCAGTTACAGCGCGATCCTAGCCTGCAGCGGGCGCGGGTACGAGCACCGCTGCGCCCGTCAGCCGACCCTCCCGCAACCAAGCGAGCGCCGCGTCCGCTTGTTCCAGCGGGAAGGTGGTGACGCTGGTCGCGATCGGTGTTTCGGCCGCGAGCCTCAGGAATTCCTCTGCGTCGGCGCGGGTGAGATTGGCGACCGAACGGACCACCCGCTCGCCCCATAGGATTTGGTACGGAAAGGCCGGGATATCGCTCATGTGAATGCCGGCGGCGACCACCACGCCGCCCTTGCGCACCGCTCGCAGTGCCGCCGGCACGAGCGCGCCGACCGGTGCGAAGATGACCGCCGCGTCGAGCGCGTCCGGGGGCGTCTCGTCCGAACCGCCGACCCAAACCGCTCCCAGCCCGTTCGCGAAATCCTGTGCCGCGCGGTCGCCCGGCCTGGTGAAGGCGTAGACCCGCTGACCTCGGTGACGGGCGACCTGCGCCATGATGTGTGCGGCTGCACCAAAGCCGTAGATGCCGATGTGCTCGCCATCTTGGGCCATGCGGTAGGCGCGGTAGCCGATCAGCCCGGCACACAACAGAGGCGCCGCTTCCGCATCGCCGTAGCGTTCAGGCAGCCTGAAGCAGAACCGATGGTCCGCCACGACCATCTCCTGATAGCCGCCGTCGATGTCGCAGCCGGTGAAGTGCGCGTTGTCGCAAAGGTTCTCTTGTCCGGCGAGACAGAAGCGGCAATGGCCGCACGTCGCCCCGAGCCAGGGGATCCCCACGCGCTCGCCGCGAGCAAAGCCGCTGACGCCGGGTCCGAGGCCGACGATTTCGCCGACGATCTCGTGACCGGGGACGATCGGGTAGCGTGCCTGCGGCAACTCGCCGTCGACGACGTGAAGGTCCGTCCGGCACACGCCACACGCCGCGACCTTGACTAGCAGCTGACCGTTGCCGGGCTCGGGCTCTTGCCGATCCTCAAGTCTCAGCCGCCGGTTCGGGCCGTCGAGCACCATTGCGCGCATGGGTGGCATCCTTGCACAGCCAAAGCCGCCCGCCCAAGTCGCCGGCCTGCGCGTGAAGGTCGCACGAGCGCACCGCACCGCCCGTGACGACGCGGGAACCGGTGGCACGGTTGCCCTCGACCCCGGCAAGTCACTACGATCTGCCGGAGACTGGGCTGAACGTCGCTGATTCGAGAAGAAAGGGACGCCGGACAGACGATGCGCACCGCAAGGCTCTTGGCGGCCGCTGTTGTTTTGGCCTTTGCCGGCGGATCGCCGGCGATCGCCGGCAGCAACCTGCCGGAGGCCAAGGCCCTCTTTGGCAAGGTCACCGGCCCGACGCCGGTCGAAGCGCGCTCCATCGGCTTCTACACGCGCGGCTGCCTCGCCGGCGCCAGCCAGCTTCCCGTCAACGGGCCGACCTGGCAGGTGATGCGCCTGTCGCGCAATCGGTATTGGGGAATGCCGGAGCTGGTTGCCTACCTCGAACGGCTCGCCAACGATGCGCAAACCAAGGAAGGGTGGCCTGGACTGTTGGTTGGCGACATGTCGCAGCCGCGGGGCGGCCCGATGGTCACCGGCCACACCAGCCACCAGGTCGGCCTCGACGTCGATATCTGGTTCGATCCGATGCCGGGCCGCACGCTCAGCGCCGAGGAACGCGAGACCATGTCGGCGACCTCGTACATAAAGGCCGGTACGAACGTCGAACTCGACAAGACCCGATGGACCGAGGCCCATAGCCGGCTCATTCGCCGCGCCGCCAGCTACCCCGAGGTCCAGCGCGTCTTCGTCAACCCCGGCATAAAGAGGGAGCTGTGCCGCTGGGCGGGAAGCGACCGCGCATGGCTGAGCAAGGTCCGCCCCTGGTACAAGCACGACGATCATTTACACGTCCGCCTGCGTTGTCCGCCCGGCATGGGCGGCTGCAAGCCGCAGGACCCGCCGCCCGCTGACGATGGCTGCGGCGACAACCTTGCCTGGTGGCTGAGCCCGGAACGCTACAAGCCGCCGAAGGGGCCGATCACCTACGCGCCGGAACTCACGATGGCTGACCTGCCGAAGGCCTGCACCGGCGTTCTGACCGCGAACCCCGCCGGTCTACCGGCCGATGCGCTGAAGGCGCACACGCCGCTACCGCGCCCTCGTCCCGAGATGAACTGAGCCGGCCGGCCTCACCTGAGGCGGATGCGTCGAGCGAACGCCCGGGGTTTGCGCCTGTAGACGGCGCCGCCGAGAGCAAACGCCTCCCGTTCAAGCTGGCGCCGCTGCTCGGCGACGAGGGCAAGCTGCCGCATGAGCGAAGTATTGCCCGACCGCGATAGCGCCAGCCTCTCTGCTAGCAGCGCATGGTCGTGGTCGCGGCCCAGAAGCTCCGACATGCGATCGAGACGGCGGGCCAGCCGTCGCGCCCGCGGCGGCAGCCGCCGCCGCGCGAGACGCGTGAGGTGCCAGAAGTGCTTGGCCTCCTTGCGCCAGCGGTGGAGGTCCGGCGTCGCCAGGCTGGTCCTTGCCCGCCGCATGGCCCGCCGGCCGCGGCGGTACGAGCGCTTAAGGGCGGCGTCGAGCAACGCGGCGCCGTCGAAGTCCGTTCCGAGCGCGGCGATTTCGTCCCGAGTTGCCGCCAGTTGCCTTTTGACCTCGCCGACCGGCGTGTTGTTCTGGTGCGTTGCCGCAGCCTCCCGGTCGAGGGCTTCCGCGACCCGCTCGAAACCCACATCCTCGGAGGCGGTGGCGGCGAGATCACGCGCACTCGCCGCGGCAACGTCGGCGTCGCGCGCGTGTGATAAAAGCCGCGCCGTCGCGGCCACTTGGCGTCGCAGGGCGACGACGCGCTCGCCGAACGCCGGTTCGAGCACGCGGAGCAAGGTCCGCACGCGTTTGAGCCGCTGGCGCACCCGGTGGATGCGTTTCTCGACCGGCCCAATGCCGGTGAGATCCGCCAATGCGTCGCCCACATCACCCAGGATCAGCCGTACCAGGCCGGCGGTGATATCTTCTTTCTTACCGACCCGGTACGCCACCACACCCTCACACCGCCATGCCGCGCCCGTGCTGACGCGTCCGGCGTTCGGTTGCTGTCGGAATAAGTAAGCGCGCTCGGCGATTCGCCGAAGCGATCCCCCGGAACCGAACTATTGCGCAGCAAGTGCGGTTGGGCAGGTTACGCCGGTGCCCCCGAGGCCACAATAGCCGCCCGGGTTCTTGGCCAGGTACTGCTGGTGGTAATCCTCGGCGAAATAGAACGAAGGGCGGTCGACGATCTCGGTGGAGATCGCGGGATAGCCGCGCGCCGTCAGCTCCTTCTCGTACATGGCCTTGACGCTTTCCGCGATCGCGCGCTGGCCGGCATCGGCGACGTAGATGCCGGACCGGTACTGGGTTCCGACGTCATTGCCCTGGCGCATGCCCTGGGTGGGATCGTGGGCCTCGAAGAACGCCCTGACGAGCGACTCGTAGCTGACGGTTTTGGGGTCGAACACGACGAACACCACCTCGTTGTGGCCGGTCTTGCCGGTGCACACTTCCTGGTAGGTCGGATTGGGCGTGAAGCCGCCGGCATAGCCGACCGCCGTGACGTGCACGCCGGGAATCTTCCAAAAAATGCGCTCCGCTCCCCAGAAACAGCCGAGGCCGAACAAGGCAGTCTCGCTTCCTTCCGGATAAGGTCCCTTGAGCGGTTGATTGTTGACGAAATGGGTCTCTGCGGTGGGGATGGGTTCGGGGCGTCCCGGCAGCGCTGAGTTGGGCTCGGGCATGGCCGACTTGCGGCCGACGAGATTGAAGATGTTCATTGATTATCCTCCGGTCCGAATTGGCACACCGCCATCGCCGCTATTTCTGGTTCGTCAAGCGTAGGCGGGCCGGCGGCGGCGGCGGCGTCCGAGGTAGGTGAGCAGGAAGCCGAGAGCGCCGAACACCAGCCAAGTGGGCAGCATCAACATCCACATGATCAGCGGATCCCATAGCCAGTCACCAATGTAGGCTTCCACCGTGCGCTGAACGAACGCCTGCGCCGACATCAGGCTTGAAGGACTGACCTCGAACCATGCCTTCCCAAGCTCGGTTACCGTCAGCGCCGAGGCCGCGATCGACTTAGCCGCGTCGACCACCAGCGCCACGAGGGCGCCGGCGATCAGCCACAGTCCGATGAAGCGTGCGAGGAAACCGATCATGACAGGCGCGCTGGCCGCGATGAGGATATGGTCATCGGGTCATTTGACGGCAACGGCGGCGCCGGTCAACTCGCCGCGACCGTGGCGTGACCCGTGGCCGGTCACGGCCTTTCCTTGGCTTTCTTGGCCGCCTTTGCCGCCTCGAATTCGGTACGCGTCGCCTCGTTCGCCGGGTAAAGGCCGATAATCGAGCGCCCGGCGCCGACCTGCTCGTCGACCCAAGCCTCGAACGCCGTCATTTCGACAGCATCGTCCGCGACCTCCTCAACAAGATCGGCCGGGATCACCACGACGCCTTCGGCGTCGCCGACCACCCAGTCGCCGGGGTAGACGGCAACGCCGCCGCAGCCGACTGGCACGTCGATGTCGACGGCGTGGTGGTGGATGAGATTGGTCGGCGCCGACGGTGCGCGGCAGAAGGCGGGGAAGCCCATTGCCGCGATGTCGGCGCTGTCACGCAGCCCGCCGTCGGTAACGATGCCAACGGCGCCCCGCACCATCATGCGCTTCACCAAAATGCCGCCCGCCGAAGCAGCTCGCGAATCGCCGCGCGAGTCGATGACCATCACCGCGCCGGGCGGGATGGTCTCCACGGCATGACGTTGCGGGTGACGCGGGTCCCCAAACACAGCCAGCGTGTCGATGTCCTCCCGGGCCGGAATATAACGAAGCGTGAACGCCGGGCCAGCCATTGCACACGTACGCGGATTGAGCGGTCGCGCGCCCTGCACGAAAGTGTTGCGCAGGCCGCGCTTGAACAGGGCGGTAGTCAGCGTGGCGGTGCTGACCGCCATGAGTTTGGTACGCAGGTCCGCCGCGACCTCCCGATGCGTCATTTTGCTAGCGGCCCCGCCGTTGCCTGTCGCGACCGGCTCAGCCTCGGCCTCTGGAAGAGCTCTGGTCGCTCGACCAGCACCGTTTCGAGATAGACAACCGCCCCCGCCGTGTGCTCGCGCACCCTTGCCTCCGTCCCTTCGCGATTGCCGGCTTCGATGGCATCCATGATGCCGGCGTGCTGCTCCACCACTTGCCTTATCTTGCCCGGTTCCGGCACCTGGAGAAAGCGAATGCGGTCGAGATGGGCTTTCTTGACGTGGATAGCGCTCCACAGGCGTCCCATTCCCGCCGTCTCGAACAGCCAAGCGTGCATGCGGTCATCGAGCACGGTGAAGCGGGCAAAGTCGCCCGCCATCGCTTTGTCTATTCCGACCGGCAACTCTACCCGGGCACTGCGATCGAACTCTCGGAAGTCGCCGGACAGAAGGCCGAATGTTCAATGCGATCCGTGAGGTGGCGGTCGACTGGGACGGCCGCGAACCGATTCGCCCTTTCCCTTCGCTCGACGGCGACTGAGACCATGACGCCAGGTGGTGGCAGGAATGGCGGCACCGATCTTGCGGTACCGATGACGCGGCCCGCCGCCTTGCAAGGGGGTTGTCGGCCACTATAGTGCGCGGCCGGTGCGCGGCACGACCTGGCGCCGACACCCAGGAGGGGTGGCCGAGTGGTTGAAGGCGCACGCTTGGAAAGCGTGTTTACGGGAAACCGTAACGCGGGTTCGAATCCCGCTCCCTCCGCCAGTTAGCGCTGCAAGAAATTCTCCGCGGCATTCAAGCGCGCTCCAATTCGCGCGGTTCTGCGCCATTCCCCGACAAACCTCCGGACTCGATTCACGCCGCCGTCCATCGGGTCGTTCTCTCTTTGCCT
>Ga0315553_10003771_pt1 | contig 11648 bp, 12 predicted proteins | sample SalMarSW160140MG_FD_203099 | JGI IMG/M metagenome (GOLD analysis project Ga0315553, IMG submission 203099) | Salt marsh sediment microbial communities from the Plum Island Ecosystem LTER, Massachusetts, United States - Salt Marsh Sediment SW1601-40 ... | reverse complement strand
TGACTGACGTCACGAATAGGAACTAAGAGGATAAATGCTTGCTGAAGTCGATGTAGCAATAATTGGTGCTGGAGTGATTGGCCTGGCTACGGCTCGTGAAATAGCACAAGGGGGAAAAGGAGTTTTCGTCTTTGAGAAGAACCGCACCTTTGGGCTCGAGACCAGTAACAGGAATAGTGAAGTTATTCACGCCGGCATCTACTATCCTGAGAACTCCCTTAAGGCTAGGCTTTGTATAGAAGGTAAAATCCTGCTGTATAAGCTTTGTGACAAACATAATATTGCCTATAAAAAAACTGGCAAGATTATCGTGGCAGTAGAGGAAAATGAGATTAGCTGGCTCGAAGAACTTTACCAGCAGGGAAGAAAAAATGGTGTCGATGATTTGGTGCTCCTTTCCCGGACGGAATTGAAGAAATTCGAACCAAATATTGAAGCTAGAGCTGGACTATTATCCCCATCCAGCGGAATTTTGGATTCCTATACTTTGCTGAAGTTTCTTTATAGCCAGGCGAGGGAAAAAGGGGCCAAGTTTGTGTTTGACACTGAGGTAGTAGGAATAGAGAGGATGGGGGCAAAGTACAAAGTTCAAATAAAGGACCGAGATGGGATTTCTGCTTTTGTTGCCCATGTTGTCGTGAACTGCGCCGGCTTAAACTCTGACAAGATAGCCCAGTTTGCTGGGATAGCCAAAGCAGGTTACAAGCTTCATTATTGCAAAGGCGAATACTTCAGTTTAGATTCAAAATATAGAAATCTTGTAAACAGGCTTATCTATCCTGTCCCAGGGCAAGCCGGACATGGGATTCATTGGAGACGGGGACTTGATGGTAGGGTGCTGCTTGGCCCCAGTGCCTATTATGTTGAAGCGATAGATTATTCAGTTGACGAGGCGCATAAGCAATATTTCTACAATTCAGCCAAGGGATTCCTACCATTTATTAAACTTGAAGATTTAGCTCCCGAATCTGCTGGCATAAGGCCCAAGCTTCAAGGTCCAGGAGAAGGCTTCCGAGATTTCGTCATTACACATGAAGAGAAGACGGGTTTTCCAGGCTTAATAAATCTAATCGGGATTGAATCCCCAGGTCTAACTGCCGCTCCTGCCATTGCCAGATATGTAGGAAGAATGGTGTATGAATTCTTTAACTAAGGTCATCAAAGTTAGGACTGCGATTATATAGGCGCTGCAGAGTCATAGTTGTATGTGGTTATTGAAATTTCACTATATGTCGTCTAAAAATCTGGTATTTAATTTCTTGGGAGACACCCCTCCAGTAATATTAGTTGACATAATACTGTAGTTATGAAATTTTATCCGTTCTTACTTCTGCTATGGAAGGCTTTGTGAACCTCTTTTAAATGCCTATTAGTGACGTGGGTATAAACTTGGGTTGTTCTGATGCTTTCATGACCCAGCATTTCCTGGACAGAGCGTATATCGGCACCACTTATCAACAAGTCTGTGGCAAAGGAATGCCTCAGCGTGTGGGGGGTTGCTTCGATTGGCAGGCCGGCTCTCTTTGCATACTTGGCAACAATTCTTTGGATGGACCTTACCGTTAGCCGCATTCCTTCACCGCTGTTCCGGATGTCTACCTTGCCGCTGTGGCGTATAAACAGGGGCTTGAAGTTGTCCTGGCGCGACTTCGAATAGCGTTCAATCCACTCCGCGGCCGTATTCGATAAGAAGACTACTCGTAGCTTGTTCCCTTTGCCTTTGACGCCAAATTCCTTACGCTCTAAGTCTATTTGATCACGATTCAAACTAACCAATTCTGATACTCTCAATCCGGTGCTAAATAGGGTTTCCAGAATAGTCCTGTCCCTGAGTCCTGCATTAGTTGCTATCTTGGGGCTATTTAATAGTCTCTCAACCTGTTCCGGGTTTAAGAAAGCGATGGAACGGGAGCTCTGTTTGGGGAGTTCTATCTTGTCAGGGGACAGAGTGGGTATATCTCGCTGAACCAGCAGATACCGCAGAAAAGCCCTCAGCGCAACAACGTGATAGCTCTGGGTGACCCGCTTTAGTGATAGGCCATCGCGGGCACGCAGGTGGGCTAAGTATAACCTGTACCTTCTGATGACCTCCAGGTTTATGTCTTCGGGTTTTGTAACAGAAGAATTTTCGGTGAGCCAATTGTGGAAACGTTTCAAATAATGTCTATACTGGCGAATGGTAAGAGGAGAGCAACCTTTCTCGATTTCGAGGTATTCTAAGAATTCGGCGATCGATAACTCCAGGGTCATTTTCTGATTCTCGTATTTCATCAAGTTCTTATTGTCGCAAAAGTGACAGTTTGCGACAAGACTTTATGTTACCGCCTTTCACCTTTTCTTGTCAAGTGCCTGATTTCACATCCTGTTTGTTATGCTCGGGGCGAAGTAACACTTTCTACGATCACAAAGGTCGCGATTGAGTTATTCGGATCTAAAAAGCTCAAACCTGCTACTCTCCCCGACAGCCCGGCGCAAAAATGTCAACCAAACTAGCTCTTTAAAGGCACGGGTATATGGAAATATATCCCCCTACCTTTTTCATGCCCGTAAAATCGCCTCTCAGAGCGAGTTTTAGAAATGGCTAGTATGAGGCATCTCCTTGAAGCTGACAGGCTCAATGAATTACAATCATGATGTGTCAATCGAGTTAACTAAACAAAACATCGCCAAATTATTAGCTGAGCTCCCTGACGGAGTCGAGGTAGTGGCAGCAGCAAAAACAAGAGCACCTGAGGAAGTCTTGGAAGCTGTTCAGGCGGGGATACAAATCATTGGAGAAAATTATGTCAAGGAAGCAAAGGAAGCATATGAACTGGTGGGAAGGAAAGCGCAATGGCATTTTATAGGGACCTTTCAAAAGCATAATGTCAGGAGAAGGTCGTTAGAAATTTTCGATATGATAGAAAGCATCGAATCTTTAGAAATAGCCAGGGAAATTGATAGAAAGTGCGCTCAAATTGGCAAAATAATGCCAATATTAATCGAGGTAAACAGTGGCAGAGAACCCCAGAAATCTGGAATACTCCCGGAGGGTGTGGAGCAATTGATAAGAAAGATATCCAGTCTTAGAAATGTCAAGGTTATGGGTCTTATGACAATGGGGCCCCGTTTTGGAAATCCTGAAGACTCCAGGCCTTATTTTGTGGAGACAAGAAAAGTATTTGAGAAAATTAAGGGGTTGAAGCTGCCCAATGTAGAGATGAGATATCTATCCATGGGAATGACCAATTCTTATAAAGTTGCCCTGGAAGAAGGGGCAAATATAATCAGAATAGGCACTAAGATATTTGGCGAGAGAGTTGGTTATTCATAGTTCGATTACCAACCCAGCCCCGCATCCCAAGGTTCTATCCTTAAATAAATCTATTATCTCTTGCTTGTGTGTGGTGCAATGACAAGGGCAAATCAATGACAAGCCACGGAAAGCCTCAAAATTATGAAATCCATGGAATCCGCCGGCAATTCCATAGAGTTCCCCAAACTTTGCAGTAGCGGCCAAAATGTTTTCTATCCCGGGGTGAGCACAACCTGTAAGCACAAATATCCCCTTATCAGTTTTGAGGGCCAGGGACTGCTCCACTCCTTCAAGTTCACCTGTCGAATAGATGTTTTCATGAATTTGTACGGGACCCTTGACCTTGGTTACCTTTCTTCCCGGAAATGCTCTCTTAAAGGAGCTTGGGAGATAAAGTTCAGCAATCCTATTTATTTCAAGGATTTCAGAAAGTCCTCCAGTATGGTCGCCATGGGCATGAGAGATTACGATCATACCTATGTCCTGTGGGTCAATATTAAGCTCTTTCATATTATGTAGTAATGTAGGGCTATCGGCGCCTGAATCAAACAAGAGCGGTGATACTTTTGCATCTTCAATAAGGGCAGAAAATCCCCAACCCTGTCTTAGCCCCACTTTTCTTACTTCATTGTCGTAAACAATTGTAATTTTCATTTTCTCCTTTCTGATAGGAGACTAACTCCAGTGACGTTTTTTAATTCACCTTCTAAATAAGTGGCTATCTTATTTAGGAGCTCGTACATACCCCATCCTTTGGCGGCAGAGATGAGAACAATGCCCTCGTTCGGCAACAAGATTTCTTCCTCGAAGTAAGGAATAGTAGTTAATGCTTTCAGCTCTGCCTCGCTGCTTAGAGCCAAGTCTAGCTTATTGAACACGGTGATTTGCGGTTTATTTTCCAGATTTAGCTCGCTGAGTATCTTTTCTACTGTGAAGCACTGATTGGCAGCGTTCTTGTGTGTTATGTCAACTACATGTAGAAGTAAATCAGCCTCATCTAGTTCCTCCAAAGTGGCTCGAAAGGCGGCAATTATTGAAGGCGGAAGCTTGTGAATAAAGCCAACTGTATCGGTGATCAGAAATTTTTGCCCAGTAGGCAGAGCCAGCCGCCGAGTCACGGGATCCAAAGTAGAAAAGAGCTTATCTTCCACATCTACACTGGCTTTGCTTAAGGTGTTAAACAAAGTGCTCTTGCCGGCATTAGTATAACCCACAAGAGCTACTATGGGCGTGCCGGTCTCCTTACGGTGCCTCCTGTAAAGTGCTCGATGCTTCCTCACACTTTCTATTTTATGCTGAAGGAGGTTGATACGCTTATAGATAAGGCGGCGATCAGTTTCCAATTGTGCCTCACCGGGACCTCTGGTGCCGATGCCACCGCCAAGTCGCTCTAAATGGCGCCACTGCCCAACAAGCCGGGGCAGAAGATATTGGTGCTGGGCTAATTCAACCTGGAGTTTTCCTTCGTGGGTTTGAGCTTTTCGGGCGAATATGTGTAAGATCAGAGCGCTGCGGTCAATAACTTTGACTCCAAGTGCCTCTTCGAGATTTCTTTGCTGCCTCGGCGACAGCTCATCATCAAAGATTACTGTGTCGTACTGAGTTTGCTCTTTGAGGCTAATTAGCTCCTCAATTTTACCCTTACCTATATAATGGGTAGGCGAAGGAGCGTTTAGGTTCTGAGTTAACATACCTACTACTCTGGCGCCTGCTGTTTTAGTCAAGTAGGATAGTTCTTTTAAAGAATCTGTAACTGACCAGTGGTTGTTGTTAGAGGTCTTACTTCCCACCCCGACGAGGAATGCTCGTTCTACTTTGGCTTTAGTAGTAAATAATTTCTGCTTTATCCTCTCCTCCTGTGCCAAGTCAATAGGCGACCCAACCCCTGTTCCAGGCGGTCATCGGAAATGGTCAAGGAAAATCTGATGTATCCCTCTCCTTCCTTCCCGTAGCCAATTCCTGGGGTTACCGCTATCCCGGCTTCGTCCAGTAATTTTTTGGTAAAATCCATAGATGTATATCCCTGGGGAATTTTAGCCCAGATATAAAAGGTTGCCTCGGGTGTTCTTGCCTTCAACCCTATCTCATTAATGACTTTTAGCAACTTATCACGTCGTCGTTGAAGTATGGTATTATGCTCCGCGATGTGTTCTTGAGAGCCGCGCAGAGCTTCAACAGCGGCATATTGAATTGCCTGTGGAATGCCTGAATCCAGGTTGGATTTAACTTTAAATAAGGCATTCACCATGTCAGCATTACCTACGACCATGCCTATTCTCCATCCTGTCATGTGGTAAGTCTTAGACAAGGAATGAAATTCCACACCTCTTTTCTTTGCCCCGGGTGTCTGCATGAAGCTCGGTGGTTTGTAGCCATCAAATGCAACTTCGGTATAAGGAGCGTCATGGCAGATTACTAAGTCGTGCTGCTGTGCGAAATGCACTGCTTTTTCAAAGAAATCCGGGGTAGCTATGGCACCGGTGGGATTGTTGGGGTAGTTAAGCCACATAAGTTTAGCTCTATCAACTACCTCGCTTGGAATGACTTCAAAATTGGGCAGAAAATCGTTTTCCTCCTTCAAAGGTATGAAGTAAGGTTCGCCACCGGCCAATATGGTGCCCAGAGAATATGGAGGATAGCTCGGGTCAGGCACCAAAGCCAAGTCACCAGGCTCAATAAAGCATAAAGCCATGTGCCCAATCCCCTCCTTGGAGCCAATAAGGGGCAGGACCTCTTTAGCCGGATTCAAGGTAACCCCAAAGCGTTTCTCATACCACTCGGCAATGGCTTGACGAAGTTCAGGCAAGCCGGCGGTTTCGGGGTAACGATGGTTTGCAGGATTATGTGCTGCCTGGCACATACGTTCGATGATGTGAGACGGCGTGGGTAAATCAGGGTCGCCAATAGCAAAACTGATTACTTCCTCTCCCCTAGCCCGAAGCTCGGCGATTTTCTGATTTATTTCTACGAAAAGATACGGAGGCAATCTATTAAGCCTTTTGGCTAATTCCATCAGTTTATTACTCCAAGCCATTCACCAGTGAAAACTTCCTCAACCGGACCGGTAAGTAACACATCCCCCAACCCATCCCAGTATACAGTCAAAATTCCGCCTTTAAGTATTATGTTAACTTGTGGTTCTACGTAGTCCAGTAATTGAGCAGCCACAGCTATGGCGCAAGCGCCACTACCACAGGCAAGAGTTTCTCCAACACCTCGCTCCCATACCCTGGCTTCTATCTCCCCCCTGCTCAGGACTCTGGCTACCTCAAAATTAGTCTTTTGGGGGAAGATGGGATGCCTCTCCACTTTTGGTCCTATCTCAGCTAAATGGAAATCAGCAGTCGGCTGGGATATAAAGCTCACGACGTGTGGATTACCCATGGACAGAATAGACAGACTCAATTGTTTTCCGTTTATCGCCAAAGGATAACTCAGTATTGGTATTATGTCAAGTTCTATTTTGACGGGAATTTGTTCTGGTTGGAATTGGGGCAGGCCCATATTTACCTCGATGCGGTTGATTTCATTGGCCGACATATAGGCTTTGACCTTCCTTACGCCTGACAAAGTATCTATGGTTAGGGAATAATGGCCTTGCTCTATTCGCGATGACATATCACGAATCAAGCCTTTATCGATAGCATACCTGGCAAAACATCTCAGCCCATTACCGGAAACTTCGGCCTCAGAACCATCGGAGTTGAAAATACACATCTTCAAATCAGCGGTAGTCGAATCCTGTACCAATATCAGGCCGTCAGCTCCTATACCAAAGTGACGGTCACACATAGCCCTAGCCAGCTTCGACCACTCCCCTTCCATAGTTCTGCCGTCAATTAGAATGAAGTCATTACCCGTGGCCTGTAACTTGGAGAATTTCATTATATGAAGCTTTCTACGAGCTCTTTCACTTTGTTAAGAGTGGTTAGGTTACCCCCGGCTTTTATCTTGCTAGTACTAAACCAGTAAATTCTGTTATCGCCAAGGCGAAACCAGGCGTACTGGTGACGAGCCAACCGATGTGTTTCATATTTTATTCTATCAATGGCTTCGGGTAAAGTCATCTCGTTTCGAAGAAACTGAACTATCTGCTTGTAACCTATTCCCGACATAGAAGGCAAAGAAGGGCTATAACCCTTTTTCAATAGCTGTTCCACCTCTTCAACCAACCCCCTTCGTATCATTTTATCAACACGCGAATCAATCGTTTCATAGAGTTCGCTTCTCTCTTGAGTTAAACCGATGAGCAGAATGGGGAAATCTGGCACTTCTTTGCGCCGTAATCGAGAAGATGGCTGCCCTGTCGCATCATAGATTTCAAGGGCTCTTATAATGCGGCGGATATTATTGGGATTGATTTTTTCTGCTGCTGTAGGGTCAATATCCTGTAATTCCAGATAAAGTCTTTGGCTGCCTTCTTGCTCCGCCCTGGCTTCTAACTGGTGTCTTAGCTTTTGATTAGGCGGCACCTGCGGTATCTTCCATCCCTCTACTAATGACCACACATAAAGGCCACTGCCGCCGACCAGAAAGGGTAAATTTCCTTTCTGCTGAATGGCTTTCAGCGCCTCATTGGCTAGCTGATGATACATAGACAGGCTGAAATCTTGGTCAGGCTCGACTACATCGATGACATAGTGAGAGACCGATGCCCTCTCGGCCGGCGTCGGTTTATTAGTGCCAATATCCATATACCGATAGATCTGACGGCTATCGGCGCTTATTATCTCCGCGGGGAAGTATTGAGTCAGGTGAAGAGCAAGCCCACTTTTTCCTACGGCGGTAGGACCAACAATAACAATCACTGACTTCTGACTACTTTACTCTTCCCTTGATCTCAGCTGTTTGCTCAACGATACTCACAAATTCTTCGGGTTTGAGGCTGGCTCCACCGACCAGGGAACCATCGATTTCTGAATGGGAAATAAACTTAGTGACGTTAGCACTGTTAACACTGCCGCCATAAAGGATACATAAACCCTGCGCTATACTGTTATCCCATAACTTAGCCACAACGTCACGGATAAAATGGATGGTAGCTCCTGCCTGTTCGCCGCTCGCTGCCTTACCTGTACCAATAGCCCAAACTGGCTCGTAGGCAATCACAAAATTGGAGACAGGCTCTAAACCCTTCAAAGCTCCCGTCACCTGCCTATTAATCACATCCTCTGCCTTGCCAGCTTCCTTCTCTTCGAGCCTCTCTCCAACACATAAGATAGGCCGAAGTTTGTTTGCTAAAGCTGCCTTCACCTTCTTGTTAACTATTTCGTCCGTTTCCCCAAAATACCATCTCCGCTCAGAATGTCCCAGTATGACAAATTCGCATAACTCGCTGAGCATTACCGGGGATATCTCACCGGTATAAGCCCCTTCAGTCTCAAAATACATATTCTGAGCACCTAACTTAATAGACGAATTCTGGACCATCATATTTAGGGCAACTAAAGACACAAACGGCGGGCAAAGTACCTTTTCCACTCCTTTTACACTGTCCAGTTTATCTAGCATCTCGAGAACAATCTTTTCAGCTTCAGTCGCCGTAGTATTCATTTTCCAGTTACCAGCAACAAATGGACTTCGCATTTCACACCCTCCTTTTATTTCTTATCTAATAAAACCTTTACACCGGCCAAGGTAATGCCCTCCAAAAGCTTCAGACTGGCTCCGCCCCCTGTGGAAACGTGCGTCATCTTGTCAGTCAGTCCCATTTCTTGAACTACCTCAGCAGACGAGCCACCACCAATGATGGTAGTGGCATCAAGAGTAGATAGAAAATTGGCTATAACCCTGGTCCCCTGCGCAAATTGAGACATTTCATAGATCCCCATGGGACCGTTCCACATGACGGTACGGCATTTTCCTAGCTCATTCTGAAAAAGCTCAATGGATTCGGGACCAATATCTACGATGTGGCTATCAGTCGGTATATTAGTTGTCGCTACTATTCTGGTTGAGGCTCCGGCTCTGACTTCTTTGACCACAACCGCATCGATAGGAAGTAAGAATGGCACCCTCAACTCCTTGGCTTCCTGTAATAATTCCTTGGCCAGACCCAACTTATCGTTATCTATCAAAGAATTCCCTACTTCATATCCTTGTGTCTTTAAGAAAGTAGCGGCTATACCGCCGCCAACGAGCAATATGTCGACCTTTCTTAACATATTCTGCAACAGCTCTATCTTATCGCTCCCTTTAGCACCACCTATAAGGCAGGCCCAAGGTCGCTCGGGATCATGCAAGAGCTTTCCCATAACCTCTAGCTCTTTTTCCATCAAAAAGCCGGCCACCGCTGGCAAGTATTTAGCCACACCTACAATAGAGGCATGATCCCGGTGAGCAGTGCTAAAAGCATCATCAACGTAGATATCAGCTAGACTGGCTAGTTTCTGGGCAAAGCCAGCATCGTTTTCTTCCTCTTCAGGATGAAAACGCAGATTTTCCAAGACCAGGATATCGCTCTCTCTGAGTTTCTTTACTTTGTTTTCCACCTCATGACCTATGCAATCGGAGGCCGTACTGACAGGCAAATCCATAAGCTGTGACAATCTCTGTGCTATTGGCGCCATTCGTAAATTCTCGACTACTTTACCTCCAGGGCGTCCTACGTGAGAGCAGATGATTGTTTTAGCTTTATGGTCAACGAGATACTTGATCGTGGGTAGTGAAGCTCGGATACGGCTATCATCGCTAATATCCCCACTTTTTTTGGATATTGGGACATTGAAGTCGACTCTGAGTAGAACTCTTTTGCCTTTAACCTCTATATCTTCAACAGTCTTTTTCGGCATTTTCCCTCCTAGAAGTTGCGCTCCAATAGAAAATTGGTAGTCTTCTTCAATGGAGCTAGCCTTGATGAGTCAAGCCCAGTAGCCTCGAGGTGTATTAAAGCTTTGTGATAATATTGCTGAGACAAATTCTCAGCATAATTCCTGGCCCCTAAGTGGTCCAGAATCTCTTTAACCTCTGTATTATCTTCGCCCTCAATAGATTCTTGTGTATAAAACTTTTTTAGTCTTTTTCTTTCGTTACCCTCACTTTTTTGCAGTCCGTAAATCACGGGCAAAGTCTTTTTTCTCTGCGGGATATCGCTAACAGATTTACCGATTATTTCCCTCTTTCCCCAAATCCCCAATATGTCATCATAAATCTGATAGGCGACGCCTAATTCTTTACCGAACATGTGAAGAAAGTCCACCAACTTACCATCTGCGCTGCTCAGGTATGCTCCCAAAGCAGTTGACACAGCAAACAGGGCTGCTGTTTTTTTAGCCGCCATGTCAAGATAGTCCTCGATGGTTATGTCAAGGCGGTTCTCATATTCTACATCTAAGTATTGCCCGTCACAAAGCTCTAAGCAAGCTAAGTTCAACATTCTGGTGGAACCAACGATCTTTTCATCAATGATTCCTCTCTCTTTTAGCTTGAGTAACGCCACGTAAGCCAGGGCAAACATAGCGTCGCCGGCGTTTATCGCTTGTGACTGGCCCCATAATTTCCACACAGTTGGTCGGTGATGACGCTCATCGCTAGCATCTTCGATATCGTCATGGATTAAAGAAAAATTGTGGATAAGCTCGATGGCTGCTGCGGCGGGCATTACGTGCGACGTATCACCCCCCACTGCCTGACAACTAAGAAGACAAAGGGTAGAGCGAACAAATTTGCCCGATTCTCTATTACAGGAATACCCATCCTCATCCTGCCAGCCCATGTGATATCGCAACATATCACACAGAACCGAAGGACAGCTATCGATAATCTTTTTTAACTCAACGCGCACTCTGTTGTGATAAGATGTGAGGGATTCAGGCAAGCTATATTCTATGCCCATGAACGCCACTCCATATTAGCGGCTCAGAAAGCATATTGTCAACAGGGAGCCAGAATGTACAGGATAACTGCCAGTAGAAAGCTTGCTAAAACTCTATAAGCAGGCTATAATTCGCACTTTGACAGCAAGAGTGCTAATTACAGGAGGCACATAGATGAATTGTACTGTATGTGGGAGTCCATTGCTTTTCGACAGGGTTGTTTTCCATTGCTCCTGTGGTGCCTTTGTGCACGCCTACTGTTGGGACGAGCATGTATTGCGAGCCCATCAACCGTCCTTTGAGATAGGCAGCGCCAATTTGGATGGCGAATTCATTCCAAGGGAGAGCAATGTAGAGGAACAAGTGGCAATGCCGCAAGCCTCGGAAGAACAAAGGCCCGAGGAAAAAAGCCCCGAGGAGCAAAGCCCAGAGGAACAGAGTTCTGAAGAGCAAACAACGCCTCTTTTAGAATAAAGGAGGATATATGCCTACTTATCAATACCGATGCCTGAATTGTAACCAGGAATTTGAGCTTAAAC
>Ga0315553_10003770_pt1 | contig 11648 bp, 10 predicted proteins | sample SalMarSW160140MG_FD_203099 | JGI IMG/M metagenome (GOLD analysis project Ga0315553, IMG submission 203099) | Salt marsh sediment microbial communities from the Plum Island Ecosystem LTER, Massachusetts, United States - Salt Marsh Sediment SW1601-40 ... | reverse complement strand
AGTCGACGACACTGGGGTGGCCGAGCCCGCGAAACGTGCCGCGCTCCGGCTCCGGCACGTCTGGATGCAGCTTGGTGTACCCACGCGCATGGAGCTCGTAGACGATCGTACGGTCCCATGGCACGTTCGGCGTACGGACCCGCCCCCAGGTGAAGGCAGAATCGACCACCCGGCATTTGAGCATCAAAGGCGCCGAGTCGCGATCGTCGAAGGTGCGATCATCTAAGCTCTCGAGCTTATAGCCGAACAGTTCAGGTCCAAAACGAAGCTTGCCGACGACAGCCTTGGCGTAGGGGTCGAGCACCAGCTTGTTGGGATTGTAGCGGTGGCCGTTCTCTGGCTCGTACGGGCCATGCACCCGATAGCCGTAGATGGTGCCAGGTCGGGCGTCGGGAAGGAAGCCGTGCCAGACCTCGTCGGTGTATTCGGGCAGCTCGATGCGCTCGATCTCCTTCTCGCCCTGATCGTCGAACAGGCACAGCTCGACCTTGGTCGCAGTGGCGGAGAAAAGGGCGAAGTTCACACCAAGCCCGGTCCAGGTCGCGCCTAAAGGGAAGGGCGATCCCTCCCGAATGCGTGGCCTCGTCGTTTCACGGCTCTGCCCCTCCGCGTCCGCGTCCGCGTCCGGCGGAACGAGTCTCACTTGCTCCATCATGGAAAGCCCCTCAGGCCCTAAAAGTCGGTGAATTGCTCAAACTACGTTCAATACCAAACCAAAAACAAAGTTCCAATTGTGCAAGTGCAGCAAAAACCTAAAACCTTGCCGCGGCACCTTTCATTCATTGGAGCGTTGTATTGCGACCGGCGCGTTGCCGGCTGGAGACGGTTTTATGTCAGACAATGAAAGAAGCCGGGGTCAGATGCGGGTTTCGGCAGCCGACCTTCCGTCTCTTTCCGGGCTCCTCACTCTGGCGGTCGCCGTGGTTACGGTCGCAGCGCTGTACCTCGCGCACGACGTACTCGTGCCGATCACGCTTGCGGTACTGCTGAGTTTCGTACTCGCGCCGTTTGTGCGGATGCTGCGTTGGGCGGGGCTGCCGCGTCCGCCTGCTGCCTTTATTGCGGTGCTGCTGGCCCTGGCGGTGATTCTGGCGGTCGGCGGCGTCATCGGCGCCCAGATCGCAAGCTTTGCCGACGACCTGCCACGTTATGAAGCGACCATTCGTGAGAAGGTAGATACGGTCCGCCAAGTCACGATCGGCCGCATAACCCGGTTTTTGGCGCGCATCGATGATTTGCGCAAGGGCGACACGGGCGCTGCTGCGCCGCCGCAGGCTCGCGCTCACGCGGGACCAAACCAATCGCCGGAGGCGACTACTCCGGCGGAACCCGACGAAAGTGCAGCAAGCGCCGCCGAAAGCGCTACGTCGTCCGAGACGTCTTCGGTGGGGATGCTGGAGAGATTTCTCTCGCCAGTTCTCAGTCCGATCGCCACCCTCGGCATCGTGCTGGTGATCGCGCTCTTTATCCTCGTGCAGCAGGATGATCTGCGCGACCGGTTCATCCGCCTGGTCGGTGCGCGCGATTTGCATCGCACAACGGTGGCTTTGGACGAGGCGGTCAGGCGGCTGAGCAAGTATTTCCTGGCCCAGGTTGCCCTCAATTCCGCCTTCGGCGTGGTCATTGCGGTTGGTCTCTATTTCATCGGCCTGCCGAGTCCCGTTCTATGGGGGGTGGTCGCCGGGCTATGCCGCTTCATTCCCTATATCGGCGCGTGGATTGCCGCTGCGCTGCCGCTGATCCTCGCGGCCGCCGTCGATCCGAGTTGGTCGATGGCCGCCTGGACGCTTGGTCTTTTCGTGATCGCCGAGCCGATCATGGGACAATTCATTGAGCCGCTCGTCTATGGGCGCTCGACCGGGCTCACCCCGGTGTCCGTGGTTGTCGCCACAATCTTCTGGACGTGGCTGTGGGGTCCGATTGGGCTAATCCTCGCCACGCCGCTTACACTTTGCTTGGTCGTCCTCGGACGGCACGTCGATCGGCTGGAATTCCTCGACGTGCTACTGGGTGACCGCCCGGCGCTCAGTCCGATCGAGAGCTTCTATCAACGCATGCTCGCCGGCGATCCCGACGAAGTGCAAGACCAAGCCGAGCTGCTGCTGCGGACGCGGGCGCTCTCGGCCTATTACGACGATATAGCACTGAGAGGTCTCAAGCTTGCGGCGGAGGACGCGGCACGTGAAGCGATCAGTATGACTCAGCTCCTGAGCATCCGCGATTCGGTGCAAGAGCTGGTCGATGAACTGGACGAGCACGACGATGTTCAGCCCACCGATGTTGAACCGGCGGCGCAGCCGCTCTCTCCGGCCCCGACAGACGCGCCGAACGAAACGTCGCCGCCGGAAGGCCATGCGATGGAGAGCGGACGCAGCATGGGAGCAGTCCTGTGTGCGGCCGGAGCTAGCCCGCTCGACGAGGCGGCCAGCGCGATGCTGGCGCAGTTGCTGGTCAAGCATGGCCTCCAGGCGCGGCGGCTTGTCGCCGATCGTTCGTCCCGCGCGGCCATTGCATCACTCGAACCCGGCGACGTCGCGGTTGTGTGCATTTCCGCCCTGGAAACGAGCCGTAGCCACGCGCGGCTCCGGCTCTTGGTCCGGCGCTTGCGCCGGCGTCTCCCTGACGCTCAGATCATGATCGGCCTGTGGACGCAAAACGAAAACGGCGCGAACGCTGCGGACATGGTGGGTGAGGTTGGGGCGGACCGCTGCGTCGTCTCGTTCGCGCAGGCCGTGCGGGCCTGCCTCGACGCAGCCTGGTCGGCGGCGGATTCAGCGGAGGACAAAGCCGTGCGGGCGGAGCCAGGACAGGGGGCAGTCACAAAGCCGCTTCATGCCAAGGCGGCTGGCGCAAGCGCCGGGTAGCGCTGCGCTTTTCTCGTCTCGGCGTCGATATGCGGCGATTGGGACGCGGCCGGCGCGGCGTCGCCGGCGCAGCGCTCAATTGAGCTTTGTCTGCAATTCACGGATGCCGTCGGCAATTACCGTGTCGGCGACTTTGCCCTTCACCGTGTTGCCGAGGATCTTCTCAGCGGCGGCGACGGCCGCTTCGGCGGCGGCGCCGCGCACATCGGCGAGCGCCTGCGCCTCGGCCTGGGCGATCTTATTCTCGGCCATCTTGGTTCGGCGGGCGACGAATTCCTCCACCTTGGCCCTCGCTTCGGCCTGCAGCCTTTCGCCCTCGGCCTCCGCGCTGCGGATAAGAGCGAGCGCCTCCTGCTCCGCCTCGTGCTGGCGCAGCTTGTACTCGGTAAGCACCGCTTGCGCCTCCGCCCGCAGGCGGCGCGCCTCATCGAGCTCAGCCTGGACGCGGGCGCGTCGGTCGTCGAGCGCGCCGAGCACGGACCGATGCGCGCCGAGCCGCGCCAACGCGAGCAGGAACAGGATGAAGGCCACCGCAACCCAGAATTCGGCCTCGTAAACCATCGACGACTCTTTCAGCGATTCCGCGTCTCGTTGCTTAGCACCTCGTCGACTGCCGATTTCACGGCGCGGTCGGAGGGCGACTTTCCAATCAGGCGGGCGACAATCGCGCCCGCCGTATCGACGGCGATGCCGCGGACATTGGCCATCGCCGCCGCCTTGCTGGCGGCGATCGTCTTATCGGATTCGGCGAGACGCTGATTGAGATCGTGCTCGACCGACTTGCGATGCGCCTCGCTTTCCGCCGCGAGCCGTTCGCGGGTTGCCATCGCCAGCGTATGCGCGCGCGCGTGGGCGTCGGCGACCGCCTTTTCGTGCGCCGCGACCGCCGCATCGGCTTCGCCTTTCATGCGCGCCGCCTCGGCGAAGTCCGCCTCAATCTTGGCGCGCCGGCTGGTGAGGATCGACTCCATCCGCGGCAGTGCGAAGCGGGCGACGAGCACATAAAGGACGATGAAGCAGACGGCCAACCACAGCAATTGCGAGGCGAAGGTGTCCGCCTTGAAGGGCGGAAATCCGCCGCCATGTTGCGCAGGAGTTGCCTCAGTCGTGGCGTGAGTCGGCTGGGCCATCGCCCACTCCTCATCTCTATCAGATGCTCACCTTATCAGCTTCACTTACCCGCTCGCTTACACCGCGAACAGAAGCAGGAGCGCAACGAGCAGCGAAAAGATGCCCAGCGCCTCGGTGATGGCGAAACCGAAAATCAAGTTGCCGAACTGTCCTTGCGCCGCCGACGGATTGCGTAGCGCGGCCGCCAGATAGCTGCCGAAAATCGTGCCGACGCCGAGCGCGGCGCCGCCCATGCCGATGCAAGCAATGCCGGCGCCGATATACTTGGCGGCGATCGGATCCATGAGAAATCTCCTTTTCGTGCTGGATGGGGAATTAATGGCCCGGATGCAGGGCGTCGTTGAGATAGATGCAGGTGAGGAGCGTGAACACATAGGCCTGCAGAAAAGCGACCAGTAGTTCGAGCGCGGTGAGCGCGATCACCATGATGAGCGGCAGCGAAGCGCCCGCCCAGCCGATCAGTCCGAGTGAACCGAGTCCGGCCACGAAGCCGGCGAACACCTTCAAGGTGATGTGGCCGGCAAGCATGTTGGCGAACAGCCGGACGCTGTGCGAAATCGGCCGCGACATGAACGACACGACCTCGATCAGCGCGACGAAGGGCAGGATGTAGACAGGGATGCCATGCGGCACGAATAACCGAAGGAAACCGAGCCCGTGCTTCCAAAAGCCGTAGATCAATACCGTGAAGAACACGATCAAGGCGAGCGTGGACGTGACGATGACCTGGCTTGTGACGGTGAACGCAAGAGGAATGAGCCCGACGACATTTGCAATCACGGTGAACATGAACAATGAAAACACCAGCGGAAAGAAGCGCAGCCCTCCTTCTCCGGCGGTACTGCGTATCATGCCCGCGACAAACTCGTAGCAAATCTCCGCCATCGATTGAAGGCGGTCAGGGACGAGTTTGCGGCCGGCGGTGGCGCCCAGCATCAGCAATGCCGTAATGCCGACAATCACCATCATGAATAGCGCGGAATTGGTGAGGTAAAGCTCGGTGCTGCCGATTTTCCCAAGCGGGACAAGGTTTACGATCTCAAATTGATGGATCGGATCGGCCATAACCTCGCGGGCCCCTTTCTTCTTGCGGCCGGCGCGTCGCCCAGCCGTCACGCCCCGCGGTCGCCGGCCCCCCGGCTAGGCCATACACCGGCCGACCGCATTACATTAAGCACGCCGGCGATAAAGCCGACCAATACAAAAACAATCAGCCCCCAGGGCGATATTCCCAGCCAGTAGTCGAGCGCCCACCCGATCAGTGCGCCGACGATCACGCCTCCGACCAGTTCGGAGGAGAGATGAAACCCGCGGGCAAAACCCGACGGGTTTGTCGTCGATTGCGCGCCCGGAGCGGCGTCGGACGATCGACCGCCCCGTTGACTGTCAAGCTGTTCGCCGAGACGCCTAAGCCTCGCGGAGAGGGCGGCTTCCTCGGTCGGTCGGTCGTCTTGGTCGCGCGCGTTATCGGCCATGACGCCTCCCCGCGCGTTGATGACCTTGCTTCGACGGCCGGCCCCCGTTTAAGCCGCGCGGACCATACTGACGGGGGAAATGCAAGTCAAGAATTCGGGACCGCGTTGGCGACCATATTCGGCGAGATTCTGGCCACCGTTTTTCCTAATGCGCAAGCGCGGTTGCCGCTGGGGTTGCGCCTCATTTTGCCACGCAAATTGCCGGGGCCGGTGGGTTGCGGCAATATGGGCAAGGAACCGAGGAAGAACCGGGAACGGCGCATGGTCCGAAGCTTTCTTATGCTTGGCTTGCTGCTCGCCGCGGCAGGCTTGGCGCGTGCCCAGTCGCCGGCGCCGGACGTGCCGCCCGGGAGCGACGATCCGAGGTTCAGCTATCATCGCAGCGAGGACGGTTTTGTCCGGCTCGATCGGCGGACGGGGCAGGTGTCCCGTTGCGCGCGGCGGACGAGCGGCTGGTCATGCCTCGCCGTGCCCGATGACCGCGCCGCATTAGAGGCCGAGATCGGGCGGCTGCAATCGGAGAATGCCGCCCTCAAGCAAGCTTTGCTCGATCGCGGGCTGCCGTTGCCGGGCGCGGCGAAGCCGGGAGCTCCGTCAGCCGGCGCGCCGCAGGACGAAAAGCCGTCTGGCGAGGCGGAGGTAGACCGCGTGATGAGCCTGGTCGAGCGGATTTGGCGCCGGCTGATCGAGATGATGGCGAACCTGCAACGCGATCTCAACAAGACATGATCGCCATCGGTCGAGCGAGCAGGTGAACGCGATGGCGGGACGACTGACATCGATACGACAGACGCCGATCGCCGTCGTCGCCACCGCGGCGCTGAGCGTGGACACGAACGGCCCGGGTCTCGTCGATATCACCCAGGAGGCGCAGCGCTTCGTGACCGGGGCGGACGCAGGCGAGGGAACGCTGCTCCTCTTCATCCGGCACACCTCGGCCTCGCTGATCATTCAGGAGAACGCCGATCCCGATGTGCGGACCGATCTCGTCACCGCGCTCGGCCGGCTCGCGCCGGTCGACGCAGGTTGGGTGCACGACGTGGAAGGACCGGACGACATGCCGGCCCATGTGAAAACCATGTTGACCGGGGTGTCGCTCGTCGTCCCGGTGATCGCGGGCCGGCTCGCGCTCGGCACATGGCAGGGCATCTATGTTGTCGAGCACCGCGAACGCCCGCACCGGCGCGACATCGTGCTCCAGTTCTTCGGCGACCGCGCCTAGACGGCTGGAATGATCGTCACTAAAGAAAAAATTCCCGTAAAAATCGAGCGCGCGGTTGCGCCTGTCGAGGGCTCGGGCGGCGCCGTCCCGGCCGTTATTTTTGCGATTGGCACTTGCCCCGATTCGCCTATGATTAGACAAAGGTCGAATCCCCGCAAAAGGCTAGGAAAGACGAGGCCTAGGGACGAGTTGACACAGCAATTGAGCGAACCGACGCAATACCGGCTGCTGATCGCCGACGATCATCCGCTTTTCCGCGGCGCCCTGCGAGAGGCGGTCTCCGGGATGTTCGCCCGTGTCGAGATCGCCGAGGCGGGGTCGTTTGACGAGACGGCCAAGCTGCTTGATCGCGTCGGCGATGTCGACCTCGTGCTGCTCGACCTTGCGATGCCCGGGGTGCGCGGCCTGTCGGGTTTGCTGTACTTGCGGGCGCAGTATCCGGGCGTGCCCGTGGTCGTCGTCTCGGCGACCGATAATCCCACCGTCATCCGCCGCTGCATGGATTTTGGCGCCTCCGGCTTCATTCCCAAGACGCTTGGCGTCGAAGACATACGCGGAGCCATCGCCGCGGTGCTCGCGGGTGCGCTGTGGACGCCTCCCGACGTCGATTTGTCGGCTGCATCCGATGCCGAGGCGAAGGCGATGCTCGCGCGCTTCGCAACGCTCACGCCGCAACAGGTGCGCGTGCTGATGATGTTGTCGGAGGGGCTGCTCAACAAACAGATCGCCTACGAATTGTCGGTCTCCGAGGCCACCGTGAAGGCGCATGTGTCGGCGATCCTGCAAAAGCTCGGGGTGGAAAGCCGCACTCAGGCAGTCATCGCCGCATCAAAGATCGAGCCGGTACAATAGCGCGCGGGTCTCCTCCCCTCTCATGAGGAGGCTGGATGCAACTCGAAAACCGTCTTATCGCCGCATGCGCGCAGGCAGTCCGATCATTCTGCGGCAACGGGTTGGGCCTGCCATTGAGAGAGTTGCGCGCGTAGTTGGGCGGGCCTCACCGGCTTGTTCAGCACCTGAATGTCGTAGGCGCGGGCGGCGTCGCGCACCTCGCGCGAGCGATCCCCGGTGATGAGAATGGCGGGAAGGTCGGCGCCGAACCGGTTCCGGAGTTCGATGACCGCGTCGATCCCATTGCCCTTATCGAGATGGTAGTCGACGAGCAGAGCATTGGGCGGGTGGCCCAGCGCGGTGATCGCTGCGACGGCGGTATCGAGGTCGCGGGCTTTGAGCACCTTGCATCCCCAGCCGGCGAGCAGTGATTCCATGCCATCCAGAACGATCGGCTCGTTGTCGATGCACATCATCACCGTGTCCATGAACTGACCGGGCGCATGGGCCAAGCCTCGGCTGACGTCGTCCAAAGGCGCCGACTCGGTGATCGGGACTTCGACCGAGAAGCGCGAGCCACGCCCAGGAATCGAGCGAAGACTCAGGGCGTGGTTAAGTACGCGGGTGATGCGCTCGACGATCGAGAGGCCGAGCCCGAGCCCGCGCGCCACGGTCGTTCCCCGATCGAGCCGGCGAAACTCCTCGAAAATCGCCCGCTGACTGCCTTCCGCAATGCCGAGCCCGGTATCGAACACGTCAATGCGGACCGCACCTGCGCGGGGCCGGCATCCAACCACCACGCCGCCGCGCTCGGTATATTTGATCGCATTGGACACCAGGTTCTGCAGGATCCGAAGCAAGAGGCGCCGGTCAGAGCGTACCGCGCGCGCGCAGGGCGCGAAAGTGAGTCTGAGCCCTTTTTCGCGGGCAAGCGGGGCGAACTCGAGTTCGAGCTGGCGAAACAGGCTGTCGATGCGGAAAACGGCGAGTTCCGGGTGCATTGCACCGGCGTCGAGCCGCGATATGTCGAGCAATGCGCCCAGAATTTCTTCAACCGCTTCGAGCGAGGCGTCGACCTTGCCGGCGAGCCGCGCCTCCTCGCCGTTGCCCTGCTGTTCGACCAGGCTCGTGGCATAGAGCCTTGCGGCGTTGAGCGGCTGCAGCAGATCGTGACTCGCCGCGGCGAGAAACCGGGTCTTGGAAAGGTTGGCGCTTTCCGCCGCCGCTTTCGCCTTGGCGAGCTCGGTATTGACGCGTTCAAGCTGGGCGGTCCGCTCGCGCACGCGGTTCTCGAGTTCGTCATTGGCGCGCGCGAGCGCTTCGGCCGCCTCGACGCTCGGCGTGATGTCGGTCAGGGTGGTGACAAAACCGCCGCCGGGCATCTGGTTGGCGCGCACCTCGATGACGAGACCGCGGCCAGGGAAGCGCTCGAGGAACGCGGCGCCGGTCGTGGCGTAACGGGCGGCGCGCTCCCGCACCAGCGCATCGACGTCGCCCGGCCCGAATGCGCCGGTCTCCGCATTCAGGCGCAGAATGTCCTCGAGCGTGATTCCCACGCGCAAAATCTCCTCCGGCAGTTCGAGGATTTCCCCGAACTGCCGGTTCCAGCACAGCAGGGTCATGTCCTCGTTGAAGACCGCAATGCCTTGCCGCACATGATCTAGCGCGGTCTGCAAAATTTCCCGGTTGTAGTGAATAACGGCATTGGCGTCGTCGAGAAGCCTTAACGCCTCCTTGGTCGACATCGTGCGCTTGCGCAGGAGGAGCGAAAGGACGAGCCGCGAGGACGCCGCTCCGATGGCGGAGGCAAGCACATGCTCCGCATATTGCAGGAGCTCGAAATTCGACTGACGCTTGGGTTCCAGGCTGATGCGGCGGTTGGCGGCGAAGCTCGCAAACGCGCTGCGCGTGCGCTCCTCCCCGAGATAGCGCGCGACCGCGCTCGTAAGCTCTTCCACCGTGATGGCGGAGCGCCACAACCGGAAACTCGGCGTGACCTGGGCAATGCGCGATGGCACGAAAATGTCGGCCTGGAGGCGTTCGATCGCCGAGGGTTGGCGGCTCAGCGAAAAACCGACATAGGCGAGGACATTGAGGCCGAGGCTGCAGACGACGCCGTGAACGAAGGGCGAAAGCTCGAGGCCGAATAGGGCCTGCGGACGCAGCGCCGTGAAACCCCACGGCCCGTCGGCAAGGATCGCCCCGCTGATGAGCCCCGCCTCCACGAAGCTGGGCAGCAGCATCGTATAGGCCCAAGCGGCGAAGCCCGCGATCATGCCGGCGACCGCCCCCCGCGCGGTCGCTCGCGGCCAGAACAGGCCGCCGAAACACGCGGGCGCGAGCTGGGCGATGGCGGCGAAAGACAAAAGACCGATCGAAGCGAGCTGCGCGAAGCCCGCGGAGCGATGGTACAGATAAGCGAGGAGGAGAATCGCGAGAATCGCGAAGCGGCGAACCCGCAGAAGCAACGCGCCGACATTCTCCAACAGACCGATGAACGGCTGGCGGCGCTGAGCCAGCAGCGGCATCACGAGGTCATTCGAGACCATGATCGCAAGCGCGACCGACTCGACGATCACCATGGCGGTCGCCGCCGACAGCCCGCCGATGAACGCGACCAGTGCGAGAATTTGCGAGCCCGCCCGCAACGGCAGCGCCAGCACGTACATGTCGCTGTCGACGGTGCCCGGCGGAAAGGTTAAGAGACCGGCGAGGGCGATCGGCACCACGAATATATTGATCAGGACGAGATAGAGCGGAAACAGCCAGGCCGCGCGCCGCACTTCGGCTTCGTTGTTGTTTTCGACCACCGCCACATGGAACTGGCGCGGCAGCAGGATGATCGCGAACGCCGACAAGAGCGTCATGGTAAGGAAGGCGCCGACGCCTTGTTCGCTGGTCAGCGCCTGCGAGGCCACCGGGTTTTCCAGCGCCTTCGTGAACAGCCCCACCGGGCCGCCGAACATGACAAAGGTCACGAACACGCCGACCGCGAGAAAGGCGAGGAGCTTGACGACCGATTCCGCGGCGACGGCCAGGATCAATCCGTCCTGATGTTCGGTGGCGTCGACATGGCGCGTGCCGAACAGCACGGCAAAGGCGGCCATCGAGATAGCGACAAACAGCGCAATGTCGCCGGGCATGCCCGTCGCTGCCCCGGTGCTCGTTCCGACCTGCGCCAATATGGTGCCGAGCGATGCCGACACCGCCTTGAGCTGGAGCGCGATGTAGGGAATCGATCCCGCGATGGCGATCACGGCGACCGTCGCCGCAACCGCCTGGTTCTTGCCGTAGCGGGCGGCGATGAAGTCGGCGATCGAGGTGATGTTCTGACTCTTCGCCAGCCGCACCACGCGAATGAGCAGCGGCGACGCAAGCCCGATCAGCAAGATCGGCCCGAGATAAATGGCGAGGAAGTCGAGCCCCGCACGCGAGGCCAAGCCGACCGAGCCGAAAAAGGTCCAGGAGGTGCAATAGATCGCGAGCGACAGCGGGTAGATCAATCGCGACCGCCGACCGCGCTCGCCGCGGCGCGCCCGGTCGCCATAGCTTGCCACCAGGAACAACAAGCCAATATAGCCGAGCGCGGCGACGACTGCGACCCAGCCTTGCAGCATGAAGACTCCTGACGCTCCTGCGGCCGAGGCTCGTCCGCCAGGCCATCCGTTCGCCTGCGGGCGCACATCACGTCAGCACAACTTGAGCCGCTTTGTCCATCGGCCCGCGACCGCCGGGGCGGTAGGGCGGCGACGCTTTATAGTCATTGCATTGGCCGTCGGGGGTTCGTACTTATGGCGATTACGCAGACATCGCCGCGGGCGAAGGGACGCTGTTCCCATGCCAACGAAGTCAATGGAGCGCGCGGACGCTTCCGCTGCAAGCGGCTCACCGAAGCAGCGGGGGGCGCCCACTATTTCCGACGCGCAGCTCCTCAGCGTGCTCGATACGGCGGCGGACGGCATTATCATCATCGACGCGCGCGGTGCGGTCATCACTTACAACAAGGCGTGCGAACGCCTGTTCGGTTATTCCGCGGCCGAAGTAGTCGGAAAGAATGTCAGCATGATCATGCCGCCCGAGTTGGCGCGCGTGCATGACGAATGCATCAAAAACTACCTCAAAACC
>Ga0315553_10003768_pt1 | contig 11650 bp, 8 predicted proteins | sample SalMarSW160140MG_FD_203099 | JGI IMG/M metagenome (GOLD analysis project Ga0315553, IMG submission 203099) | Salt marsh sediment microbial communities from the Plum Island Ecosystem LTER, Massachusetts, United States - Salt Marsh Sediment SW1601-40 ... | reverse complement strand
CCCACAAGCCCCGGGCGGGTCGCCCGGGGCTTTTTGTCCGCGAAGCGGTGCGGATCCGTAGCGCGGCACCAGGGACGGGCCACCGCCGAAGCGGTAGTTCAAGCCGATCTTGGCGGTGTGAATGCCGTCCAGCTCGTGGTTCCAGCAGTAGGTGCCGGGCCCGAAGGCAACACCCGTCGTGTAGCCGCAAGCGGACACGTTATCCAGGCCGATGAACATGTACTCGGCCTTGACGCTCCAGTTCCAGTCGAACGCCCACTCGATGCCGCCGCCGACGGTCCAGGTCGCAAGCGACTCGGTGGTCTGAGCGATAAAATCCGGGTTAAAGACCAAGTCGGTCACGGTCGCATTAACATCGACGAAAGCGACGCCGCCTTTGAGATAGACCATGGCGCGATCCCAGGCGTAGCCGAGACGGCCGGTGGCCATGCCGTACCAATCGCCGATCCGGACTGAAGAGTTGATGCTCTGGAAGGGATCGGCCGGAAAATCGAGCGCTGATGCCGTCAGCCGGAGATAGCCGATTTCGCCTTCGGCGCCGATCACGAACGGCGAGCCGATCGGCTGCCAGTTGCACCCGAGCGTGCCGCCGCCGAGGAAGCTGCTCTTCAGGTCATAATTCCAAGCGTCGTATAAGCCGGAAAGGTTAAAGTTATACCCGTTGACGTCGTGAACCCGGACACTTTCAGCGCCCCAGGCGCCGCCGACATAGCCGCCGATATAGCAGCTCGTCCAGTTGTACACCGGGGCGACGAGAGGCCGCGCCGGCAGGGGCCGGAGGTCAGCCGCCGAAGCAACGCTGGCGAACCCAAGAACCGCGACTGTTGTGAGCAGGATCTTCTTCATAACGGCCCCCTCCATGCGGGTATCGAAACCGAAAACCAAGGGCGCACTTTAAGGATTTTCCCGCGTGGAAAGGTGGTAAAATGGCCACATGCCGCAGACATCTTCGAATGCTCTGTCAGGATAAGTAGCGGATACTATGGCCTAATTCGTTCGCAGCATGATACTCTTTGAGCACGGCTTCGGAAAAAACCAAGTTTTCTTAATGTATTCGAACGGGCCTGGGCAGGGCTCGCCGACGACGGCCGTCAAGATGATTGGAATATGTCTGAAGAGTTGGAGCTTGCTTCGCGGACCGTCGATTGCTAAGAACATACCATGAACATTAATGGGTGCAGTGGCCAATGACGGCGCCATCGTGCTTGATGGGACGCGGTTCTTCCGCATTAGCGCAATCCGATTCTTGCGCAACAGACGGCCCTTGCCGGCGGCCGAAGTCGGTGATTGAAATCATCGGATCAGAGTTTTAGCGGCAAAGGAGAATCGCCTCGCGGCCGGGCGTTGTGACGAAGCACGACGGCGAAGTCCGACACGATCGATGGAACTCGCTTGACAGCCTAGCCGTTGGCGCGGGCGCACTTTCCAGGGGAGATCAGACTATGGCGGGTTCGGTCAACAAAGTGATCCTGATCGGCAATCTCGGGGCCGACCCGGAAATCCGGCGCACGCAGGATGGTCGGCCGATCGCGAATTTGCGCGTGGCGACGTCGGAAACCTGGCGCGACAAGGCGAGCGGCGAGCGACGGGAGAGGACCGAATGGCATCGCGTCGTCATCTTCAACGAGAATTTGTGCCGGGTGGCCGAGCAGTATCTCAAAAAGGGGTCGAAGGTTTATCTCGAAGGCCAGCTGCAGACCCGCAAATGGACCGACCAGCAGGGCGTCGAACGCTACACGACGGAGGTCGTGCTGCAGAATTTCCGCGGCGAACTGACTTTGCTCGACCGCGCCGGTGGGGGAGGGACGGCCGAAGGTCCCGATCAAGGCGGGGACGATTTCGGGGCGGCGGGGCCGACCGCCGGCCGCGACCGCCAGCCCGCGATGTCCGGCTCACGCCGCAATGAGCTTGACGACGACATCCCATTTTAAGCTAGCAAACGGATTCGTTGGCCGCTTGATCAATCGCCGATGCAGACTCTCGCCAAATCCCTCCTGCAGGGCTTGAAGGCGCACGGAGCGCGCGAATTGTTCGGCATTCCGGGCGATTTCGTGCTCGCTTTTTTCAAAGTGGTCGAGGAGAGCGGCATTCTCCCCTGCTTCACGCTGAGCCACGAGCCGGCCGTCGGCTTCGCCGCTGACGCCGCTGCGCGGTATCATTCGGGACTTGGCGTCGCCGCTGTCACCTATGGTGCGGGCGCTTTCAACCTCGTCAATGCCATCGCCGGCGCCTATGCCGAGCGCTCCCCAGTCGTCGTCATCGCCGGGGCGCCGGGGGCAAGCGAGCGCGCGAGCGGGTTCCTCCTTCACCACCAAGCGCGCACGGTCGACACGCAGTTAGCCGTGTTCAAGGAGATCACTTGCGACCAGGCGATCCTGAACGAACGGGTGACCGCCCCGCAGGAGATCGCCCGCGTATTGCGCAACGCGCGCGAGCGCTCGCTTCCAGTTTATATTGAGTTGCCGCGCGACATGGTGGGCGCGCGGGTCGCGGCGGTTCCCGTGCTGCCGCACCGCGCCGCCGATCCGGAAGCGCTTCACGAATGCGCCGATGAAATCATTGCTAAGCTTGCCGCCGCATCCTCGCCGGTCATTCTGGTCGACGTTGAGATTCGCCGCTACGGCCTTGAGGCCAAGGTCGAGGCGCTCGCGCGCGCATATGGCATTCCTGTGGTCACCACCTTCATGGGGCGCGGGCTGCTCGGGACCTTGCCTGGCGTGGTTTGCGGTACCTATCTTGGCAGCGCTGGCGACCCCGCAGTGACGCAGCTGGTGGAGGAGGCGGACGCGCTGCTGTTACTTGGGGTAATCGTCTGCGACACCAATTTTGCGCTCTCGCAGAAGAGCTTTGACTGGCGCCATACAGTTCTCGCCATCGACCGCACAGTGCGGGTCGGCCATCACGTCTATCCCGATCTGCCGATCGAAGACTTGATCGACGCTCTGCTCGCGCGCGCCGCCGCAAGCAGCGCGGAACGGCCGCGGCCCGCGCCGCCGAGCGAAACCTATCCGCGCGGCCTGGTTGCTGACGATCAGGCGATCACGCCAACCGATATCGCCGCTGCAATCAACGACCTGTTCGATCGCCATGGCGTCATGCCGATGACTTCCGATGTCGGCGATTGCCTCTTCACGGCGCTGGAGATCGACAACACCGCGCTTGCGGCTCCCGCCTATTACGCCGGGATGGGATTTGGCGTGCCGGCGGGCATCGGCGTCGCCGTCGCGACCGGGCAGCGCCCGCTCATCCTTGTCGGCGACGGCGCGTTCCAGATGACCGGCTGGGAACTCGGCAATTGCCGCCGCTACGGGCTCGACCCGATCGCCGTGCTTTTCAACAACTGCAGCTGGGAAATGCTTCGGGTGTTCCAGCCCGAATCGCAATTCAACTATCTCAACGACTGGAATTTCGCGGCGACCGCGCCGGCGCTGGGCGGCTATGGCGAGCGGGTAGCGACTCGGCGCGAACTCGTCGATGCGCTCGAACACGCGGTTACGCGCCGGGGACGGTTCTCGCTGGTCGAGGTCATGCTTCCGCGCGGGGCAACCTCGCGTGCGCTCGCGCGCTTTGTTGCGGGCTTCAAGTCATCCCGCGAACGCGCGGCACAGAAGTGAATTTCAAATTTCGCCTTCGCCGATTGCCCGCGCCGCGCTAACTCAGTAGCAACCGATATCTCGCGAACGAAGGGAGGCGGAGTTGGCGTCTTACCAACAAAGCGGCGTATTTTCGATCGTTCGCTCGGAAGGAGCGTTCATCGCCGGCGCGGCGACCACGATTCTATTCCTGGTTTTCGGCGACGCATGGCTCGCTGACCTCACGAATTTTGGCAAGGTCAGTTTTTTGTTCTTATGGATATTCATCGTTATTTTCTGGTGCGCGTTACGCGTGGTCTATCACGCCGAATGCCTCGCAGTACTGCTCGGCGAGCCGTACGGAACCCTCATCCTCACCATTGCTGTGATCGGCATCGAAGTGGCGCTGATCGCCGCAATGATGCTTACGGGTGGCGCCGACCCGACGCTTGCGCGTGATACCATGCTGGCGGTGGTGATGATCGTGCTGAACGGCATGGTCGGCATCGCGCTATTGCTTGGGGGCCTTCGTCACGGCGAGCAGGAATTCAACCTACAGGGAGCGCGGGCGTTTCTTGCGGTCTTGGTGCCGCTAGCGACCATCTCCCTGATCCTGCCTCGCTTTACGACCTCAACCACCGAGCCGACGCTCACGCCGCTGCAGGCGGGCTTTTTCGCGGCGATGACGGTCGTACTCTATGCCACGTTTCTAACCATCCAGACGCGCCGTCATCGTTCTTTCTTCATGCAGCCGAACGCGGGCGGCAACGCTCAGGCCGATGCGGACGACGACGATGGCCATGAGGGGCTTTATCCCCAGTCGGTCTATTACCACGCCGTTCTTCTTGTCCTCACGATGCTGCCAATCGTCTTTCTGGCGAAGACCCTTGCCATTCTTCTCGATTACGAAATCGCCACGCTGGGCGCGCCGGCTGCCCTTCGGGGCGTCCTGGTCGCAATCTTGGTGCTGACGCCGGAAGCGCTTGCAGCATTTAGGGCCGCGCTTGCCAACAAATTGCAACGCTCGGTCAATATCTGCCTGGGCTCCGCCTTGGCTACGATCGGTCTAACCGTACCGGCCGTTCTCACCATCGGCCTTGTGACCGGGATGAAGGTCGTGTTGGGGGTTGGCCAAGCCGATTTGGTCTTGTTGGTTCTGACCTTAGCCCTCAGCATCCTGTCCTTCGGCGGCGTTCGCACCAACATGCTGCAAGGGGCCGTGCATCTCGTGGTGTTTTTTGTGTATCTCGTACTGATCTTCCACCCGTAGGCGCGGTCGCGAGCGCTCACGCCCGCGGTTGGCGCGAGCCCCATAAATCACCAACGACGGCGTTCGGCGGCCGAGCCATTGTCGTCTCGGCCGCTGATCGGCTGGTTGTCTGCGTCACTTGAACGTGGCGAAACCCTGGGGAAAGAGATTCGAGGCGTCGCTCTTGAAGGCGAAATCCGAGATCAGCCACCCGCCCGAGTTCTTTTTGATGACGAACTTGAAATACACGTAGTCGGTCCGCCGATAGAGCGCGAGATAGATGACCTCGCGAAGCGCGCCGCCGAATTTTTCGTCGACGACCTTCTCCATGAACACCGGCGCGCCGAACTGCTGCAGAACGCGCAGATTGGCGGCGAACGGATCGAAGCTGTTCGGTTTGTCGATCAGGGCCAGGTATTTGTGCGCGAATTCGTCGGTCTTGCCCTGCGCAATGTCCTTCAGTCCCTGTTCGATCCATTTGTCCGGATCAGGGACAACCGTGATGTCGGCCCGAACGGGCGCGATGGCGGCAACGACAAAGGCAATGGCGGCGAGACATCGAACGAGCATGGAACGCTCCATCATTGACGAGGCCTAAGGGCGCACAATTAGAGCATTTTCTGGCGAAGTGGGAACCGGTTCGCCGCAGAAAATGCGACCACCAAAAGACAACCAGAGCGAATTCCGGTTCCATTGGAACGGAATTCGCTCTAGCACGGCTTCGCGCGGCGAGTCCTCTTGGCGACCGTGCGGGGCGATAAAATCGTCCAGGGCTGCCTGGATACAAAAAACGATCAAGTGTGCAGCCGCCGGAATGGAGTAAGCAATGCTCGCCCGAGCAGCTAGGCAACGCTTCGGCGAGGCCCCAGCTCAATGGAGCGTTTGCGTCGATCTTTGCGTGCTGGCGACGATCTTTGCCGCGGCTGCAGCCCGAGCAGCCTCGCGTCTTTTCTCTGGGTCGCAGTTTTTTGCAGCATCCTCGAAGTGCCGATCGGCGTCCGCCTTCTGTTCATTCATCACCTTGTTCCAAATGGACCATGGACTGATGATCGATCGCTCTTTGAGGCTATTATAATAATCAACGCGGTGAAGCGCGTAGCATCGCAGCTCATTGCCCATATAATCTATATAGTCGAGCCTTTTATGCACTTCATCGTGAAAAGCCTTATCCCAACTTAACTCGGCGCCTTCGGCCGCTTTTTTGCCTCTCAACAACGCATTCAGTTGCATGAAGCAGTAATGTATTCCGATGAGCCTCATTTTCAGGCGCTTGGCGTCGAATCCTTTTCGTTTCAGCTCCTTTGGTAGCGAAGACAGGCAATCGATGTTTCTCAGTTCCCAATAGTCCCCAATGCCTTCATGCGTGCCCGTAGGCCCAGCCTGCGCATGGATGAAAATAGGGCGGTCGAGCGCGTACTCGAGATCTGTCACGAGCTGGCCGATGCCTTCATTCCAGCCCTCAAGTTGCTCATAATAAGTCTTGAAGCGCTTGTTCCCCAGGTCCGAGTCGAGGGCGCTCAAGTGAATAGCCGGGGTTGGCAAAGCGGGCTTCGGCAGCGATTGCGCCGGATCAACGTCGCCACTAGCGCGGGCCCCTGTCGTAATGTCTGGTCGATTGAGCTGCTCGTTCGCGTTTTCTGCATTTAATCGCTCAAGCTTCTCAATTTTTACTAAGACGAGGTCCCGGAGAGAACCAATAAACGTATATGTTGCATATTTTCGCTGGTTGATTGCCGCCGAAACCTTTTCGGAGACGTTCATTGCGCGGTTCGCAATCTCCGTCGCTTCCCGGAGGCGGACTTCGTTTGTCCAGCTGATGTATTGGAACAGGCCGGTAAAAAATACCGTTGCCACGCTTACCATCAGTGGAAGAATGACGCTGTTAAAAACCGAGAAGCCGCGGAGTTTGTGGCCGATCCGTTCGAGCTGGTCGCTCCGTATCTTTAACCGGTCAGCTTCGTCCTTTTCGACGAAAACGAGAACGTCCAGCGGCTCCTGTTCGGTCTTCATGGCCTGCCCTCTCAGCCCGCACGTTTGAACTGGCAGCGGCAGAAAGAGTTCGAGTGTAAGTATGCCATATGCAATCTTTGCTAGCGGAGACCTAGGTCACACGCTTTTTCAGAGCGCGGATCGCGGCAAGGCGAGAAGACGGCTCCGAGATCGACCGCCGCTTTCGGCTCAAGCGCCTCATCGGCGGCGCGCAGCGCGGATCGTGAACCCGATCTAAATGCCTGCGGTTTAAGCGGAAAAACTCATTGTCCAGAGCCGAAATGGCTGGCGTTTCGGCGCCCGATACACTATTTAAGAGACAGCCGAAGTCGCCTGGAAATCCCCGTGGCCGACAACGAAAATCCCCCGCCGGCGGGTGGCAGCCCCTCGGACATCCGCCCCGTGTCGATCACGGAGGAGATGAAGCGCAGCTACCTCGATTACGCAATGAGCGTGATCGTGGCGCGGGCGCTGCCGGACGCGCGCGACGGGCTCAAGCCCGTGCATCGCCGCATCCTCTTCTCCATGCACGAGAACGGGCATCTGCCCGACCGCAAATACGTCAAGTCGGCGCGCGTGGTCGGCGATGTGATGGGTAAATACCATCCGCACGGCGATGCGGCGATCTACGACGCGCTCGTGCGCATGGCGCAGACCTTCTCCATGCGGCTGCCGCTGATCGACGGGCAGGGCAATTTCGGCTCGGTCGACGGTGATCCACCGGCGGCGATGCGCTACACCGAGTGCCGCCTCGCGCGCCCGGCGATGTCGCTGCTCGACGACATCGACAAGGACACGGTCGCCTTCCAGCCGAACTATGACGGCAACGAGCGCGAGCCGGTGGTGCTGCCGGCGCGCTTTCCCAACCTGCTGGTCAACGGCGCCGGCGGCATCGCCGTCGGCATGGCGACCAACATCCCCCCGCATAATCTCGGCGAGGTCATCGACGCGGCGGTGGCGCTGATCGACGATCCGGCGCTCGGCATCGACGACCTCATCCAGATCGTTCCGGGACCGGATTTTCCCACCGGCGGCGTCATTCTCGGCCGGCAGGGCATCCGCGCCGCCTATCACCTAGGCCGCGGCTCGATCGTCATGCGCGGCAAGGTCGAGTTCGAGACGCTGCGCAAGGAGCGCGAGGCGATCATCGTTACGGAAATCCCGTATCAAGTTAATAAGGCGACGATGGTGGAAAAGATCGCCGAGCTGGTGCGCGAGAAGAAGATCGAAGGCATCGCCGACCTCCGCGATGAGTCGGACCGCGACGGCTACCGCGTGGTGATCGAGCTCAAGCGCGACGCCATGCCGGACGTGGTGCTCAACCAGCTTTATCGATTCACGCCGCTGCAATCGACCTTCGGCGCCAACATGGTCACGCTCGACGTCGGCCGCCCGCAGGTGATGACGCTAAAGGACCTGCTCGCCGCCTTCATCGCGTTCCGCGAAGAGGTGGTGTCGCGGCGCACCAAGTTCCTGCTCAACAAAGCGCGCGACCGCGCCCATGTGCTGGTCGGGCTCGCCATCGCCGTCGCCAATATCGACGAGGTGATCCGCCTGATCCGCGCCTCGCGCGACGCCAACGAGGCGCGCGAGGCCTTGATGGCGCGCGACTGGCCGGCGCGCGACGTGCAGGCGCTGCTCGAGCTAATCGATGATCCGCGTCATCGGATCTCCGCCGACGGCACCTACAAGCTTTCCCCCGAGCAGGCCCGCGCCATCCTCGACTTGCGCCTTCAGCGGCTCACCGCGCTCGGCCGCGACGAAATCAAGGACGAGCTCGACAAGCTCGCCGCCGAGATCACCGACTATCTCGACACTCTACGCTCGCGCGCCCGCGTGCAGGCGATCGTCAAGGCCGAGATGCTGGAGGTGAAGGAAAAATTCGCGACGCCGCGCCGCACCGTCATCATCGACCAGGAAGGGGAGATGGAGGACGAGGACCTGATCCAGCGCGAGGACATGGTCGTCACCGTCTCCCATTTCGGCTACGTCAAGCGGGTGCCGCTCTCGACCTATCGGTCGCAGCGGCGCGGCGGCAAGGGCCGCGCCGGCATGCAGACGCGAGAAGAGGATTTCGTCACCCGCCTGTTCGTTGCTTCGACCCACACGCCGGTGCTGTTCTTCTCGTCGCGCGGCCAGGTCTACAAGGAAAAGGTCTGGCGGCTGCCGGCGGCGGCGCCGCAGGCGCGCGGCAAGGCGCTGATCAACCTGCTGCCGCTGGCGCAGGACGAGCGCATCAACACCATCATGCCGCTGCCGGAGGACGAGAGCACCTGGGCCGAACTCGACGTGATGTTCGCCACCACCAGCGGCAGCGTCCGGCGCAACAAGCTCTCCGATTTCTCCGACGTGCGCCGCTCCGGCATCATCGCGATGAAGCTCGACGAGGGCGAGACGATCGTCGACGTTCAGATCTGCACCGAAAAGGACGACGTGCTGCTCACCAGCGCGCACGGCCAGTGCATCCGCTTTCCAGTCACCGATGTGCGCGTGTTCACCGGCCGCACCTCGATGGGCGTGCGCGGCATTGCGCTCGAAAAAAACGATAAGGTGATCTCTCTATCGATCCTGCGCCATTTGGACGTGACCGCGGAGGAGCGCGAGGCTTATCTCAAGCGCGCAAGCGCGGTGCGGCGCGGCGCCGAGGGCGAAGGCGCGGAAGCGGGTGAAGAGGGCGAGGTCGAAGAGGCGGCCGATGCGATCGAGCTTGGTGAACAGCGCTATGTCGAATTGTCGGCGGCCGAGCAATTCGTGCTCACGGTGTCGGAGCGCGGCTATGGCAAGCGCACCTCATCGTATGAGTACCGCGCCACCGGCCGCGGCGGCAAAGGCATCGTCGCCATGGACAATCGCACGCGCGCCGGGATCAGGCCGAAGATCGGCAAGCTGGTCGCATCCTTCCCGGTCGAAGAGAGCGACCAGATCATGCTGGTCACGGACCGCGGCCAGCTTATTCGCTGCGGCGTCGCCGAAATCTCCATCAAGGGCCGCAACACCCAAGGGGTGATCGTGTTCGCGACCGCGCAGGACGAACATGTGGTCGCCGTCGAACACATCCCGGAGGAAGGGGAGGGCGACGGCGAAAACGGCAACGGGAATGGCGAGCCGAATGGCGGCTAGGACCTTCGTAGATGCTAAGCGAAACAAGCCCGATCGCCTTGCAACGGGATGAAGGAGAGGCGCTCTGGTTTCTTGGCCTGCTGGCGATCGTCAAGGCTGCGGGAGAAGCCACGAACGGTCGCTTTGCGGTGATCGAGCACCTTGCGCCGCAGGACTGGAGCCGCCGCTTCATGTGCATCGGCGCGAGGACGAATGGTTTTACGTGTTGGAAGGCGAGCTGACCTTCTGGATCGACGGCCGCGTGATCGCGGCGCCGGCCGGATCGTTTGTCTACGGGCCGCGCAATATCCCGCACACATTGGTGGTCGCGTCGCCCACGGCACGGTTTCTGGTCGTCGTGGAACCGGCCGGGTTCGAAAATTTCATGCGCGCGCTTGCTAGGCCAGCCGGGTCGCTTTCCCTCCCGCCCGTGGGCACGGAGCTGCCAAATCCCGAACGACTCACTGAAGTTGCGCGCGAGTACGGAATCCATATTCTCGGTCCGCCAGGCATTCCGCAGTCGACCGATTCATAAAGCCGCCCGTCGGGCCATCTGCGACCGGCCGAAATTGGCAAGTCCCGGTCGAAGAGAACGACGAGATTATACTGGGTACTGATGGTGGCCAGCTTGTTAGCTGCGGCGTCGTCGAATTTCCATCAAGGGCAACAACACCGTTCTCGACCGCCGAGGACGAGCAGTGGTCGCCGTCGACATCCCGGAGGAAGGGAAGTCGAGGGCGAAAACGGCAACGGGAATGGGACGGCGGCTAGCCGTGCCCATTCCGTCCGGTGCCGTTCTTATTACCGACATTGGCAGATCGGTTGACGATTGCATGAACAATCGCACGTTTGGCCTGCAGAACAATTTGCGGAACCGGAGTTCGAACCGCAGTTCAAACTGCAAGCGGCATTTTGAACCAAATTGGGAATTCTGGACATGGGTATTGCATGGCCTGAAGACGCCAATCCAGCCAGCAACGTGCGTGCGTCTTTTGCCGTTAAATTCCCGGCGAAGCCAAAGGTAAGAGACATCGCCAATACAAAACCGACGACGTACCGCATTGCAGTCCTCCTTTGCCTTTACGTGCCGCATCAAAGGAGAACCTACCACAGATTGCATACCTATGGTTGTTTATCCAGGGCGCTCGCGTAAAATTGAACCAAATCTCAAGACGAGAGACGAACAAGCTTGCCGTCGCTTGCGATCCACCTGCCAAACGGTTGGCCCGCCATCAGATTGATTTGATCACCCGGAGCAACAAGCGGAGCGTTGCGCGCCCGCAGCAGTGCCCGGCTTCTTGGCGCGTATAAACGCACTTAGGAAACGGCCGTCGACCTGGGCCGCAACGGCGTCGACATCGATGCCTTTGCCTATAAGGAATTCGCGGGCGTCCTCGATGTGATAAATCCGTGTCGGTTCGATCGAGATTGTTGCGAAGCCGGCGGTCGCAAGCTTGGCCACATAGTCGGCTTCATTCAAGGCCCCGGCGAGACAGCCCACCCAAAGCTCCAGATTCCCTCGCAGGACGTCCGGGATGTCGCCGCGGGTGACCACGTCGGACACCGCCAAGCGGCCGCCCGACTTGAGGACCCGGAACGCCTCGCGCAACACGCGGTCCTTGTCGCTCGACAGGTTGATGACGCAGTTCGAGATGACCACGTCGACGCTGTTGTCGGGCAGGGGAATGCTTTCAATCTCGCCTTTCAGGAACTCGACATTATCGACTCCCGCCTTCCGCTG
>Ga0315553_10003767_pt1 | contig 11651 bp, 9 predicted proteins | sample SalMarSW160140MG_FD_203099 | JGI IMG/M metagenome (GOLD analysis project Ga0315553, IMG submission 203099) | Salt marsh sediment microbial communities from the Plum Island Ecosystem LTER, Massachusetts, United States - Salt Marsh Sediment SW1601-40 ... | reverse complement strand
GCCAGGCATGGAGGTAGACGCGGGCCAGTTGGGCGTTGTCATACAACATGCGCTCGAAGTGAGGCACCAGCCATCTCTCGTCCACCGAGTAGCGATGGAAGCCTCCGCCAAGCTGGTCGTAGATCCCGCCCCTGGCCATCTTCTCCAGGCTTCGTTCGACTATACGTAGGGCCAGGGTGTTGCCGCTGCGGTGAAACTCGCGCAGGAGGAACTCCAGCACCATGGACTGGGGAAACTTGGGCGCCCCGCCAAAGCCCCCGTAGGTGGCATCGAACTGCTGGCTGAGCGTCCGCACGGCCTGATCTAGGATCAGGGGGCTGAGCTCAAGGTCTGGGGAAGTGGAGGACAGGTCTTGGGTCACGATGTGCGCGACGATGTCCTGGGCTGAGCGTGTGATCTGCTCTTTGCGCTCGCGATAGGAGCGGTACACGGACAGTAGAACCTGTCGGAACGCAGGCAGTCCGTGACGACTCTCGGGGGGAAAATAGGTGCCACCGAAGAAGGGTTGGCCGTCTGGGGTGAGGAACACGGTCAAAGGCCAGCCGCCCCGCCCGGTCATGCCCACCACAGCGCGCATGTAGATGGTGTCTACGTCGGGCCGCTCCTCCCGGTCCACCTTGATGTTGACGAACTGCTCGTTCATCAACTGGGCTGTGGAGGCGTCCTCGAAGGACTCATGAGCCATCACGTGGCACCAGTGGCAAGAGGAGTAGCCTACGCTGAGCAGGACCGGCTTGTCCTCGGCCTTGGCCCTCTGGAACGCCTCGTCTCCCCAGGGATACCAGTCCACGGGGTTGTGAGCGTGCTGAAGAAGATAGGGGCTGGTCTCGTGGATGAGCCGGTTGGCCTGCTTCAACTGCTCTCCCCATCAGTTGAGGCCACGAGCCTCACGAACTTCCTCTTACCCACCTGGAGCACCGCTTCATCTTCGACGGTCACGACATCCTCGATGCTTTCTATCTTCTCACCGTCGAGCCGGACTCCTCCTTGCTGGATGAGCCGTCTCGCTTCACCCTTGCTGCTGGTGAGACCGCTGGCGGCCAGGACATCGATGATGTTGGTGGGACCCTCGATTGCGTATTCGGGCATGTCGGGCGGCAGGTCACGCTCCTGAAATACGGTGCGAAAATGATCTTCTGCTGTCTGGGCTGCCTCGTCACCGTGGAAGATGGACACGATCTCGCGTGCCAGTTCCATCTTCACATCGCGGGGGTGCAGCGAGCCGTCAGCCAACCCCTTCTTGATGGGCGCGATCTGGTCCGGGGTGTAGCGGGTCACCAGCGTGTAGTAGTCCAGCATGACGTGATCCGGAAGACTCATCACCTTGCCGTACATCTCTTCCGGAGGCTCATCGATGCCGATGTAGTTGCCGGTCGTCTTGGACATGCGGAGGTACCCATCGGTGCCTACCAGGATAGGGAAGGTGAGACAGATCTGGGGTTTCTGACCGAAGACCTCCTGGAGCTTGCGACCCACCAATAGGTTGAACAGTTGCTCGGTGCCCCCCAACTGCACGTCTGTTTCCATGGCCACCGCATCGCGCCCTTGCATCAGGGCGTACAGGAACTCGTGCAGCCAGATGGGATCTCCTGAGGCATGGCGGCGGGAGAAGTTCTCCCGTGCCAGAAACTGTTGCACGGTGAAGTGAGAGGCCATGTCGATCAGATCCACGAAGGTTAGCTTGCTGAGCCACTCGGAGTTACGGCGGATGATGGCCTTTTCCGGGTCCAGGATCTTGAAGGCCTGGTCGACGTACGTTTGCGCCTTCTTGGCGAGCTCCTCGGACGTCTGCTGGCGGCGGGCACTGCCCTTGTCGCTGGGGTCGCCCACCAGCCCGGTGAAGTCGCCGATGAGGAAGATGGCTTCGTGGCCCAGATCCTGGAACTGCCGGAGCTTGCGCATGGTGATGGTGTGGCCCAGGGTCAGGTCAGGGGACGTGGGGTCGTAGCCGCAGTAGACGCGCAGGGGCCTTCCTTCTGCGAGCCGCTCCCGCAGCTCCGCTTCCATGGTCTCCTGCATCTGGGGATCGCCGTACTCGACCCCTTGCATCAAGATCGGCATCTGCTCGTCTACGGGTTTCATCTCTCTCTCCTCACGGTGCTCCCATGGGCAGTTCGTCGGCAATTCAGGCTGGATAAACGCTTAGACCCACGAATCCCGTGGGTCTAGTGGTACGCGGATCGTAGCGACGCGGCGCAGAGCCGCAGGCGCGCTACAATCCGCTGGAATAGAGGTACTGGTGGACGCTCCGCACCAGGGCGGCCGGAGAGTGTGCAGGCAAAGCCCCTGAGAGAACCACTCATCTACCTCGCTGTACTGATCTTACTTAGATTATACGCGACAAGGCCGAATGTGGCAAGACTCCGATGGTGTGGCGAGGAAGAAGCCCTGGGCTTTGGCGTTCCAGGCGGTTGCCGGGCGTGGCCCGTGACATTCGGGGGGAGGCAAAGACCGGGTGTCACCAACTCCCACGGTGAACGGGTGGATACGCAGGAGTAGGCGACGAGTGGCATGCCGCTGCGCGCAGTTTCGCGCGGCGGGGCCTACTTCTTGATGTGCATGGGCATGATCACGTAGATCAGGCTATCGTCACCCACTGGTTTGAGGATGCCGGGCCGCGACGGGTTGGTGGCCTCCAGTACTACTTGCTCGGTGCCGATGACGTTGAGCATGTCGATCAAGTAGCGGCCGTTGAAGGCTATCTCCATCTGTTCGCCTTCCACGGTGGCGTCCAGCTCACCTACGTTCTGGCCCACCTCGGCCGTGGACTCCACGATCAGTCGGCCCGGAGTTGTCTCGGATCCAGGGATCACCTCCAACCGGACGATGTTGGCTACGTCCCGGGAGAAGAGGACGGAGATCCTCACCGCCCGCATGAGATCGTGGGTGTTGACGACGACCCTGGTGCCGTAGCTGCTGGGGATGATCTGATTGTAGTCAGGGAACTTGCCTTCGATCAACTGCGAGACGATCTCCACGTTGCCCAAACGGAACAGCACCTGATTTCGGCTGGGCGTGACGATGATCTCGACGGGTTCTTCTTCCTCCACACTCACACGGGCCAGCTCACGAAGGGCGCGGGCCGGGATGATCACATCCATCGGCTCCTGCACCTCGTCGCTCAACTCGGCCTTACGCAGCGAGAGCCGGAAACCATCGGCGGCCACCATGGTCAATTCGGAGTCACGAAACTCGGCCAGCGTGCCGGTGAGCACCACGCGTCCCTCGTCTGCCGGTGCGGCGGCCAGGGTTACCTGTTCTATCATCTGGCGCAGGGTGGAACTAGGGATGGTCACTTTGTGGTCGGAGACGTCGGAAGGGATGAGAGGGAAGTCCTGCGCGTCGATGCCGTGGATGTCGGCCTCGAACTGGGCACACTTGAGATGGAGGCTCTTGGTCCGCGTCACCAGCTCCATCTGGATCTGGGCAGGAGGCAGCGTGCTCACGCAGTCAGACAGCAACCGTGCAGGGATGGTGATCTCGCCATCCTCCTCGACCTTGGCCCCGATCCAGCAAGTGATGCTGGTGGAGAGGTCAGTCGCTGCCAGCTTCAATCGGCCTTCCTCGGTGGCCAGCAGGATGTTGCTCAGCACTGGCAGGACGGCGCGAGTGCTTACCACCCGGCCGACAACGGAGATGCCCTTCGCCAGGTTCTCTTGCAGGCAACTGAGTTTCACAACACTCCTCCTTTTACCATCGACTCCCCAAGTCTAGTGGGGTCGAGCAAGCCGTCGTGCCATATCTAGTGGCGGGTGCACTAAGTATACTGTGCTTCGAGGCGAGTGTCAACCGCAGCAACAGGGTGTCTGCAGACTACCTCCTGGGTGGTGGACTGCTCATTCTATACCATGTTCGGTCTACTCATCTTAGCCGCAGCGGTGCAGAATCGGGCGGCCCCCGATGTGCCTGGACTCTCCGGGACTCTGTGGGACGCATCGGAGGCACACTACTTGACAAGGGAGATAAATTCCGTTATACTATATATGCTAGTAGCATATATCTCAGGGTTCAGTAACTGAGCAAGACGGTGGAGCGGCATGGCCAGGGGTGGGAGACGCAGACGGGGAGGCCGAGGAGGCGGTACCTTGGCCAGACGGACCAAGAGTTTCGTGCAGTCGTCCCTGCTCCTGCTGCTACAGAGGGGAGAAAGCCACGGCTACGCGTTGATGGAGGCCTTGAAGCAGTCGGGCCTGGCTGACGATTCGCTCAATCCCAGCGTGGTCTACCGGGGCCTGCGAGAGATGGAAGAGTGGGACTGGGTGACGTCGCGATGGGACACGCAGGAGTCGGGACCCTCGCGCCGTGTGTACCGCATCACCCCGCAGGGGGAGGAGTATCTCGAGAACTGGGCGGGTGAGTTGGGTGAGATGAGGAACACCCTGGACCGATTCCTCGAAGCATATAACAAACGAAGCGGGCGGAGAGGTAGATCGTAATGAGTGTGCTGGATGACCTGTTGGCGTCTTTGGAAAGGGATGCGGCGGTGCGAGAGGTGCGCACCTGCGTCCACTGGACGGCGGTGGTGAGCAGGGGTTGCGGCCTGGCTTCGTCGATCCACTACGAGCAGCATCCCCACGGACATGAGTCGGTACGCGGTGTGGGTACTCTGCACGAGCGCTCCGCTTTGGAGTTGGCCCAGTATGCCACGTCGGATGTGTTGCTGGAGGCCGCTATCGGCTTGGCGGCCATCAATTCGCTGATGGACGTGGACGAAGAGCGGTGCGTGGAGCTGAATGCTGCGGACTGGCTGGCCGAGCGGGGCCAGGGAAAGCGGGTTGCTGTCGTCGGCAGCTTCCCGTTCATCCCCAGGTTGCGCGAAGAGGTAGGAGAGCTCTGGGTGTTGGAGCGGCATCCCAGCGAGGGCGAACTGCTGGCGGAGGAGGCGAGCAACATTCTGCCGCAAGCCGACATAGTGGCTATCACTGGCACAGCACTGATCAATCACACTCTGGATCATCTGCTGGCCCTTTGCCGGCCTGAGAGCTCAGTCATGATCCTGGGAGGCAGTACTCCCCTTTCACCCGTGCTATTCGACTATGGAGTGGATGTCCTTTCCGGAACCTTGGTGGTAAACACCGACCTTGTATTGACACTGATCAGCCAGGGTGCGACCTTTCGTCAGGTCAAAGGGCCAGGCGTCAGGTTGCTTACTATGACGTCGTCCGGGCGTAGATGACTAGCTGGACCTGGAGACAGTATGCGGATTATCAAGTGCGGATAAGAGCTATCCCTCGTTATCAGGTACTGAAGGAGGTGAGCTAGATGCCAAGAGGAGATGGTACGGGGCCGAGAGGTCAGGGACCTGGTACCGGTAGAGGCGCTGGGCGGGGCACCGGTCGCGGGCGTTTGGGCGGCACGAGTCCGGGCGCTGGCCCGGGCGGCACGTGCAGATGCCCGTCGTGCGGACACACCGTTGCCCATGCGATAGGCCAACCGTGCTACCAAATACCCTGTCCGAAGTGCGGCACCAAGATGGTCAGAGGATAACCCAAGTGGATCACACGCTGGAGAGGATGGGGGTTTACTCCCTCGTCATCAATAGCGGCTTGGTTGTCCTGAAGCTAGGCCTGGCTGCCCTGTCGGGCAGCCTGGCCCTGGCGGCCAGCGCCACTGACTCCGCGGTGGACATCATCGGCTCCGTCGTGGTTTTGGTGGGTCTGGTGATCTCCAAGCGCAAGACGAAGACCTTCCCCTTCGGACTGTACAAGGTGGAGAACGTGGTCTCCATCGTCATCGCCCTACTCATCTTCGTGGCGGGGTACGAGATCGCCAAGGAGGCCATCGTAGGAGCAGCAGGGCCCGTCAGCGTCCAGTGGTGGGCACTGGTGGGCGTTGGCTTGACCGTGATCGTACCTCTGTTGTGGAGCCGTTACGAACTGAGGGTCGGGCGGGCGGCGAACTCGCCCAGCTTGATGGCCGAGGCTAGACACTACCAGACCGATGTGCTGTCGTCACTCATCGTCTTCGTCTCGGTGGTGGCCAGCGCTTTGGGATTGTCCATCGACCGGTTCGGAGCCTTGCTGATCGTGCCCTTTATCGCCAAGTCTGGCTGGGACCTGATGTTGGACGGCATGAAGGTGCTGTTGGATGCCTCTCTCGATGCTGAGACTCTGGGTCAAGTGAGAGAGATCCTCGAATCGGCCCCTGGAGTGGCCGAGGTCAAGTCCGTCGTGGGCCGCAACTCGGGGAGGTATCGCTTCCTTCAGGCAGACATCGTGGTCCGTACCAGCGATCTGCAAAAGGCCCACCACTTGAGCGAGCAACTGGAGCAAGCGATAAGGGACGGCGTCAGAAATGTAGAGAGGGTTGTGATCCACTATGAACCTCAGAGCAAGACGAGCCTGACCTACGGCGTGCCCCTGCAAGACTACAGAGGCACGGTCAGCGACCATCTGGGCAAGGCGTCGTATTTCGCCCTCGTGGAGCTGGGTGCTGAGGGCGGGGCCTTGCTGCGCCAGGAGATCGTGGCCAACCCCCACCAGACACTGGAAAAACAGAAGGGTCTTGAGGTGGCCAGGATGCTGGTCGATCGGGGAGTGGATGTCCTTTTTCTGAAGGAGGACCTGGAGGGCAAGGGACCGTCCTACGTGCTGGCCGACGCAGGGGTGGAGACACGGATCACTGAGGCTAGCTCGCTTGAAGAGATCCTCACGGAGCTGGAGCGGGAGGGCGATCAATCGTCGGCTCCCAGCTGACGCGCACTTACGCCGGTCGAGTGCGCCGCGGCGGGATGGGTCGGGGTAGGCTCACTGGGAGCCGTAGTACGCGTTCCTGTACGTCCAGTAGTGCTGGTAGATGCGGTGGATGAAGGTCTCCGTCTGCTCGAAGTCCACCTCCTCCACGAAGAGATCGATGTCCGTCACCTCCCCGTCACGGCGCCAGCGAGCCACGTTTCCCGGCCCAGCGTTGTAGTGGGCCAGCACGCGGAACAGCTCTCCGTCCTCGTAGTCCGTAATCCACTCCAGGTACCAGCCGCCGAACTCCACCGCGACCACGGGGCGGAAGAGGTCCGTCTGGGAGAACTCTGTGAGACCCAACTCCTCGGCCACCCAGTCGGCCGTGGGCTCGATGAACTGCGTGAGCCCTCGCGCCGGGTAGGACGAGGTGGCGCTGGGATCGTACCAGCTCTCTTGCCAGATCAGGGCGCAGAACACGAGAGGCTCCAACCCTCTCTTCTGGGCCTGGGGCACGATGAGGTCAGCGAAGTAGACCGGGTAGTGAAGCTTCTGGAGCAGGCGAGGGACGTCGTACAGGGAGTCCTGAGGCGACAGGTTGAGGATACGCTGAGCACAGGCGATGGACTGGTCGTAGAAACTCTCCCTCTGGAAGAAGAGGGCCAACTGATAGAGAGCCACTGGATCGTCCTGGAACCGGGTGCGCACCTCCCTGAAACGTGCCTTGGCGCTGTCCCGCTGTCCCACGTGCAGTAGCTCCAGACCTCTCTGGTAGGCTAGGTCATTAGTGACCCTGGGGGATAGATCGGAGAACTGCTGCCCTTCCTGCTGGCCGGCCCAGCTCACCAGCCACTGTTCTAGCTCCAGGCGCTGAGCTTCGTCCGCCATGTCGTACAGATCGAGGGCGTAGACGTTGGAAGGGCTCTGTGCCGGAGCGGCGCGCAACAGATCCACCGCTCGCAGACCGTAGTAGGCCCCGGCCTCGTCGACGACCAGCTCGTTGAGATACGCGACAGCTCCCTCCTGGTCTCCCTGCTCCAGATGGCTCTTTCCCAGCCAGTACAGCGTTCGCGAACGCATCTCGGACTGTGGGTAGTCCTCCAGCAGTCTCTCCCACGTCCGGTACGCCTCGTCGTATCGAGCGAGGCGGTAATAGGCCAGGCCGGCGCGGAACAGCGACGGGGCTGCATACTCCCCTGCGGGAAGAGTCTCCGCCAGGCCAGTGTAGGCAGCGATGGCTTGCTCGAACTCCCCTTCGTCCTCTAAGAGGCTAGCTACCTTCCACTGAGCATCGTCGGCAAGAGGATCCTGAGGCCTGGAGGCGAAGAACTGCGTGTAGACGCCCATGGCCATTTCGTTGTTGCCGATGAGGACCCAGGACCTGGCTATCTCCCACCAGGCTTGCCCCACCAGGTCGCTGTTGGGGAAGTGGTCGATGATGGTCTGCAGCTCGTCGATGCTCAGGTAGTAGGCGTAGTATGCCCGGTAGGCCAGGGCGGCATAATAGTGGGCCTCGGCTGTATCTTCTACGTTCTCTATGTAGTCGTAGAAGGCCAGCACCGCCGGATCGTAGAGGCCGTTGTAGTAGTAGATCAGCCCCCGCTGGAAGTCGTTGACCCCCGAGACCTCCATGGCGTCGAGCTGCTCCAGGGCCTGATAGGCGCGGTAGGTGGAGGGATAGGTCTGGGCCAGTTGTGTAAACACCTGCGCCGCCCGGTCCGGATTCTCCCACTCCTGGTAGGTGACCGCCATCTGGAAGAGGGTCTCGGCGCGGGTACCGTCCTCCTGGGCCAGGTCCAGGAGCTGACCATAGTAGGCGATGGCCCGCTCATACTCGTCGAGATAACGCGAGGCCAAGGCCATGTTGCGGAGAGCCTGCTGCTCCAGCGTAGCGGGCGGCTCGAGATCCAGCACTTGCGCGAACTCCCCCCTGGCCTCCTCGTACCGCTCCAGCTCTATCAGCGCGTAACCCACGTTGAGGTGGACGTAGTCCGAGAGGATGATTCTCTGGTCTCCGTACTCCTGGTAGGCCACGATGGCCTCGTCCCACCAGCCCAGATTCTCGTAGGCCGTGGCCAGCCGGAAGTTGGCGAAGGCGTAGCGCTCGTCGTCGGGGTACCGCTCCCTGAACAACGAGAGGGCCTCCATGGCCTCGGAGTAGTTGTGGTCCAGCAGGTACACGTCGCCCAGGTGGTAGAGCGCCTCCCGTGCCTCAGAGCTGTCCGGATGGCTGGAGAGGATACTCTGGAAGGCGGCGATGGCGGCCTCGTAATCGCCGTTCAGTTGATGGCGTTGGCCAGCCTCCAGCGCCTGGTCGGCGGGCAGAACGGGTATGGGTGTGGTCACGGGAATCGGCGTGATGGTCGGAGACACGACCGTGGTTGACGTGGGCAGAGGAGTCAAGGTGGCGGTGGGTGTATCCTCGAACAGAGAGAAGGGGAGGGACTCGCTGCATGCGGAGAGCACCAGGGACAGGCCCAGGGCGACGGGCAGCAGATGCCTGGTGATGCGGAGAAAGAAGTGGCCCATGGCGCTCCCCCTGGCCCTCATTTTCCGTCACAGGTGCAAGCATTGTAACACAACTCGCTCCCTTCTCCCACCTACCAAGTGCGGTGATCGCGCCCCAGGTACTCCGGCGAACCGTGTGGGGCATGAGTGCCTGCGGGCGTTGCCCCGCAGGGCCAAGGCAGCGGGTGCGGTAGGAGGCCGCGTTGGGCAGGAGCGACTCGTCGAGAAAGAATGAGCAAGACATCGCTTCTGTGAGCAAGACAGAGCCAGGGGGATTATGCGGGTGCTGTTGTGGTCAGGGGCGACTTGACATCCGCGTCATTCTGTCTATAATGGAGAGTGCTTTGCATAGCAAAGTATTCCGTATGACAGAACTGAAAAGAACAACGAAGGAGCGACTAGATGACGACGAACATGGATTTGCAGCAACTGGAGCGCAAGGCCTTCAGGTCCACCTTCCAGGATGGCCTGTGGGACATCTTCCTGGGTCTTCTGCTCTTGAACATGGGGGGCGGCACGCTGCTGGGTGGAAGTGGGATACCTCCGCTATGGAGCATGGTGGCCCTGACTGCTTTCGTGTGCGCTGTCCTGGCGCTCTTCTGGGCCGGGAAGAAGTATGTCACCACTCCCCGTATGGGCCTGGTCGAGTTTGGACCGCAGCGCAAGAGCAGGCTGAGGAGAGTGCGGGTGGTGCTCTTCCTCTCCGTCCTCATGGGTGTCCTGATGTTTCTCTGGGGACTCGGGGCCTGGAGCGGCAGGCTACCCTATCTGCTGGCCGAGCTGCCTATCCCCGCGTACGTGTGGGCCGTACAGTGTGTGGTCGTGTTCGGTGTGGCGGCCTACTTCATGGACGTCACCCGCTTCTACTTCTACGGGGTGTTGTACGCACTGCCGTTTCCACTGGGCATATTGCTGGCCCATAACACGGCCCTGACCGGAACCCTCAGCATGGCTATCACCTTCGGCACCGCAGGCGGTATCCCGGTGCTGATCGGGGTAGTCCTCTTCGTGCGCTTCCTCCGGCGCTATCCTCTGCCAGTAGAGGGTCCCTCGAGAAGGGGGATGTCAGATGTCGAAGAGTGAAGCGGGCAGCGAAACGCTGCCTACCATCGGCGACATCGACCGCCTGGTCCACGAACCTGCTCGCCTCATGGTTCTGGCGCTGCTCTACGTCGTGGAGAGCGCGGACTTCACTTTCTTGATGAACCAGACGGGGCTGACCTGGGGCAACCTGTCGTCCCACCTCACCAAGCTGGAGGAGGCCGGCTACGTGGAGATCGAGAAGGAGTTCAAGGGCAAGAAGCCCCACACCATGCTTCACCTCACCGATGAGGGGCGGGAGGCCTTTCGGGAGTATCGGCGGAGCATGAAGCAGGTCCTCGACGATCTGCCCGACTGACGAGTACGGATCCCGCGCCCAGGTGACGGTATCGGCACGTGGGCGTCGCTATGCTATCTGGGGCTGAGGGAGGAATAATGGCTGAGAGGTGGGAGTATCACACGACTTTCCTGTACGCCGATGCAGAGAGACAGCGCGACTTCCTCGAGGGGAGGTGGCCCGACTGGCAGCCCTCCAAGTATGCCCCCGAGTCGATGATCCCGGAGCTGGACCAACTGGGTGCTGAGGGCTGGGAGCTGGTGCACATGGAACCCATCGGCGGCGTGGGCAAGAAGGGAGACGTGAGCTTCACCAGGGGCTACGGCACGATGACCATGTGGAGCAACGCCTACTTCTGCGTGTTCAAGAGACCGACCGGGATCTAGACAAACTCCGCAGGGTTGGCCTTCTGCTGGCGAGGTATGTCCGCTGGCTGTCCAGGCTACCGGCGGAACAGATCCGTGAGCAGCTTCCAGTACCGTCGCAGCCACAGCTTGGCGGCGAACCTGAGCATGTACCTCCAGATCTCCCTCTTCCAGGGCATGGAAGACAAGAGACCTCTGAGCATCATCGCGGGGTCTGAGTAGAACGAGGCGAAGGAGCGGTTGTACAGCCCGATGACCTGCTTCCTGGACAGGTGCTCCGTGGAGATGATGGGGTAGGCCATGTCGTACAGGGCGTAGTCGTCGGTCTCCAGCCAGCCCTGCTCCTTGGCTTGGTCGTAGGCCTCCGTCCCGGGAAACGGGGTGTAGATGGTGAACACAGGGAAGTCCACGTCCAGCCACTTGAGGTAGTCCACCTTGCGCAGGATGGAGTTGGCGTCGTCCTGGCGCGTGCCCAGGATCATCATGCCCTGGCATACGATGCCGTGCTCCCTCAATAGGCCGAGGGCCCCCTCTACCTGCTGCCCGGTGAGGTTCTTGCGCAGTCTCCGCAGCTCCTCATCGGAGTTAGCCTCGATGCCGATCTGCACCATCAGGTTTCCCGCACGTCGCATCAAGGGCAGATATTCTTGGTGCTTGATCAACAAATCTGCACGCCCCTGATAGTACCAGTTCAACTTCAGGTCCCGGCGCAGGATCTCCTCGCAG
>Ga0315553_10003766_pt1 | contig 11652 bp, 8 predicted proteins | sample SalMarSW160140MG_FD_203099 | JGI IMG/M metagenome (GOLD analysis project Ga0315553, IMG submission 203099) | Salt marsh sediment microbial communities from the Plum Island Ecosystem LTER, Massachusetts, United States - Salt Marsh Sediment SW1601-40 ... | reverse complement strand
GCCTATGGCCGAGTGGCTGGCGCGAACGCCGCTGCAGAAGAGCCCTGGGAGGCCTAGAGCATACTAGACCAAGTTTTCGAGTGAGCAGACAGACAGAGGGGTCCGGGTCAGACTGGACCCCTCTGCAGGTCTAGCTGTCAGTAGTAAGGAGTGGCTCGTGACGGCAGAAGTCAAGGTACATGAGACGACCACGTCCGTCGTTGAAGCACCTCTGGCGGAGGTCGATGGCAGCGCCGACATGGCGTTGAAGGTGAGGGTCTCGTGCTCTTCAGCCTGCGATCTGTGGGGCAGAATGGTCAGAATCGTCGCTCACGACGATGCCCTGGCAGGGGAGACCGCGCTGGTCTTTTTCGATGGGACCGCAAATGAGACAGATGAGTTCGTCGTGAGCGCGCCATTCGAGCCTGGTGAGTATACGTGGGCGGCCGTGTTCCCGGCGCAAGAGAAAGCCGGCGTCTTGCACGAGGAAAGCTCAACGTCGTTCTCGTTCACCGTCGAACCGCACGCCACCAGCGTCGAGGTTTGGGACGTGCCTTCTCCGATTGCCTTCGGCGACGAGTTCAAGATCAAGGTCGGTGTCCGGTGCTCTGGTGAATGCAGCCTGGCTGGCGAGAAGATCGAGATCTACGACCACGAGGGGACCGAAGTGGCTACCGGCATGCTGGGCGAAGAACCCCGGTCCGGTACCGCCGCCCTGTATTGGGCTGAGGTGGAGCTCAAGGCCCCCGGCACAGAGGGAAGGCACAGGTGGACTGCTAGGTTCCTGAAGCCAGACCCGGAATCCCTTCACGAGGAGGCTTCCAGTACCTTCACATTCGTCACTGCACGCGAACCCGAGTGTGCGGTAACGATAGAGGTAGTTGACAAGCATACCGAGACCCCCAACGAGAATGCTCATGTTCGTCTCCGGCCACTCGTGTACAGGGGCTCCACATACATGGCGCAAACAGACGAAGGTGGAGTAGCCACGCTGAGAGTACCCAGAGGCAAGTATCAACTCTATGTGTGGGGTGACGAGTACGAGAAGGTCGTGCCGAGTGTCAAGGTGGACGGTAACCTGACCAAGAAAGTGGTATTGTCAGCCCCGCTGAGTTCTTGGAGGCAGTTGCCTCGATAGTTCTCAGCGTGGGTGGGCTTGTCTGCGCGGGAGCCCTGGGCATAGCGCGCGAGCACAGTGTCATACCCAACGCAGTAGTTGACCAGGGAGGGCCCGAGCAATCGGGCTCTCCCTCTTTCTCAGCCTGACGGCCCTTGTGCAGGTCGTCCTCCCAGGGCAGCCTCTGGCGGCATTGTTCCGTGAGTTGACAAGCGGTCCCGTATAGTGTATAGTGCGGGGTGCTATGGCTGCGCATTCGCCGGGCCGGGGCCGAGCAGGCGTCGCCGGTGGGGCAGCCACGGTGCTCATGGTGTGTATGTCTTCCGTGTTGGCTAAGGATCCAAGTGGCGACAGTGGAGCACTTGCATGGGGAGGTTTTCCTGAAGCATGTCGAAGAAATGGATCACAGTGATCATTGTGCTATGTGTAGTGGTGGTCGTAGGGGGCGGTGGAGCGGCCTATCTGTGGAACTACCACGAGCAGCCGCAGTTCTGCGGCACCTGCCACATCATGGACCCCTATCTCGAATCGTGGCAGTCTTCCGAGCTAGGGGCCAACGCTCATGCGGAGTACGATATCGCTTGCCTGGATTGTCATGTGCCGACCTTGGAGCAGCAGGTGAACGAACTGGTGGTCTACGTTCAGGGCGACTACGAGATCCCGCTGAGGGAACTCAAGTACCCTAAGGAGAGCTGCTACGAGTGCCACGAGCATGGCACCTACGAGGAGATCGTGGAGATGACCGCCGACTTGGAGGAGACGGCAGGCGCCAACCCCCACGCGTCTCACTATGGAGAGATGGAGTGCCGTCTCTGCCACAAGATGCACAAGGCGTCCGAAGACTACTGCGCCCAGTGCCATGCTTGGGGGTGGCAGGTGCCGTAGTGGTACGGGCGGCATTGCTGGAACGGATTTGGAGGAGGAAAAACACTCTGATAGGAGGTCAGAATGACGCAAGAGGATAGAACGCGGATTCAAGTCTCTCGTCGTGATTTCGTCAAGGGAGCGGCGGCAGGGGCGACGCTCCTGGCGGGCGCGACCGCCATGTCGGGCTGCGGCTCGGCGGCCCCTATCCCGGCATCCGGCATGCCGGATGCGTGGGATGGCGAGGCAGATGTGGTCATCGTGGGCTTTGGAGGCGCCGGAGCGGCTGCTGCCCTCGAGGCGGCTGAAGCTGGAGCCGAAGTGTTGGTCCTGGAGAGGACGCCGACAGGCGGCGGCAGCACGGCGATATGCGGTGGCATCATCTACATGGGAGGAGGCACGCCGCTACAGACAGCGCTGGGCTTCGATGACACCAGAGACAACATGTACAACTACGTCCTGGCATCGGCGGGAGACGGGGCGGACGAGGAGCTGGTGGGGCTCTTCTGTGACGAGAGCCTCCAGTTGTACGATTGGGTGACCGGCATCGGTGTCCAGTTCAACGAGTCATTCATGGAGATGAAGGCGGCTGGGGATCCCACGGGCGATGGCTTGCTCTATTCGGGCAACGAGAAACAGGCCAACTACAAGGCGGTGGCCGATCCCGCCCCCAGGGGCCACGGCGCCTTTGCTGACGGATACGTGGGTGGCCATGCCATCTTCGCACCGCTCAAGGCAGCGGTGGAGGCATCCAGCGCCGAAGTACTCTATGAGGCACTGGTCAGCAGTCTAGTGGTCGATGCTGACGGCCGCGCCGTGGGCGTGGAGGCCGAGATCGAGGGCGAGAAGAAGTACTTCAAGGCCAACAAGGGCGTGATCCTGTGTGCGGGGGGATACGCCGCGAACGCGGAGATGGTGGCACAACACTGTCCAGAGTGTCTGCGATGCGCGGTCAACGTCGGGACACCCGGCGATGACGGCAGCGGGATCAGGATGGGGCAGGGCGCGGGGGCCGACGTACGGATGTTGAGCGAGACCGCGCCTTTCGCCTTCGTCTACGGGTCGGCCGAGTGCCTGTGCAGGAGCATCCTGGTCAATGGCAAGGGTCAGCGCTTCATCGGCGAGGACAACTATGGTGAGTGGATCGGGGACATGATCGTCAGAGACCACAACGTAGCTTTCCTGGTGCTGGACGACGCAGTATGGAGCATGGTTCCCGAAGCGGCGAAGGAGAGCCTGACGGTCGTGGCCCAGGCGGACAGCGTGGGCGAGTTGGCCGCCGGGCTCGGCATGGCGCCGGCGCTGCTGGAGAGCACGGTGGCGCTGTACAACGAGTTCGCGGCCAACGGTGAGGATCCGCTGTTCAAGAAGAACAGCGCCTATGTGGTGCCCCTGGAGACGCCTCCCTTCTATGCTCTGTTCTTTGGCGTGGAGGCCACGGCCTTCTTCACCAATGGCGGGCTTCGAATCAACGCCAAGAGCCAGGTTCTCGACGTGAACGGTGAGCCGGTTCCGGGTCTCTACGCGGCGGGCCGGAACGCCTTTGGCATCCCGGCGCGACACTACGTCGCCAGTGGCGTATCGGTAGCCGAAGTTCTCACCTTCGGCAGAATAGCGGGCCAGACGGCGGCTGCCGAGGAGGTTTCGGCCTAGGCTGTCACCGCCACTTCGTGGTGGCATAGAAAGGCAAACGGGCGCCTGTGACATCGGGCGCCCGCTCTTGTGCCAGGCCACTCTTTGGTGCATCGAGCGTCGCGGCGGACCTCACTGGTGGTGTGGATGCTAGCGAACGTGGTGATGAGATGAGTTCCAGTTCGGAGGAGCAGGGGACACAAGGGCAGACCCTGCACATGGGTTGACACCGTTCTGGTATAATACATAGTGTCTATCGTGTGCTAGACCGCTGAAGCGCCCAGAAGGGAGGGTCGACCTATGGACACTGAGAAGAAGGATCCTGCGCTCACGAGTGCAGAGAACAAAGGAGGCAACATGACTGAAGAGAAAGAAGACGTCATCAAGATGTCGCGAAGGGACTTCGTGAAGGGTGCGGCTATAGGGGCGGGGCTGCTGACCGGGGCCAGTGCGCTGGCCGGATGCGGAACTGCCGCCGCGCCAGCCGCTTCCGGAATCCCGGACCAGTGGGACAAGGAGGTCGACGTTGTCATCATCGGCGGCGGGGGAACGGGCATCGTCGCGGCTATCGAGGCCGCCGAAGCGGGATCCAGCGTGCTGGTTCTGGAGAAGGCGGCTGTAGTAGGAGGTACCACGTCTCTCTCCGGCGCTGTGATCCAGGCGGCCGGTACCGAGTTCCAGAGGGCGGCCGGGATCGAGGGTGACACGCCTGAGAAGCACTACCAGTATTGGATCACGGCAGCCGAAGGGCAGGCCGATCCGGAGCTGGTGAGGGTGTTGGCCGAGAACGCACCGGCCAATATCCAGTGGTTGGTGGACCACGGAGTGGAGTATGCGGGAGTGTACCCGGTCGATCCTATACCCACGGTGCCCGAGGAGTTGATGGCAGCCCGCATCCATATCCCAGGGCCTGCAGGCTCGCAGCCGGCAGCCGGCGCTGGCGAGCAGTACCACATCAGTATCCTGTACCCGGTAGCACAGGACAAGGGGGCCGAGTTCATGTTGGAGACGACGGTCACCGGTCTGGTGCGCGACCCCGAGAAAGGCGTGATCGGCGTGAAAGCCGAGAGCGATGGCGAGGAGATTTATGTGAAGGCCAACAAGGGTGTGATCCTGGCTACCTCCAGCTTCGACCACAACGAGGAGATGGCGCGCGCTTTCTCGCTCCAGCAATTGTGGGCCATGGAGAAGGGCCTGGTGGCCACCGTTCCCACCGACACCGGCGATGGCATCAAGATGGCCATGGAGATCGGTGCGGACCTGGCAGGTATGGGGGGTACCATCGGAGTGCCCTCTCCCGGAATAGGCGGTGCCGCGGCACCTGGCATCTGGGTGAACAAGTACGGTCAGCGCTTCGTCAACGAGGCCGCTCACTACGCCTTCAAGTCGAGGGCCGTATTCAACCAGGAGGAGCACATCGCCTGGGCCATCTTCGACGAGAAGATCAAAGCACAGGGTGGTACAGCTCTTGGCTGGAGTGAAGACCTGAGCGAGGAGATCGCGTCCGGCGTGGTGAAGACGGGCGATACCCTCATGGCTTTGGCGGCGGCCATTGGCGTCAACGGTGGAGAGCTGGAGGCCACCGTGGAGAAGTGGAACGAGGACGTCGCCGACGGTGAAGACACTCTGTTCCACACCGCGACCGGGTTGCAGGCGATAGACCAGGGGCCCTACTACGCTGCACAGATGTATGAGTGGAACCTGGGATCACATGGTGGAGTGAGGATCAACACCAATGCTCAGGTGATGGATGTGCACGGCGAGGTCATAGCCAGGCTATTCGCTGGTGGCATGGCGGCAGGCGGAATCGTGGGACCGTACTACCCGGGTAGCGGTACGGCCGTCGCCACCACCGTTTGCTTCGGGCGCATCGCCGCACAAGGTGCCGCAGCAGAGGAAGCCTGGACCTAGTTCGATTGGATCAGTTGCGGTCTTCAAGCTGTTGGCTGAGTGGAGAGCCCCGACCAGGGGCTCTCCTTTCTGTTTGACGGCGGGCACGCTATCCGGACCGACACCGCTTTTCCAGAGCACTCACCGTGTCCCGGCAGCGGAGGTGACGGCGCCGCCAGCGTGTCTACCGGGAAGCACTCTCGCGGTGTCGGGAGCGTCATCAGGGCGCGGCAAAGCGACCTGCCACCGGCGCCTCACTCGACTCCACAGCATAGGACTGGGCCGCGGTGCACTCGCCCGACCAGGGGCCAATGTAGGGGCAGGTCTCAGACCCGCCCCTACATGCCCGCTTAACCAGGGCGCCAGGCTTGTCTCGCTGCGGTTGTGGCGCAGGGTCTGTCTCCGTGATTGACACGGCTTGTGAGCGATGCTATACTCTTAGGTCGCTGTCCAGACGTCGGGCGGAGAGTCCGAGGCCTATCGCGCAGGTCTATTAGGAAGGAAAACAGATGACGACTTGCACTGTGACTTTTCAGCCGCATGGCGCCGAGGTTGAGGTTCCTCGGGGCACTCTGATCAGCGACGCGGCCACCAAGGCCGGCCTCGAACTGAATATGCCCTGTGGCGGGCAAGGCCGCTGTGGCCGGTGTGCCGTCATCGTGGAGGAGGGAGAGTGCGACCGTAGGTCCACCACCCGCCTGTCGCCGGAGGCGATAGAGGAAGGGTACGCTCTGGCCTGTCAGACCGCCATCGAGAGCGATCTGATCATTACTATTCCTCCTCAGGAGAAGATCGAGCGACGTCTGCCCGCCTCTCAGCGCCTTGCGAAGATCGAAGCACCCCCTGACTATGACGCTTCGCGGGACCAGACCATCCAGAAGTACTTCCTCGATATTGATCCCCCTAGCTTGGACGACAACACAGACGACCTGGCACGCCTCAAGCGCTCTCTCCAGGCCCAGCACGATATAGATGCGGGGAGTATGGAAGTGAGCCTGCTGCTGTTGCGGAGAATGGCGTCGGTCCTGCGCGAGGCAGGATGGCAGGTGACTGCGGTGCTGGAGTCGGACACCTGGCTGGATGCCGACGGCCGTCGCCCACGTCTGGTTGACATCGTCCCTGGAGATGCCACGTCGAGGTCTTGGGGAGTGGCCGTGGATATCGGTACCACCAGCAACGTGGTGTACCTGGTCGATCTCCTGACCGGCAACGTCGTGGATATCGCTTCCGATTACAATGGCCAGATAGCCAGAGGCGAGGACGTGATCTCGCGCATCATCTATGCTAGCAAGGGAGACGGGCTGTCCGAGCTGCAGAGCCTGGTGGTAGGAACCATCAACGGCCTAATCCGCCAGCTAGCGGAGCGAAACGGCCTCTCGACCGACGCCATCTACAAGATGGCCGCCTCCGGCAACAGCACCATGATTCACCTGTTCCTGGGTCTTCCACCGGAATCCATCCGTCTCGAGCCCTATGTCACGACCACGAACCAACCGCAACCCGTGCTTGCGGGAGAGTTGGGCTTGGAGATCAATCCCCTGGCCACGGTCGACTGCCTGCCTGGGGTTGGCAGCTACGTCGGAGCCGACATCTCGGCGGGCGTTTTCAGTTCGGGCATGTGCGATTTGGAGAGCCTGAGCCTGTTCATCGACATCGGCACCAACGGAGAGATCGTCCTCGGCGACTGCGACTGGCTGATCTCGTGTGCCTGTTCGGCGGGGCCGGCCTTCGAGGGGGCCGGGGTGCGAGATGGTATGCGAGCCACTGCCGGGGCCATAGAGGAGGTGTGGATCGACAAGCAGACTCTGGAGGCGAACTACAGGGTCATCGGCGACGAGCCGCCACGCGGCATGTGCGGTTCTGGTCTGATCTCACTGTTGGCTGAGATGTTCATCACGGGCGTCATGGACAAGGGTGGAACGCTGCAGCTCGACCTCGAGACGCCTCGTCTCAGGGAAGGCGATCATGGCGCCGAGTACGTGGTGGTCTGGTCGGATGAAGGCGCCACGGGTCGCGACATCGTGATCAACAAGGTGGATATCGACAATCTGCTGAGAGCAAAGGCAGCCGTCTACGCGGGCTTCTCGGTGCTGGCCAGGAGTGTCGGTATCGAGCTGAGCATGGTGGACCGGATACTGATCGCCGGCGCTTTCGGTCAGTATCTGGATGTGGAGAACGCGATCCAGATAGGCTTGCTGCCCGACCTGCCACGAGAGAAGTTCAAGTTCGTGGGTAACACCTCCATACTGGGGTCGTACATGGCCCTTCTGAGTCGCGAGAACCGCAGCAGGGTAGCGGAGCTGGCCGAGCGGATGACCTATCTGGAGCTCAGCGCAGACAACACCTTCCACGACGAGTGGATGTCTGCCATGTTTCTGCCCCATACGCACATCGAGGATTTCCCCTCGGTCCTAGAGTTGCTGAAGGAGAAGTAGAGCTCTTGAATAGCGGTCCGTAAGGTTCTGTGCGACCGATTGGAGGCCTGGTATGCTTACGAAGGAAGAGCTGCTAGCCAAGGCGCAGAAGCCGTCAGAGGACGCGATGAGGCTCCATCCCTTCTACAAGGGCAAGATAGAGATCGTATCCAAGTGTGTGATACGTGATTTCACTGATTTTGGCATCTGGTATACCCCCGGTGTGGCAGCTCCTTGCCGCGCCATCGCCGAGGACAAGGAGCTGGTCTACGAGCACACCAACAAAGCCAATAGCATAGCGGTGGTCAGCGACGGTACGAGGGTGCTCGGTCTCGGCGACATCGGCCCCGAGGCCGCCATGCCTGTGATGGAAGGCAAGGCGCTCCTCTTCAAGTATCTGGGAGGTGTGGATGCGATACCCATCTGCCTGGATACCAAGGACCCTGATGAGTTCATTGCCGCCGTCAAGTTGCTTCAGCCCTCCTTCGGCGGAATCAACCTGGAGGACATCTCGCAGCCCAAGTGCTTCCGCATCCTGGATACGCTGCGCAGCGAGATGGAGATTCCCGTGTGGCACGATGACCAGCAGGGCACAGCAGCGGTCACCCTGGCCGGTCTCATCAACGCACTGGAGATAGTGGGCAAGTCCCTGTCTGAGGCCAGGATAGCCATGGTCGGCGCCGGGGCCGCCAATCAGTGTATCGCGCGGCTGCTCCTCTCCGCCGGAGTCACTCCGGGGAACATCATCATGTGCGACTCCAAAGGCACTCTCCATCGTGGAAGGAAGGAACTCAAGGAGAGGTACGCGGAGAAGTGGGAGATGTGTCTCCAGACCAACAAGAACGGCGTACGGGGTGGTGCCGCGGACGCGATGAAGGGGGCTGACGTTCTGCTCGCTCTCTCCACTCCGGGGCCGGACACTATCAAAGCAGAGTGGATAGCGGACATGGCCCAGGATGCCATTGTCTTTGTTTGCGCCAATCCGATACCAGAGATCTGGCCCTGGGATGCAAAGGAGGCGGGAGCGAGGATCGTGGCCACGGGCCGTTCCGATTTCCCCAACCAGGTCAATAACTCCCTTGGCTTCCCGGGCATCTTTCGTGGCACGCTGGATGTCAGAGCCACCACGATCACCGACGAGATGTGCATCGCGGCTTCACACGAACTGGCCCAGACCGCTCGGGACCGGGGTCTGCACGATGACTACCTCATCCCGACCATGGATGAGTGGGAGGTCTTCCCCCGGGAGGCGGTGGCCGTGGGCATGAAGGCCATCGAACAGGGGGTGGCCCGTGTGGAGCTGAGTCGTGACGAGTTGTACGACCAGGCCAGCCGCGTCATCGAACGAGCACGGAGGGAGATCCAGTTGTTGATGGATGAGGGTGTCATCGCTCCCGCGCCTGCGGACTAGGCCTCCAGGCCTCGCTCCGGGGCGGTTGTGGGTTCGAGAATTATGGAATAATCTGGTATACTTGCTCTAGAAAGCTCTGGGTTCGCCGAGAGGTGGCGGTCGAGCGAGCGCGCGGGATCGTGGCATACCCTTCCGTAGTGGGTCAGGGTTAGGAATGTCGAAGTCGAGAGGAGGTGGAGTGTGACGGTGGTGAGCAGAGGTGCGGACTATGCCATCAGGGCCATGCTGGATCTGGCCAGCCAGCCGGAGGATCAGAGAACGGTCACGGAGCAAATCGCCGAGCGTCAAGACATCCCCGTAGCCTTTCTGAGCAAGGTGGTGGCTCAGCTCACACAGTCGGGCCTGCTGCGCACGTATCGCGGTGCTACCGGTGGAGTCTTCTTGGGGAGAGCCGCCGATGATATCAACCTACGGCAGGTGCTCGAGGCAGTTCAAGGCCCCATCGTGTTGAATCAGTGTACGGGGCCCTATGACGGGTGCCCCAAAGCCGCGACTTGCCCTGTCTGCCGGGTGTTCGTAGAGGCACAGGAGAGCCTGCAAGATACGCTGGAACGGGCAAGCTTGGCCGAGCTTGCCATCGAAGGAGACCTGCTGCTCGGAGCGCATGGTCTCGACACGGGCCGCTGACCTGGCCTGCCAGCGGACGGGACCGCGACCGGTCGGTGGCAAGGTCGAACCAGGGGCCAGCACCCCTTGCGTCCGCCACAGAGGCTGCGCTAGAATCGCCCGGTGTGCCCGGTCCGCTGGTGAAGATCGGACCAGCCAGCATTTCACACCACAGGGGACGAAAGCCCTATGGAGATCGACTCAAGTGATCTGGTAGCCACTCTGGATCTTGGCTTTCAGGCCGAGGTGGAGGAGAGAAGCGGGGAGGATCTGAGCCGCTGCTACTACTGTCTGAAGTGCACCGCGGGCTGCCCATCTGCTCCCGCTATGCCCTACGGGCCGGCGCAGATGGTGCGTATGGTCCAGCTAGGCTTGAAGGACGCGTTGCTGGAGAGTCCCAGCATCTGGTACTGCCTCCATTGCGAGACCTGTGGTGCCCGCTGCCCCAACGAGATCAGCATAGCTGGCTTGACCCAGGGCCTCCGACAGATGGCTATGGAGGAGAAGGGTGACGCCCTCCAGGCGGATGCTGGCATCCAGGCCCTGAGAGCTCTCGGTGAGAACATCATCAGTTCTCACAATATCTCTGCCGATGACAATGATCGACGCCTGATGTGGAGCGAGAACCTGGAACGGGTGCCCGAGGGCCTGGAGGGCAAGGAAGGCGCCCATACGCTCTACTTTGTGGGCTGTGTTTCCTCTTTCTTCCCCATGACCTACGTCATCCCTCAAGCCTTCGTGCAGATACTGGAGGCGGCTGGAGAGGATTTCACCGCGCTGGGAGGAGAGGAGTGGTGTTGCGGGTATCCTCTGCTCATGGCGGGCATGGGCTCGCAAGCCGGGGAGACCGTCAGGCACAACGTAGCCCAGGTGCGAAGCCTTGGCGTGCAGAGAGTCGTGACCACCTGTCCCGCGTGTTATCACATGTGGAAGCACTTCTATCCCCAGATTCTGGAAGAAGAACTAGGTATCGAAGTGCAACACTCCACTCAGGTGCTGGCAGAACTGCTCGACGAAGGACGAATCAAGCTGAAGGCTACGCCCAGGGTGGCGACGTACCACGATCCGTGCGACCTGGGGCGGAAGAACGACTTGTACGATGCCCCTCGACGAGTGCTGGAGAGTTTCCCTGAGCTCTCCTTCAACGAGATGTCCGATAATCGCCGGGACGCCCTTTGCTGTGGCGGTGGCGGCAACGTGGAGACGTTCAATCCCGACCTGGTCGGCGAGCTATCGCAGCGCCGTTTCCAGCAAGCGCTCGATACTGAAGCCCAGGTCATCGTCTCTGCGTGCCCGCAGTGTGAGCGCACTCTGACGGCGGAGGCCAGGCGCGAGAAGGCCAGGGTCAGGGTCATGGACCTGATGGAGTTGGTCTGGAGATCGCTGGATACGGGCGAGTAGCAGCGTGGGATCAGGACCGGTGTCATGAGCAGCAAGGACGAGAAAGAGAGAAGGGGAGGGGTCCTGGTGGTCGGCGCGGGCATCGCCGGCATGCAGGCTTCGCTCCTCCTCGCAGAGATGGGCTTTCAGGTCCATCTGCTCGACCGTGCCCCCGCCATAGGCGGCTTGATGCCCTTGCTGGACCGAACCTTTCCCACCAATAGCTGCGGCCTTTGTTTCCTGTCCCCGACACCGCCGGCCCTGTGCCCGTTCATCGAGTGCAGCCGCCATCCGCTCATCGAGTTAGTCCCCTTTGCGGAGGTGGAGAGTCTGGAGGGAGGACCTGGCGATTTCCACGT
>Ga0315553_10003764_pt1 | contig 11655 bp, 4 predicted proteins | sample SalMarSW160140MG_FD_203099 | JGI IMG/M metagenome (GOLD analysis project Ga0315553, IMG submission 203099) | Salt marsh sediment microbial communities from the Plum Island Ecosystem LTER, Massachusetts, United States - Salt Marsh Sediment SW1601-40 ... | reverse complement strand
TTTCGCTTGTTGACACACAAGCAGAACGCCGATTACAAAGTAGATCATGCAGACCAATCCATCACAGGAAAATTTGAATCCGGAAGACCAGCGCTTTTTACAACCAGTTATCAGAGAGCAGATTTATTTTCGCGATGGGCTCTTGGGAATGGTAGAAAGAGTGATCAACAATCCTAACAACTGCCGCGTGGTTGCACTGGTGGTTCGGGGGCAATATTCAAACCCAGATTCTTAACGCATGGCGAGGAAGCTGCGAGGTACATTTCTGGCCCAACCGGCGGTGGCGCGATTGTTGGTTCAAACCGGAAGACGCTTACCACGAAACGATGGCATAGTAGGACAAGATCCACAAATGGATTGGCGGAAATTGGCAGGCTCTTGGTCGTAGAAAGCGTAAACTCGGATTTTGCCCTTTTAAGCCATTGGCTATTAGCGGTTGAGGCCTGATTTTTGTACTGGAAGGTTAAACCGCCAATTGCATGCGCAAAGGCGCACCACCACAAGTGCCCCCCGAGTCCCTCGCTGCGCTCACTAACCCCCAGATCTGGGGGTTAGTTATTTTTTATTATCCTATATATGGCATCTCTTGCTTGGGAATCTTCGATTTATCAATCAAAACTATATTCTAGTATTTACGGGGCTTTCTGCACCGACGGCAGGAATACGCTTGCCGGATCGGTGCTGAACCGCAGGGGAATCGCACCCTGGTCTTTGTGCGGATCGACCGTACCCGTACCCGGATTGAACAGCGTGTAGCCTTCCACTTTTACGCCTTTGGGCAGCGACAGGCTCGCAAAGTAGTGGAAAGTTGGACGAAGGCCGCGCCATGTTAGACGAGCTGCTCTCCAGTCTGCCGGCGGATGCTGTCCCGTCATTTGCCATAGTTGCCATTGCCATAGCTTACGCGCATCTGCATCTGGCCCAGGGAAATCCGGAAGCGCTCTTCGCCGGATTGGAAGAGCGGATACGGCCGTTTCGAGAGGCCGGCTTCGAGTATCTGCTGGCAGATGAACACTGGCTGCGTGGGCGGGCTGCCCTGGCGCTGGGACAGGTTGACGCGGCGCGCGAGTCACTTTTGAAAGCCAAAGAAGCGGCCGAAGCTCAGGAGGAGCGGGCGGTACTTTGGAAGATCCTGGCCACCCAGAGCGAGCTGGAACGAGCGTGTGGCAACGAGGCCGCTGCTGACGGGATCCGCGACCAGGCCCGGGCGGTGGTGGACGATATCGCCGCCCATGCCGGTGAAATGCGGGAGGCGTTCCTGGCCCAGCCGGCTGTGGTACAGCTGCTAGGCGAGACATAGGAGAGGTAACCACACTCACCCGGCGATCCTGTATCCCTTCGAATAGTGGTGCAGGGTGGATTAAATAACGACAGGACAGGCGAAAAGCCTGTCCTGTCGTTGGTTAGTCAGGGATTTACGGCAGTTCTAGCGCGTCTGCAAACACCACCCGCTCACGGAAGCGCGGCAGATCGAACAAGCCAGCGCCGGGAGTTGGTTGATCCGTATCTTGCTGGCCCGGCACGACCACAGTCGTATCGTCGTCCCCGGGGAACAGTTCCAGCTCCCGCACCAACACGCGCAGGGGGCTGGGTGGCGGGGAGGGCAAAGCCAGCTTCCCCTTCCACGTCGATAACTCCGGGGACGATCCAGGCTGGAGCTCCAAGGCTGCCGGTTCGCCAAATTCCGCCCAGCCGAGTTCGTCTGCCGGGTCCGCCACGCGCGGGTCACGCCTTGCGAAGGTCACCAGCATGACCGTCGGTCGTTCGAACCGGAAGCCAACCGGACCGCGCACCGTGATGGTGATGGTCTCGTTCGCCTGCACGTCGTTCAGGTCGTATTCCACCCGGCGGTCGGGCGCCAGCTGTACGTAGTCCGCCAGCACCACCCGTGAGAAGTGTGCGCTGTCCAAACCATCGGCCGAGAACACCGAGTGTGGTTGGAAGCGGGCCAGCGCCAGACGAACGAAGGGGAAATACGAGGGCGTCTGCCCGGGCAAATTCTCGGGTTTGAAAGAGATGTCGCAGAACCACAGCCCACGATCGGGATCGTATTGAGGCGCGAATCCCGCCACGTGCATAACCCGCCCATCGGTGATGTTTGTCCGCTTGAGCTCTGCCAGCGGCAGGTGGTCTCCCGGTTCATCCATGTTGTTCAGGTGCTCCATCCGCAGCGGCTCCACGTTCGCGGCTTCCCACAGCGGGTCGTTGCCCCATTGGCTGGTGTATGGCTTCAGCGCCTCCGCCAGTTCTGAGAGCGGGTCGACTTCCTCAGGCCGGATGACCACCCCCAGCAGTTCTCTTACGCCGGAAGAGAACCACGGCCGCTCCAGGTACACCCGCACCCAGCCCCCTTCCCGGGAGTGCGTGACAACATTACCGCCAGCAGCTTCGCCCCACGGGAAGATCGGCAGCACGTGCACCGGGCCTACCGCTTGGGGTCGGGCGGAGTTTGCGATGTCCACTTCGATCATCGCATCCAGCGCCGCCTGCGATCCTACCTCGGCTGGCGTTGGGCGCATCAATTCCTCGGGCGTTGCCAGCACCGCCGGATCCATGTACTCCCGGTAGCGCGTGGTGCCGGGGGCCTGGTAGGTAACGATGTGGCGTTTGGTATCGCCCAGCTCGTGCTTGATCGCCTCGATCTGCGGCCCGCCAATGCTGACCGTATCACTGCTCCCATCCTCCAGCAGGATCTCTTTAACGTACATCTGCTTGCGGACCTCGTCGCTGGTCGGGTTATTGGCCGGGTCGCTCGGGTTGTCCACAGGGTCGGCCCACTCGGCGAGCAGGTCCAGCTTGCCGGTGCTCTTCCCATCCACGGCGATGTCCCCCGTGAGGCTGGTGTAGGTCTTTCCCAATTCCTTGTCCGAATTCAACGTGGTGATGTCCGGGATCGCCAGCGGCTGCTGCACGGCATGCACCAGCGCGAGCGTGCGGAAGGGCTGGTACAGCCAGTTCCGGCCTTTCACCGCCATCGTCCGCAAGTTGGCCAGGTCCGGTGTGCCGGTCTCCTCGGTCCACTGCCACACGCCCATCTTATCGAGGTCATCCTCGAGGAAGTACGAGCTGATCTGCACGTTCGCCGTCACCCCCTGGTGCAGCTCGACGGTCAGCACGCGCTTTACCGGATCCCAGCTGGGGGTCTGCGGTCCGGCTTCTTTGTCTTTTAAGCCTCGCAAGCGGATGCGCAGCGGCGCCGGGTTGGGCCACGCGCCTTCAAAGGGGATCTTGTTGACGATCGTGCCGTCCGGTTCGATCACCTCGTCGAAGGAGGTCATCCCCGGAAGGCCGAGGAACAGCACACCCCGGGCGAAGGGGTCGGGCAGGTAGGTTACGGTGAACTGCTCGTTGGTCTGGAGCCAGACCCTCCCCAACACGATCGGATCGCCGTTTTCATCCAGTTCGGGTTGGTTGGTGTTGGGGTCGAGCCGGAACTGCACTACCTCCATTGCGCCTGGAACCGGCTCCAAATCGCCGGTGGTCAGGTTCAGCTGCTCCATCAGGGTGCCCGCCTCGCGCGCCGCCAGTTCGTAGGCGGCCTGGTTGGAGAGTATCTGGCTCGGGCCGTCGAACAGCCCGTGCTGTTCTGCCATGATCTGCGCAGTTTTCGGCGGGACGATGTGCCGCTCGCTCGTCAGCCCGGCGATGGTAGGCGCATCCTGGTGGATGGACGAGCGCACGACGATCCGCTCCAGTGATTCGCCTTCCTTAGGCGACTCCCGCAGCACGACCGGCGGAGGGCTCACCGGGTCGAAGCGCCTGTATTCCTGCTCGTCGCTCCGTTCGGTCTGCGCCGCCTGGAATTCTGCATCTCCCGGTTCGAAGATGCTGTTGCCTGCCAGGTCTACCACCCGGGCGCGCAGGCGGTAGCCATGCCCGAAGCGCAGCCGCGGCAGAGAACCGGTCACAGTTTGAAAGCTGGTGGACAGCGGGAAGATCGTGACGGCGGGGTTGGTGGGATAGGCCGTCTTGTTCACCAGCTCATCGCCTGCGTTTTGGGGCGTTTCATACTCATCCAGGATGATCCGGCCCGGACGAGGGGCTACGAGGCTCCAGCCGTCCCAGCTGATCAGCGTTTCTCCCACCCGCATTTCTATATCGGTTGGGCCGGGGTTCAGCTTGCTCGTCGCGCCCAGCACGACAAAGCCTTCGTCTTGCCACCCGGTTTCCACCAGCCCATTGCCGAAATCATAGGTGCCCACCCGCTGGCAGAGCGAGCGCCACTGGTTGGTCTGGTCGTCGAGGACGTCGATGCGGTAACCGCGGGTCACGTCCTCCGCAAAAAGCTCGTCGGTTGGAGCCGGGGAAGGCTCCGGCGCGGCCAGCGGGAGTATGGGCGAGGCGTCCAGGTTGGCCGCAAATTGATTGAAGGCGTACGATTGGAGGGTCATTTGGTGGACTTTTTCCGCCCGGTTCGGCTTCACCACCGAAAGGCCGCCGTTCCGCAACGACGGCAGGCCGGTCTCCTCGGGGCTGTTTGCGGGGCGCAAGTTGGGATTCGCCAGCAGCCGTAGGTTGCTGGCCAGGTTGACGAGTTTAACAACCCCGCCCGTCGCGTCCACCTGGATGACCTTGAACTTATCCGCCTCGTTCAGCCGCAGCAGCCCGTTGCTGATCTCCGGGTCTGTTGGGCGCGGCCTGGCCTGGAAAAGATCTTCTCCCAGGTCATAGTGCATTTTCATGGACACCATGGTTGTCGCTGCCAATTGCATGGGGATGTTTACGTTCACCTGTACGGTGGATGTCCCCGCCGGGAGCGGCTCCTCCAATGTAACCGTCAGGTCCACCACCAGCCCCATGGACTTGAGCAGGAGCGGGTAATCCCCCAGCGCCGAGACCATTTTGTGGAAATCGTAGGTCTCCTCGATTTCCTGCTGGGTAGGCATCGGTTCGGGGATTTCGGTATAGGGCTTGTGGAAGTCCACCACCGCGCTCATCGAGTTCTTGGCTTGCGCTGGGGAAACCGCAGCAAAGGGAATCTGGAGGAGCATTCCAAGCCAGCGCAGGATGCGGACCACGATGCGAATAGGCAGGAGCAGACAGCCTGTCAGACAGCCAAAGCATCCCTCCGGGCCCCCGGGTTCTTCACCCGGCGGCTCGCCGGGCTCCGGAAGTTCGGGCGGCGGGTGGCCCTCGAGGAACACAGGGTCCTGCGGCGGCGGCTCGGGCAGCGGCGGTTCCGGCTCGTAAGGTCGCCCAACGGCATCCAGGATCGGGTGGTTCGACAGGATGCCTGCTGTTGGCAGCTCTGTGCCCTGCCCGTAGGCGGCGTCGATGGCGATGTCCTGGTACACGCCCTTCAAGGCTTCGTGGGCGATGGAAAGCTGGTCACCCTTGATATCCTTGCCGCTCAGGTCTTCGAAGACGAAAGGGAGGACCGGGGTGTTAGCGTTGAAAAGCGCCCCCCACAGGTCCGAGCGCAAAGGTGAGAAGTCGGGTGTGGCATTGAGCGTTTGCCCGCTGCCGAAAGCCACCTGGACGCTCGCCTGCTGAATGGCGGCGGGCCAATCCAGGAAGTCGGGGTAATCTCCCAGCTTTTCAAGTACTTGCGGAGTATCCGACCACAAGCGCGGCGAGACATAGACCGACAGGTGCAGCTGAGTGCCGGCTTGCAGTGGGCCATCGCTGCCCTTGGGCAGCGCCGTCCAGATAAGGGTCTGTTTTCGCATGGTGAGCCTCCGCCTTTAGTAATCCGCAAACGCGGCGCAGTACAGCGTCCAGTCGCTTGGCGCGACCAGCTGGTGGAAGGTTGGATCGGAGCCGGCAAACTCTTTCTCCATCTTGACGCTGACCGAGGTGCTGAAGAAGAGGATCTCGATCTTCACGGTCAGGCTGGCTTGCCCCCACATGGTACCGCTGTGTGCGCCGCCGTTCTTGGAAGTGTAGGTCAGCGCCAGGTAGAATTCCAGGGAAACGGTGATGATGCCGAGCACGGAGAGCGAGCCGTTAGCCCGGAAGTACCCGGTCAGCTCGAAGCTGGCGCCCGCCTTCTGGAAGTAAAACCCACCCATCATCGAGGCGGCTCCGCTGGCAACGCCCAGGTTGATGGCCGCGCTGGCGCCAAACTCGAGGGCCGCCTCGACCATGGTCACGCCGTCGATGCCGATGTCGATCCCGAAGAATCCGCCCCCACCAAAGATAGAGACCGTCAAGATGAAGGGCTGCTGTCGCTGGCAGAAGGCGAAGTGGAAGTTGAGCTTCTTGCTGGTAAGCAGCGGCAGGAACACGCCGGCTGACAAGCTGATGTTCTGCAAGCTGAACACGCCGACGGCTACCGTCGGTATGCCCAGGGTATAGCCGACGTTGATCCCTTCCGGCGAGATCGCCAGATCGGGCGGGTCGCTGAATCCGTCCAGGGGGATCACTTCCAGCAGCTTGTTGACGAACGCCAGGATGCCCTTGAATTCGAAGTTGTCCAGGTCTACGGAGACATCTGGCTTCTGGTCTTTCACCGCGGTAAAGGTGAGCGCTTTGAAATGCAGCGCGACCAGTTCCAGGCTGGGCAGCAGGTTAACGGTGAAGTCTGTCAGCTTGCCCTCCAGCCGGTAGGTCGGCGCCGTGCCGTCCAGGGGTGTCTCGACGACGGATTCGATGGAGAAGATGCTCCCGTTAGGCTGGAACAGCTCGTAGTTGCGCAACCCGTTGCCCGATGTAGACCAGGCGTAAGTCGTCTTGATGGTGTCTACGCCGTTGACCTTCTCAACCACGCTCTTCAAACCGGGGATGTTTGGGCCCGCGGTGTAGGCGTGCCCGAAATCCGCGACGTTGTTGATGATGAAGCCCAGGGGAATCCCGCCCAGCAGCTTGACATCCTGGAAGATCTTTTCGACGACGAACCCGCCGTCCAGCATGGAGGTTGTCACCGGGGAGTTGCCGGGATCTTCATAGGTGTATTCAGTCGAGTCAACCGGTCCTAGTGAGCGGGAGAGCGCCGTGATTTTGATGTCCGGGGCGACCAGCCCACCTCCCTTATCTACCTGGAAGTTCAGCGGAACGTCGTTGCGCAGTTGGACGTACACCTCTCCCTTGTTGCCGATCTGGGTAATTCCCCCGGTTGATTTGTAGGTGTCTTCGTATTCGATCTCGTAGAGTTTGGGCGTGCCCAGCATGCGGGTGATCGCGGGCACATCCACGCTGCCGTATTCCATCGCCGGCAAGAAGCGCGGGCCCGGCGTGGTGCTCGATTTCTTCAGCGCTGCGAAGGAAAGCTTCTCGGTATCGAGGGTCGTGTCGCCGTTCTTCAGCGAGGGAGCGTAGGCGATCGCCTGGCCTTTGACCTCCCGCAGGCGGCGGGGATCGTTCTGCGGTGCGAGGTAGTGGTTGATGAGGCTCTCGATCTTGGTCTCGTTCTTGGGAGCATACTTGGTCTCGTCGCTGTTGATGTTCAGGCTGACGAAGATCAGCGGCGCAGTGAACTCAGCAGGGCGGTCTTCCCAGTCATACCCGACCAGGTGGAAGGGAAAATCCACCGATTCGCCGGTCGCGAGGGTCACTCTTGGCCAGAACGCCTCCTGCCCTTCACCGATAGCATCGCTGGCGTCCAGCTGCGGATCGTCCAGGTTGGGCGTCACCCGCGTTTTGATGAGGACCTTGCGGAAGGGGATATCCCTGTGCGTGTAGGTCAGCTCGCGTTGGCGCACGATGACGTACATGCGTTGGAACAGGTAGGCGGTGTAGCCGGGGGGATCCTCTCGATAATAGAATTTTCGCTCGGTGATTTTCACTAACGAGGCCCGGTGTCCGAAGGGGAAGAGGAACCCTGCGTATACCACCCGTACGTACTGGTCGCGGGCCATCGCGGCTTGATGGATCCACTCCTCAACCGTCAGGACATCCGCAGGGGATACCTTGATCTCGTCCAGCACGGGCCAGTCCCCGTGCACCTTCATCCACGCGCCCAGGGTAGATAAGTAAAACTGGTCGGCGTCCACTGGCTCGGGCCTGTAGCTCCCACGTGCGCTGTTTAGGTAATAGTTCGAGGTCAGGTGCACCAGCTCGTTGCGGTCGCGCCCGGACAGGGACATACGGAAGGGCTCGATGCTGTGCTCCTGAAGTTCGGCGCTTTTAAAGTCGGGCGACCAGATCGCCCGCATCTCGATATCCCCGCCTCTGGCAGTTGTATTCAGACGCGTGTGCCAGAGTTCGGTCCGGTTGTTGTGATCTATTGGGACGGTGGAGTGCTCCCACCACCCATCTTCGCCGGGCGACAGGATCAGGCGGTAGGGCGCTTCGATTGCGGTGACATTTTGCTTGGGGAAGCCGATCATCGGCGGGCGTGGCGCCGCGCTGGGGTTGAATAAGAATAGGGGGTTGCATCCCGGCGGGGTCCAGCGCATCAAGGGCGAGACGCTGGGCGGCAGTTTCTGCATCGCCTCCAATAAGCCCGCCATGGTATAGGGAATCACCTCGCCTTGCGGGATGGTGAAGACCAGCCGGCTTGGACCGGACAGGGCAGCCTGGATGCTGCCAGGAGAGGGGACCCCTGGAGGGTGCTGTAATTTCCCTTCCCAATCCTGCTGCGGCGGCAGGGTGAAGGTAGCGGCGTCCTCATACACCGCCTCTTCGGCCATGTGCTGCGGTTGGAAGTAGACCGCCAGGAAGGAATTTGACGCGCCAAGGACCCGGCCGGGCTGCCCTCCTGCCGGGGAGACGAAGTCCACGTTGACGAACTCGAAAACCAGTTCGAGCAGGTCTCGGGGACGGAGTACTTTCACGACAAATGTTTGAGGCATCGAGGCGCTCCTTATCAAGTCAGCACCGAATGGGGAAAGCATGGCTTGTGAAAGAACCTGGTGGAAAACCGGTTGAATATTCGTATGATAACCGCGGTGTGGTAAAAGAGTGGGGTGTCAGGAGGACGCGAGTGGGGATTCTATCCCCTGTTCTTGGAAAGAGTATGCGTGAACCGCCTTGCTGTTGCGCTGGCTGAGCTGCACGGGGAACGCGTTCCTGCTCATCAAACAGCCCCTTTTAGTCCTAAGATTATTATTGCCTATTTTAAAGTGCGGGTCAAATTAATTACAGATATCACATGGTTAAGGGAATGAAAAGAAAGACCCGCCGTTCAGGCGGGTTTTTCACGTCTATGCCTTACACTTAGCTGGTGCGGACTACAGGCGCTAAACTTCCACGCAGGCAACGCCGGTTGCCACGCCGTTTTCGAAGAACGTTGTACAGGTGAACGCCAGATCGATTTGAACAATCCCGGCCTCATCCAAAACCTGGATATAGGCAGCCGTCCAATTCGTAGAATCCTCCTGGATGCCGACAACGATCCAATTCCCGTTGGGACACCCGGCCTCTTTCGGGGTCGGCGAGGGCGCGAACTCCGGAGAGGTCGGATCGTGGGCCTCGACCAGCACCGTCGCCCGGCCGTTCTCGTCCGCAACGGCAGTTACGGCCTGCTCAACTTCAACGGAGATAGGGTTGCGACCTGGCGCCTGATTGCCTCCTTTGTTCTGGCAAATCGCGGTAACCGAACCCACAGCAGTCAAATTTACCTGAGCAGCATCATTCCCCAGACCGACGAGAACGCCAGTAAAATCCAGCGAACTGCCAATATCAAAAGTGATTGAATTGAAATGGAATTTTCCTGCGAAGGCAGCTGGTACGAAAGTTAGGAGCAAGATCAAGATCGCAGAAACAGAAATAAGAAAACGCCTACTCCCTCTCATTGTGAATCTCCTTTGTGTATTTTCCCTCCCACCGGGTCCTTTCGGAGAGGCTATTCTGATTTCGACAATTATACTCGAATTACTATCATTCCGAGCAGCTTATTTTGGGATTTTTTTAGTCAGGGAAGAACGCTGTGGGTTTTGCCCGCCAAACCCCTCTATATCTGTGCCTAATTTCGAGGGAGCGGTGGGTTATCTTCCATTTTTTGGACTTCCAGCTCGGCCCCCAGACGCTCGAAGATTTGCCTGGCTTCTTCCCATTTAGCCATTCCGGCAGAACGATCTCCGCTGGTTAGCTCAAATCTTGCCCAGGCGCGCAGCGTGCGGGCCCTCTCTTCATCCCGACCGGCCTCTCTGAAAATTTCCTCGCTCCTGGCGAAGCAGGCAGCTACCTCGTACTCAGTTTGTCCACCCTCAGCCTCGTCGTCCAGCAGGATAAGCCCGCTATGCTGCCACGCCACTAACCCGATCATACGCCATGCCAGGGCAATATCCTCCTGCGATTCGTTCTCGAGGCCTATTTCGAGCGCCTGGCGGGCCAAAGGCAGCGCCTCGCTCCACTTCTCTTGAGCCAGCGAGGCTTCTGCGAGATGGCTGTAGGTAGCAGAGAGCACATAAGATCCGGCCTCGCCTGCCAGATCGATCACCCGGCGCAGATCGTCTTCCGCCGAGCGGGAGTTTCCCAGTTTCATCTTGGCGCCGCCCAGGTTGCTGAGGTAGACCACTTCCCCATTGCGGTTGTCGATCTCCTGCGCGATCTCAAGGGCCTCTTGATAATGTACAATCGCCGTGCGGTAATCGCCGCGCGATTCGGCAATGACCCCCAGGTTATTCAACAAAGGCATCGCCCGGCGGCTGTTGCCCAAATTGCGAAAGATTTCCAACGCCTTTTCGAAATGCTTGGCTGCTTCTGCATACGAACCTGAGGTGGTATATACAACTCCCAGGAGGTTGAGGCTGTGAGCGGTCTGGCCAGCATCACCGAGCTGTTCGCTGAGCTTAGCGACCTCCAGAGCCAGTTCGAGCGCCTCATCCATCTCCCCCAACATAAACAAGCCCCAAGCCTTCATCCACAACGCTTTTGCGAGGGGGAGCGGGAGGTTGGCCTGTCGAGCGATTTTCTCTTCCTGGAGCGCGCTTTCAAGCGCTTCACGATGGTCACCCCGCTGTGCCTGCGCTTCGGAGATGCCATGCCAGGCGGCTGCCCGATCTGTGTCTTCCCCGGCTGCCCCCGCAGCCTCGAGCATGGCCTTAAAGGCTTCCACCGCTTCCGAATGGCGCCCCATCCAGTTCAACACCTCGCCCAAACCGCCGTAAATTTTTCGTACCAGCGGTGTACCCGTGCCTGCCTCAACAATTTCAACAGCCTGGGAATACAACGCGAACGCCTCTTCGATAGCATAGGCGCGGGCAGCGCGCTCTCCCGCCTCAACTAAATACGGCAGCGCGCGTTTTTGCGATTCCGCCGCCAGGAAATGCTGGGCGATCGTATAAACTTGATCCGGACCTTGATTTTCCCACCATTCAGCGATACGCAGGTGGATCCTTCGCCGATCTTTGCGCAACAACGAGCCATATGCCGCCTCTTGGGCCAGAACGTGATGGAAAGCGTAGACTCGCTGAGGAACTCGTCCGGCCTCCTGGATCTGTCCCCGCCTGATTAAATCGATCAGCGTCTCCTCCAGGTGCCCATTCGGCTGGGTTACCGCTTGCAAGGTATCGTAGCGAAACTGTCTTCCAATAACCGCAGCAGTTTGTAGAATCCGCTTAGGTCCCTCGCCTAACTGGTCAAGGCGTGTTGTCAGGACTCCTGCCAGCGTATCCGGGACATTAATATCCTGGATCGAATGGTCGGCAGAGCTTTGAGTACTTTCACTTGGGCTGGCGTACACCAGGGATCGGATCACTTCTTCGATAAAAAAGGGGTTCCCTTCCGCCTTGGTCAGGATCAGGTCGGTTACTTTCTCCGGTAAGGCAGCCT
>Ga0315553_10003763_pt1 | contig 11660 bp, 15 predicted proteins | sample SalMarSW160140MG_FD_203099 | JGI IMG/M metagenome (GOLD analysis project Ga0315553, IMG submission 203099) | Salt marsh sediment microbial communities from the Plum Island Ecosystem LTER, Massachusetts, United States - Salt Marsh Sediment SW1601-40 ... | reverse complement strand
GGTATACCTTCACACATAGCTATTGCAAGTTCCGAATTTGCTATGGCTCTAACCAATGGAGCAGGCGTAATAACACATGGATTTTTGCAGAACATTTCTATCGGATATGCCATTCCCATTACGATTGGCACCATCCTTGGTGCACAGGTTGGAGTTTTGGTTGCTAAACGAACAAAACAGAAAACTTTGAAAATGATCCTATCTATAGTTTCTCTTCTTTTCAGTGTTAGACTAATCCTAGACTTCTTATTGACATAACCGCGCCGGATTTTTTGCATGTGCGTATGTATGAAAGAGAATGTAAGGGCAAATGCAAGTTAGTGTGTGGGAACTAAATTTTAACCCCACACACACGCACCGCATTTATTTAATACGTGGCGTCCCAATATTATCATAAGAATTTTACAGGATTAGGAGAGACATAATTGTCAAAAATAACTGAATTTGAAAAGAAAGTTTACGATTTCATCAAGGTAGCGGGTGAATTACAGGTTTCCAACATCCCCAAGATGATGTGGGGTGCAATTCCAAACCTTAAGAATGCAGGGCTAGTCAAAACTTACAAGAAACCTACCGCTCCTTGGGCATCAAAGAAACACACATTCGTGCAAGCATTGGAAGAAATCGAGCTTTAAATTTTCAAACATGATAAATTCTGTGCATCTTAAATTTAATCCCAAACCCAAACGATTGATTATGATGTGCTCTAAAAACATAGGAAATAACGGGGCACTTTTTTCATATAATCTTTATACGAATCACCATATTGTTCTAATAGCCTTTTCTCCTCACCTAAAATTCGGAAGTGCGAAAAGAATTTTCCAATCATAAGCAATATTATCGCAATATATGAACCGATAACTATAGACGACCCAATTCCTACAAAGGTGAGCATAACCATCTGAGGGTTGCGAGATATTTTATACAATCCCGAAGTAATAGGCTTGTCAAGTGGAGAATTCGTAAAGTTCAAAATGGCAACAACAAATCCAATGCTTCCTATTGTGAATATAATTACCCCAATTATAAATTCAAGAGATTCAATTTTTAGTGGAGTAAAGGTCATCAGAATAATAATCAGAACGCCAAAAATCTTTGACATTTTCGCTGAAATTTTTTGTAATTTTGTCCAACCCTCATCATCATACAGTCTTGCAACTACTTCTTTCGGAAGAATTTTAAGTAGAATGCCAAAAATTGAGTAGAAAATCGCAGTAAATATCCAACCATTCAGCCAGTCTACTTCAAGTGTTGGAAAAAGTTCCATTTCTCACTTACTCTCCCCTTTTCATCAACTCATGTTTCTTTTATACTCTTTTGCCGTGTAAATCATCTCTTTCTACGCCGTAGGAGCCTTATGATTCCGACCGCAAAATTCATCCTCGGCACTTCCTCCATGTATCGTTTGTAGTCGTCCCCAAACTTCTCAAGGTTTTTCTTTCTTCAATTTCTAATTTTTCGGTTTTCATGATGTTTGTGTTTACATATGGGTTTGGGTTTGGGGACTAAATTTTAACCCCAAATCCAAACCGCCAACCGGCGCGTGCGATGGCAAGTATTAAATGTTTTCTAAGTACTTTATCTTATATGCTCTCAAATGCTGATAAGATCACGCTGTTTCCAGCTGTTCTGATGTTTGCGCTATCAGCATATCTGGCTTTTCTAAATCTTCAAGTTACTGATTACTCCACAAAGACAACTCTTCTAAACTATGCAACACTTTTATTCATTGTTGGCACTCTCTTAATCGCTACTTGGATAGTTACTTGCATAATCCACCGAGGCAGCAAAAACACTTAAAATAAATGCAGTGCATGAAGAATTAATCGCTTTTTTGATAGTTTTGTTACCACCATTCTTGCATGCCATTGTGTATGCGCGCGAATTGCGAGAGGTAAATTTGTTGATTTTTTGCCCTCGTAGTTTTGACCTTAGTTTAGCTGTATTGTCTTCACGTTAAGGGTTTTTGTGTCAAGTATGGATATTGTTGGTTTTCCGCTCAAGTAGCCGCAAGCTTCACCTGGATTAATGACAAGGGTTCTCCCTTTTCGATACGTTTTCGCCACGTGAGTATGCCCACTAACTAGCACATCATGACTCTCCAACTCGAGAAGGGATTGCATAAGCTCCGTTTCGTCTCCATGTAACAGAGCAATCTTTAATCCGTCAACTACCACAAACGCGAAGTTTCCCCGGATGTCAGCTCCCAACTCGGCGAACTTCTTTTCCAGTAACTCTCTGTCGCCGTCGTTGTTGCCGAAGACTCCGATCAGAGGAGCCTTCAACGGTTTGAAGTGAGACGCCACAAAGGGAGAAATGTAGTCTCCAGCATGGAGCACAAGTTCAACGTTCATTTCGTTTAGCCGCTTCACTGCTTCGTCAATCAGAGGCAGACAGTCATGAGTATCCGACACCAACCCCACAATCATTATCTAACCACCACGATAACAGTAACTGAGTGACCAACTAACTGGTGGTTAAGAGAGAAGTGAACGCAACTAAATATGCATTATCCCTTCACTTCAACGTTGAAGGTGCTCTACCCGAGTTCAGTTCTCACTATATCCGAAAACATTTTACAAGCGATTATACGTTAGTATGTGGTGGTGTTTAAATTGGCATCTCTTAGGGCTTTAGCGCCCTCTTTAACCAGAATCACCATTGCTGGAGCTGTCGGCGCGGCATTACATATTGGTCAAGGAGACAAGAATCTAGTAGACGCAAAGGCTGTCGAGTTTTCGAGAGCCGTCTTGAATCAAACCGAAGTTAACGGCGAAGTCATCTCCTGTGAAGGACCCAAAGACCATGCACCAGCATTCATGCTCAGAGAAAAAGTTGGAACAGGGAAAGGACCAAAAGTCGAGTTTGTCGTTGACCCTGTTGACGGCACAACTGCAACTTCTAAAGGCAGGAAAGACGCTATTTCTGCTCTCGCTTGTGCACCTGCTGGCTGTCTTCAGGTGCTACCTGATGATGGGTATTACTTCAAAGTGGCGACTGACAGTCAGTCTATGGGTAAGATTTCTTTAGACATGTCCGTTGAAGAGATTGTTACCACAGTTGCCGAGGCGAAGGGGTTGTCGCTCGAAAACTTCACGGTTATTATGTTGGAGCGGGAGAGACATCTGGGGATTCTGAAGAGCCTAAGGAAACTTGGGGTGCGGATAATTTTGCTTCCTGACGGTGATATTGCGGCAGCCGTTGTTGCGTGTATTACTGATTCTGGGGTTGATCTTCTTTTGGGCGCTGGTGCGGGACCTGAGGCAACTATCGCAGCGACTGCGGTGAAGTGTCTAGGCGGCACTATGCTTGTGAATGTTTGGAGAGACAAGAAGGATGATGCTGGTCGACTGGACCGGCTGGTGGAGGCAGGTGTCGATGTAAACAAAACCTACAACGAAAACGAGTTGGCGAAGGGCAACGAACTGGTCTTCGCAGCCTCCGGAGTTACCAAGGGCGAGCTCTTGGATGGGGTACGCTTTACTTCCGCAGGAGCTAATGTCAGTTCCTTGTGTGTAAGGTTGCCTAGTGGAACTATCGAGAAATCGGAAACAACTCTTCGATTCAAGGAGCATCCAGTGTACAGAACTGTTAATCTGAAAGGGCGCCCCCTTCACAGCCAGAATCGTTTTTGAGAGAGCATATCCCATAATAGACTAGTTAGCACGGTGACTGCAGTATGGAGTATATTGGCATTCACAAAAAAGGAGAACTCACCCTCTCTGAGCTGCTGAAATCCATCAAAGAACAGGCAGACTTTCGTAAGGCAGGAGCCATAGCCACGTTCATTGGGGTGGTTCGGGGCGAAACAGTGGATGGCGAAAACGTGGAACGGCTGGAGCTGGAAGCCTATGATGAGCAGGCTAACAAGATTCTTGGCGGCATATGTGAAGAGCTAAAGAAAAGGGAGGGGGTTGTTGACGTTCAGATTCACCATTTTGTCGGAGAGTTCGGTGTCGGCGAAGACCTTGTGTATGTTGTGGTGGCTGGGGCTCACAGAGAAAACGTTTTCGGGGTTCTACAAGAGGCTGTGGAACGCTACAAGAACGAGGCTCCAGTCTTCAAGAAAGAGCACATAGTAAACGAAACGGGTGCTAGCGAATCGTATTGGGTAAGCGAACGAGAAGCACAGAAAAAACGCAGAAAAAAACAACTCGGCTTTTTGATTTGAAGGAAAAGCAACACTAAGTTCTGTTCTCTTATTGATTAAATTCAAAAGGCACAAGCGATCATATGCAATCATAGGTCAATTTTTCTTGACTAAGAAAAGCGTGTTTTGGTCAAAGTTTCTTGACAAAAACGCTTTTCAGGTTAGCGAATGCAGTTATTATTGGGGTTCAAACTGAAATGCACTATGTGAAGAAATCGCTTTCATCTGCATTATTGATAACGATGCTTGTTAGCGGATTAATTCTAGTGATTGCTGTGGATTTTGGTTTAGCACAAGCCCCCGGAGTAATCGTCATAATTGGTTCGGATACTACGTAGACAAAGGCAGACAGCCCACATGCTCTTACTGGACCATTGTTTGTGAGTGAGGGGGCAACCTTGACAATTGAGGCAGGAGCCGCTGTGGACCTCAATGGGTATGATGTACTTGTGAATGGCACTTTGCGGGCGATTGGCAGCACTACCGAGAAGATTTACATAAGCAACAGCGTAAGAATCGAGTTCACGCAGTACAGTAATGGCTGGAATGAGCAGACGGGTTCGGGATGTATAATCGAAAATGTGGTTCTGGATGTTTCAGAAATATCTAGCAGCGTTTCTCTAAAGATAAACCATAGTTCTATGCAGGAAATCAGTATTGAATGCGACTTGCTGGTGATTTCGAATAGCACTATTACCAGTGGGCTATCAGTTGATGGGTCAGCTGAAATTCTGGGCAACACAATAGATGGGCTGTCAATTGTTGGAGGCTCACCAGTAGTTTCAAACAACGTAATTGAAGCGATTAGTGGTTCTGGGGACTCTCCCGTAATTTCAGACAACACAATTGGAGCAATAGGTGGTTATAGTAGCCTTGATTGGAGAATCGTTTATTTTAGTGCAAATTCGCCAATAATTTCAAACAACATCATCGAGCGCGGAATACAGCTTACCGGAACTTCGCCTGTAATTACAAACAACACCATTTTGGGCTATATCTACGGAAATGACCTCACAATCAATGACGGTTACGGACCTACAGACAATGTCTTTGCTCCTCTACTTGAGGACAACCCAATTATCTCGTTTACTGGAACAGGCGGCTCAGCCGTAATTTCAAACAACACCATCACAGGTCACACTTACAATTATACACATCAAGAGGTTACTCTTGGATTTCGAAGTACCGTTACATAGAGCGTTATGACTTCTGGAATTATTCTTCAAGGCAGTGGCTCTGTTTCAGGAAACACAATTTCTGATTGCATTACGGGCATTAGCGGTGGGGCAAAAATTGAGGGAAACTTGCTAATCAACAATCACAAAGGAATAGTGATTACGGTAAACAATGCCACAATTCGAGATAACCACATAACTAATGGAACCAAAGGAATTGATGGGCATACAAGCGGCACAGCAACAATTGAAAATAATTTGATCAGCAACCATTCTAGCTACGGCATAGACATCGAGTTACAGGTGATAATCCGTAACAACAGCCTTACAGACAACGGTTACTCATCAATCAGATTACTAAATTGTCCTTCGGCAACAATAAATTATAACAACATCGAAGGCTACGACCAATACAGCATTGAATTGCAAGAAACCACAAACAACATCGACGCTACTAACAATTGGTGGGGCACAACCGACCCGCAAGCAATTAACCTGTCAATCCGTGACTACAAGTACGATTTTGGCTTGGGCACAGTATCTTTCGTTCCTTTCTTGACTGAGCCAAACCCAGAAGCAACATCCCATCCAATACCAGAGTTTCCATCAATAATCCTTCTGCCCTTATTCCTAACAGCAACTCTCGTAGTCACAATTATCAGAAAGAGACTGACAAAGAAATTGGTGCGGTAGCCCTGATTCAAAATTCTAGGAATCCCTGTTTTTCTTTCAATTCTCAGATACTTAGCGAATAGCAAAGCCTCTTCGTTAATCAAGTGACAATTCTTAATCTAAAGATCATGGTTTTCCTTCTTCCAGTGGATTTTGAACGATATGTTTAAGTTTTTGAGCTGAAGTGTTATTGTGGAGATGAAAAAGGTAATGGGAGTCTATGGTTATATTCTAGTTACATTGAAGTCAGGTGCCGAAAGGGACGTGTGCGAGAAGGTTGCAAACTTTGAAGAGGTTATCCAAGTGGATGAGCTTTACGGCGAATACGATGCAATCGCAAAGGTGCAAGTTGAAGACCTAGCTGACTTGGACAAATTCCTGACAGACAAGCTCAGGTCGTTATCAGACATCTTCCTAACGACAACAATGATTGTGGCTAAAGAATACAAAAACGAATAAGCTTCAGGGGACAAAAACAGGGAAGCCTCGTCATTTTTGACCTTTTTCCCAAACAAGGGATGAATTCGCCACCCGCGAACCCCCTTTTTTCTAACATTAGACTAAAAACGTTTTCTTTGTGATTCTCATTGCCTCCATGGGCTTATAACACGAGCATATTTGGAGCCTAATAACAGCAGATTGTTGAAATCAGTACTTTTCAGAAAACTCAGAAACACAAAAAGACAAGCTCTTCTAGATTCCTGCTTGGTTACTGTTTATTTCGTCTGCTCGACACTATTCCCTTGCTGTTTTGGTATGACCCGTTGTAACCTTTATGGGCTGCGTTTCCGAGGTTGTGAAAAACTATCTGCACTATACGCTCGCCCTTTCCCAGTGTGATCTCTTTATCGCTAACGTTATGAAGATTAAGTGTTAACTGCCCGCGGAAGCCGGGGTCCACAACAGCGAAACTTCCTATAACACCTTCCCGTGCAAGGGATGACCGGATGTGAAGATAAGCAGTTACGTTCAAGCCCAATTCAACGGTTTCCAGCGTCGCCACAAGCTCATAATGTTTCGGCTTCAGAACCACAGTCTTGGAGCACCTCAAGTCATAACCTGCAGGATTCAAACAAGAAGACTCAAAGGGCTCAAGCTTAACTTCTCCATTGTCAAGATGCTCCAGTATCTCAGTGTCAGAAAGCACAGTCAACCAAGTTCACAGCCTTCCATGATAAGAATCGACCAAAAAGAATCTTTCTATCCCCTCGGCTAATAAACCCCAAGTTCCTGCAGCATCTGGCAGGCTCTGCAGAGGTCTCCAACGGTTGGTTCTCCACACAGTTTGCACTCCTGTAGCTTCACTTCCTCAGCGAAGGCTTCTAACGCCGGTCTGATCTTCTCCATGGATCTGAAAATAGTGAATAAGGTTCCAGCATGCTTATGCTCCATACGATTCAGCATATCCCTTATGTCGTTCCTCAAAGCGGTTTGAGCATAGGGACAGGGAATACACTGAAACTCTATCCCCTTCAGGTAAGCATACAAAACAACCTCTTTCTCCGGCACCATACAAAAAGGCTTCACACGCTGCACAAGCTTCGGATGAACCACATCCAAAACAGGCTTTGACCTCGCAATCCGCATAGGATCACCGTGAACAACGTTAAGGAGCATGGTTTGGGTTTCATCGTCTAGACTGTGAGCGATAACAAGCTTGTCCACGCCAGCCTCCCGAGCCATAATGTTGAGAGCCTTCCTTCGAAGTACTCCACAGTAGCTGCAGGGCGTCAACCCATTCTCTCCTCTCTTTCGGGTTAACGCCACGATTTCATCCAGTTCGTACCCAAACAGTTCCTTGAAGGATGCAACCACATGGTCTACTCCAAGCTTTCGACAGCTCCCTTCTGCAATTTTTAGAGCCTCATCCCTGTAATCCCGTATTCCCTCATCAACCGTACCCGCGCAGAGAACCACATCTGGAAATGCCTTTTCGATCTTTGCAAGTATATGAAGGAGGGTGACGCTGTCTTTGCCTCCGGAGACAGCCACCATGATTCTGTCCTTGGGTCCCAACATTTCATATTTGGAGATGGTTCTTCGCACCCTGTCTTCGATGGTTCTGCAGAAGCATCTTGCACAAAGATTCTCCCCTGAGTAACTACGCCCAAAAACAGCATCATTCCTTCCACACAGGGTGCACACAGTCATACTTTCACATCAACTCACTTTTTCAAAGCCACTAATAATTACCTTGCCATGATCGGACCAAATAACCTAACTAAAGTGTTGCTGAGATAGTGTAGCATTGCGTTCCCCATCACATTTTTGGCTAATAAAGCTAAACTTAGCCTTTCTTTTAAGGGCTTTGAGCGCCTGAAGGAGATGCCGCAGCAAAAACAACCCAAGAAACATGAACATCCGTTCAACTTTTTTTATATTAAATGGTTAAAGGTTCACCGCTATGGAAATGTTTATATCTGAATCTATCACTATTTGGATGCTAATTGAACAAAAACATTCAACACAGGTTTAAACAAAAGTCAGGAGCTATAGAGATGAAAATCGCAATTTCTTGGAGTGGCGGAATGGAATCAGCCCTAGCATGCCACAAAGTATTGAAAGAGGGATATGACGTCGCCTATCTCGTTGTTTTTGTCGCCGAAACATGGCCCGCATTCTGTCACCCAGTGTCCATCATGGAGCTCCAAGCTAAAGCCTTGGGAATCCCGCTTCTAAAACTCGGAGTAAAAGAACCTTATGAACAAAGCTACAGAGAAGCCATTTCCCGTTTAATAGACAAAGGCATCGAAGGCATAGTAACTGGGGACATCTACGTTGTGGATGACGTGCATGGACGATGGATGGATAAAGTAACCGAAGGATTAGACATCTCTGTGATCATGCCTTTGTGGGATCAGGACACCAGCAAAGTTTTGGATGAAGAAATTTCATCTGGTTTCAGATCAATCTTCACTTGCTTGGGGCAACAGTGGTTCACGGAAGAATGGCTTGGACGAGAACTCAACGAAAACTCTGTCAAAGACTTGAAGGCACTAGCAAAAGAATCGGGTATGGACCCCTGCGGAGAAAATGGCGAATATCACACCATGACAATCGATGGACCAATCTTCAAAGAAACTATCGAGATTTCAAAATTCAGCAAAGAAAAACATGACAACCGCTTGTTCATAAAAATCAGTGAATGTTCCCTGAAACCAAAAAACTCTCCATTAACGTAATATCGAGCATACCTCTAGAATTTCAGAGATACTTTTTCAAAGGTTTTAAGAGCGTTTACGACATACCTCACTCGGATGGAGGTGATACGATGATTGGAGCGGTGGTCTTCGTCATATCATTCGTCCTGTTTCTGTTAATCTCGCTTGCCGGCGTATACTTGCCCCCAGGTCACTCGATATTAGATGCGTTTCTTCCCGAAATCTTCCAAACCGATCCGATGTATGGACAACTAGCTGAAGGAATCATAAACGGCGTGATCTACGGAGTCATCATCTGGTTCATATTCACCATAGCAAAAATGCTCTACGATAGAATGCATGGCCCAAAAGAAGTGGTTGTCAAAGTAGAAAAAAAGGACAAATAAAAAACACTGCGTAACTCTGGAGCACACAACAAAAAATAATGTGCCTTCAGGGTTCATGATTTTTTTATATCACCTTAGCATAGCAAAAAAAATTTCTCTTCTCCACTGGCAGGAGACACTTAATTTTTGTTGATAACGGGCGCACATATTATGCCCATATATCTCTGAACCCGAATATTTCCAGTGGAACAATTTTACTGAACTTCCACATTTCTCCACAGATTTCATGTACATTTTGTTGAAGCTAATTTTCTTGGATGCACCGGCAATACATGACTTGCCATACTTATTCTGGATTCATCAAAACTAAATACCCGTTTAAAATAAGATGTAAGCATCCAAAAAATTAGTGGGGATACAAGATGACAAGACAATTACAACTTTCAAAGTTTGGTTTTGCCCGTCTCATGCCACATATAATAGTTTTGTCTTTAGTTGCCTCCGCGGCACTTATTATGGCATGGATCGGCTGGCTAACATGGACTGATATGACGCAATGGAGTAAAGATATCGGCAACATATTCTTCGGCTCTAGGGCAAACGAAGCCATCAGCCTAGGGATAGGCATGACCGTCATTCACTACTTTTTGATTAGCATGTCACTGCTTGCAGCTGGGGTAGTGCTGTTTCTAAGAAACCGTATTTTAGCTACGAAAACACAACTCGCTATGCGGATAAAACCTCAAAAAGTGAATACGAAACACCAAAACAAAAACCAAAAAGCTGCAGTCAAATCTACACCAAAGGAAGAAAACGCGGCGACACGCGAAGAAAGGTTCTTTTCAGGATGCCTTCATCACTTCGGTTATCTTTCAAGCCGCCCAAAGGATTCTCCCATTCCTCAAGAGTGCATTCTTTGCCAGCGATTAGGGGACTGTATGGTAGCGACGGTTTACGTGAACAAAATCAGCGATTAATCATAAAGAACTGGAACACGTTAAACGAGATGCGTCTCCTCAACTCTTTCCCGCTTTTCTATTCTAACAACCTCAGTTAACGAACACCATAAATATTTGAGGTGATTCCAAACGGTTAACCAGAGAACACCTTTGACATTTCATAGAGTTCTAAGTCAACGGTTTTTCGTTTACCAGCCACGTCCTTTAATGGGACAGAAACAATCTTGTTTCCTTTGAGTGCAACCATCTGCCCGAACTGGCCTTTGTGAACCGAGTCTATGGCGGCGATTCCGTATCTTGTAGCCAGCACTCGGTCGAAGGCTGTTGGAGAACCGCCACGTTGAAGATGCCCAAGAACCACAACTCTTGTTTCGATTTCTATACATTTTTCAATTTCCTTTCCAAGATAGTAGCCTACGCCACCGAGTCTAGGATGCCCAAATTCGTCTGAACCGGTTCCGTAAACTATTTTTTGGGCTCCTTTGGGTTTTGCTCCTTCCGCAACAACAACGAGGCTGAAGGTTTTGCCTCTTTCCAGCCTTTGCTTGATATACTGGCAGACTTCTTTTATGTCAAAGGGGTCCTCTGGAATCAGGATAATGTCTGCTCCTCCAGCGATTCCAGCCTCTAGGGCGATCCAGCCGGTGTATCTGCCCATTACCTCAAGGATTATTACTCTGTGGTGAGCCTCCGCTGTGGTGTGAAGCCTGTCGATAGCCTCGCATGCTATGTGAACGGCAGTGTGGAATCCGAATGTATAGTCGGTTAAGCCTAAGTCATTGTCGATTGTTTTAGGCACTCCGACGCATGGGAGTCCTAGCTCACCCATTTTGGTGGCTACGCCCAGAGTGTCGTCTCCGCCTATAACAACCACTGCGTCGATGCCGTTCTCTTTAACATTGTCCAGGACCTTTTGGGGTCCTCCCTCACGCTTGAAGGGGTTAGTTCTTGAAGTTCCTAGAATTGATCCTCCGCGAGGAAGTAACCCAGAAATTGTTTCCAAAGTTAGAGGCATGAAATTTCCTTCAACTAGTCCCCGCCATCCGTCTCTTATCCCGATCATCTCGTAGCCGTAGTTTCGGATGCCCTTTCGTACAACTGCCCTGATGACCGCGTTTATTCCCGGAGCATCGCCTCCTCCACTTAACACTCCTACCTTCAAGGTTTCTTCCTTCTAAAGAGAACTCTTCCCTGATTGTCTAAGTTGTTATAACCTT
>Ga0315553_10003762_pt1 | contig 11663 bp, 11 predicted proteins | sample SalMarSW160140MG_FD_203099 | JGI IMG/M metagenome (GOLD analysis project Ga0315553, IMG submission 203099) | Salt marsh sediment microbial communities from the Plum Island Ecosystem LTER, Massachusetts, United States - Salt Marsh Sediment SW1601-40 ... | reverse complement strand
GCACCGAAACTCCGACACGCGCGATTGCGCCGTCCGTCGCCATGGCGATTAGGTCCATGCTCGATGGCTCAGTGGATGTGCACCTCTCGGGTTGCGTCAAAGGTTGCGCCCGCCCGGGCGCCGCGTCTCTGACCATGGTCGGTGGAGCAGATGGCTGCGGCATCATCGTGAACGGCCAGGCGCAGGCGCAGCCTTTGGTCACGGTGCCCGTCGAAGCGCTGATGCCGACCCTTGCGCGGCTTGGCCGCGCCATTGTCGCGGCGCGCCACCCCTGTGAGCGCACGGCCGCCACGCTGTCGCGGCTTGGCGCGGCGCAAATTGCATCCATCCTGGCGGAGCGCCATGATGGCTGAGTATCTGCGCGATCCGACGGTGATTTACGAGCGCTCCTTCGCCATCATCCGCGGCGAGGCGGATCTTTCGCGCTTCTCCGCCGAGGAAGCCGATGTCGCGGTGCGCATGATCCATGCCTGCGGTCTGGTGGATGTGGCGAAGGATATCGTGTTTGGCGGAAACCTCGTCGTCGCCGGGCGCGCTGCGCTGGTAAACGGCGCTCCGATCTTGTGCGATTCCGAAATGGTGGCGCACGGTGTGACGCGGGCGAGGCTGCCTGCGAAGAACGAGGTCGTGTGCACCCTGCACGACCCGCGCGTGCAGGAGCTGGCGCGCGAACTCGGCACCACGCGCACCGCTGCGGCGCTCGACCTGTGGGCGAGCCGGCTCGCGGGCGCGGTGGTGGCGATCGGCAATGCGCCCACCGCGCTGTTCCGCCTGCTCGAAATGCTCGACGCCGGCGCGCCGAAACCGGCCGCCATTCTTGGGCTTCCGGTCGGCTTTGTCGGAGCCGCCGAATCGAAAGACGCGCTCGCCGCCGATCCGCGTGGCGTCCCCTTCGTGAGCGTGCGCGGACGCCTGGGCGGCAGCGCGATCGCAGCCGCCGCCATCAATGCGCTTGCGAGGGCGGGCCTATGAACGGGCGGCTGATCGGCGTCGGCGTCGGACCGGGGGATCCCGAGCTGTTGACCTTGAAGGCGGCGCGCGCGCTCGCTGAAGCCGACGTGGTCGCCTATTTCGCCAAAGAGGGACGCCTCGGCAATGCGCGGACGATCGTGGCGCAGCATCTGCGCAACGGCGTCGAGGAACTGCCCCTGCTCTATCCGGTGACCACAGAGCTTCCAAAAAATTGCGCCGAGTATCGTCATGCCATCCGCGATTTCTTCGATGCGGCGGCAGCTGCGGTCTCGGCCCATATCGAGGCCGGCCGCACAGTCGCGGTGATCTCCGAAGGCGATCCCATGTTCTACGGATCGTACATGCATTTGCATACGCGGCTCGCCGACCGCTATGCGACGGAAATCATCGCCGGCGTCACCGGCATGTCGGGATGCTGGTCGATGGCGGGCGTGCCGATCGCGCAAGGCGACGACATTTTTGTCGTGCTGCCCGGTACGCTGCCGGAAAGCGAGCTGGCGCGCCGCCTTTCCGAGGCCGACGCCGCCGTGGTGATGAAGCTCGGCCGCAATCTCCCCAAGGTGCGCCGCGCGCTTATGCAGGCGGCCTGCTTCGACCGCGCGATCTATGTCGAGCGCGGCACCATGGCAAGTGCGGTCATGGTCCGCATGGCCGACAAGCCCGACGACACCGCCCCCTATTTCGCCCTGGTGCTGGTGCCGGGCTGGGAGCTCGACCCGTGAGCGGACGTCTCGCCGTGGTTGGACTAGGACCGGGCGACGCACGCCAGCTCACGCCGGAAGCAGCCGACGCGCTCGCCGCCGCCGACGCACTTTACGGCTACGGTCCGTATCTCGCGCGCGCGCCGGTTCGGCCCAGCCAGGAAAGGCACGCCTCCGACAATCGCGAGGAGACCGCGCGCGCCGCGGCTGCGCTCGGTCATGCCGCGCAGGGAGCGAGCGTCGCCCTGGTCTCGGGCGGCGATCCTGGCGTGTTTGCGATGGCGGCGGCGGTGTGCGGGGAGATCGAGACCGGGCCTGTGGCATGGCGCGAACTCGATCTGACGATCGTGCCCGGCATCACCGCGATGCTCGCGGTCGCGGCCCGGATCGGCGCGCCGCTCGGCCACGACTTCTGCGCGCTTTCGCTGTCGGACAATCTTAAATCGTGGGAGCTGATCGAGCGCCGGCTCGACGCCGCGGCCGGCGCTGGATTCGTCCTCGCTCTTTATAATCCGGTCTCGCGCGCCCGCCCCTGGCAGCTTGGCGCGGCGCTGGAACGCCTGCGGCGGCTTCTTCCGGCGACGACTCCCGTCGTCTTCGGCCGCGCCGTCGGCCGAGCTGACGAGGAGATCATCGTGACGGCGCTCGCGGCGGCCGATCCGAGCGCAGCCGATATGGCGACCCTAATCATTGTCGGCTCGGCCGAAACGCGCGTGATCGCGCGCCCGGGCCGTCAACCGCTGGTCTATACGCCGCGCGCGGCCTGCGGAGCGAGCGCATGATCGAGCCAAGCAAGCGCCGCATCCAGCGTTTCAACCGACGGGACATCGGGCAGCGTCGGCCGGCGCAGCACGATCACGCCAATTCCGAGCGCGCGCGCGGCGGCGATCTTGCCATAGGTCGCGCTCCCGCCGCTGTTCTTCGAAACGATAACGTCGATGCCGCGGTCGGCAAGAAGCGCCCGCTCGTCGTCTTCGCCGAACGGTCCACGCGCGCGAATGTATTCGGCATGCGGCACGGCCAGCGGCGGATCGATCGGATCGACGCTGCGCACGAGATAATGATGCTGGGGCGCTTGCGCGAAAGGCGCGACCTCTTTGCGTCCGAGGGCGAGAAAAACCCGGCGCGGTTTGTCGCCGAGCGCGTGCACCGCCTCGTTCATGTCGGCGACTTCGGTCCAGCGATCGCCATCGACTTTCGCCCAGGATTGCCGGCGGAGCGCAAGCAGCGGCACGCCGGTAATCCGAGCGGCTTGCGCGGCATTGGCGGAGATGACGGCGGCATAGGGGTGCGTCGCATCGATCAGCGCGTCGATGCGCTCTGCCTTGAGATAATCGACAAGCCCTGCAACGCCGCCGAAACCACCGCTCCGCACCGGAACCGGCAGCGCCGCGGGGTGAGCGGTGCGACCGGCAAGCGAGAGCATCACGGTAAGGTCGCTGCGGCCGGCAAGGCGCTCGGCGAGACGCCGCGCCTCCATCGTGCCGCCGAGAATGAGGACGTTTGGCATGGCGCTCTCTGATCCGATCGGGCGGGACATTGTCGCACCGCGCCGTTGGTTGTCCATCGTCGGGATCGGCGAAGACGGGGCGGCCGGCCTCAGCCCGGTCGCGCGCGGCCTTGTTACTAACGCCGAAATCGTGTTCGGCGGCAAGCGGCATCTGCAATTGGCTGGCGCGCTCATTCGCGGCGCGGCGCGGCCGTGGCCGAGCCCGTTCGAGCGCGGAATTGAGGAGGTGCTGGCCGCGCGCGGCCGTGCGGTGTGCGTGCTCGCCTCCGGCGATCCCTTCTTCTATGGCGTTGGCACGGTGCTGATGCGCCATGTCGATCCGCAGGAGACGGTGACGGTGCCTGCGCCGTCCGCCTTCAGCCTCGCCGCCGCCCGGCTCGGCTGGGCGTTGCCCGACACCATCGTTCTGTCCTTGCATGCGCGGGCGCTCGATCTTATTCGCCCGCATCTGCAACCCGGCGCGCGCGTGCTCGCGCTCACCTCCGACGGCGATGGACCGGCGGCGTTGGCGCGCCTGCTCGCCGCGACCGGCTTCGGCGGTTCGAAGCTCACCGTGTTGGAGGCGCTCGGCGGCCCGCGCGAACACGTGCGCACGACGACCGCAGAGAATTTCAGTCTCGGCACGGTCGATCCGCTCAACACGTTGGCGATCGAGGTGATTGCCGCAGCGGACGCCCGCGTGCTCGCCCGCGCAGCGGGCTTGCCTGAGCATTTGTTCGAGCACGACGGCCAGATCACCAAACGCGAGATTCGCGCGGTGACGTTGTCCTCGCTCGGCCCGCGCCGCGGCGAACTTCTGTGGGACATCGGCGCAGGCAGCGGCTCGATCGCCATCGAGTGGATGCTGGCCGATCCGTCCATGCGCGCGGCAGCGATCGAAGCGCGCGCCGACCGCGCCGCGCGCATTCGCCGCAACGCCGCAGCGTTCGGCGTGCCGGGCCTCGAAGTCATCGAGGCAACGGCCCCGGGCGCGCTTGAAAGGCTCGCGACGCCGGACGCGATCTTCATCGGCGGCGGCGCGAGCGACCCCGTGTTGGACGCAGCCATCACGGCGCTCCGGCCCGGTGGGCGTCTCGTCGTCAACGCGGTGACGCTCGCAACCGAGGCGGCGCTGATCGAGCGGCATGGCGCGCTTGGCGGCGAATTGGTCCGCATCTCGATCGCGCGCGCCGACGCCGTCGGAACCAAGACGGGCTGGCGCCCGGCGATGCCGGTCACGCAATGGACCTGGGTCAAGCCATGATCGTCGCCGGGATCGGATGCCGCAAGGGCGCGTCGGCGGCGGAGATCGACGCCGTGATCGCCGCCGCGCTCGCCCGCGCCGGCCTCGGCGGCGACAGGCTCGGGATCATCGCCACGCCGGCCTTCAAGGGCGCTGAGCGCGGCATCATGGACGCCGCGATCGCGCGCGGCGTGCCGCTGGTGCTGGTGCCGCAGAGTGATCTCGAAGCCGCCGGCGCGCGCACCATGACGCATTCCGACCGTGTTATCGCTTTTGCCGGCGTGCCGTCGGTCGCGGAAGCCGCCGCGCTCGCCGCGGGCGGAGTGGCGGCGCGGCTCATCGCCTCCCGCATCGTCGTGGGCCCGGCGACCTGCGCGCTTGCCGAGACGGGAGTCACGCCGTGACGGTGCATTTCATCGGCGCGGGGCCGGGCGCGGCCGACCTCATCACGGTGCGCGGGCGCGATCTCCTCGCGCGCTGTCCGGTCTGTCTCTACGCCGGCTCGATCGTGCCGCCGGAATTGCTGGCGCATTGCCCTGCGGGCGCGCGCATCGTCGACACCGCGCCGATGTCGCTCGATGAGATCGAGGCGGAATATGTCACAGCCCACGCGCAAGGCTTTGACGTGGCGCGGCTCCATTCCGGCGATCTCTCCGTCTTCAGCGCGCTCGCCGAACAAATCCGCCGGCTCGAACGGAGCAACATACCCTACACGCTCACGCCCGGCGTGCCGGCCTTCGCCGCCGCGGCAGCCGCGGTCGGCCGCGAACTGACCGTGCCGGAGATCGCGCAAAGCGTCGTGCTCACGCGGGTGCCGGGCCGCGCCTCGCGCATGCCGGAGCGCGAGACGCTGAGCGCCTTCGCCGCCACCGGCGCGACGCTCGTCATTCACCTCGCCATCCATGCGATCGACAGGATCGTCGAGCAGCTCCTGCCGTTCTATGGCGCAGACTGCCCGGCCGTCGTGATCGAGCGCGCGAGCTGGCCCGACCAGCGCATCGTGCGCGGCGCGCTCTCCGACATCGCTGAGCGGCTATCGGCGCAGCCAATCGAACGCACGGCGGTGATCCTGATCGGCCGCGCGCTTGCCGCGGAGGATTTCCGCGAAAGCGCGCTCTACGACCCCGATTATCGCCGCAGGTTCCGCGGAGGCGCGTCGTGAGCGGGAAAAAAAGGCGCATGCCCGGCCAGGCCGCCGCCGCGATCGAACAGCACGATCTCGATCGCGATGTCGCTGCCCGCGACCACGCGGATCGCCGCCTGTTGCGCTGCGCGCGCAACTGCATCGCCGAGCGCGATCCCTTCGGCTTGCGCATGCGCGAAGGCTTCGGCCGCGGTGTTGGCGGCAAGGATGCGCGCGCGCAGAGCATCCGACCCGCCCGCGCTCTCCGCCAAGGTCGCGAGCGCGGCGAGATCGACCGCGCCACGCTTGGAATGCAGGTCGAGCAAGCCCTGCGCGAGCTTGGTCATCTTGGCGACGCCGCCGGCAATGGTGACGCGCGGCACCGGGTGCGCGCGGACATATTTGAGCATGCCGCCGACGAAGTCGCCCATGTCGATCAGCGCCGTCTCCGGCAGATCGTGCAGCTTCTGCACGGCGGCTTCGGAGGTCGCGCCGGTCGCCCCGGCGATGTGGGTGAGGCCGATCGCGCGGGCGACATCGATGCCGCGATGGATCGAATGGATCCAGGCCGAGCACGAATACGGCACGACGATGCCGGTCGTGCCGAGGATCGACAAGCCGCCGATGATACCCAGGCGGCCGTTGAGCGTTTTCGCCGCAAGCGCTTCACCGCCGGGGATCGCGATCTCGACCTCCACATCTCCCTGCCCGCCGGCCACGGCAGCGACCTCGGCAATGGCGTCACGGATCATCTGGCGCGGCGCGGGGTTGATCGCCGGTTCGCCCGGCGGAACCGGAAGGCCCGGCCGGGTCACCGTGCCGACGCCTTCGCCCGCGCGGAACGTGACGCCGTTGCCCGCCGCGGCGGGGCGAACCGTCGCGATCACCACGGCGCCATGCGTCACGTCGGGATCGTCGCCGGCGTCTTTGACAATGCCGGCGGTCGCCGCGCCTTCCTCCTGACGAGTAAGCGCGAGCGCGAAGGACGGCCGCTCGCCGCGCGGCAGCGCCACCTCCACCGGGTCGGGAAACTCGCCGGTGAGCAAGGCGGCATAGGCCGCCTTGGCGGCGGCGGCGGCGCAGGCGCCGGTGGTCCAGCCACGGCGCAGGGGACGTTCTTGCGTGACCATGTCGATCCCTATAATGCCCGCGCGATGCCCCGTCACGGTAGGAGCGTGCGTCGATGACCTCCTACTCCGCCATTGCCGCTCGGCGGACCGGCGTTCCCGTTCTCGCGCCCGGCCATGTCTGGCTCGCCGGCGCCGGCCCCGGCGATCCCGGCCTGCTCACGCTCGATGCGCTTGCCGGGCTCGCCCAGGCCGATGTCGTCGTGCATGACGCGCTGGTTGATCGCCGCGTGCTGGCGCTCGCCGGCGAGCAGGCGCGGCTCGAATTCGCCGGCAAGCGCGGCGGCAGGCCCTCGGCGCTGCAAGCGGACATCAGCCAGCGGCTGATCGAACTCGCGCGCGGTGGCGAGCGGGTGCTGCGGCTCAAGGGCGGCGATCCTTTCGTGTTCGGGCGCGGCGGCGAGGAAGCAACGGCGCTCGCCGCGGCTGGCGTCTCGTTCCGCGTGATCCCCGGCGTGACCGCGGGGCTAGCAGCGCTGTCGCGGGCGGCGATTCCAGCCACGCTCCGCGGCGTCAATCGCGCGGTGATTTTCGCAACCGGCCACGGCGAGGACGAGCACTTCGACTGGGGCCCGCTTGCGCGCACCGGACAGCCGATCGTTATCTATATGGCGATGCATCGCCTGGGCGAAATCGCCGACGCTCTGATGAGCGGCGGCTTGGCGCCGCACACGCCGGCCGCCGTGATCGCTTCGGCGACGCTCGCCGAGGAACGCATCGTCATCTCGACGCTCGGACGCATCGCCGCCGAAGTTGCCGACGCGCAGATCGAGCCGCCGGCCATCGTGATCGTCGGCGACATCGTTGCGGCGCGCGAGCGGCTATTGGGGTTCACACCTGTCGCCTCGACAGAACGAAAAACTTCGTAGGGATGGCGAGCTTGGTGCATATTCGCCCGGTCGACATGTCTTTTCCTCCCTCCCCCCTTGCGGGGGAGGGTGGGGGGTATCTTTGTGCAAGAAAACAAAGGCAGGCACCCCCCTCCCGGATCGCTTCGCGATCCGACCCTCGGGTCGTGGCCCGAGAGCAAGCTCTGCCCCTCAAGGGGGGAGGTAGAGACCTTATCCAAGCAAACCGGCCGGACAGCGTATGACTGCGCGCGGCCTTGTCATCGCCGCAACGCGTTCGGGCGCCGGCAAGACGACGGTGACGCTCGCATTGCTCGCCGCGCTGGCGCGCCGCGGCGTTGCGGTCCGATCGGCAAAAGCAGGCCCCGATTACATCGATCCCGCCTTCCATGCCGCGGCGACCGGCTGCCCGAGTGTCAATCTCGACAGTTGGGCGATGCCGCCCGACCTTCTCGATGCGCTTGCTGCGGAGGCGGCGCGCGATGCGGAGATGCTCGTGATCGAAGGCGCGCTGGGCCTGTTCGACGGGCTTGCCGGACCGCCGAGACGGCGCGGCACAACGGCCGATCTCGCCGCACGCTTTCATCTTCCCGTATTGCTCATTCTCGACGTCGCCGGCCAATCGCAGTCCGCCGCCGCGGTGGCGCGCGGCTTCTGCGCGCACGATCCGGCGGTGCGCATCGCCGGCGTTCTGCTCAACCGCGTGGGCAGCGAGCGCCATCGCAACTTGGTGACGGAAGCCATGCAGGCCGCGGGCGTGCCGGTGCTCGGCGTCATTCCCCGCGATAAATCGCTTGCATTGCCCGAACGGCATCTCGGACTCGTTCAGGCGAGCGAGCACGCCGATCTCGACGCGCGGCTGGCGCATCTCGCGGACCTCGCCGAGCGCCATGTCGATATCGACGCGGTGATCGCAGCGGCCGGCCCGCTCGCGATTGCGGCGCACGCGAACGCTCCCGCCCTCCCCGCGCCCGGCCAACGCATCGCGCTCGCGTCGGACGCAGCCTTCACCTTCGTCTATCCGCATCTGCTTTCCGGCTGGCGCGGGGCCGGCGCCGAGATCTTTCCCTTTTCCCCGCTCGCCGATGAGGCGCCGCCCGAGCACTGCGATTGCTGCTGGCTGCCCGGCGGCTATCCCGAACTGCATGCGGCCAAGCTGGCGGCCGCGCACCAGTTTCGTGCGGGGCTCGCGCGCTTCGCCAAGACGCGGCCGGTGCATGGCGAGTGCGGCGGCTACATGGCGCTCGGCGAATACATCGAGGACGCGGCGGGCGAGCGGCACGCGATGGCCGGGTTGCTCGGGCACGCAACGAGTTTTGCGCAACGTCGGCTGCATCTCGGCTATCGCGCCGCGCGGCTCATCGCCGACAGTCCGATCGGACCGGCCGGCGACACAATCCGCGGGCACGAATTCCATTACGCAAGCCTGGTGGAAGCCGGCAATGACGACCCGCTGGCCGACATCTTCGACGGCAATGGCCGCCGCTTGGGAAAGACCGGCGGCCGCCGGGGACGCGTCACCGGGACGTTCTTCCACGTCATCGCCGGTGAGTCGCTGGGGTGACCCTCACCTCTTCGGCTCTGCGGCCGACAATCGATCTCCGTCCGATCGATCCGACACGCCGGCCTCGGCGAAGGTCGCCATGCCGGTGTGGCAGGCGAGCGCCGCGCGCAGGATCGGCACGGCGAGCGCCGCGCCCGAGGCTTCGCCGAGCCGCATGGAAAAATCGAGCAGCGGCTTCTTGTCGAGCGCATCGAGCAGCGCGCGGTGGCCCGCTTCCGCCGAGACATGACCGATCAGCGCATGGCCGAGCGTGTCCGCGCGCAGCTTTGCGAGCGGGGCGACCGCGGCGGTCGCGACAAAGCCGTCGATCAGCACCGGGATGCGCATGCGGCGCGCGGCAAGCGTCGCGCCGAGAATCGCGGCGAGCTCGCGCCCGCCCAACGCCGCCGCCACCTTCATCGGGTCGCCAAGCGCGTCCGCGTGACGCGCGAGCGCCGCATCGATCACCGCCCGTTTGCGCGCGAGGCCCGCGTCGTCGAGGCCGGCCCCGCGCCCGGCGAAGCGCTCGGCCCCGCCGCCGAACAGCGCCGCCGATAGCGCCGCCGCGCTCGTGGTGTTGCCGATGCCCATCTCGCCGAGACAGACGAGATCGGCGTCGCCCGACACCGCCTGGTAGCCTTCCGTCACCGCGGCGAGAAAAGCGCGTTCATCCATCGCCGGCGCGAGCGTGAAGTCGGCGGTCGGCGCATCGAGCGCAAGCGCAATCACACGCAAGCTCGCCCCCGCGAGCCGCGCGAGCTGGTTGATCGCCGCGCCGCCGGCGGCGAAATTCGCCACCATCTGCGCGGTGACTTCGGCCGGGTAGGCGGAAACGCCCTGCGCCGTCACGCCATGATTGCCCGCGAACACCAGCACCTCGGCGCGATCGAGCCGCGGCGGGTTTTTGCCCTGCCAGTAGGCGAGCCAGGACACGATCTCCTCGAGCCGCCCAAGCGCGCCCGCGGGCTTGGTCAGGCGCGCCTCGCGGCTTGCCACCGCTGCGGCAGCCGCGGGACTTCCCGTCGGCAGATCGAGGCAGGCGGCCTTGAGGTCATCGAATGAGGCAAAGTTCTTCATGTGTCTCGGCGGCTCCTAGAGCATTTTCCGGCGAAGTGGAAACCGGTTCGCCGCAGAAAATGCGGCCAATCAAGAACAATTAGCGCGGACCATCGACGGCGCACACGCCTATTACAGCGTTCTCCCGCATCGGACTACGCAGTTTGCATGGTTCGTGACGCGTTGCTGCCCCGTGCTCCTTGGCCCGCTCTTCACCCGCTGGCTGGGCTGCGATAGGGTCCGGGCCATGAACAAGTTGTTTCGCCAGACACTTGCGCCGGACCTCGTCGCCCGTTTCGTGGCGATCGTCGGGGCGAAAAACGCAATCACCGATCCGGCGGAGCAGGAAAGCTACCTGATCGAGGAGCGCGGCCTCTATCATGGGCGCACCGCGGTGGTGCTGCGCCCCGGTTCGGTGGAGGAAGTGTCCGCGATCCTGACGCTTGCCAACGAAATCGGCGCGCCGATCGTGCCGCAGGGCGGCAATACCGGGCTGGTGGGCGGACAAATCCCGCTCGATGGCGAGATCGTGCTGTCGCTGCGCCGCATCGACCGCATTCGCGAGATCGACGCCGTGTCCAACACGATGACCTGCGAGGCGGGGGTGCTGCTCGCATCGGTGCAGGACGCCGCGGCCGCAGCCGGGCGCTTCTTTCCGCTGTCGCTCGGCGCGGAGGGAAGCTGCACCATTGGCGGCAATCTCGCGACCAATGCCGGCGGCATCGCCGCGCTCGCCTACGGGCTCGCGCGCGACCTCGTGCTCGGCCTCGAAGTGGTGCTCGCCGACGGGCGCATCTGGCACGGCCTCAACAAGCTGAAGAAGGACAACACCGGCTACGACCTCAAGGACCTGTTCATCGGCGCCGAAGGCACGCTCGGCGTGATCACCGCGGCGGTGCTGAAACTGTTTCCCGCGCCGACGACGGTGGAGACCGCCTTCGCCGGCGTTCCCTCGCTGCACGCGGCGCTCGATCTGCTCGCGCTCACCCAGGAAATGACCGGTGGCGCGGCGAAGAGCTTCGAACTGATCGGCCGGTTGCCGATCGAATTCGCCCTGCGCCACGGAACCGGGCTGCGCGATCCGTTGGCCGCGCCCTATCCGTGGTATGTGCTCGTCGAGCTCAAGGCAAGCCGGCGGGGAAACCTGCGGGACACGCTCGAACACCTGCTTGCGACCGCCATGGAGCGCGGTCTCGTCGGCGACGCGACGATTGCCGACAGCATCGACCAGCGCCACGCCTTCTGGCGGCTGCGCGAATTCATCCCCGAGGCGCAGAAATTCGAGGGCGGCTCGATCAAGCACGACATCTCGGTACCGATCGCCGCGGTGCCGGAGTTCATGGCGCAGGCGGATGCCGCGGTCGAAGCGCTCGTTCCGGGCGCGCGGCCGGTGCCGTTCGGCCATCTCGGCGACGGCAACATTCATTACAATGTCAGCCAGCCGGTCGGGGCCGACAAGGACGCCTTCCTCGCGCGCTGGCAGGAGATGAACGAGTGCGTCTACGCGGTGGTGCGCAAGCTCGGCGGCTCGATCTCCGCCGAGCACGGCATCGGCCGCCTC
>Ga0315553_10003761_pt1 | contig 11669 bp, 7 predicted proteins | sample SalMarSW160140MG_FD_203099 | JGI IMG/M metagenome (GOLD analysis project Ga0315553, IMG submission 203099) | Salt marsh sediment microbial communities from the Plum Island Ecosystem LTER, Massachusetts, United States - Salt Marsh Sediment SW1601-40 ... | reverse complement strand
TCTAATGGGCACCTACAACTTTTTGGTATCCGGACAATAAAGATGTGTCTACTATATAATACAGGATATGCTTATTGGTATAAGTGATTAGTGAATAATGCTATTTCGAGGATGTAGTTATGACAATAGTGGAGCTTGGTCAAAATTATACCCTTTTCATCGATCGGGATATGAGAAGAATTGAGGTCAAACGAAACGGAGTTACAACATTCTTTCCACTCAACAATATCCCTCATCGTTTGTATCAAGCAATTGCAAACTTAGCTGATGAACCAACAGAGGAAACAGATGTTTCACTATCAATAGCTAAATCATCTGTTCACAAATCAGATGTTGTCACATACCTCCAAGGCTCACCATTCAGACTCAATATTGCTCCAAAATTCATTCGGTTGACATTGAATGATCATGAACTAGAGAGACAAGTTGATAATCTCGAAGGTGAACTTTTGTCATTACAAGGGAAGAATTTCCAGGATATAATAGAGGATGCAAAATCAATCTATAGAAAGTTACATGTGGATGAATCCAAAATGGATCCTCTACGTCTAGGTGCAATGGAACTGTACGGATTATCAACATATCAGAACATCCTACATGATCCAAGAGCTGCTCTTGGATTCAATTGGTATGACTGTAGAAAAAAGGAATATACTGGCTATCAACTCAATTGCATCGTGGAATTACATCCCCCAGGTTCTCTGTTCTATAGATACATGCGTGTAATGAGAGCCTTATTTGCAAGAAAATGGCTTGATGTTGGGTCTGATGAATATCTCTGCGCTTATTGTTTTTGGGTGAGCGAGGTAAAAGATAAGACCTTGCAACATAAATCTGGATTTGATTCACCAACAACGGATGACTAGTAAAAGGCTTTGCAGATTTCAAATAATTAATAATTCGTAATTCGAAGTAATTTTTCTGGGAGTTCCTCAATCGAATTAATATCTAGAACAACTCCGTGCGCTTTCTTAGCCATTGTTTCTGCTGCTCTGAAGTTATATGATGTCTTTGGCACAAGTATAATCATTCTGATATCGTTTTGTTTGATTTCTTGAGCAAGTTGTTCACATTGAATTTGATCACTTAGATACATGTCAGTGTTGAGTATGAATATCTTCTCTTTCGCTCGGGTCTCCTTGAAGTTCTCAAGTGCCATTGTCATGGATTTGGATGCTCCGGTGCCACCAGATGCTCTAACATCCAGTAAATCAGCCGCGACTTTTTCAACGGACACATTTCTATTTGCGATTTCCTTCACAACATGAGTTTCATGATCAAAAAGAAGCACCCCGAAATCATCTTTCTGCACACCATACAGACCTGCCATGACTGATATTGATAACATTCCAAGTTTTTCAGGAGTATCCATTGAGCCACTCTTATCTAATGCCCAAAAGAATGCCCTATGACCCTGGTAGGTCTCTCGTATAAGAAAGTCTTCGGGTTCTAGAGTTTCGAAATTGCTTCTTCCTTGCGAAAGCAATGAATCTATTGTTTCCTCAAGGTCAATAAGGTCAATTTCATCACCAATACGAAATGGTCTCACAGTTGTCGATTGCATTATTCCTCCTAACATTGATGTGCCCATTATATGCTTGGCATATCTCATTCCTAAATCTATAAGTAAACGCTTGGCGATTCTTCGTAGTTTCTCTTTTAAATCCGGAGGTATTTCATCACGATAGCTGTACCAGATTTTAATGATATTATTTGCTGGCCCTCCAAGAAGGCCACCCATCACCTTGTCTGCCCGTGCTTGGTCAATACCACCCTGTTGACTTCCTCTATAACTCGTTGACATTCCCAAGGCAGCTGCAAAGTCCTCGTGAGCTATTGCACCCAAAGCCTGACTATTATCTGTCTGATTTGCAAGGTCTGCTAATTCTCTCAACTGATTTTGTGAGAGCCCAGCACCTGCAATTAGATTGTGTAATCTATCAAAATCATTCACGCCTGCTTGTAGCAGTTTTTTTATTACCTTAAATGATGGATTAAGAAGCTCTAAAATCTCGTCTTCAGACATCCCTAGGTTTTGTCCGGTTTCTCTTATCGTTTCAATATCTGAGGATGCTCCAGACGCATTACAGAAACGTACAGTTTTTCTCAGATCCAATTTAGTAGGGGTTGACTTAATTGCAGCATTTGCTATACTATCTGCAGAATTTTGCCAAGATTGACGTGTCTGATTATTTGGTAGATTTTGTTTAAGAGCCATTTGTTCTCGCAGTTTTTGTTTAAGATAATCAGATGGTGAAGAACGTGCCTGAGATCTGTCAATAATGTCCTCAGTTTCCTTCTGCAATAAGCTCTCCCATGAGTTCCCTCCATTAGGGTAGTCTGCAAGCTGACGCATATCTACATTTTCAGAAGCACCATCATCATATTGTTGATCATATTCATCTAACAAGTCATGGGAGTGTTTTTTTCCAGTACTCTTCTCAATGCTATCAGTAAACTCCCTTGCATCACTCAAAGAATACTCTTGTGGTGCCTGCTCAATGTGTCTATCGATATTATCTGGAGTACGACCTAACTCTCTAGCATAATCTGTTGCTTCGCTAAGATTTGAAAGGGTCTCTTGAAGAATTTCATCAAGCTTCTCTAATGTTTCCTCATCTGGAACCTTCAACTCTTCCATTTGCTTCAATGATCTTGCGGCTGTTGAAGGGTCTCTCTGAGCTAGTTCTTCGAATTCTTTAACGATGTCTTCTGCGCTATGTGATTCATTATCTTTCGACTGCGTGTCTTTTTGTATTGACTCTCGTAACGCTTTCGCTGCTAATTGCTCTGCTGCATTTCCTTGCTCACATATGCTATCCAATATATCCAGGGTGGCTGCATTTTTGATATCGTTTGATGTAAGATTGCCAATTCTGTCCAATAGTTCTGAGGATGCTTCCTGTCTTAATTCTTCATCATTTGATAAACCCCTGAGAACAATATCTCCATCATTGAGATAATCTCTAGCAGTCTCATACAGAGTCTTATCGCTTCGGTCCTTCCAACTCTGGAGATACTCATAACCTGCTTCCACCTTATCTTTTACAATAGTCTTTGCAAGTTCTTGCTCCTTTCGTATTTGCTCCATCACTCTCTGAAGTGCATCCATTTGTTCTGGTGATTTCTGTTTTACATCCGGTTGTTGAGCTTCCAGTGTTATGCTCGTTTTCTCAGTGCCTAAGATAATATCCTCCGCAATTTTTCGAGCAATTTCTTGGTCGGAAGGATATGTTGTATGAACTGCAGCATCAATGAAGTCATCAAGGGTCAATCTGCCATTCCTAAAATATTTGGCAGATAATAGCTGTGGAATTGCTTGTGTTTGCCTGACACTTGGTTTAATCTTGACTTCTTCATTAACTCGCATGCGTTTCACAAATTCGTAGGCGAAGGGGACGACACTGCTAGGAATTGGTGATGGTGTAGAGGTCACATTATTCAGCTCCAGATGTTCTACCTGAACCTAGTGCCGTACGGATGAGTCGTGTCACTGCAGGTTCGGGATCAACACCCGGTCTAAAGCGAAGTGCCCCGGTCAATACATATGATGCAGCTGTAGAGATGGTTGAATGATCTACTTCCTTCTTTCCTTCTCTCTTGGCCATTTCAGAAGCTAATCGAGCTATGGAAATTCCTGCTCTTATTGACGCTGGAATCTCGATGTCTGTACTTACTCTAGTAGCTGATACTAACCCATATACACTCTCTAGTGTCTGATCTGAGAGTTTGTATTCAGGACAGTTCACCTTCACAATTTCCATCTCTGTAGATTTTCTTGGATATCCTAACCTTATCCACACCCGGATGCGGTCTCTTAGTGCTTCTGACAATCTATGAGCACCTGCCATTTCTTCTGGATTTTGAGTAATGACTGGAAAGAACTCATCATGTGCTCTAATACGACCAAGACGTTGAACATTGACAGTAAGTTCCTCAAACGGTTCTAAGAGTGAGTTTTGAACATATTCAGGGAGTCTATTACACTCGTTGAGTCCGAAAACACCACCATAAACCATTGACTTCAATAGAGGTCCTGGTTCAAATGACTCCAATGTAAATCCTTGATTTAGAACGAGTGCAGGGTTAAATGAGCCTATCAGATGGCTTGGACGAATCCCCTCATCACCTGTAAGCCATTCAAAGTTTCTTCCGCTCTTTTCGGCGTATGCTCGTAAAAGCAAGGTCTTGCCAATTCCGGGTGGGCCGATTATCCCTGGGATGAGCCGTGCATTCTCACAATCTTGTAGAACGTCAAAAGCATCCTTGTATTGCTCTTTGATGACCATAGTCACCTTCTCTCTTGAAGCTACATCTAATTGTTTACCGAAAGCTTCATAGAATTCCATAGGACTATGTTCTTTCATTTTCCCCCGAGATTGTTTTGTTGTTTGCTTACTCCTCTTCTTCGACAATGAGTGACCCCCTGTGCCTACTCAGGTGGATGTATTGTAACTGGGTATTAAAGCAACACTATTTTCACGATTCACTGTTCGTTCATCACCATTGGTATGTTGTATGTTCTCTTGAATAATATCAGTGACCTCTTTATCTTTGATGATTTGGTAGATTCAAATATTCAGTACCATTGATTGTTTATTTATTATCGTTTTAATGATATTCCTTGGGTTGTGAGGAAGCTCTAAATGAAGAAGGATGATGTTTCTGGGAAGATGGAGGGAATTCCACCTGTATGCCAGAATAGGGTTGGGACATCCGTATCTATATCACCTGCGATAGCCAATTGAATCAATGCAAGGCCGGCTTTTCCTGTATAGACAGGGTCGAGAATGATGCCTTCCATCTTAGCAAACATCTCAATCGCAGTCCGTGTAGCATCATCGAGAATTCCATAACCGTCTCCCTGAAATTTATCCATAACTAGAATCTCAGGTTCCATCTCACCAAAATAATCCCCATATTGCTCGGTCATAAGTTGAAGTAAATGAATAACTCTGTTAATTGATTCTTCAGATGACTCCATAACCCCAACACCAATAACTTCACATTCAAGATTGAATTTTTCCACCCCAGCCAAGATCCCTGCGTGTGTTCCACCAGTACCTTCAGCAACGATTATTCTTCCAATATCAATTCTCTTTTTCTTAAGCTGTTCTTTTACTTCTTCAACTGCAAGAGCATATGCCATGCACCCTAACGCATTAGAAGCGCCAATAGGAATTGAGTATGGATTAAATCCTTGGTCTCTCAGAGTCTCAGATATTGAATCAAGACGGTCATTTATCTCAAACGCTGTTTCATCAGGGAAGAATGTGACCTCTGCTCCGTATAGCTTATCCAGCAGTAGATTACCATCTGCCACATCAGGCTCTGCTCCTCCTAGTAATAAGATGCATCTCAAACCTGCTGATGCTGCAAATTCTGCGGTTTGACGGCAATGGTTACTCTGTACACCTCCAACGGTAACTACTGTATCTACTCCTTGTTCTATTGCATCTCCGATGAGATACTCCAATTTTCTGGACTTATTTCCACCAAAGGTCAATCCAGTCAAGTCATCACGCTTAATCCAAAGCTCCCGAAATCCCAGTGATTCCGCGAGATTTCTTAGTGGATGCATTGGTGTTGGGAGAAATGCAATTCCAGCACGAGGTAGATTGACTGACATTTCTAGACCTCAGCACTTGTCAGAAATGATATCAGGAGCATAAGTAATGCTGTCACAATTCCTGCAAACAGAGTCTTCGCTCCATATCCAAGCATACTCTTTCCTGATACTCGTCCTAGAAAGAGCCCCAAAGTGAAGAGTAGCATCATGCAAATGACGATAGCCATGTAAAATGATACAAAGGGATTTAGAATTCCAGATGGAACAAACATCAATGGTATAATAATGATGAATGCTGCGATTGCGGGAGATAAACCATCAACTATTGCGACTACAACAGAAGTGGTTCTAGTAGCTTTTGCATACATTGATTCACTCATGTCAGAGAGCATTGCTTTGCCAATCTCATCTACTTCTCTCTCTCGCTCAGCAGATTCAGCGAGATATGAACCACTAAATCCAGAAACTGCCATAGCTACGCTTGTACCAACAGCAGCAAGAAGAATTGAATTGAAGACAAGTTGAGGATGAGCCGGATCCATTGTAAGGAGACCACCTAGTAGGAGACCCAACATTGTAAGTGCTCCATCAAAAGCATTCATTGCAAGATATCTGCGTGCAATTTCAACGCCCTCAGTCAACTCAAGAGCTCGCACAACTCGTTCAATAAAACCTCCATCGTCAAGTTGAACCGATTTATTATTGCTGTCTTCATCCGATTCGGTCAAAGGGTATCTCTGCCCCATTTGTTACATATCAAATAATAATTGATGTCATGTTATAAACGCGACGCAATGCATTGGATTAATTCTGCTAGTAGAAGATACTAAATGGAAAGCTATTGAGAACTATCGTGAAAAATATCAGAAATATGACAACAATCACGATACAACATATTGCTAATCCCTTACAGGACCATTCACATACACTACTACAGAATCCTTTCTGCGCAGGTTGTGGCGGTTGCGATTGACCATAATCTCCTGGCATTGGTATCTCAGACATATATCTCATTCCCTCAAGAAGGATATTTCTAACTCTAGATTCTTCTAGTTACATTCTATCTTAATAGGCTTATGGAAATCCATCTCTAAAAGGGTGATCCAAGCAAGATCATCAAAAAGATGAATATCACAACAATTATGAAAATACAAGCTAAGACCGCTTTACATGAAACTTCACAACACTGACTGCAGAATCCATCCTGTTGAGGACCTCTGGATTCAGATGTACCGTAATCCCCTGGCATTGGTATCTCTGACATATCTCTCATTCCCTCAAGAAGGATAGTTTTAACTCTAGATTCTTCTAGTTGCATTCTATCTTAATAGGCTTATGGAACTCCATCTCTAAAAGATTGATCCAAACATGATCGCCATGAAGATGTAAAATATTAAAATCATGAAAATACAGGCTAAGATTAGTTTACATGAGCCTTCAAAACATTGTTCGCAGAATCCCTTTTGCTGAGGTCCTCGGGGTTCGGATGTACCGTAATCCCCTGGCATTGGTATTTCTGACATAGTTCTTTCTCTCTCTCTTGGACTTTGCTCTGGTGTGATGAAGTCATTCTTATTAATATCGTTATCGTGGATTAAGTCTTAGAAGAATGATATACCCACAACCAGATAATAAAATAGGAATATCATGACTAAAATGAAAATGCAAATACCTATCGCTCTGCAAGTACCTTCACAGCATTCATTGCAAACCCCATCCTGTTTAGTAGGACGAGATTCGGGATGTCCATAATCTCCTGGCATTGGTATCTCAGACAAGTTTGTAGATCCCTATATGCACATCATCAGCAGGGCTGACAATAACTCCTTATGAGTATTATGACAACCAATGCTAATTCGGGTCTATTATTCTACCTCGAATAAACCAATTTTACGGAATCGTTCGACATCAATCAATCCAAGATCGGTTATCTTAAGCTTCGGAATCACGGGTAGTGAGAGGAAAGCCATTGCCATAAAGGGTTCCTCTAATTCACTCCCAATCTCCCTAGCTGCTGCTTTCAGAGACGTGAGTTTTTCACTTACAAATTCAATTGGTTGTTCAGACATTAGTCCAGCAATTGGCAGGGGTAAGGACTCAAGGACTTTGCCATCACGAACAATCGCAATTCCACCTTGCATACGAACTATTTGAACAGCTGCAGCAACAAGATCATGATCATTTGTCGCTACAACAACGATATTGTGGCTATCATGGGCAATGGACGATACCATTGCTCCTTCTTTGATCCCGGTACCTTTCACAAAACCAAAAGCTTGTGGAGGAGTTGCATTATGCCGTTCAATAATCGCAATCTTTGCAATGTCTCTATCTATATCTGGCACAGCAAGTCCATCTACTATTTTTGTCTCCTCAATCAAGCGGTCAGTAATAATCTGATTTGGAATCAAACCGATAACATTCATCAGGTTTCCCTCAGCTTTGACTTGGAAGTCACCGGGTTCTAGCCAATGAATATTAACAGAGCGTCGGAGTCTTGTTGGTCGGTCAACGCCAAATTCCTCAGTTAGCTTTCCTTCCCTTGCAACAAGAGTTCCATGCTTGAATACCATTTCCACGTTTACTTTCTCGATGGAATCTAACACAACAAGATCCGCATAGTGACCAGGTGCTATCGATCCTGTATGCCTTAGTCCATAGTGTCTTGCAGTAGAAATCGTAGCTACCTGAATAGCATGTATGGGGTCGACACCATATGAGATGGCATCTCTAATCATGCTATCAATGTGACCTTTGGTTATCAAATCCAATGTGTTTCGGTCATCAGTAACAAAACTGCAAAACATTGCTGTATGAGGTTGGATGGCCTTTGAGAGCGCTTTGAGGTTCTTCGCTGTTGAACCTTCCCTAATGTGAATCTGCATTCCAACTGCTAGTTTTCTTTTTGCCTCTTCAAGGGTTATAGATTCGTGATCCGATGTGATACGTGCCGCCGCATATGCGTTGAGATCAGTTCCATCGAGCCCAGGTGCGTGACCGTCAATCCTTTTTCCATGCTCTAGAGCTACTCTTATTTTTTCTAAAATCTCCGGATCCTTAAACACAACTCCTGGATAGTTCATGGCTTCAGCCAAGCCAAGGACATTTTGCTCTGTCATCAAGGGTCGGAGATCAAGAAAATCAAGTGCCACTCCATTGGTTTCCAGATCAGTTGAAGGCACACAAGAAGGCAGCATAATGAAGAAGTCTAGTGGTGAACCTCGCATCGATTTGCTCATGTACATGATACCTTCCATACCAAGTACATTAGCAATCTCATGTGGGTCAGCAATTACTGCACCTGTACCATGGGGTACCACTGCTCGAGCATATTGGATGGGCATGACCATTGAGGATTCAACGTGAACATGTCCGTCAATGAATGCAGGGGTTACATATTTTCCTTTCAGGTCGATGACCCTATTCCCCTTGTAATCTCCAATACCAGCTATAAAACCACTATAGATTGCTATATCTCCTTTCTGTATCTCACCTGTAAATACATTCACAACATTTGCATTTTCAAGAACTGTTTCCGCATAGGTTCGACCAGCTGCAACATCAATCATGTGTTCAAGGGGATATTTTTCGGAACGCGTAAAGAACATCTTTGGTCACTTAACTCATAACAACATATTTGCCCAAGAAAAGGGTTTCCTATCATATACAAAGCATCTCGACCATGGTTAGAATGGTTAGAAAGTTAATCTTAAGAAATTAAACCCTACTCACTATTGATTCAGTGAATTCCATCACTGATGAACAGTTGCTGTCGTCCATCAATTCAGTTGGCAGAAGTAACTCTATCAAAGGGACATACGTTTTATCCTAAGCCAGTTTCTGGTTACAAGGGTGTTTCTTCAAGTCCTCCGTATTTCTCCTCCCACTCCAGAGGCTATTTTTCTTCCTCACCCATCTCGCTTGACCTAGGATACAGTGACTGTTATCGCTTTCAGTCCAGCTTGATTGGCAATTTGATTGTGAAAGTGGAACCCTTTCTGGGTAAACTGGTTACCAAGATTTCTCCCCCATGCATTTCAACCAAAGAACGAGATATCCAGAGCCCCAAGCCTGTCCCCCCAGCTTTAATGGTTTCAGGATTTTCTGCCCTGTAGAACTTTGTAAATAACTTCTCCTGTTCATATGTTGACATTCCAATTCCAGAATCCGTGATTTTGATATAGAGAAAACCATCTTTTTCTTTTGCTGAAATACGAATTGTCCCATCAGAGGGAGTGTATTTGCAAGCATTTGACAAAAGATTAAGCATGACTTCATTGATCCATCGACTATCGCCTTCCACTGCTTTCAAATCTGTAGGAACACTAACTATCAATTTCAGTTTCTTAGCATCCATCTGAGGTCGTAATAATTCAACTGCGTGATTTACAATTTCATTCATCTCTAGTTTGCACGTATTTAGTTTGATTGCACCTGCCTCAAGTCTAGAAACAATCAGAAGACTGTTAATAATTTCAGCAAGATTGTTCGCATTTCTTAGAATAGTTTTCAGAAAATCTGTTTGTTCATCAGTGAGATCACCAGCATCTCCTTCTAACATAATTTCAGTATAACCAATCATGGATGTTAATGGTGTACGAAACTCGTGCGATACTAAAGATACAAATTCAGATTTCATTCGTTCTACTTCTCGTTCCCGTGTTACATCACGGAACACGAAGAGTTGTCCCAAGTAATTTTTGCTTGCATTCTCTACAGGTGCGGAATAAACTTCTAGCTCTCGTTTCTGTGGCCAAATTTGAGTTACTACTTCTCGATACTCAGAAAGTTGATTCTCCTTTGCATTATTGAGAATCTGGATCATTTTGGTTGAATCCTCGAAGACCCTCTCCCAATGGGAATTTAAGTTATGAAAGAAATCACCGATTGCATCTTGAGTAATTAATGAGAAGAATCTACCAAATGCCTTATTGAGCCATAACATCCTATCATCAGCTGAAAGAAGTATAATAGCCTCGTTAGTTGCTTCGAGAATCGCATGCGTTTTACTTCTGGCTTCTTCCAGCTCAGTCATCAAAGGAACAACGCTTTCGAGAACTGTACTCTGTTGTTTTTCTGAATCTTCCCAACCATGAATATCTTTCATATCCTTTTTCATTGCAATAAAATAGACATTATTGCTTTCTTCCATTTTAAGTGGAGTTATAGACATCAATTCTGTGTAATACGTTCCATCTTTTCTTCGATTTATCAAAACTCCAGACCATACTATACCAGAGTTTATCGTATCCCAGATTTCCTTGTAAAATTCTAAATCATGATACCCAGATTTAAGAAGGCTGGTTTTTTTCCCTATTACTTCTTCAGGGGAGTAACCAGTAATTCGAGTAAATGTATCATTGACCCAAATAATGATACCATTAGAATCAGTCACTAAAATACCATTTATCTCTAGAACTGATGCTCTGATTTTTTCCCATTCTTCTTTTTTAAGAGCACTTGGTAGATTGATCAAAGATATTCCCGTCCATGTACTTGATACAATTTGTCGAAATATTAGTTACCTCTTCCTGAAACGACAGCATCAAACCACCCTTGTATAATCCTAGGATCGCAGCCTTTCAGTTCTGAAACTAAATATTCCTTCAATTTTTCTGGTGAATATATTCTTGGGTCTGTGTAATAAACCAAAGGTGCATGGTCTTCACCTTTGGAATATTTGCCTGAAAATGGATTGACAGAATACGCAGAGGAATGTTTGGCAGCTATCGAAGCAATTCTACTCCATACCTTTGTTTGTCTATTTTGTCTTATTTGGATTGAACCTCCATATGCTTTGATAAGTTCATAAATATGCGTCACCTTATTCTTGACCAGCATCATTTCAATAACAAGTTGTTCTCGCTCATCATCCACAAATTGTTTCAAGTCCCCATGCATGATTTTTCTTGTTAGATTGTACTTCGGACTGTAGTTACTTAATTGCCTAGCTTCGTCATGAATCTGCAAGAATAAATTGATAGTAGCCTTGTCCAATTGCTCATATTCTTTTTTATTCTGATTCTCACCGACTTCATTGAAGGTACTAGTTTGTTCAATAAGCTCTCCAATTCTTGAACCTGCGAGACGCATCATAGCC
>Ga0315553_10003760_pt1 | contig 11669 bp, 8 predicted proteins | sample SalMarSW160140MG_FD_203099 | JGI IMG/M metagenome (GOLD analysis project Ga0315553, IMG submission 203099) | Salt marsh sediment microbial communities from the Plum Island Ecosystem LTER, Massachusetts, United States - Salt Marsh Sediment SW1601-40 ... | reverse complement strand
ACGAAGGCGATCGCGGCCGGGGCTCACTGCGTGATGATCGGGTCTCTGTTTGCAGGCCTGGATGAAGCGCCGGGGCAACTGGTGATTTGGAAGGGCCGGCGGTTCAAGGAATACCGGGGCATGGGCTCGCTGGGGGCGATGGTGGGCGGTGTGGGCGGCGGTGCCGATCGGTACCAGCAGGCGGAGTACACACGCGAGACGGACAAACTGGTACCGGAGGGCGTTGAGGGGCGTGTGCCGTACCGAGGCAGTCTGGCTGAGTATGCCTATCAATTGGTGGGTGGTCTGCGGGCCGGTATGGGGTACTGCGGTGCGGCCAGCATCGAGGATTTGCGGTGCAAGGGTCGGTTCATTCGCATCTCGGCGGCGGGCATGGCGGAGGGTCACCCGCACAATATCGCGATCACGAAGGAATCCCCCAACTATGCGATCGAATACGAATCAGAGCCGTTGTAGTGTGGTAGCGGGCTTGCTGTGGGCTGTCCTGGCGGGTGTGGTATTGGCCGGATGCAGCGGGCAGACGATTGATCCGTTTCGGGACGCGGCGGCGGTGCCCGAGGAGTCGATGAGCACGGCGTCGGCGGAGACGATTCGCCAGGCGGGCAAGGCGGCGGTGATTCGCGTTCGACCGTGGGAGCCGAGCACGCTGTTACGGGAGGACGGGACGGTTACGCACTGGCCGTTGTGGTGGGAGGATCCGTTCGAGGATCGGGGCAGCGAAGACGGGTCTGAGGCATGGACGTGGGAGGACTATGCAGGGATGCTGTATTGTCCGGCACGTTTCGCCTTGAACACGGCGGCCTGGCCGGTGAGTGCGATCGTGACGCCTGCGGGCACGGTGCTGTGCAGCGACGGGCGTATCAGCAAGCAGTTGGTATGGCGCGACCACGACGCGCGGGTGTGCGGAGCGGGCCAAGCGGGTCCGGACAGTTTCGTCCCGGTAGCCGCCCATGCGAGCAGCGCTGCCAGCCGCGAGCCGGTGGAGCAGCCGGCGCAGGCTATTCCAGATTTTGGAACCCAGTATTAGGTTTGAGTTGGTTGTCGTGCAGCAGGCCATAGGGGCTTTTGCCGACTCTGTTGCAGGTTAGTTCCGACCAGGAGAGGTGCGCCATGCACTTGCTGCGACCGGTGGACAAGATCAAGACGGTGACGCTGTCGAGCGGACGAGGCGAGGTGACGGTGGAGCGCGATACGGGGATCATTCGCCGTCTGGCCGTCAAGCGGGGGCGCCGACTAATCGATCTGATGGGTCAAGTCAGGCAGAATCAGGTGGGGTACATCGGCGGCCTGCGCCTGTACGACGAGCGAGATGAGAAGTGGTATGACGACTGGGTCAGCCGTCCGCGGGTGGTGCGTTGCAGCAAGAGGGGCAACCGGCTGGTATTGACGAAGCGTTACCCGGGCGCTCCGTTCGAGGTGGAGCTGTCGCTGGAGCTGAAAGGGGCGGAGCTGGCGTGGGAGGTTACCTGTCGCCAGAAGCAGAAGGTGAACCGTCAGGTTCGGGTTATCCTGGCGCTGCCGATCATTGCTGGATGGGAGTGCTTCACGACGGCGGACTGCCACGCCGACGGCTCGTACCAGGGGCCCAACACGCCGTGGTCGTTCGACGGCATGAGCAGCTTCGATTATTACTACAATCAGGGTCCGTACGTGGGGCGGCACGATCTGATCGTGCCGTTTTTCAGCATGTACGACCCGCAGCAGGACGTGGGCCTTTCGTTCGGCGAGTATCTGGATCGCAACGTACCGGGCGCGGTGTTCCGCTTTTCCAACGCCGAGCGGGAGTTCGACTGGGGGTATCAGGCCAAGCCGGACATCCGGCGCTACCCGCACTTTGAGGTGGCCCACCTTTATATCGGGATGCGCGGCACGAAGCCGTGTTCGACCGGCGGGCTGATCTTTCTGCACGAGGGGCACTGGCGGTGTGGCTTGGGGATGTACTACCGGCGTTTCAAGCGTTGGTTTGCGCCGGCGTGCGAGAAGATTTACGAGCGTGAGGGGACGTTCGAGTGCGGGAGTGTCTTCACGGCCGATCGCGTGGACGAGTACAAGTCGATCGGGGGCAAGTATCTGGAGGTCCACGGTCATTTCCCGTGGTATGGGTGCTATTTTCCAGACGAACAGCCGTGGCACACGGTGGACCATCTGGAGCGTGAATACGTTCCGGAGCATCGGCGGCCCAAGAGGTATCGCAAGCTTTCGCAAGGGTTGATTCACGCCAAGCTGAAGAAGCTGAAGGACAGCGGCGTCAGCAGTCACTACTACTTTAACTACAGCGACGGCTATCGGCCGTGGGTCGAGGATCGCTTCGCTGATTCGCTGGCAGTGATGGAAAACGGTGAGATTGCGCCGTCGGGTTGGCGGTTGTGCCATTGCCTGCTGGCCGACCCGGATCTGTCATTCGGCAAGTATATGATCGAGACGACCAAGAAGGTTCTAGCGAGGTACGGCGACGTGCTGGACGGGTTCTTCTTGGACTGTTTCCGGCACTTTGAGTTCGACTTCGGGCACGACGACGACGTAACGATGGTCAACAACAAGCCGGCGTACGCGGTGAATCACATGTTTACGCGCATTCAGGCGGTGGTGGGCCGTCTGCTGCGTCAGCGGGGGATGGACTGCTTTGCGAACAAGCCGCGGACGATGGCGATCATGCGGGATGTCGACGGCGTGCTGCTGGAGGGTTCGGGCGATGCGGCCGAGGTCAAGTTCTACTATTGCTGCATCGGGATGCCGCTGTTTTACATGTGGACGAGCACACATAAGCCTCAGGAGGAATATCTGAAGCGGTCTGTGGTGCTGGGTGGCTGGCCGAGAGACCCGGTTCTTCAGGCGAGCGACTCGGCAGAGCGGCGGCGCGAGTTTCGGCGGTACGTGAAGTTGTATGCGAAGTATCTGCCGCTGTATCGGCACTTCAGCCGGCGGGTGCTGTGCTTTGATCGCGATCCGATCACGTTTTCAGATGGGGTATACGGGCAGATCTACACGCGGCCGGACGGCGCGTATGTTGTGGGGGTGATGAGCGACTGGGTCAGCGTGGACGATCGATTGCGCCGCAGTCGAGTGCCGTACGTGCAGTTGCGTCTGCGGGGAGCCACCAAGATCGGCCGGGTGCAGGTGCATTACGCAGGTCAGGCCGAGCCGCAGGATGTGTTGCCCAAGGGTGCGGAGGGGCAACTTGTGGTCGAGTTGCGCGAACTGAGGTCTGCTGCTGTGATCCTCTGCCTGCCGGGCGAAGGGTTGCTGGGCAAGACCGAACGGGCCAAGCTCGAGGAGAAGACCGAGACGCTGGGCGATCCAACAGTAGGATACGAGTTGGGCACGGGTGCGACGGAGAAGAAGTCGGGGGAGTCTTGAGCGGATTAATGGGTCGTCAGCGCGGCGACGACTGTGCAGAGCGCGATCAAGCCCAGCAGGACGGCCACTGCGACGATGCCCTTCCGTAGGCCGGTCGTTACGCGTCGGATGCGGGCGGGACGGTCTTGACGGTCGGGATCACCGACGACGAAGAGCCGATGGCACGTAGGGCAGCGGGCGTGTGCACCGAGACGTGCGACGCCCACGCAGAAGGTACTTTTGCAGGCAGGACAGGCGAGATCGATCATTGTTTTGGTCCAACCAAGCCGACGGCGTTCGACGAGGGCGTCGGTTGGCGCTCCAAGTGGGGTTTATCGGTCAGTTTGCCGAGCAGATTGAGTGGTGATGGTCGAGTCGGGGCGATGCTCACGCCCGCCGAACGGTGGATTGGTCGGCGTTGTCGGCAGGTGACTGGGTCGTGGCGGGTGGTTCGGTGGGGGGCGCCTGATCGGGCGGTTGGTATTCGGGCACGAGCTGTTTGAGGCGCTGCTGTATTTTGCCCAAGTCGTCTTCGTCGGCCATGGCGAGAAGGTCTTCCATGCCGTGGCAGACGGCCTCCATGCTTTCAGGTCGATTCTGCCAGATGCCTATCTTGGGATGCGTGGTTCGGCTGACGCCCTCTCCTTCGATACTGAGTTCCTCGAAGAGCTTTTCGCCCGGGCGTAGTCCGGTGAAGGTGATCTCGACCTGCTCGCCGGGGGTAAAGCCGCTGAGGGTAATGAGCTCTTTGGCCAGGTCGACGATTTTGACGGGTTCGCCCATGTCGAGGACGAAGATTTCGCCGCCTCGTCCCATGGCGCCGGCCTGCATGACGAGTTGGCAGGCTTCGGGGATGGTCATGAAGTATCGTGTAACGTCGGGGTGAGTAACGGTGACGGGCCCGCCGCCGGCAATTTGCTCCTGGAAGATGGGGACCACGCTTCCGCTGCTGCCGAGGACGTTGCCGAATCGTACGGTGACGAACTGGGTCTGGCCCTGGCTGCCAAGCTGCTGGACGTACATTTCGGCGACGCGTTTGGTGCAGCCCATGATGCCGGTGGGTCGGACGGCCTTGTCGGTGGAGATAAGTACGAACTTGCCCGTGTTGCCGGCGGTTGCTGCGTCGGCGACGGTTCGGGTTCCCAGGATGTTGTTTTTGATGGCCTCGCCGGGGTTGCGCTCCATCATGGGCACGTGCTTGTGGGCGGCTGCATGGAAGACGACCTCGGGGCGGTGTTCGGCGAAGATTCGGCGGATTCGGGCGGCGTCGCAGATATCGGCGACTCGGGCGGTGAGGGTCAGGTCGGGGGCGCGGCGCGACAGCTCCCGTTCGATTTCGAAGAGGTTGTTTTCCGCCTGCTCGACAAGGACGAGTTCTGACGGTTGGTAGCGGACGATTTGGCGGCACAGTTCGGAGCCGATGGAGCCGCCGGCCCCGGTGACCAGAACGCGTCTGGCTTTCAGGAAACTGGCGATGGCGTGCTCGTCGAGGCTGACTTCCTCGCGTCCGAGCAGGTCGGTGATGTTGACCTCGGGCAGGTCGTGAACGCGAACGCGACCTGCGATCAACTCCTGGACGTCGGGTACGGTGCGGAAGCGGGCGTTGGTGCCTTCGCACAGTTCGACGACACGTCGGAGGTCACGTCGAGTGGCGGCGGGCAAGGCGATGAGGATTTCATCGACGTCCTGTTTCCGGCAGATGTCGCGAACCTGTTCGGTGCTGCCGAGGATGGGTATGCCGTGAATTTGGCCTCCCCACGTGGCGGGATCGTCGTCGAGCAGGCCAACGACGCGATAGCGTTCCTCGGGCATGCGCTCGATTTCACGGACGACGGCCTCGGCCGTATCGCCCGTGCCGATGATGAGCAGGTTGGACGTCCCGCCGGGAGCCATGGGGCGGACGGTTTCGTGGTAGAGGCGTACGCCCACGCGGGCAAAGCCGACCAGGGCGATGGTGGCCCCCCAGTCGAGGATGTAAATTAGTTGTGAGAAGTTGGGGAGGAGTCGCTGCTGGCGGAGCCAGCCCGACAGGTACTCACCGCCGAATACGAGGCAGAGCAGGATGAACGAGCTGATGAGGGCGGCCGACACCATCGTCAGTAGTTCGTACAAGCCCGTGTAGCGCCACCACCCCCGGTAGAGCCCCATCCTGCCAAAGACAATCAGCTTGATGACGACGGTGGGGACCATGACGGGCAGGAACAGGTGCATCGGGGATTTGGAGAAGTGGAAGTTCCATGCAAGCCCGAAGGCGAGGAAGTATGCCAGCGAGAACAGCAGCAGATGCGCAAGCGCCGACCCGAGGCTGCGCCATCCGCCCGATCTAAACAAGTGTGCCGGGAGGGTCATAGTGCCTACCGAGAGTCCACCAAGGAGACCTGTGCATAATCGGACGTTTCGCGCCGCAGCTTGAGCGGGCGCAGGCCGATCGCAAGTCTCGTTGCCGGCCATGGTACCGCGAGGTGAGCGGAAAGCCAATGCAAGCAGCGATCGAAGGCAGAGGTTGCGACAGGCGATGACAGCCTCTAAGGTAGGCGTACGCGTATCGCCGGCAATTGCTGGTGTGGGAATCGCTTCCCCGGGCTGGAGGATGCGGAACGCAGCAAGTTGGTGCGTTGAGCATTCGCGAGATGACAGGAGGGGCGTTGGAGGCGCTTTTGCTATCTGCGGTGTCACTGGTTTCTGACTGGCCGTCGCTGCTGTCTGCGGTCGTGCTGGGTTTGTGCGTGGGCACGATAACGGGTCTGTTCGGTGCGGGTGGCGGTTTCATCATCGTGCCGTCGCTGAACGCTTTACTGGGTATACCGATGACGACGGCCATCGGTACGGGCGCGGCGCACGTGCTGGGTGGGTCAAGCATTGCCCTGTGGCGGCAGTTGGACCGACGGTTCTTGGGGATTCGCGTCGCCGCCGCCATGGCGGTGGGCATTCCACCGGGCACACGTCTTGGCCTGATGGTGGTGGAGCGATTGAAGCATGTGGGCACCATTCGCGTATTCTCGCGGGAGGTGGTTGCGGCAGACTTCGTTTTGCAGGCTGTTTTTGCGAGCTTTCTGATGGCGTTGGCATTGTGGATGGTTCTTGACAATTTTTGGCTTCGCCGCGGTCAGAGCGACGATGAGCAGAACCACCGAGGGATGCTGGCGTGGGTGCGCATCCCACCGATGGGTTCAGCGCGCACGATCCCCGGTGGACCGATCAGCATACCGTTGTTGTTCGTGTTCGGGGTCTTCGAGGGGTTCGTGGCCGGCCTGCTGGGCATCGGCGGCAGCGTAATCATGATGCCGGCGTTGTTCTACCTGATCGGGCAGACGACCAAGTATGCCACGCAGACATGCCTGATGCTGGCCTTTATCTCGGGACTTAGCGCTACGATCCAGCACGGCATCGTGGGGAACATCGACTACATGTTGGCTGCGGCACTGATCTTCGGCGCGTTCTCGGGCACGAAGATGGGGACGGTCATTCGCAGCCGCATCACGGGCAGGTCGATCCGACAATACTTCGGGTTCGTGGTGGCCGGCGCGGTGCTGCTGCCGCTATGCAAGCTTCTGACGATGTTGGTTGGGTGACGTTTGTGGGCGGGGCTTTTGTGCGATGGATTGCCGCCGGGGTCACGGTGTGGACCAAGAGATCCAGCGCCAGTATCCCCAGATAGCCCATAGCCACAGCAGCGCCATGGCCAGGAGTGTAATCGGTACACCGTAGATGACGAAGTCACGAAGGCGAAGCAGCTTTTTGCCGGTTCTTGGATCGACGGCTCCGACGTAGGCTATCGCGTTGTTGGGGGTGCCCACGATCGTGGCATTGGCAAAAGACGAGGCGAACGCACAGGCCAGGCCCACCTTCCAGAGGTGTACTCCGCCGATCTGGCCCATGGATAGCGCGATGGGGCCGATGGCGGCCACGGTGGCGCCGTCGCTCATGAAGTTGGTGAGGGTACCGGTAAAGGCACTGATGGCGATCAGCAGCGCCTCACCATACTGCATGGATTCGGGCAAGGCGTGGATGATCGTTCGTGCCAGCCACAGGGAGGCCCCGGTCACTTTGAGCCCCACCCCCATGGCGCACGCGGCTGCATAGAGTCCGACGACGTCGAACCGCACCTTGTTCTGGATGTGTCGCCAACGGATGATGCGGAACACCAGCATGAGGACGACCCCGAAGATAGCGGGGCCGCCGAGGCCGAACCGGTGGCTGGCGGTGATCCAGAGAGCGACCACCGAAAGCAGGATCATCGCCATCACAATTTCGGGTCTGGACATGCGGCCGTTACGAGCTGTTTCGCTGCGGAGGGATTCGCGGAAATCGACCTTAGGAGCCTTGATCTTTCTGGCGAGTGCGACGTACATGACGGCGCCTACGATCAGAGATAGGACCAGGACGTAGGGCACGGCGATGAGCACCCATTGGAGAAAGGAGATGGGTGCGCCGAAGTCCTTGAGATAGCCCACCATGATGGCGTTTCGTCCGCCGGCAGCGGGTGACCCCGGCCCGCCTTGGTTAAGGGCGAAGCATGTACCCAGGATCAGGACGACAGCCAGATATCTGTCGGTCTCGATTTTGTAGCGTTCGCAGATCAGGACGTACATCCTCACGAGAACCGGGACGAGGATTGCGGCGAGGGCATGTTCCGAGAAGAAACTGGCGGCAAGGGCGAGGAAGGGGATGAACAGGAAGCAGAAGCCGGCCAGGCTTCGGACGCGCCCGAGGAGCACCATGCCGATGCGTCGATCGAGTCCGGTGGCGCTGACGCCCACGGCGATGGCAAGGACGCCGGCGATGAAGAACACGGCATCCTTCATGTAGGCTTTGGCTATATCGTCGAGAGGCAACACGGCGAAAAGGTAGAGCGCGCTGCCCACCAACAGGTCGGTCGCGCCGAGGGGGATGGCCTCGGTTCCCCAGAGGAAGGCGGCGGTAAACAGCACCGCGATCATGATTTTCGCCTTGTAGGCGATTTCAGAGGGCGTGTGCTCGGTCTTGAGTATCTTGTTGACGCTGTCGGTGATGGTGTGCGTATCGGGTTGAAGGCGATAGCCCAGTGGATGCGTTTCGGATACCAGGCGGACGAGGCTTCGTGGCACGGGGAGAGTTGCCACGACGAGGAAGAAGGTGATCGCGACGCCGAACAGGCCGTAGTTGATGCCGCCGGACGGGCGAAACGGAGCCCGCAGATTTGCCAAGATACTCGACATTCATATGCTCCAACTTCTCCGGCCGCATCGTACATCTCCGCTGTGCTGTCATGAGGGCAACCTGCGCTCGCGTGTAAGACTGGACGACCCGTAGGGCAGGCCACCATCGGACGGCGCCAGTACCGTTAGTTACTTCAGGAGCTGCTGGACGTCAACCATCTGGCCGGTGGCGATGGACTGGTTGGCCGCTGCGCCGATGAGTACGGCCTGGATGGCCTGATCCAGGGAGGCCATTCGATCGGTGGGCGGTTGGCTGGCGTCGCGGGCGAAAAACTCGTGCCGCAGCAACGGATCGGACCCGCCGTGGCTCCCTTCGGCGCGTTTCAGTTCGATGTCCTCTATGCCCTTGCCTGGCTGGAAGACACGGAGCCTCTCGCCTACGAGTTCTTCCATGCCGTGAACGGTCACATCACCGGCGGCCCACCTGGTGTCCTTGGTGGCGGACAGTTCTAGCCGACCGGCAGTGCCCTCGATGATAATGCGTTCCCCTTCGTAACTGGCAAAGGCCTGCAACGTATAGGTTACGTGGATTCCGTTCTGGTAGTTGTAGATTACGGATGCCCGATCTTCGATGTCGATCTGGTCGTCCCACAGGCACGCGTCGCGCAGGTAGCCGTCGTCGGCCTCGGCCTCGAGGTACAACTTGCGGGATCGCTCGTTGGCGAACATGTCAACGTGAAGGTCACATTTTTCGGCATGTGGACACCCTCGGCAGCGCGTGTGCCGGAACGCGTTGTTCTTTCCGTAGAAGGCGAGGTCGCCTACGGCTACGAGCTTGTCGGGCAGGGACTCGGCAAACCAGTTGAGCAGATCGAAATGATGGCTGGCCTTGTGGATAAGCAGGCCGCCGGAGTTAGCCTTGCGCCGGTGCCAACGTCGAAAGTAGTCGGCCCCGTGTCGGCGATCGAGCATTTCGTGGTATTCCATGGTGAGGATGCGTCCGAGCCGGCCTGACGCGAGGATCTGTTTGATGGCGGCGCTGGCAACTCCGTAACGTGCGTTGTGGGTGACCAGACCCCGGGCGTCGCTCTTGGCTGCTGTGGCGGCGATGCGGCGGCACTGTTCGGCGGTGGTGCATAACGGTTTTTCGCAGATGGTTCGTTTGCCGGCCTGAAGGGCTTCGATGAGGAACTGGCAGTGCGCGCTGTCCTGCGTGGCAATGATGACGCCGTCGGGGTCGAGGTCCTTGAGCATGGCCCGATAGTCGGTGTATGCGGGCAGATCGGTGCCCAGCATTTCGTTGGCGGCGCGCATGCGGCTGGCGTTCCGGTCGAATAGCCCGACGAGTTGGGCCTTGCCGCCGAATTCATCATCGACAAGTGGCTTGGCGAACATGTTTACCCCGCGTCCACCTGTTCCTGCCAATACGTAACGCTTAACGGCCATGGGCTTGGTCTTCCTTTCAAGCAATGACATTATGACAACGGCTCAATACAGGCGGGTCGGGCCTATCGCAGGCCGACGCCTTGGATGGCAACGCCCTTTTCCCTCCACTCTCGCACGAGGCTCTGCAAGTCGGCGATGGCTTCGTTGAGGCGCTGGGTGGTCAGCACCAACGACTCATACAGCCGGGGGTCGTTAACGAACCGGCCGGCCGTGCCTTCGCCTTGGGCGAGGCCCCGGGCGGCTTCGTCGAGATGGTCGAGAACGCGTGAGAGTTTGTCAGCGTTGTCAACAATCTTGCGTCCGATGACGTCCAACTGCTGGTCGGTCCGCGTGGCGGTGCCGGACAAGGTGGACGTGATGTTCCGTACGTCGTCCGCGACGACCTCGGCCTTGGTGGCGAACGCCTGAAGGTCGCGGACGGCGGAGCGCGCGTCCTCGGTGACGGCTCTCAGGTTGCTGATGGCCTCGCGAAGGTTGCTTTTGACCTCGGGATCGCCCAGCACCTCATTGAAGTGCTTGAGCGAATCGTTGAGTCGGTGGACGGCGGTGTAAAGGTTGGGGATCACCTGGCCGGTCTGATCGTTGTCGACCTGTTCGACGGACCTCTTGACGAACAGTTCGTGCAGATCGTCGGCGACGGGCGTGAGGCCTTCGGCCAGATCGCCGATCTGTCGGGCCGAGCGCTGGAGGGTGGCGACGACATCGCGAGGAATCAACTGATCGAATGCGCTGACCAACTCGCCTTCGAGCACGGCCGATCCGTCGCGAGGCACGAACTGCCCGGCGGCGGCTCGTCGCACATCGAGTACCACCATGGGACGGCCGAAGCCCAGAGGGGCTTCGTGTACGCGAGCGACGGCGTCTTGTGGAATGGCGTATGCCTCCTGGATGTCCAATGTTACGTCTACCCCCAGGGCCGGATCGTCCGCATCCCGCCGCTGGATGTTGCCCACTCGACCCACGCGGATGCTGCTCATCTCCACGTCGGTGCCGATGGTGACGCTCCGCAGTTGCCCGAAGTAGACGTGCACCTGGTAGGTACGGGTACCGACCAGCCAGTCGGGCATCTCGCCAAACAGCACGATAAGGACCGCCAGCCCGGCCAGGGCGACGAGCATGAAGAGTCCAACGAGGAGATTGTGCCGCCGTTCGGAAGTACGTTCGCTAGCCATTGGTCGTTACCTTCCCTTGTGCCTGCCCGGATGGCGAGACGAACTGTCGCACGCGCGGGTCGGTCGACGCACGGACCTGCTGCGGCGAACCGTCGATGATGAAGCGGCCCGCGTGCAGCATGAGGATACGATCGGCGACAGAATATGCGGAATGGATGTCGTGCGTTACGACGACGCCCGTCACGCCGCGCTCCTGCTTGAATTTGACAATCAGGTCGTTGATCCCCTCGGCACGGATGGGGTCCAAGCCGGTGGTCGGCTCGTCGTAAAGGATGACCTCGGGGTCGAGGGCGATTGCCCGGGCGAGGGCGACGCGCTTCCGCTGCCCGCCGGATAGTTGGGCGGGCTTGCGGTCCTCCAGGCCCTCCAGGCCGACCAACGCGAGTTTTTCAGCCACGAGCTGCCGGATGCGTGGTGTGGCGTAATCGGTGTGCTCCACCAGGGGGAAGGCGATGTTCTGGCCGATGGTCATCGAGTCGAACAGGGCTCCCATCTGGAAGAGGAAACCGAAGCGCCTGCGGACGTCGACCAGTTCACGCTCGCCCAAGGTGTCGATTCGCTGGCCGTGGAAGTAGAC
>Ga0315553_10003759_pt1 | contig 11669 bp, 9 predicted proteins | sample SalMarSW160140MG_FD_203099 | JGI IMG/M metagenome (GOLD analysis project Ga0315553, IMG submission 203099) | Salt marsh sediment microbial communities from the Plum Island Ecosystem LTER, Massachusetts, United States - Salt Marsh Sediment SW1601-40 ... | reverse complement strand
TTTATTTTTTCATTTGTTACAATATTTGTAAAACCGGGGTTTATTGCAATACCATTAATGGATGACACTGGCTGATACCACTCTCTTCCCGACTTGAGAAGGTTTACGGTCTCTTTTTCGTGAATGAAAAGAGCATCGGATTCAGAAGAGAAATAGCCGGGGGACCCAGAGGGTTCATCCGAAATTACTATTCTCTTTCCCGGCGAGCTCGATGTTGTTATGAAGCAAAAAGCCGTATCTGAATAATTATGTCTGATGAAGTTATATTCACCGGCAGATGAATTATATTTCCATCTTCCTGTTCCCTGACCGTAAAATAACAGATAATCGCCCTCATTGAAGATACCGTCACTTCCGTTAACAAAATAGAGGGACATCTCTCTCAGATCATCGGGTTTGGGGTCATCATTATAATATGATAGCTGTCCGTAATTGTTTGCATATATCCTGGCATTTGAAGGATCATCTAAGCCGAGTTGTTTAAGTTTTGAATAGTCAATCCTGTAAATGCCGTCTTTCAGCATAGCTGTTTTAAACCATACACCTGATGATAAAACCGATGATGAAGCATAACTATCTTTGGCTGCCTGGGCAGTGATATGATTTGCCGTCAGAAGGAAAAGCAGAAATATAAAGAATATTCGTACCATTATTAATGGACAAAGATAGAAATGTGTGTTATGTTTGTTATCTTATTTTGTTTATTTGCAACAGGTTTAAAGTTAAAATAATAACGCCATCGTTGCGTTCTTATTGCAGGTATGCCAATTATGTCAAAGCCTCAACTGTGGATACTTATATTACTCTTTATCCTCCCGGGCATGATTTCTGCCCAGGGCACCGGGTATGGATCTGGTTATCAACTGACCATGACTGGTAATCCTGCAATAACCGGAGGTGAAGGCGACGGATATTTAAGGTTATCATACATGAATTTCTATCCAGGCAACTCTTTTAACCTCCATTCTGCATGTCTCTCATATGATGGTTATTTCCCTTCACTTCATGGTGGAGCAGGTATTTTTATTTCCAATGATTATCTCGGAGGGATAATCAATGATCTTAAAGGAGGTTTCTCATATGCATATTTTTTCCAGGCGGGGAGGGATCTGTACTTCAGTTCGGGTCTTTCAGCCTCTTTTTATTACAGGGGTTACAGTCTTGGAGGGGCCATTCTGCCTGATCAGATAGATCCATTAATGGGGGCTGTTCTGCCTCCGGGGGAAATTATTACATCACAGGGACGTACTATTTTTGACCTGAGTACGGGGTTTATGTTTTTTACCGGTAAATTTTTCGGGGGAATCTCAGTAAATCACCTTGCCAAACCTGACCTGTCTGACAGCGACTTTTCAGATAACAAGCTAAATCGCAGTCTTTTTATGCATCTCACCAGTGACTTTGACATAAACAGGGAAAAGAATCTAAAAATACGTTCGCTCGGAATGGTAAGTATGGAAAAGGGATATTTTTCAGGAGCAGCCGGTGGTGTTTTTGAGAGTAATTACCTGGCTGTCAATCTGTTGTTATATAGTGATAATGAAAAGAATATTGATGCCCAGGCAGGATTTTCGATAAATGTCGGGGCACTTATACTGTATTATAACTATCGTTTTAATATTGTTACGGGAGAAAACCTGCTGCCATTTTCGCTTTTGCACCACACAGGGATAGCGCTTCGTTTAAATAATGTTGATAAAAGAATAGCCATTAAAACAATAAATTTTCCTAAATTGTAGTTATATTTGATGATTAAAAAAGCACTTTATTTAAAAATTATTATATTTGAATTTCATAAACGCCGTAAAACTAAAGGAGTTATGTGTAGATTAAAACCCTTACCTGTTATAATTCTTGCCGCGAGTTTTCTTGTATCCTGTTTTGGAGGAAAAGGAGGAGATCCTAATGTTTCTTCAGCTACAGGATGGGATTACAATAATCCGGATAATGGCGGATTTGAAGTTACGCTCGAAGCCGAACAACAAACTGGTCCCGGGCTGATCCTCATCGAGGGTGGCCGTTTTACAATGGGACAGGTACAGCAGGATGTTTTGTTTGACTGGAATAATAAACCAAGAACAGTTACTGTGTCATCATTCTATATGGATGAAACAGAAATAAAGAATATTGACTACCGTGAATACCTGTTCTGGCTGAGACGTGTTTATGTTGATTATCCTGAAGTTTACAGGAGATCACTTCCCGACACGCTGGTATGGAGAAGTCCTATGGGATTCAACGATCCATATGTACAATATTATTTCCGGCACCCAGCATACAATAATTACCCGGTTGTTGGTGTTAACTGGCTGAAAGCTAACGATTACTGCCTATGGAGAAGCGACAGGGTCAATGAACAGCTTCTTATAGATGAAGGAGAATTGAACCCCGATCCCGAACAGACAAATCAGAATAATTTCAATACTGAAGCATACCTGGCAGGTCAGTATGAAGGTGTGGTTAACCAGTTAAGGGAGAGCCTTAATCCTAATCAAACCGAGCGCAGGACTAATTTTGAGGATGGACTTCTTCTTCCGAGGTACAGGCTTCCGACAGAAGCAGAATGGGAATTTGCAGCATATGCTCTCAGGGGAAATACATTTGAAGAGAGAATATATGAAAGAAGAATATACCCATGGGATGGACATAATGTAAGAAATGCAGCCCCGAGATATCAGGGTGAAATGATGGCTAACTTTGTCCGTGGCAGAGGCGATATGATGGGTGTAGCTGGTAGCCTTAACGATAACGCCAGCATTACCGCAGAAGTTAAATCGTACTGGCCAAATGACTACGGACTATATTGTATGTCAGGAAATGTCAGCGAATGGGTTCAGGATGTCTATCGTCCGCTCTCTTCAGATGATGTTGACGGGTTTAATCCCTTCAGAGGTAACGTGTATACCGACCTTCGAAGAGATGCCAACGGTAATGTCGTTACAAAGAACAACCTGGGAAGGTTATATGTTGACACCGTTAAAGATGCCGATGTGGCCAACAGGTATAATTACCAGAAAGGCGACTACAGGAACTACATGGATGGTGATCTGCAATCATCACTTAGCTCAGGTGCAGACTGGAATGCTGATGATGGTAAGGGCGGTTCCACAAGAATGTATGCACAGGACACAGGAGCAGGAGGAGGAACATCTGATTTTGTAACCCTTATTAATGATAATGCAAGGGTTTATAAAGGAGGATCATGGAAAGACAGAGCCTACTGGCTTAATCCTTCAACAAGAAGATTCCTGGATCAGGAAGAATCAAGAGATGATATCGGATTCAGGTGTGCCATGATAAGGGTTGGAAGCCCTTCGGGATTCTAAAAGAGAACACTCTTTTTATGAATAGCCTCATTATGGTCGCATAATGAGGCATTTTTTTGAGAATATGAAAACAGAACACCTTTACCAGCTCTTCAAAGAGTCATCAGGTATTTCAACCGATACCCGTACAATAAACAGGAACCAGATCTTTTTTGCTCTCTGGGGTGAAAAATTTAATGGTAATAAATTTGCTGCTGAAGCAATTACAAAAGGAGCCTCATGGGCTGTTATTGATGAGGATGCTTATGAAACGGAAAAAACAGTTCTCGTTGACGACTGCCTCATGGAGTTACATGCACTTGCAACACATCATAGAAAAGAGATGAAAGTTCCGGTTCTGGCAATAACCGGGTCGAACGGGAAAACAACAACCAAGGAACTTATTGCTTCCATTCTTTCCAGAAAATTCAGAGTACATTCCACCAGGGGAAACCTTAACAACCATATTGGGGTTCCTCTCACTATCCTGTCAGCAACCGAAGGAACCGAAATTATGGTTATTGAGATGGGCGCCAGTCATATCGGTGAAATTCGTTCACTATGTCTGATAGCTAAGCCTGACTACGGAATTATTACCAATGTGAGCCCTGCTCATATCGAAGGCTTTGGAACACTGGAGGGGGTATGGAAAGCGAAGACAGAACTCTTTGAGTATCTCAGGAAAGTTAATGGTATCGCTCTTTATAATGATAAGGACAATGTTTTAACAGAAAAAATATTCAGGCTGGTGAACAGGGCTGTGCCATTTTCAGATCCGACAGGTGTTGAACTAACTGTAATCCCTGAGCTGTCTGATCTGGCCCTCTCTGTTACCGTGAAATATCAGCACAAAGTCCATAAAATTCAGACAAAACTCTTCGGAGATTTTAATACCGAGAATATCAAAGCTGCAATTGCCACCGGATTGTTCTTTGGAGTAGAGATGAAAGATATTATTAAAGCTGTCGAAGATTATGACCCGGGAGGCAACCGGTCACAGATCATAAAGACAAAGAATAACACTCTTATCTGTGATTCATATAATGCTAATCCTATCAGCATGAAGCTGGCTATTGAATCGTTCTCACATATCCCGGCAGAAAATAAGATTTGTATTCTGGGAGATATGCTTGAACTCGGCAATAAAAGTGAAGAAGAGCATATAAAGATACATAAGGTGCTGAGTGATAATAATTTAAGAAATGTAATACTGGCCGGTCCAATATTCAGTAAAGCCTCAGCAGGCTTCAGATTCAAGACTTTTCCCGATGTAAAAAAGCTAAAGGAATTCCTTAAAAGCAAACCTCTGAAAGGCTATCATATCCTTGTAAAGGGTTCAAGGGGGATGGCCCTGGAACAGGTCTATGATCTTCTTTAGGATGAACCGTGATTTTTAAGGGATCCCTGTTTAATCAAACATTACGTTGATAAACAGTACTTCCGATTTGCTACCCGACCTTATTCTCGGTCCCCAGAGCCCGAAACCTGAAGATACAATATACTGAGTGTTGCCTTTTTTCAGGTATCCGTAACTTAATTCGTAGATTTTTCTGGTTATGTAGTTAAGAGGCCACATCTGTCCGTTATGTGTATGACCTGACAGTTGAAGGTCAACACCAGCTTTTTCTGATTCTTCAAGTTTAAAAGGTTGGTGGTCAAGTACAATTATGGGTTTGGAGTGGTCAATATTCTTCATTAGTTGTTCAAGGGGCATCCGTTCTTTACCGTAGAAACGGTGGGAATCTCTGTCAAGTCTTCCAATAAGTTGAATCCCTCCGGGCAGGACAACAACTTCATCTTTCAGAACCCTGATCCCCTTGCTTTCTATATAGGGAACCGTTCGGTCAGCACCACCTATAAATTCGTGATTGCCGGTTATTGCATAGAGACCGTCTTTTGTATGCGGACCCGTAAAATATTTAAGCAGATCCCCCCTGAGAACCGGGCCCAGTTCACCGTCTATAATATCTCCGAGGAGAAAGACAACGTCAGGATGCATCTCCTCAAGCATCTCTGATAGTTTTTTAATGCTTCTCTTACGGATGATACTGCCGAGATGAATGTCGGAAACAGCTGCGATCCGCAAAGTCTTGATTTCATCTGCTTTTTTGTGTATAGTGATGTCATATTTTGTGACAACAGGCAGAACTGCGTTTATAAATCCACCGGCGATCAATAACACTGCAAGACCCGATGTTATCAGAAAAGCCCATTTCCTGTAGAGCATAATGTTATTACTGTTCAGGAGCCCTGTTATCTTTAAAACAAGGGCTATGATATCGGAAAGCAGAAGGAACATTATAGCATACAACATAAACCCCATCCAGAATCCTCCTATAACATTTAGGATATCGCTAAAAACTGAGGAATGTGTTGATTCGAGAATCTTTGCTGCAACGAATGTGAATGAAAGCAGGATAAATAATAAGGTGTAAAGCAGCTTATGTTCGCGCGGAGGAGGTAATATATTATATCCCTTTATAAAAATATAAGCATTCCCAAGGGAGTAGACCGTTAATACTATCGAAATGAATATCAGAAACTGTGAATTCTTCATCAGGTCAGAGCATTGATGTGAGACTGTTAAATGTTTTTTTGCCTTTAATATAAAACTCAAAAACGATGCATTTGTTCAATATAAAACCTACTTGTTCATTACTGCAAACTGACCTGATTGCCTCTCTTTTTTTCTTAAGCTTATTAAGATGTCTGTAATATTCGATATGTGCTTTCCATACAGCCCTGACACTTCTGAACTGACCTTTGACAAGGAAAAACAGAGCCGCCATTCCATCGAGCAATCTTCTTAGAAAAAGTACCTTCCTGATTTTGTTGTCGGGCAGATTTTTGAACAGGAGATAGAGGCTGTTACGGAAGTTAAGGTATGTTTTGAAGGGTGAGGTATATGGGAGGGTGCCTCCGCCGATATGAAATACTTTTGAACCAGGAATAAATGAGACACGGTATCCTGATCGGTGAAAACGCCAGCAAAGATCTATTTCTTCCATATGGGCAAAGAAGTCTGCGTCGAATCCGCCACACTTTTCCCATGCTGCGGTCCGTACTGCCATACATGCCCCGGTTGACCAGAAAATATCTGTTGCATTATCATATTGGCTGGTATCTTTTTCGATATGGTTGAGGATTCGCCCCCTGCATAAAGGGTAACCGTACATATCGATAAATCCGCCTGCCGCACCCGCATATTCAAAATGATCCCTATTGTGATAAGATAGTATTTTGGGCTGACATGATGCAACATCCGGGTTCAGATCGAGGTATTCTATCAGCGGCTTGAGCCACCCTTCGGTTACTTCAATATCAGAATTAAGCAAGACATAATATTGTGCATCAATCTGTTCAAGAGCAAGGTTATACCCCTGTGCAAAGCCATGGTTTTTATCCAGTCTTATCAGTTTAACATCCCTGTGGTTTATGCTTATCCAGTCAGCGGATCCGTCTGTTGAACCGTTGTCAGCTACATAGAGGATTGTTTCTTCATTGACAGTGTGCTCGATTACCTTGTCAATAAACATTTTCAGGTATTCAATCCCGTTCCAGTTCAATATTACCACTGCAGTTTTAATCATCCCATTTCTCCCGTTTATGTTTCCATCTGCGATGGCTCCAGAGCCAGAATTCCGGTTTCTCATGGATTATTTCCTCAAGCCTTTTGACATGTTTTTCGGTAATAATCTCTTCAGAAAGCCCTGATGAATGCTCGAACAATAGTTCTGCAGTTAAGTTATAATAGCCTCTTCTTATTTTCTGAACGTTTAAGAAAACTACCGCCATATCATATTTTGAAGCAATTTTTTCAGCACCCAGGTAAACAGGAGTATCCTGGTTAAGGAAAGTTGTCCAGTATCTAATCTCCTCTTTTGGCGGTGTCTGATCTGCCATAAATCCATAGAGCGCATGCCTGTTGTTTTTACGGTTTTTGATTATCTCTCTTACTACATGCGACATGGCAGTAACATCACAATCGTTTTTTGATCTCATGTTAAACATGAACCTGTCGAAGTATTTATTGTGTAACGGCTTATAAATGGGTACATTTCTGAGTTTCGTATAACAGGGAAGTATGTTAGTCCATTCCCAGTTTCCATAGTGTCCTGTTATAACCACAACATCACGGTTCTCATTAAATAGTTTCTCAAACAGTTCCGGGTTTATAAGAGGGATCCTTCTGAACTGTTGTTTGTTACTCATATGGGTAAGCTTAAGAACCTCAATAAACAAGTCACACAGATGATGGTAAAATTTCTTTTCAATAGTGTTACGTTCCTTTTCGCTTTTTTCAGGGAAGGCATTCTTTAGATTTGTTTTCACCACTTTACGGCGATAACCGGGTAAATAATACATAAAAGGAAAAAGAAGGTCAGAAAAGACATAAAGAATCCTTAGCGGCAGAAGGGTAATGATCCAATTAATAACATAAAAAATATAAAATCCTATTGTTCCCATTATCCGGGGAATTTTAACTGAGCATAAATTTACTTACATTTTCCAGAAATTCAGGAAAAACCACGCTATTGGCTGCAACTATCTCATTTCCGGAGATATTATTTTCATTGCCTGAAAAATCGCTGACACGTCCGCCGGCTTCTCTTACAAGAAGTATCCCGGCAGCAACATCCCAGGGATTAAGGCCGTATTCATAGAAGGCTTCAAACCTGCCGCATGCTACATATGCCAGGTCTATTGAAGCAGATCCCAGTCTCCTGATTCCATGTGTTGTTTTGCAGAAGTGTGTCAGGCTGTTCATGAAGTTGCCCAGCCGGCGGAAATCGTAATAGGGGAATCCTGTAGCTATGAGGCTGTTTGAAAGGGCAGGAGCATCAGATACATGAACAGGTTCATTATTAAGCCATGCGCCTCCATCTTTCCATGATGTGAAAATCTCATCACCCCCGGCTTCACATACAATCCCTATAACTATTTCATCATCTTCCAATAGAGCTACACTAATTGCAAATGGGTGCAGTCCATGCAAAAAATTTGTGGTACCGTCGAGGGGATCAATCACCCAGCAGTATTTTACTCCTTTTTTTGAAGAAGTTCCTTCTTCCGTGACGAATCCGGCTTCAGGCAGGATGGCTCCCAATTTATCGACGAGCATCTCTTCCGCACCTTTGTCAACATAACTGACAAAGTCATTCATTCCTTTGGTTTCTGTTCTTCCTTTATCAAAACGTAATAATTCTTTCTGAATGAATTTACCCGTTTCACTGATTACAGCTACAGTCTCACTGCAAATTATTTTATAATCAATCATATATCAGTTAATTATTTCTATACTCATTTTACCTGAGGGTGATATCCCTTTTATCCTTACTTTTTTTATTTCTCCTGCAAGTCCCTGCTGCCAGGGGTATTCAACTCTGAGATAGTTACCTGAGAAACCGCTTATCATTCCTCCGCTTCGTGTTTTTTCAAAAAGAACATCTGCGATTTGCCCGACATTCAGATTCATGAAATGATGATGTTTTAATTCAGAGAGTGAAATTAATTTTCTGCTGTTTTTCCCCTTTTCTTCATGGCATACTTTCCCGGGCATTCCTACAGCTGTTGTTCCAGGTCTTTCCGAGAATGTAAATACATGCAGATACGACACGGGAAGTTTTTCAACAAATGCATATGTCTCTTCAGAATCATCACCTGTTTCACCCGGGAAGCCGGTTATTATATCTGCTCCTATGCCGGCAAGGGGAATAATTCTCTTTATCATTTCAACCCTGTCGGCAAAGAGCTCTCTCTTGTATCTTCTTCTCATAAGCCCCAGAATTTTGTTGCAACCACTTTGCAGTGGAATATGAAAATGGGGAAGTATTTTTTTGTTACGCTGAACCAGTTCAATAAGTTCATCCGTGAGAAGGTTGGGCTCAATTGACGATAATCTTATTCTCTCTATACCCTTCACGTCAGCCAGTTTATTTATAAGCGATATAAATGATTCACCGGTAGATTTGCCGAAATCACCGATATTAACTCCTGTAACAACTATCTCTTTCATACCTTTGCCTGCAATGCTTTCGGCTTCATTAACAAGTGAGGCAATGTCAGGATTTCTGCTATGGCCTCTTGCCAGGGGTACAGTGCAATAAGAACATCCATAGTCACATCCGTCCTGGACCTTTAAAAATGAACGGGTCCTGTCTCCGGCAGAATAGGCATTCATGAATTTATCAGAAGGGGAGAGGTCGCAGGAATAAACATCTGGTTTACTTTTCTTTGTTAAGTTTGAAAGATAATATGATATATCATATTTTTCGTTGGTCCCCAAAACAAGATCCACACCCGGTATTGATGATATCTCCTGCGGTTTAAGCTGGGCATAGCATCCAACAACTGCAATAAAGGCATCGGGTGACCGGTGAATAAATTTCTTTATTGCCTGGCGACATTTTTTGTCAGCGGTATCAGTAACGCTGCAGGTATTAATAATGTATATGTCGGCTTGCTGTGTTGCCGGGATTCTCTCGAACTGATCTTCGGGGAATAATCTTGATATGGCTGATGTTTCGGTAAAATTAAGCTTACAGCCAAGAGTGTGAAAAGCAATTTTTTTTCTTGTAAGGTTGTTCATCCCCCGGTCCTGCAGGCTTATTTCTTTAGTCTTGTCAAATAGACATTTCTGAATTCAATCTCCTTGCCTTCGCTCTGAAGGCATATATGGCCTTTATCAACCGAGACACCGGTTCCCTTATTCTGAAGTACTCCGTTTACATACACTTCGATGGTGTTCGCCATACATGATACCTCCATGATATTCCATTCTCCCACAGCTTTCTCAGAGGATGCTTCAATTTTTTTTAAAACTATATTGGATTTATCAGTTCGCTCATTCATATCAGCACCATTCATACAGATAAAATCACCTGCATTTCCGGCTGCCAGCTGGCATTCAATACATTGAGGCCATATGGTATCGGGCCGCTGTGTATGGATAAAGACACCGCTGTTAGTAGCTTCAACAGGCCAGCGGTATTCGAGATGAAGGCGATAATTGGAATATGATTCTTTAGTACGCATATATCCGAAAGGATTTCCCGCTATGTTAATGACCCCATCACGGGCTGAAAAGACTTGTGCAGGATCCACTGAGGCATCACGGAGACAAAAAGCCCAGTTAGTAAGATCAGAACCATTGAAGAGCTGTTCTTTATATTCTTTATTTGTTTTTGCCTTTACAGAACCAGGCTGGGCAGATGAAGTTAATGATAGCCCTGTAAGAGCTAATGCAACTAAAATAAGCGTTGAAACTGATTTATTTTTCATTGTAAAGATTTTTTAGCATTTTACATTTATGATACTTGTTTCTTAAAATCTCTCACTTGATAATTATTCTAAATAATACTCCTTATTACAATAATTTGCTTGCAAGTTCGGCCAGAAAACTCCGTTCACCTTTAACAAGGTTAACATGAGCAAAAATATCCTCATTTTTCATCTTGTCCGAAAGATAACTCAATCCGTTTGAGGCCGTGTCGAGATAAGGAGAGTCAATTTGCTCGATATCTCCTGTAAATACCATTTTTGTATCTTCTCCTGCACGGGTAATTATGGTTTTTATTTCATGCGGCGTTAGATTCTGAGCCTCGTCAACAATAAAAAATATGCTGGAAAGACTTCTTCCTCTTATGTATGCAAGTGGTGTAATTACCAGTTTTTCTTCCTTCATCATATCGTTAATACGAAGAAATTCCGGACTCTGGTGGCTGAATTTATGTTTAATGACCGTGAGGTTATCATACAACGGTTGCACATAAGGATCCATTTTTTCCTTAATATCACCGGGAAGGAATCCAAGATCACGGTTAGCCAGGGGAACGATCGGACGGGCCAGAAAGATCTGTTTGTACCTTTTGTGTTGTGCAAGAGCGGATGCAAGAGCCAGCAATGTTTTCCCGGTTCCTGCCTTGCCGGTAAGAGACACCAGTTGAATATCCGGATTGGTAAGAGCTTCCAGTGCAAAGGTCTGTTCAGCATTCCTCGGATCAATACCATAGGTTGTTTGTTTTATTACCCTGTTAAGCAGCTTACTGACCGGATTATAATGAGCAAGTGCACTTGCTCCATTATTCTTCATAATGTAAAACTGATGACCTTTTAGTTCCGGTTCAAGATTAAACTCATCAGAGGTTACTCCCTCAGGAAGTTCATAAAGCTTACTGATCAATCCCTGATCAACTCCTGCGAGTATCTTGATCCCTTTATATAGTTCATCAATATTAGCGACTTTGTCGTTCTGGTAATCCTGTGCCATGATACCCAAAGACTTAGCCTTCATACGGAGGTTTATATCCTTTGTGATCAGAACGACGGTTTTGGTTTTGTTTGCATTGCAGACATATTCTGCAA
>Ga0315553_10003758_pt1 | contig 11670 bp, 6 predicted proteins | sample SalMarSW160140MG_FD_203099 | JGI IMG/M metagenome (GOLD analysis project Ga0315553, IMG submission 203099) | Salt marsh sediment microbial communities from the Plum Island Ecosystem LTER, Massachusetts, United States - Salt Marsh Sediment SW1601-40 ... | reverse complement strand
GTTCAAGGTCCTGCGCTGGGACTATGCAAACAACGACCGCCTGCGCACCGAGCGGCGCCAGGACGGGCTGCTCAAGGTAATCACCGACCGCAAGGGGCGCATCCTGGGCGCCGGAGCGGTGGGCCCCAATGCCGGGGAGGTGATCGCCTTCTATTCGCTGGCGATTGCCAATCGCCTCAGGATCGGCGCCTTCACGAAGGCGGTGATGCCCTATCCGACCCTCAACGAGGTGACGCAGCGGATTGCCTACGAATACTATCGCGATCAGCTCTCAAACCCGTGGCTAAAGCGGCTGCTCGAACTTAACCGTTTGTTCGGCTAGGACTGTCGAGCCTATACTTGGCGCATGTCGGATGCCCCCTCCCGATCCGGCGAACGGCCTGGATTTGGCCTTTCCTGGAAGCTGATCACCATGATCGTGGTTACGATCCTGGCGGTCGAGGTCCTGATCTATCTGCCCTCGGTCGCCAATTTCCGGGCCTCCTGGCTCGACGACCGCATCCGGGTGGGCGGCGTCGCCGCCAGGGTCATCGACGTCGTCCCCGACGTCATGAAGGTACCCGCCGAGCTTTCCGAATCGCTGTTGCGCTCCGCCGGCGCGGTGGCGCTGGTCATTCGCCGCGAGGGCCGCAGCCAGCTCATCGAGCGCCCGGACGTGCCCATGCCCAAGGCGGTCGTCACCGCCGATATGCGGGTGCGCGACCCGATGAGTCTGATCGCCGGCGCCGTCGAGGAATTGATAGGGGGCGGCGAGCGCGTGGTGCGCGTCGTGGGAACGCCGCCCGGCGCCGAGGACACCCTGATCGAGGTGCTGATGAACGACAACATCCTGCGCGCCGATATGTTCGTGTATTCGCGCAACATCTTCATTCTGTCGCTGATCGTTGCCGCCTTCACGTCGGTCGCGATCTACATGGCGCTCGACCGGCTGCTCGTGCGCCCGTTCGGTCGCATCACCGCCAACATGATCGCCTTTCGCGAGACCCCGGAAAACGCCGGCCGGATCATCGTTCCCTCCGGCCGCCGCGACGAGATCGGCATCGCCGAACGCGAGCTGGCGGCGCTGGAGACCGACCTTTTCGAAATGCTGCACCAGCGCAAGCACCTGGCAGATCTCGGCCTCGCGGTCGCCAAGATCAACCACGATCTTCGCAACACCCTCGGCGCCGCCCAGCTCCTGTCCGACCAGGTGGCGACCCTCGAGGATCCGAAGGTGCAGCGGCTCGCCCCGCGCCTCGTGCAGACGCTCGACCGGGCCATCGGCTTTGCGCAGTCGGTTCTCGATTACGGCCGCCAGTCGGCGACCGTTCCCAAACCTCAGCCGGTCGACGTCCGGGCGCTGGTCATCGAATCGGCGGCCCAGGCGGCGCTGTTTGGCCACCCGACAATCGCCTTCGAGAACCAGGTGCCGGACGATCTGATCCTCAAGGTCGATCCCGAACAGATCGGCCGGGTCGCGGTCAACCTGCTCAAGAACGCCCGCGAGGCCATCGAGTCGGCGGGCGACGCCGTCAACGATCCGAAAATCGCCGTCCGCATTCACGAGCAGAAGGACTGGGTGACCATCGAAATCGCCGACAACGGCCCCGGCCTTCCGCCACGGGCGCGCGAAAACCTCTTCCAGGCCTTCCAGGGCTCGGGCCGCTCGGGGGGCACCGGGCTTGGCCTGGTGATCGCCAACGAATTGACGGAGGTGAACGGTGGCCGCCTGCGTTACGTCGACACGGGGCAGGGCACCTGTTTTGCCATCGACCTGCCGGCCGCGAACCTGGTCTAGGGGCAACCGCGGCGCTCGGGCCGCCTTGCAATGGCCCGCCGCCCGGTCTAAGCGTGTCGCCTTGCCGCGGGGCCGGCCCCTGAGGCGCCCCGCGCAATGCGCCCGTAGCTCAGCTGGATAGAGCACCAGACTACGAATCTGGGGGTCAGGGGTTCGAATCCTCTCGGGCGCGCCAGTTTTCTCCCCCGTACCGGTGCTGCCTGGACTTTGATGCCGCCGCCAACGCGCCGCCGCGTCGGTCGCGCGGCGGTCCGGCTGGCGCTGAAGGGGCGGCGTTGCCCCGCCGCGCCCGCCGCTTAATCGAGATCAAGGAATTCGCCCGGCGCCGGGCTAGGGTTCGCACGAATCGACGCATGAGGTTGCGCAATCCGGTTTGTGGACCCAAATTGTTGTGCATCGAGTGTCGCGGTCGCGGTGCCGCGCGTGCCTGAAAATGACCGCCCGCAAGGGAGTTTCCAAATGGCCAAATCGCCCCCTCAAGTGCTCTGGTTCGAAGAACTTTCCCGCGATCAGGTGCCGCTGGTGGGCGGCAAAAACGCCTCGCTCGGCGAGATGGTGCACGCTTTGTCCTCGCGCGGCGTCAGCGTGCCGCCCGGATTCGCGACCAGCGCCGGCGCCTATTGGGAATACGTCAAGGCCAACGCCCTGCACGAGGTGATCGAGGACACCCTCGCCGAGCTGAAGGCCGGCAAGATCCAGTTGCACGAGGCCGGCGATACCATCCGGCGAGCGTTCGTGCGCGGCGACTGGCCCGAGGACACCGCGGACGCGATCCGCGTCGCCTATCGCGAGCTTTCCAAGCGCGCGGGGAGCGACGAGGCGGATGTGGCGGTGCGCTCGAGCGCCACCGCCGAAGACCTGCCCGATGCCAGCTTCGCCGGCCAGCAGGAGACCTTCCTGCACATTCGCGGCGAGACGGCGCTGCTCGATGCCTGTCGGCGCTGCTTCGCCTCGCTGTTCACCGACCGCGCCATCAGCTACCGGGAAGTCAAGGGTTTCGACCATCTCAAGGTCGCGCTGTCGATCGGCGTGCAGCAGATGGTGCGCTCGGACCTCGGCGGTTCGGGCGTCATGTTCTCGATCGACACGGAAACCGGGTTCGACAAGATCGTGGAGATCAATGCCGCCTGGGGGTTGGGCGAAAACGTCGTTCAGGGCGCCGTCGATCCCGACGAATACGTCGTGTTCAAGCCGCTTCTGGACGACGCCGGTTTGACGCCCATCGTCGAGAAGCGGCTGGGCGCCAAGGCGAAGAAGATGATCTATGCGACCCGGGGCGATCGTCCGGTTCGCAACGTGCCGACCTCGAAGGCGGAACGCGCCGCGTTCGTGCTGTCCGACCCCGAGATTCTCGCCCTGGCGCGGTGGGCCGTCACCATCGAGGCTCATTACGGGTGCCCCATGGACATGGAATGGGCGCGCGACGGGGAAACCGGCGAGTTGTACATCGTCCAGGCGCGGCCCGAGACCGTGCAGTCGCGCAAATCGGGGGCGGTCTTCCACTCCTACAAGATCACCAGGAAAGGCAAGGTACTGACCACCGGGCTCAGCATCGGCGACGCGGTGGTTGCCGGCCATGCCTGCGTCATCGAGGACGTCAAGGACATCGATCAGTTCATCGACGGCTCGATCCTGGTGACCGGGATCACGGACCCCGACTGGGTGCCGATCATGAAGCGGGCCGCCGGAATCATCACCGATCATGGTGGACGCACCTCGCATGCCGCGATCGTCAGCCGCGAGCTCGGATTGCCGGCGGTCGTGGGCACGGGCGACGCCACGCATGTGCTGCACGACGAGCAGGAGCTGACGATTTCATGCGCCGAAGGCGACGACGGCTTCGTCTATGAGGGGACCGCCGAGTTCGAGGAGATCGAGCACCATGTCGACGACATCCCCGAGACGAAGACCCACGTCATGCTCAACCTCGGCAACCCCGCCGCGGCCATGCGCTGGTGGCGAATTCCCTCGGACGGCGTGGGGCTGGCGCGCATGGAGTTCGTGGTTGGCAACCACATCAAGGTGCATCCCATGGCGCTGGTGCACTTCGATACCCTGAAGGACGAGGAGGCCCGCAAAACCATCGAGGAACTGACCGTGGGCTACCAGGACAAGTCGGCATATTTCGTCGATCAGCTGGCGCTGGGGCTGTCACGCATCGCCGCCGCGGTCTATCCGCGCCCGGTCATCGTCAGGATGAGCGACTTCAAGACCAACGAGTATGCGGGACTGATCGGCGGCGCCGAATTCGAGCCCAAGGAAGAAAACCCGATGATCGGGTTCCGGGGCGCCTCGCGCTACTACTCGCCGCGTTACGAAGCCGGCTTCGCACTCGAATGCAGGGCAATCCACATGCTGCGCGAAAAGATGGGCTTTACCAACGTGGTGGTAATGATCCCCTTCTGCCGGTCGCTGGATGAGGCGGACCGGGTGCTGGACGTGATGGCCCGGAACGGGCTCAAGCGCGGCGAAGAGGGCTTGCAGGTGTATGTGATGTGCGAAATTCCGTCGAACGTGATCCTGGCGAAGGACTTCGCCAAGCGCTTCGACGGCTTCTCCATCGGATCGAACGACCTGACCCAGCTGACCCTGGGGGTCGATCGCGATTCGGAGGAGCTGGCGGGGCTGTTTTCCGAGCAGGACCCGGCCGTGGAGTGGATGATCGAAAACGTGATCCGGGCGGCGCACGAAGCCGGCGCCAAGGTCGGTTTGTGCGGCCAGGGACCCAGCGATCACCCGGAATTTGCGGAGTTTCTGGTCTCGTGCGGCATCGATTCGATGTCGGTGACTCCGGACAGCTTCATCGAAGTCAAGCAGCACGTCGCGGAGGCCGAGGGGCGTCAGCGCCCCGCCAAGGCCGGCTGACCCGGAGTTCGACGCCCATGACCCCACCGGCGCGACCCGCGAACAAGCCCGTCCGGGCGGATACGGCGGCACCGGACCGCGCCGCAGGGGGAGCATCGGGCCGCTCCGGCCAAGTCGCCGGGCCGGTTCCGCTCTACGATCTCGGCGCCGCCATCTTCGACCTCGACGGCGTTGTCACGCGAACCGCCGGCGTGCACGCGGCGAGCTGGAAGCGGCTCTTCGACGGGTATCTCGAGGCGCGCAGCAAGGCGACCGGTGAGCCTTTCGAGCCGTTCGACGTGGAAACCGACTACCCGCGCTACGTCGACGGCAAACCGCGGCCGGACGGGATCGAGAGCTTTCTCAAATCACGCGGGATTTCGCTTCCCCGGGGTGAGCCATCCGACCCGCCCGACCGCGAAACCGTCTGGGGGCTCGGCAACCGCAAGAACCGGTACTTCCGCAAGACCGTCGAGGAGGATGGGGTCGAGATCTTCGAGACCACCGTGAAGCTGATTGCGGATCTTCACGAGCGCCGCATCGCCACGGCACTGGTTTCCTCGAGCCGAAATGCCCGCCCGGTGCTGAAGGCGGCCGGGCTCACCGACCGCTTCGACGTCGTTGTGGACGGCACCGACCTGGCGCGCCTGGGGCTCAAGGGCAAACCGGCCCCGGACCTGTTCCTCGAGGCCGCCCAGCTGCTCGGCGTCGCCCCCCGGAACGCCGCCGTGTTCGAGGACGCGATCAGCGGCGTCGAAGCCGGCCGCGCCGGCGACTTTGGCCTGGTCGTCGGGCTCGACCGCCAGAATCAGACCGACGAACTCGCCCGGGCCGGCGCCGACGTCGTGGTTAAGGACGTGGCCGAGTTGAACCTGTCGGCGTCCGCGGAAACCGGCGGCCGGACGCCGGCCACCGTTCCTTCGGCGCTTGAGCGTTTCGACGATATCCGGAAACGCTTCGGCGGCCGGAAGATTGCGGTGTTCCTGGACTATGACGGCACCCTGACGCCGATCGTGGCGCGTCCGGATTTGGCGATCCTGTCGGACGACATGCGCGCCATTGTCAGCCATCTCGCGACGCTGTGCACCGTTGCCGTTGTCAGCGGCCGCGATCTTGCAGACGTGCGGCGCCTGGTGGGGCTCGAGGAGCTCGTCTATGCCGGCAGCCACGGCTTCGACATTGCCGGGCCCGGCGGGCTGCGCATCCGGCATCAGGACGGGGCCGCCTACGAGGCAGCCGTCAAGCGCGCCTCCGAGCGTCTCCGTCCGGCGATCGCCGGCATCGAAGGCGCGCTCGTCGAACCCAAGCGCTTTGCGGTGGCGGTACACTATCGGCAGGTCAAATCCGATGCGGTGCCGGCGGTGGAAGCGGCGGTGGATGCGGTGCTCGACGAGGTCTCGGAGTTGCGCAAGACCCACGGCAAGAAAGTCTTCGAGCTGCGCCCGCGGTTCGATTGGGACAAGGGAAAGGCGGTGGACTGGTTGCTTCAGGCGCTTGAGTTGGAGCGGCAGGGCGTGCTCGCCTTCTATCTGGGGGACGATACCACCGACGAGGACGCCTTCGTGGCGCTGCGGCACAAGGGCGTCGGCATTCTGGTCGGGCCGGACACCAGCCGCACCGCCGCGCACTACGTTCTTGCCTCGCCGGAGGAAGTCGGCCGGTTTCTGACCCGTCTTGGCCAGGTGCTGGAAGGATCGGCGGGTGGCTGAGGCGGGCTGGCAGCTCACCTACGAGGGGTTTGATCCGACGCAGGAAGGGCTGCGCGAGGCGTTGTGCACCCTGGGGAACGGGTACTTCGCCACCCGCGGCGCGGCCGAGCAGTCAAAGGCCGACGGCGTGCACTATCCCGGCACCTATCTTGCCGGTGGCTACAACCGGCTCGACACCGAGATTTCCGGTCGGGTTGTCGAAAACGAAGACCTCGTGAATGTGCCGAACTGGTTGCCCGTGATGGTCCGCGCGGTGGACGGTGACTGGCTCGGGCCGCACACCGGCGAGGTCGAGGCCTATCGTCAGACCCTCGATCTGAAACGCGGCGTATTGCACCGCTCGATGACGCTGCGCGATGCGGAGGGCCGCCGAACGACGATCGCCAGCCGCCGCCTCGTGCATATGGGCTCCCCGCATCTGGGCGCCATCCAGCTCACGATCACGGCCGAGAACTGGTCGGGCCAGCTCGAGGTACGCTCCTCGCTCGACGGACGCATCGTCAATTCCGGTGTCGCGCGCTATCGGGAGCTGGCCTCCAAGCACCTCGCGCCGCTGCACGCCGCCATCCTCGACCCCAATGTGATGCTGCTGGTGACCGAGACCACCCAGTCCCGCCTGCGCGTTGCCGAGGCGGCCCGCACCCGGCTTTGGCGGGAGGGCGCCGAGCTCGGTCCCGAGCGCAGCGATCGGCGTGAGTCAGACTGCGTGCATCAGACCTTCGTTTGCGACATCGCCGAAGGCGAGCCCCTGACGGTCGAGAAGACCGTGAGCGTGTTCACCTCCCGGGACCGCGCCGTCTCGGCGCCGGAGGAAGCCGCGATCGCCACCGTCCGCCACGCCCCCCGCTTCGACCCGCTCGAGCGCTCGCACGTGAAGTCCTGGTCGCGCCTGTGGGAGCGCTGCGATATCGACCTCGGAAACCGGCCCGAGCGGACCCAGATGATCCTGCGCCTGCACATCTTCCACCTGCTGCAGACCGCTTCACCCAACACAGTCGATCTCGATGCCGGCGTGCCGGCTCGCGGATGGCACGGGGAGGCCTATCGCGGTCACATTTTCTGGGACGAGCTGTTCATCTTTCCGTTCCTCAATTTCAGGCTCCCCGAAATCACCCGGGCATTGCTGTTGTACCGCTACCGCCGCCTCGACGAGGCGCGCCAGCTGGCGCGGGAGGCCGGCTACCGCGGCGCGATGTATCCCTGGCAAAGCGGCTCCAGCGGCCGCGAGGAAACCCAGGTCCTGCATCTCAATCCGGAATCGGGGCGCTGGACCGCCGACAACACACACCTGCAACGTCACGTCAGCCTTGCCGTCGCCTACAATGTCTGGCGCTACTGGCAGGCGACGCACGATCACTGGTTCCTCGCCGACTACGGCGCCGAGATGATCCTCGAGATCGCCCGCTTCTGGGCCTCGATCGCGACTTTCAACGATGAGCTGGGCCGCTTTGAAATCCGCGGAGTGATGGGCCCCGACGAGTTCCACGACCGATATCCGTGGCGCGACGAGCCCGGCCTCGACAACAACGCCTACACCAATTTCATGGCCGCATGGGTTCTGCGGCGCGCCATCGAGGTGCTCGACCGGGTCAGCTTCGAGCGCCGCCGCGAACTGGAGCGCCTTCTGGAGCTGGACGACAGCGAGTTGGAGCGCTGGGACGAAATCAGCCGCAAGCTCAGGATCGTCATGCTCGACGACGACATCATCGCGCAGTTCGAGGGATACGACCGCCTCGAGGAGTTCGACTGGGACGGCTATCGCGACAAGCACGGAGACATCCAGCGTCTCGACCGCATCCTCGAAGCGGAGGGGGACACGGTCAATCGCTTCAAGGCTTCGAAGCAGGCGGATCTGCTGATGCTGTTCTACCTGTTTTCCAGCCCCGAGCTGCGCGAGCAGTTCGAGTTGCTCGGCTGCGGGCTGGGTCCGGATGCGATCGCCAGGAACATCGACTACTACGTCTCGCGCACCTCGAACGGCTCGACGCTGAGCCGCGTCGTGCATTCATGGGTGCTGGCCCACTCCGACCGCGCCCAGTCCTGGTCGCTGTTCAATCAGGCGCTCGAAAGCGACGTCGACGACATCCAGGGCGGCACGACCGCCGAAGGCATTCACCTGGGCGCGATGGCCGGGACCCTCGACCTCATTCAGCGCGGCCATATCGGTCTGGAGTTCCATGACGACACGCTCTGGGTCAATCCGTGTCTGCCGCCCGAGCTGGAGAGCCTGAATTTGCAGTACCTGTTCCGCGGCAACTGGCTGTATCTCAGGTTTGACCGCGACAAGTTGGCGATCTCGGCGCCCCACCCCTGGAAGGGACCGGAGAAGATCGGCGTGGGGGACAAAATCTACGCCTTCAGCGCCGGCCAGGTGCTCGAGATCGAATGTCCCTTGACGGCCAAGGGCCCGCGGCCGACTTCAGGGCGCGGCAAGGCCTTCCGACGCGGCAAGCCGAGCCGAACGCCTCAGGCCTCCAAACCGAGACGGCACGCAAAAGGGTCTTGAGGATTTCCTTCATCCATGTCTGGTAGAGCGCCGTCCTGCCGCCGAATCGAGGTTCAGGGGAGCCGCACTGATGCCATCGATCGTCACCCTCACCCTCAATCCCTCCATCGACATTTCCGGGACCACCGCCTCGATCGTTCCGGTGCGCAAGCTCAGATGCACCGGCGTGCGCCGGGAGCCGGGCGGCGGGGGCATCAATGTCGCCAGGGTGATCTCCCGCCTGGGGGGCCACAGCGTGGCGCTGTTTCCGGTGGGGGGCTCGACCGGTCATCTGCTGCGCCGCATGCTCGACAAGGAAGGGGTCGTCTCTGTCGCAATCGAGTCCACCGCCGATACCCGCGAGAACTTCACGATCCTCGACGAGTCCACCGGCCAGCAGTATCGCTTCGTTCTCCCCGGGGCGCAGCTTGACAAGCACGAGTGGCAGGCCTGTCTCGACCGCATCGCGTCGCTCGCCGAACCGCCTCAGTACATCGTCGCCAGCGGCAGCCTGCCCGAAGGCGTTCCGGACGACTTCTACGCCAGGGTGATCCGAATTGGCACGTCCCTTGGCTCCCGTGTCATTCTGGACACCTCTGGCGCCGCGCTCGCCGCAGCGCTGGAGGTGGGGGTCTATCTGGTCAAGCCGAGCTTGCGCGAATTGACGGAACTGACCGGGCGGCAGCTGCAGTCGGAAGCCGACTGGATCGCCGCGGCCGGCGATCTGGTGAATTCCGGAAAGTCGGAAGTGGTCATGCTGACCCTCGGCGAGAAGGGCGCCCTGATGGTGACCGGCGATGGCACACTGCGCGCCCCTGGAATCAAGGTGAAATTGGATTCCGCCGTCGGCGCCGGCGACAGCTTCGTGGCCGCCCTGGTCTATCGCCTGGCGAACGGGAGCAATCTCGAGGACGCGTTCGCCTATGGCGTGGCGGCCGGAACGGCGGCACTGCTGACGCCGGGAACTCAATTGGCGCTGAAGCCGGACATCGACGATCTGCTCGGCCGCGTCACGGTCGAGCACCTGCCGCCCGCCGGCTGAGCTCGCGCCGGGGGGCGCGATCGGCCTCTATCGGGAATAAACCCGGACCTGCCGGCCGTCCGTGCCGCTGACCAGCTTGCCGGCGTCGCCGCGCTTCGCCAGCTCGTTGCACTCGCGCATCAGTTCGGCCGCCGGCGTCAGCCGACCGTGGCCGGCGTCCTCGGCGGAAAGAACCGACGCCTTGAGCAGACGCGCATAGGGGTGCTGCGGCGAATCCAGGATTGCCCGCGCCGGACCGGCTTCCACCACCCGTCCCTTTTGCATGATCATGATGCGGTCCGAGATGTAGTAGGCGGTCGCCAGATCGTGGGTGATGTAGATGACGTGCACGTCCAATTCGTCGCGCAGGGTCTTGAGCAAGTTGACGATCGCCATGCGCAGCGAAGCATCGACCATCGAAACCGGCTCGTCCGCGATCAGCAGCGAGGGATTGCACACAAGCGCTCGAGCGATCGCGGCCCGCTGCAGCTGCCCCCCCGACAGCTCGTGCGGATAGCGTCCGCCGACCTCGGCGAGTGACAACCCCACCTTCTGCAGCGCCTGGTCCATCGCCGCGTCGACCGCCGTGTGATCTGAAATGCCCAGAAAACTGCGGGCCGTGGATGCGAGGTAGCGGTCGACGCGTTTGAGCGGATTGAAGGCCTCGAACGGGTTCTGAAACACCGGCTGCACCTGCGCCATGAACGCGTGCCGCTTTTTGCCTGAACCTCGTGTGGGCACCACTTCGCCGTCGAACAGGATTTGTCCGCTGGTCGGCGTCTCCAGACCCAGGATCATGCGCGCCAGCGTCGTCTTGCCGGACCCCGACTCGCCGATGATGGTGAAGATCTCCGGCTCGTCACGCTGCAGCGAAAGATCAGCGTCGATGACGGCGTCGACATGCTCACGCGACAGCACGCCGCCCAGCACGTACCGCTTGTCGACGTGATCGACGTCCAGCAGGGCGGTCATGCAGTCACCGTATCCCGGCCCGCATCGCCGTCCGCGGTCACCAGCGGCTCGACGTCGTCGGCCCGCCAGCAGGCGGAGCGGTGCTCCTGACTGACCGTGGCCAGTGGGGGCACCTCGGTTTTGCACCTGTCGATGGCCAGGGGGCACCGGGGATGGAACCGGCAGCCGCTCGGCGGATCGGCAAGATTGGGCGGCCGGCCCTCCAGCGCCGGTCGTCGCGCGGTGTCACCGATGCGCGGCAGACTGGCGACCAGATGCGCCGTGTAGGGATGCTTGGGGGCCGTGAAAAGCGTCCGCGTCGGACCATCCTCGACCAGCCGGCCCGCATACATGATGCCGACGCGATCGGCCATGTTGGCGTGAACCGACATGTCGTGCGTCACCAGGATCACCGAAGCGCCCATCTGGCGTTGCAGATTTCGGATCAAGGACAGAACGTCCTTTTGTACGACCACGTCGAGCGCGGTGGTCGGCTCGTCCGCGATGATGAATTCGGGATTGCAGATTGTCGCCAGCCCGATTGTCACGCGTTGCCGCATCCCGCCCGACAGCTCGTGCGGATAGGCGCGCAACACCTCCGGGCCGAGTTTGAGCGTGGCCAGATGCTCGACCACCCGCTGCCGCAGGGCACCGCCGGACAGGCCCAGTGGACGCGCCGCGAAGTCCTCGAATGTGCTCTCGATGCGCCGCAGCGGATTGAGCACGCTCATCGAGCCCTGCATGATGTAGCTCAGGTACTTCCAGCGAATGCGATCGGTATCGGCGTCTGAAGCGCGGGCGACATCGATGGGCCGCATGCCGGAGAAATCATACACGGCGCTGCCGGCCACCACTTCCAGCGGCGGCCGGATTGCGGCGGCCA